>Ga0255334_1000261_pt1 | contig 50449 bp, 46 predicted proteins | sample EtOH5_35cm_T3_12_FD_202080 | JGI IMG/M metagenome (GOLD analysis project Ga0255334, IMG submission 202080) | Sandy soil microbial communities from University of British Columbia, Vancouver, Canada - EtOH5_35cm_T3_129 | ecosystem: Engineered > Artificial ecosystem > Sand microcosm > Unclassified ...
AGGAGCGAGCGTGATTATTACCAGGCAATTAACCCGATTGAGCCTTGCCGCTGTGTTGGTGGGCTTGAGTCTTGCGGCAAACGCGCGCAGCCAGCCGGACCCGGCGACGGCCGATATCCGCCGGACCAGCTTCGGCGTGCCGCACATTCGCGCTGAAAACGAGCGCGGTCTGGGCTATGGCATCGGCTACGCCTACGCTCAGGACAATTTGTGCCTGTTGGCCAACGAAATCACCACGGTGAACGGCGAACGTTCACGGTACTTCGGCCCGGAGCAGTTCACGGTCGAAGAACGCGAAAACCAGGTCAGCGATGTCTTCTTCAACTGGCTGAATACACCGCAAGCCGTCTCTGCGTTCTGGCAGGCACAAACGCCGGAAGTCCGCGACCTCATTGAAGGGTATGTGGCGGGTTACAACCGTTCGCTGACGGAGCGTCGCGCACAAGGTTTGCCGCAGCAATGCCAGGGCGAGTGGGTGCGGGATATCACCGCCCAGGACCTGGTCAAGTTGACCCGTCGCCTGCTGGTCGAAGGCGGCGTCGGGCAGTTTGCCGAAGCACTGGCCGGCGCCACGCCGCCCAAATCCGTCGCTGTAAACTCAAGCGGGTCAGCGTCGTTCCAGGTCGCCGATGTGCGCAGGCAGCGCTTCGCCCTCGATCGCGGTAGCAACGCCGTCGCGGTGGGCAGCGAGCGCTCGTTCAATGGCCGTGGCATGTTGCTGGCCAACCCGCATTTCCCTTGGGTCGGCGGGATGCGTTTCTATCAGATGCACCTGACCATTCCCGGCAAGCTGGACGTGATGGGCGCTGCGTTGCCCGGCTTGCCGATGATCAACATCGGCTTCAATCAGCACCTGGCCTGGACCCACACCGTGGATTCGTCCAAGCATTTCACCCTGTATCGCCTGCAACTCGATCCGAAGGATCCGACCCGCTACCTGCTCGACGGCAAGTCGTTGCCGATGAAGCAGCAGACCGTGACCATGAACGTGAAACAGCCTGACGGGCAGACCCGTGCGGTTTCGCACGTGGTCTACAGCTCGCAGTTCGGCCCGATTGTGCAATGGCCTGGAAAACTGGATTGGGATAACCAGTTCGCCTACAGCTTGCGCGACGCCAACCTCGATAACGACCGGGTGCTGCAGCAATGGTATGCGATGAACCGCGCGGTCAGCCTCAAGGAATTGCAGGCCTCGGTCCACAAAATCCAGGGCATCCCGTGGGTCAACACCCTGGCGGCGGACGATCAGGGCCAGACGCTGTACATGAACCTGTCGGTGGTGCCGAACGTCAATGCCGACAAACTGGCCCAATGCAGCGATCCACGGGCCGGACTGGAACTGATCGTGCTCGACGGTTCCAGCAGCGCCTGTGCCTGGGACATCGACCCGGCGGCGGCGCAAAAAGGCATCTATGCATCGGACAAATTGCCACAACTGTTGCGCAAGGACTTCGTGCAGCACTCCAACGATTCGGCATGGATGGCCAACCCGGCGCAGCCGCTCACCGGCTTCTCGCCGTTGATCAGCCAGGACGGTCAGCCGTTGGGGCTGCGGTCGCGCTTTGCCCTGGATCGCCTCGGCACGTTGAACAAGGCCGGCCCGATCGGGGCGGCGGATCTGCAACGGATGGTGATGGACGATCAGGTGTATCAGGCGGCGCAAGTCATACCGGACCTGCTGCAATTCTGCGCGGCGGACCTGGGCGCCGATGCGCCGACGCTCACACCGCTGTGTGCCAGCCTGAAGGCCTGGGATCACAGTGCAAATCTGGACAGCGGCCTTGGTTTTGTCCATTTCCAGAACGTCATGGAATCATTGCAGGAAACGCCGGATGTCTGGCGGGTCGCGTTCGATCCGAAAGATCCGCAATACACACCGCGGGGCCTGGCGGTCGATCGTCCGGAGGTTGCGAAGGCCTTGCGTGAGGCGATGCTGGCGTCGGTGGAACGGGTCAGCAAGTCGGGGCTCAAGCCCGACAGTCGGTGGGGCGATATCCAGGTGGTGAGCAGCGGCGGCCAGCAGACGCCGATTCATGGCGGGCCAGGCACACTGGGCGTTTACAACGCCATTCAGAGCGTGCCGAGAACCGATGGCAAACGCGAGGTGGTCAGCGGCACCAGCTACTTGCAGGTGGTGACCTTCGACGACAAGGGGCCGCAGGCCAAGGGGCTACTGGCGTTTTCGCTGTCCAGCGACCCGGCGTCGAAACATGCCAATGACCAGACGCTGGCCTTCTCGAAGAAACAGTTGAGCGTGTTGCCGTTCACCGAGCAGCAGATCACGTCGGATCCGCACTATCAGGTGCAGACGATCAATGAACAGGATGAAAAAGCCGGGAAGGTGGCCAAAAAGTAAAACGGTGCTAGAACGATGAAAAAAGGCCGCACCCCGCAAGGGTGGCGGCCTTTTCAGCTTTTCGGGGTTTGTTGCGGAATGGAGTTGAGGACCGGATTGCCGTCCTTGTTGCGAGTCAGGTAGACCGGCAACACCCTGGGCAGCGTCGCCACCAGGCTGTGAAGTTCCTTGATGTTGTAGATGCCGCCGAGGCGGATCGCGCCGGTGCTGTTGTCGGCCACCATCACGGGGTTTTCCAGATAGCGATTGATCAGGGGCAGGGCTTCGGATAACGCCAGGTCATCGAGCACCAGTTTGCCGTGGCGCCAGGCCAGCGATGTGTCATTGGCGTAGGTCTGGCTGATTTGCGGCGTGAAGTCGCCGTGTTTATAACGCGCCTGCATGGATGGCTCCAGACGCAAACCATCGCCCGGCAAGTCATCGTTGCTGCTGACCAGCACCGAACCTTCAATCAGGTTCACGCGCACCTGATCCTCATACATCCAGACGTTGAATTTGGTCCCGGTGACCCGAATCCTGCCGTCCGCCGCCTTGACGATAAAAGGGTGGGTGGCGTCGTGGCTGACACTGAAAAACGCTTCGCCCTTCTCCAGCGTAACCCGGCGCTGATCCTTGTAATTGCTGAAGGTCAGTTCGGTGCCCAGGTTCAACTCGACCTGACTGCCATCGCTCAGGGTGATCTGGCGGATTGCGTTGCCGGCCTCGAAATGCTGGTACGAATTGGGCAGCAAACCCAGGTTCCAGCCACTGTACGCCGCCAGTGGCAACGCCAGGGCGCAAACGGCGGCGGCAATGCCAACGGTGCGCCAAGGCGTTGCAGGCTTGGCGCGAGTGATGGGCACGACGGTCTCAAGACGCGGCAAATCTTCGGCGACTTCCCAGATCTCCAGCATCGCCTCGTACTCGAACGCATGCAGCGGATGCGCGTCCCGCCACTGCTCGAAGGCTTGGCGCTCTTGCGCAGTGCAATCGCTGGCATGAAGACGCATGCACCAGTGCGCAGCGGCATCGGTGACGGCGTCATAGTCGGCTTGTGAGAAAGGGCTGTCGGTCATTGACTCATCCTGATTTCCTGCATTCTAACCTTGAGGGCAGTCTGCGAGAACAGCCGTCATGGCATTTACCCATCAAACGCCTGTTTATTTTCTGTAATCAAGGGGTATCGACGTGTAACTGACGTCCGAGATGACTGATCAACCAGGCCACGCTGTCGGCATTGGCGAGCAGCACATCGAGTCGGATCAGTGAGTTATTCTTGAAAACAGTACGGGCACCGCTGAGGTTGTCTGCACCGGTCAAGGCAAGGACACGCTCCTTGATATGGTCGGTTTCTTCATAAGAAGTGCTCCCCAGCTCTTCCCATACGCCTGTATCGGTATCCCGGTTCATAAACAGCTGAGTGTAGGGCGTCTTGACTGACAGAGCGGTGCCTTGAAGTTCGGCCAATGCATCTTTCAGCTCACGGGCGCGAGTGCTGCCCGTACCGATCAGATCGACGAAGGGCCTGCCGGCATCGAGATAGGCGATGTCGGCAGTCTGGCAGGAGATATGCGACAGCTCATGAATAAGAGTCGCTGCTCGTGAATGGGTGTCAACAGGGAAGGCCGCGTCGGAAAGATGCTCACGGTAGTAATCGAACTTGGGGGAGAAGAATTTTTCTGCCAGATAGATTTTATTCTTTACGTCTGTTGCAACGGTGAAGGCGAAAATATGGTCCTCGTCCTCAACCATCCTGCCGATCGCCAAGCGACTGGAGTCTTGCTTTCTGAGCGTAGGGTCCAGCAGGGCTGCAAATATATCGCCTACCACTTTTTCGAGCTTTTCCACATGTTCGGGCAACACGGTAGGCACATGGATAAAGTCCATGATGAGTTGATGCGCTGGAGTGACCGTGCCGCCAGGAGTTTTCAACAATTGCAGGTTACGAAAACTGTTCCAGGCATAAGTGGTTGCCAGGTCCAGCGCTTCGTCTATCTGTCGGGCCCTTTGCGGAAACACTCGACGGATCTGCGGCATTCCACGGGCGTCGACATTCATGCTTTCCCAGACCGAGAGCCTGGTCTGCAAACGGTTGGCGAGGCCGAAGCGGGGCGCTGATGCGTCCCTGTTCAGTTCCCATTGCTTCGAGGTGTTTAGAATCAGATGAGGACCACGGTTTTTTTCATCGCTGATGCGCCAGTGCGTGCCGTGTCTGGCGACTGGATACACTTTGCCTTCAACCGGCCCGTAGAGTTGTTTTGTTGTCGGATGCGTGTAGAGCCCCGTTGTTGAGTCGTGTTTCAGCGAACTCAGGTCGACATTGATATTTTCATGACGTTTCAAGCAGGTACGTTCGGGCGCGGTGATGTCGATGTCCTTCCATTTGCCGCGTGCGACAGACGTGTGTGGCACCGGTGCAGCAGGCGCGATAGACGGCTGTGCCTGTGTTTCCAGCGATCCGCGCAGTGAGGCAAGTTGTGCGATACCGCTGATGAATTCCCTGATGGCCGCCGCCCATTTGTGGGTTTGCAGGTCTTCGGCTGATTGCTTGATGTCACGATAACTGCGCCATACCGTGACGGGGTAGGCGAGTTTGCCCATGAAAAACGAATACGCCTCGTGCAAGTCTTCGCCCAGCACGTGCTTGATGGTTGCCCACTCACTCTGCTTTCTGTCATCGGACTGACAACCGAGCAATCGGCCCAACAACGCGACGTTGTCATTGAGAAGCTGCCCGAACAGGTGCCCCTTGATGGGATGGGACGCCAGTGTAACTTCCGTCACGGGGGTGTCAGTGGTCTCCTGCGTGGCTCTCGCAACCCGGTTCGTGCGCGTCGCCATCCGGGTCTCCAGCATTATCCGGTCAGGATTCTCCAGGTTCATGAGGACCCAGTCGAGCAGTCCACCGCGCGTCTTAAGTTCTGTCAGCAGCTGTGTTTCGTTTTCGTATTCTTTTATCCCGTGCCGAGGACTGTGAGGTGCGACCAGCACCTGCCGCGTTGTGTTCTCGGCCGATGAGCCAATCAGATAGAGGCCTGGGACTTTGACTGTCTGTCCCTTCCTGACACCCAGGAATTCAAGGGGACGGATGATCGCGCGGGCACCGTCGACTGCCGCACGGGCGATGGCGTCGGGCATGTCCATGACTTGGCATACCAGATCGAAGCCGGTTTCGCTCAGGCGTTCCTGCAGTTTTTCCGTGTGGGCGTAGTGCATCAATTGCCAGGGTAACTGCGTGTAAAACCGCTTTCGGCGATCCGCGTTTGCCGGCGTGTCTGCAAGGGCTTCGCTCAGTATTTTCTGTTGTTGCTCGCCCGGTTTGAGATCTCGTATCAGGTCCTTGATGTAGCGCTCGTCCATCTCCTCGGGAATCACTGTCGTATCAAGCGAAATCAGTTTGAAAAGACTCTGATCCACCTCCTTGATCGGCGACAGTGCAAATTCAGTCAGGGTCTGGGTGCTGGCTGCAGTGGTGGGGCGTGCGCTGATCTGGACCTGGACGTTGTCCGGATCGATGTTGAAGTCGTCTGCCTTGAGTTTGTCTTCAAGTGCCTGATGAGTCGTGCGCTGTAACGAGCGCAGGCCTGTCAGGTAGTCCTGGTCGTCCTTGACGTTATCAAGGTATTGCTGGAGCAGTTCGCCATGCAGCATCAGATCTTTGATGGACGCTCTGGCCAGCCATGCGGGCAGTTTTTGCTGAGTGGTCAGGGAGCGGGCAATGTCGTTCGCGCCGCGCAGACCCGTCAACGGTGAACGTAGCGCCACCAGGTCCAAAAGCCATGCGAGCGGCCGGGCAGAGAGCGGCGTCGCCAGTGCGCTGGCGACGTTTGGCTGATCCAGATGGACAAAGGGTTTTTGCAAGTGATCGAAAAAATACCCGAACACCCGTTGCAGCGGTGCCAAGGTGTAAGTCCTGCCGGCCAAGCGCTCGCTACGCCCCAGATTCTCGAGAAGAATTGAGCGATGATCGTCGTCCTTGAGGCGTCGATCGAGTTCGCTTTGCAGCGGTTTCAACGAGTTGAAGGCTTCAAACCCCAACGCAGGCGTCCATAAAATCGCCTTGCCGGAGTTCAATGGGTCCAGGCCTCCTCGTTCAGTCAGGACAAAACAACTGGCCAGCTTCAACGGGTCCGTGGCGTCGCTTGCCTTCAGCGCCAGGGAAAATACGTCCGGCAAAAAACCGCTCAATGCTGCGCGCTGCAAGTGCACCGGAGAGTCGAGTACGGTTTTGATGATCGCTTGTTCCGTCGCACCGAGGGTTCGCGTAACAGCCCGCAGCTTCAGTTCACTGCGTAATGCCGTCGACAAGGTATGAGTAAAACTCGATTGCAGACTCGCCAGGGAAGACGCGACAAGGTTTTGTGCATCGGCTACAGATTCGGTTGTGGCGGGAATCGCGGGGTGGTTTTCGAGGACTTGATCGAGAGCCTTCTCAACAGAGTCGAGCAGTGCCAACTCCGTTTTGGCCGACTCGGCGCGCACGGTAGCCGGCTGCGCGCTCCAGCGCTGGTCCACCCGTGTACTCCAGCGTCCTGAGGCATCGGTGCTCAGCAGTCGATCATCGATCAATCCGCGGACATCCAGTGCCTTGTCGATCAACGCATGAGGGTCCAGTGTGCCTTCGCTGTCGCGGAAGCGGCTCAAGGCATGGCCAAGGCTATCCCGTTGCTTGCCAAGGATGTCGGTCATGAGTTGTTCAAACACCGAGCCGATGATCGGTTGACCCTCGATGACGCGATCATCCGGTGCCAGCGCAAGAAAGGTGGCGCGTTCGTCCAGTGACATGAAATTGAGCAGCGTGTCTTCATGCCCCTCGCTTTTCATCATTTGCAGCACGATGTTTTTGACTGTGGGCAGATTGCTCGTCGCCTCGATGCCTCTGGACTGGGTGTACAGGAAACCCAGGGTGTCGGTGCTCCCGATCATCAAGGTCGAAGCCAACTCGACAAAATGCTTGAAGGGCGCGGTAACCCGCACTTTTTCGATGCGTAAAGGATTGGCCGCAGCAGACGCGAAGCTGGCGCTCATCAATGGCAGGTATTCCTGCGTCGTTAAAGTGCCTTGCTGACGCAGGAGCAACAGTTTGTAGTGGAAGGTATCGCGCATGCTCTCGCTGAAATACGCGAAAGGTGAAAGCCCATTGCTCATGGGCGTGTTCCAGAATGAGTCGAGCAGGCTGTGCAAATGGGGCGTAAAGCTCTGCGCGACCTCTTTGACCGTGCTTTCCCAGGCATGGTTGTCGGCGTCGCTGCTCACGCCGTGTTCGGGATGGGCGAAGACCCTGGAAACACCCGCGGGCCACTGATTGGTCAGGTAGAAACGCATAAGCGCATCGCTGAGTGATGACGAGGAAATCGTATGGAGATAATCGTTGTCATCGAAGGCAGAAACCGTGTTGATAAAGCTCTTCAGTTGAGTCAGTCGTTGGTCCAGTTTGGGAAACACTTGGCGTAACGCGTTCTGGAGCGTCTGATCAAGCATCGATTGCAATGTCGGCGTCTTGACCAGCTCGCTCAGCATCGTCTTGATGTTTTGCTCCTGGTTGTGTCCGAGGATTTGCTCCTGATTCGGAAACACGGCTCCTTCAATCTCTTTGGTGGAGATACCCAGCGCAAGAGGATCCGGTAAAGCGCAGCGTTGATCGATGGACAGGAAGCGCAGCAGTTCTCGCTTTCCAGTGGCCTGCGCCAGCCACTGCTTGAGTTTGCTTTTGAGATCAGCCATGTCTGCGAATTTGATCAGGCCTTTCCACGGTGTATAGAGCGTTACCTCTGCGCCGTCGGGGCGGCTCATGGCAAAAGCCCCGGCCAGTGGGATATCCGTCTTGCCCGTTACGCTCAGCAGTAACTGGTAGACGTGCATGGCATCTTTTTTTTGCGCGATACGGGCAGCGTGGGTGGCCAGGTACACGTTTTTCAGCCACTTCAGGTCGTCCATCGTGAAGGTCAACGCTTTTTCGCGATCACCGGGCTGCCTGGCATTGGAGGCGCGTTCTGCCTCGTCGAAAAAATAGGGCAATGAGGGTTCGTTCATGTTTTTCCTCGATGTGCTGCGATCGGCTGTGAATCGCGAGCGATTGGATTGAGGAAAAACAGTACGGTCGTTGAAAGGCTTCGGTGCGGTACATATTGCTTGTGTCGAACAGGCGGTCAAGACTTGACAGCACGCCGGTAAAACAGCGCTTAATCGACGACTGTTTTCGGTTGCGTTGCAACCTCGTTTCACCCTGTTGCCCGTACTCAAAAATAAAACTGGAGCTTCAGATGACCGCTACACCCGAAATGGCCGCCAACACTCTCGATTTCGACGCGCTCGTTGTTTTGCTTGAACAGATTTTTTTGCGTCACGGCACCTCTGCCGATGTCGCCAGGACGCTGGCCCTCAACTGTGCCGGCGCCGAACGCGATGGTGCCCACAGCCATGGCGTGTTCCGTATTCCCGGTTATGTGTCGACGCTGAAAAGCGGCTGGGTCAATGGTAAGGCCGTGCCGGTGATCGAGGACGTGGCGTCGGGTTTTGTCCGGGTCGACGCCGGCAACGGTTTCGCTCAACCGGCGCTCGCCGCTGCCCGCGCCTTGTTGGTGGAAAAGGCTCGAAGCGCAGGGATTGCGGTGTTGGCGATTCGTAATTCCCATCACTTCGCGGCGTTGTGGCCGGATGTCGAGCCGTTCGCCTATGAAGGGCTGGTGGCGTTGAGCGTGGTCAATAGCATGACCTGCGTGGTGCCGCACGGCGCCGATCGTCCGCTGTTCGGCACCAACCCGATCGCCTTCGCCGCCCCGCGAGCGGACGGTGAGCCGATCGTCTTCGATCTGGCCACCAGTGCCATTGCCCACGGCGATGTGCAGATCGCCGCACGCAAGGGTGAGCGTTTGCCGGCGGGCATGGGCGTGGATGGCCTCGGTCAGCCGACTCAGGACCCGAAAGCGATTCTTGAAGGCGGAGCGTTGCTGCCGTTTGGCGGGCATAAAGGTTCGGCGCTGTCGATGATGGTGGAGCTGTTGGCGGCGGCGTTGACCGGCGGCAACTTCTCGTTCGAGTTCGACTGGAAGAACCACCCGGGTGCGAAAACACCATGGACCGGCCAACTGTTGATCGTGATCGATCCGAGCAAGGCCGCCGGGCAGAACTTTGCCGAGCGCAGTCAGGAGCTGGTGCGGCAGATGCACGGTGTGGGACTTAAGCGGTTGCCGGGTGATCGACGCCATCATCAGCGGGCGAAGTCCGGCGTGAATGGTATTCAGCTGGACGCGGAGACGCTGGCGAATTTGCGGGAGTTGGCCGGAATGTAGCGTCGAGGCACTGACTCTGTAGGAGCCGGCTTGCTGGCGATGGCCGCGGATCAGTCGATGCAGGTGTCGGCTGATTGTCCGCTATCGCCAGCAAGCCGGCTCCTACAGGGACCGTATTTCAATACTTGATATCGCGGGCTTAACGCCGGCCCAGCAACAACCCGACGACCAGACCAAACCCGGCGGAAATGGCCACGGTCTGCCATGGATGCCCGCCAATGTAGGTTTCAGTGGCTTCGACCGCCGGAAGGGTCCGGTCTCGAACGCGGGTGACCGAGTCCCGTGCCTGCTGGAGTTTCTGGGCGATTTGTCCGCGAAGCGTGTCGGCTTCTTCGCCGACCAGTGACGCGCTGCTCTTGAGCAGCTTTTCCGACTCTTCAATCAGCGACTGAAGTTCGCTGAAAGCCTGGTCCTTGATTTGGTCTTCGGCGACTTGTGCGGCAGTTTTCCGGGCCATGAGGTACTCCTTGCAAGTGAATAAGCAGTGAACAATGGAGTTCGCCGCAACGGTAAAAGTTGCAGTGATTTTGCGCCCGAACGCCATCCTGTAGAAAATCCAGCGCAGGACATTTCTTCCTACAGTGTAAGATGTCGCCTATTTACGCAGCAGGTAATTCCCCATGAGCTTCAATCTGGCCGACAAACCCCTTGCCGAGCGCGCAGCGCTTGAAGACGAGAAATCCCGTCTGTTCGAACTCTGGCAAAACAACCTGGGCAAAGCCAAGGGCGAGGCTGCGCGGTTGTTCGGCGAGCGCGCCAAGCGCAAAGGCAAATGGGCCGAATGGGTCCGTTCCGAACTCGACGGCATGTCGCCCCCGGAATTCGCGAACATGGTGCGCAGTGAAGTCAATCGGTTGATGGCGGCCAAGTAAGGCCGAACCTCACGCAAAAATCGCGACAATCGCCTCCCGCACTTTCAACACCACCGGATCGAGCTGAGTGCTGGTGCGCCAGCCCAGTTCGATCGGGTAGCGCGGCAACGCCAAAGGGCAGGGCAGCAGCGCCAGCCCGGTGAGTGCTGCAAGGCTTCGAGCGGCATGCGCCGGAATGGTCGCCACCGCCTGACTGCCCTTGAGCAAATGCGGCAACGCTGCGAAATGCGTGGTCGAAGCGCAGACCCGCCGGCTCAGGCCCAACGCGGCCAGCCCTTCGTCGGTGATCCCGATAAAGCCACCCGATGACACCAGAATATGTTCACGGGTGACGAACGCCTCAAGGTCTAGGGTGTGCTGTCCCTCGACCAGACTGATCGGGTCGACCAGACACAGATAATCGCCTTCACCCAGCACCTGACGACTGAGCAACCGTTCGGCAAATCCGCCGGCCGTGATGGCCAGATCGATGCTGCGTTCCATTAGCGCCTGCGCGACGATCTGACTGTGAGTCTGACGGAAGATCAGCCGTAGCTTCGGCGCGCAGCGGGCGATTTCCTCGATCAAGCGACGCCCGTAGGCGATTTCGAAATCATCTGACAAACCGACCGTGACCGAGCGGCCGTCGTAGTGATCGGTGGTCGGATCGACCATCGCCAGGCTCTGTCGGCATTTGTTCAGGGCATCGCTGATCACCGGTTTCAACTGATTGGCCTTGAGCGTCGGCGCAAGGCCTCGTCCTGTGCGTACGAACAATTGATCGCCGTACACCTCGCGCAGCCGGCGCAATGCCGCGCTGACCGCCGATTGCGTCACGCCCAGACGCAACGCCGCACGGCTGGCGCTGGACTCTTCATGCAAGGCTTCGAAGACTTTGAGCAGATTGAGATCGATGGTGGCGATATTCATTTGATTCATATCATTCATAAGCAGGTTGGTCTTTATTCATGATCCCGTGGCGCCTGAGAATGAGCAACACCTGATATGAACGGAGTGACCGCGATGCCCAAGTCAATCGTTGCTGCACTGCAAATAGGCGCCTTGCCCGGCGGTAAGGCCGAGACGCTGGAACAGATCCTCTCGTATGAAAACGCCATTGTTGAGTCCGGCGCGGCGCTGGTGGTGATGCCCGAAGCGTTGCTGGGCGGATACCCGAAAGGTGAGGGGTTTGGCACCCAACTGGGGTATCGCCTGCCGGAAGGGCGTGAAGCCTTTGCCCGTTATTTCGCCAACGCCATCGATGTGCCTGGGGCGGAAACCGAAGCGCTGGCCGGGCTGTCGGCGCGTACGGGCGCCAACCTAGTGATCGGAGTGATCGAGCGCGCTGGCAACACGTTGTATTGCACCGCGCTGTATTTCGATCCGCAGGCCGGGCTGGTGGCAAAGCACCGCAAGCTGATGCCAACCGGCACTGAGCGGCTGATCTGGGGCAAGGGCGATGGCTCGACGTTACCGGTGATCGACAGTCAGGTCGGGCGGATCGGTGCGGTGGTGTGCTGGGAAAACATGATGCCGCTGCTGCGTACCGCGATGTACGCCAAAGGCGTGGAGGTGTGGTGCGCGCCAACGGTGGACGAGCGGGAGATGTGGCAGGTCAGCATGCGCCACATCGCCCATGAAGGCCGCTGCTTTGTGGTCAGCGCCTGCCAGGTTCAGGACTCGCCGCAAGCGCTCGGGGTGGAGATTGCCAACTGGCCGGCGGACCGGCCGTTGATTGCCGGTGGCAGCGTCATCGTCGGGCCGATGGGCGATATTCTGGCCGGGCCGTTGCGGGGAACGCGCGGATTGCTCACCGCTGAAATCGACACAGACGACCTGGTCCGCGCGCGTTACGACTTCGACGTCGTTGGCCACTATGCGCGCCCGGATGTGTTCGAGTTGACGGTGGATGAGCGCGCCAAACCCGGTGTCCGGTTCAACACTTGACGTATGTGGGAGCGGGCTTGCTCGCGAAACGGTGTGTCAGTTAGCAAAGATGTTGGCTGACACACCGCCTTCGCGAGCAAGCCCGCTCCCACACTGGATCTTCAGCGCTGCTGAAGCCACTCTTCCCGGGTGATTTCCCAGATTTCCCTGGGGAACCGCCCGCCGACAAAATCGCCCTCATCAGTGCGGATCAAGCGCATGCCGGTGCGTTCCGAGAGTTTGCGCGAGCCGATATTGGGCGCTGCTTTCGGCACCCGCAGGACCGTCCGGCCGAGCGTTTCGAACCAGTATTCGGTCACGGCGGCACTGGCTTCAGTCATCAGACCCTGGCCTTGCCATGGCGGACCCAGCCAGAATCCGCGGTGGTTGTCCTGTTCATCCATGAGGCTGACATTGCCGATCAGTTGTTCCGGCGCGGACTTCAACCGCATCGACCAGTGCCACTCTTTGCCCGCAGCCATCGCCGGCAACGCAATATCACGTAAATAGGTCAAGGCGCCGTCAGTGGGATAGGGCCAAGGCACGAGCGCGTTCAGATACTGCACCACTTTCCAGTGTGCGAACTGCTGTTGAATGCCGCCGGCATCGGCCAATTCCAACGGGCGTAAAATCAAGCGTTCGGTGTACAGCGTGGGGATGGCGTCCATGTGTTGCGCAACTCCTTGATTCGAATTTACCAGGTGCCGGTCGTCGCTCCCGGCAAACTGAGCTTGCCACTGTCGGTAAACCGCATCGTGCCAAACAAGCCGCCGGCCAGTTTGCCGCGCAAGACATAAGGCAGGTTGTTCAGCGTTTGGGTCTGGCTCAGGCCCAGTGTCTGGCGCAGCGCCGAGAACGCCGAAACGCTCACCGGCACGGTCAGTACTGTCTCGGAAAAGCGCCCGATCGAGCCCGACTGATCACTGACCCCGGAGGCGAGGGGCTGGCCGTTGACTGACAGGTCCACCGCCACGCCGTTGTAGTCGATCGCGGTTTCATTGGGATTCTGTACGCGGATTTTCACCACGAAACGCACTTCCATGTCCTGACTCTGTAGCGGTTCGAAACCGACCACGTTGATGTTCAGCGGGTCGCGATTGGGCAACAGGGCGCAGGCGCTCAGGGACAATAAAAGAAGGGAAAGGACAACGGCGTGGACACTGCGCATGGACATGCTCTCTTGAAGAAAAGGCCGAACCCCTCGTGGCTCGGCCTTGAGCGAGTCTAGCGGTTCAGCTGTGCGACAACCGCAGGCGTAGCGGGTTCACCTTTGGCCGGCACGTCCGGGTTTTCCATGACCTGGAGTATCGAGGCTTCCGGATCGAAATCGTCTTCTTCCAACTCGATGAATTCCTCGGGCAGGAAGATATTCAGCACGATAGCGCACAACGCGCCCACGGTGATCGGCGATTCGAAGATGTTGTGCAGCGCTTTCGGCAACTCGCGCAGCACCTCCGGCACGGCCGCCACACCCAGGCCCATGCCGAGGGAAATCGCCACGATCAGCATGTTGCGCCGATGCAGGCCGGCTTCGGCGAGAATCTTGATGCCGGCCACCGCCACGGTGCCGAACATCACCAGCTCGGCGCCACCGAGCACCGGTTTGGGCATCAGTTGCAGCACCGCGCCGATCATCGGGAACAACCCCAGTACCACCAGCAGACCGGCAATGAAAAACGCCACGTAGCGGCTGGCCACGCCGGTCAGTTGAATCACGCCGTTGTTCTGCGCGAATGTCACCATCGGCATGCTGTTGAACACGGCTGCCATGGCCGAGTTGAGACCGTCGGCGAGCAGACCGGACTTGATCCGGCGGATGTAGATCGGACCTTTGACCGGCTGCCGGGAAATCATCGAGTTGGCGGTCAGATCACCGGCAGCCTCCAGCGGCGATACCAGGAAAATCACTGCCACCGGCACGAACGCCACCCAGTCGAAGTTGAACCCGTATTTGAACGGCACCGGTACGCTCATCAGCGGCACGTCGGGCATGCTGCCGAAATCCACGTGGCCCATGAGCCAGGCGACGACATAACCGAAAGTCAGGCCGATCACGATCGCCCCGAGGCGCAGGAATGGCACGTCGACCCGGTTCAATATCACGATGGTGCCCAGCACCAATGCCGCCAACGCCAGATGACTGGCCGCGCCGAGATCCGTCGCGCCGAAGCCGCCGGCGATATCGGTCATGGCGACTTTGATCAGCGACAGCCCCATCAGCGTGATGATCGTCCCGGTCACCACGGGTGTGATCAGCATCCGCAGCTTGCCGATGAACTGGCTCAACACCACTTCAATGAACGCGGCGAAAAAACACACGCCAAAGATCGTCGAAAGAATTTCATCGGTGCCGCCGCCGCGAGCCTTGACCATGAAGCCGGCGCTGAGGATCACGCTGATGAACGAAAAACTGGTGCCTTGCAGGCACAGTAAACCGGAGCCGATCGGGCCGAACCGGCGTGCCTGGACGAAGGTGCCCAGGCCCGAGACGAACAGCGCCATACTGATCAGGTAGGGGATTTCGCTTTGCAGGCCGAGAGCGCTGCCCATGATCAGGGTCGGGGTGATGATGCCGACGAAACTGGCGAGTACGTGTTGCAGGGCGGCGAAGACGGTGGCGGTCAAATGCGGGCGGTCGTCGAGGCCGTAAATCAAGTCGCTGTGGCGCGGGGCAGAGGATTTTTCAGAGGCGGTCATGGTGGTCTGCGTGCCGAAAGGCGGGCCGGGTCAGAAAATGGACGCGCAGGATGCCAGAAAATCTGTCGATGTACACAAAACCCTGTGGGAGCGGGCTTGCTCGCGAATGCGGTGTGTCATTCAGTATGAGATGTTGACTGACACACCGCATTCGCGAGCACGCCCGCTCCCACAAGGGGTCGCGGTGTTCCTCAGGCAAACGCCTTCAATAGATCCTCTTCAAACGCTTTCTGCGCATCCCCCGGGACCTGCGCACGATGGCGAGCCAGATGGAAAGCCACGTCGAAACTCATGTCGCTGCGGCGCACGGCCCGAAGCAACCCTTTGTCCTCCCAGCTGCGGGCAAAGTGGCTAGGCAGATAACCGACATGCTTGCCGGACAAAATGAAGGCGAGGGTGCCTTCGACCTGTTCCGAGCGCGCCGAGCACCGCTTGCCCTGGAAGGGTTCATCGCTGCGCAGAAAGCGGTAAGGGTGATCCACCCGGTCGCAGGCCTGCAACGCGTGATCGTCCGGCGCATCGTTGGTGAACAGCGGATGGCCGGGGGCGCAGTACAAGTGTTGGGTTTCGCTGAACAGTTCGCGGTAGTCAAACGCGCTCTGCACCTGTGAGAAATAACCGATGGCCAGGTCCAGCCGTTGTTGCAGCAGCAAGCGTTCCATTTCACCGGGCATGGCGCTGATCAGCTCGATGCGCACCGACTCATCGCGTTCGCGAAAGCGGCGGATCGCTTCGGCCACTCGTTGCAGCACCGATTGATCAACGGCTTCGGACAACCCAAGACGCACCTCGCCGATCAAGCGGCCGGCCACGCCATTGGATTGATGGCGGAACGCTTCGATGGACTCGAACAGTCCTCGCGTCGCGATCAGCAGTTGTTCGCCTTTGGGAGTGATCCTGAATCCGCCCTTGCCGCGACTGCACAGTCGATAACCGAGCCGGGTTTCGAGCCTGGCCATTTGCTGGCTGATGCTCGATTGGCTCAGCCCCAGCTCACCCTGGGCCGCGCTGAAACCGCCGCATTCCACCACGCTGACGAACAGACGCAGCAAATGCAGATCCACATCGTGAAGCTGGCCGAGCATCAAACATTACTCCGCAATAAAGTCAGGATAATTGACTTGGTATTTTTCCAATGTATCCGACGACGCATGCTGCAGCCACTTCCTCTGGTCAGGTGTTCGTCATGGGTCCTTCATTCAAGCTGTGTTTACCCGCGCTGTTCCTTTCCATGGCGGTTTCGGCCCAGGCCGAGGAGAACGTCGTCAATCTCTACAGCTGGGCCGATTACGTGGCGCCGGAAACCTTGCAGCGCTTCGAGCGCGAAACCGGCATTCACGTGCGCTACGACACCTTCGACTCCTCGGAAGTCCTGGAAACCAAGCTGCTCACAGGCGGCAGTGGTTACGACGTGGTGGTGCCGTCGTCCAGCGTGCTGGCGCGCGGGTTGGCGGCCGGTGCGCTGAAGGCGATTCCCCACGAAGGCCTCAAGGGCCACGCCAACCTCGATCCGGACATGCTGGAAAAACTCGCCACGGTCGATCCCGGCAATCGCTATGGCGTGCCCTATACCTGGGGCACTTTGGGGCTCGGGATGAATGTCGAAGCGGTGAAAAAGCGTTTGCCGGATGTGCCGCTCAACAGCCTCGACCTGCTGTTCAAACCCGAATACGCCAGCAAGCTGAAAGATTGCGGTGTGGCGATCATCGATTCGCCGCAGGAAGTGATCGGCCTGGCGCTGCACTATCTCGGTAAAGATCCCTACAGCACCGACAAGTCTGATCTGTCAGCCGCCGAGGCGCTGTTGCATCAGCTTCAGCCGAATGTGCTGTACGTCGCCAGCGGTCGGCAAATCAACGACCTGGCCAATGGCAGCGTTTGCCTAGCGTTGACCTACAACGGTGACGCCAGCATGGCCGCCGATCAGGCGCGCAAGGCCAACAAACCCTACGAAGTGGCGTACCGGATTCCGAAGGAAGGCACGCTGGTCTGGCAGGACAACCTGGCGATTCCCAAGGATGCACCGCACCCTGAAGCGGCCCGCGCCTTCATCGAATTCATGTTGCGTCCCGAATCCGTGGCGGCGTTGACCAATACGTTGTTCTTCGCCACGGCCAACCAGGCCGCCACACCGCTGGTGGATGAGGCGGTGCGCACCGATCCGGATATTTACCCGCTCGCCGATGTGCGCGAACGGCTGTACGCCGATCGCAGCATGAGCCTCAAGGACATGCGTCAGCGCACCCGTTTGTGGACCACTTTCCGTAGCCGCCAATAACTAAAACAAGGAGAAACTGATGGACGTCCCAGTACAAAACGATCAGGCCATGACCCGCGACAGCCTCTACGGGACTGCCGCCGAAAGTACCTACGCCGGCATCACCAGTTTCATGCGCCGGCGCTACAGCCGCGACTTGCGCGGTGTTGATGTGGCCGTCAGCGGCGTGCCGTTCGATACCGCCACCAGCAACCGCCCCGGCGCGCGTTTCGGACCCCGTGGCATTCGTGCGGCGTCCACCGGGATTGCCTGGGAACGCCACTGGCCGTGGGCGTTCGATCCGTTTGATCACCTCGCCGTGATCGACTACGGCGACTGCGACTTCGATTACGGCTCGCCGCAGTCGGTGCCGGAAAGCATTGAAGCCCATGCCGAGCACATTCTGAATGCCGGTTGCGCGATGCTGACGTTTGGCGGCGATCATTTCATCAGCTACCCGCTGCTCAAGGCCCACGCCCGTAAACACGGGGCGCTGTCGCTGATCCATTTCGACGCCCACAGCGACACCTGGCCGGACGAAGAGGGCAAGCGCGTCGATCACGGCACGATGTTCTGGCACGCGGCCAAGGAAGGTTTGGTGGACCCTTCGCGCTCGGTGCAGATCGGCTTGCGCACCACCAATGATGATCATCAAGGTTTTCAGGTACTGGATGCGCGGCATGTGCATCGCCGTGGGGTGGATGCGATTGTCGAAGCCATTCGGGCACGGGTCGGCGACAACCCGGTGTACCTGACGTTCGACATCGACTGCCTCGACCCGGCCTTCGCCCCCGGCACCGGAACGCCGGTGTGCGGCGGTTTGAGCACGGTACAGGCGCTGGAGATCCTTGGCGGGTTGCGCGGGATCAATCTGGTGGGGATGGACGTGGTGGAGGTGGCGCCAGCCTACGACAGTGCGGACATTACCTCACTGGCGGCGGCGACATTGGCGATGGAGATGCTGTGTTTGTATGCGGCCAAACATAAGGTCGATCGGTAGGGCTTCCGACGCCATCGCCAGCAAGTCGGCTCTACAGAGTGTGGCCGAACACAACAGGTGTGACCGCCACAAAACTGTAGGAGCCGGCTTGCTGGCGATGCTTTTTCAGGCGACCGGGATGATTGGCAGATCCAGGGTTCCGCCGCCGCCAAACCGTGATACAGAACCGGCAATGGATTCATGCGGCACACCCTTCGGCACGTCACTGATTCCATCCAGCCGCGCCAACTGCTCTGCACTCACCTGCACATTCAACGCCCCCAACGTCGCATCCAGCTGCTCACGCGTACGCGAACCCAGAATCGGAATCAGCGCGGTCGTCGAGCGTTGGGCTTTTTCCCGCAACCAGGCAATGGCCACATGCGTCGGGCTGGCGCCCAGCTCCGTTGCGACAGCGATCAAGGTGTCGAGCAGAGCGGTTTCGCGGGCGCTTTTCTCGGCGTGCACCAGCATGCCCAGTTTGGCGGCACGGTTGTTCTCGTCGCTGGAACGGTATTTGCCAGTCAGGAACCCGCCACCCAACGGCGACCATAAGGTCGCAGCCAGACCCAACGCTTCGGCCATCGGCAGTTGCTCACGTTCGGCCGTGCGTTCGGCGAGGCTGTACTCGACCTGAATGGCGGCAATCGGCGCAAAACCGCGCACTTCGGCCAGCAGGTCGGCCCGGGCGATTCGCCATGCCGGGAAGTTCGACAGTCCGGCGTAATGAATCTTGCCGGCGCGCACCAGATCATCGAAACCGCGCAAGATCTCTTCCATGGGCGTGACACCGTCGCTCATGTGCGCCCAGAAAAGGTCGATGTGATCGGTCTTGAGCCGTGTCAGGCTTTCTTCCACGGCGCGAACCATGTTCTTGCGGTTGTTGCCGGTGTGGGAAATGCCCGCAGCGGGCGTAGTCCCCAAGGTGTATTTGGTGGCGATGACCAGGCGATCGCGTTCCGGGGCGATGAAGTCGCTGAGCATGGCTTCCGACTGCCCACCCTGATAACCGTTGGCGGTGTCGATGAAATTGCCGCCGGCCTCCAGGTAACCGTCAAATATGCGTTTGGCTTCATCGCGCTCGGCGCCATGGCCCCAGCCCGTACCAAAGTTACCGGCGCCCAGCGCCAGTTCCGAGACACGCAAGCCGGTTTTTCGGCCGAAGACTTTGTAATGCATGGGATGACTCCTGAAGGAAAGGCGCAGTGACCGAGCATAGATGTCGCTAGACATGTATTAAAGATGATTACTGTCATGTATTCCGTCAAGGCGCTTTTTCAACCGTGAGAAAAGGGCTGATCAGCGGGCGTATCGCTACTGCCATTTTCTGACAGGGCACTCTGCTAAGCTCCGATCTCTTTTCCGGACAGAGCCCGCCGATCGTGTCTCGCACAACGCGTTTATTGACCCTGTTGCAAGTGCTGCGGGGCAAGAGTCGCCCGGTTACGGCAGCGACCCTTGCCGGCGAACTGGAGATTTCCGAGCGTACGCTCTACCGCGATATTGCGGAACTCACCGCACTTGGCGCACCGATCTACGGTGAGGCGGGCATCGGTTACGTGTTGCGTAGCGGTTTGTTCCTGCCGCCGTTGATGCTCAACGCCGACGAAACCGAAGCCATCGTGCTGGGGCTGCGCTACGTGGATCAGCGCGGTGATGAGGTGTTGAGCAAGGCGGCGGCGGATGCGCTGGCCAAGATTGCTGCGGTGCTCGCGCCCGAGGCGCTGGACGCGTTGCGCAATCCGACGGTATTGCCGGGCCCTCCCGGTTATGGCTTTGCGCCCAACGCCGTGGCGCTGAATGTGTTCCGTCAGGCGATCCGCAACCAGGCCAAGTTGCACATCGACTATGCAGACGCCCAACAAGTGCCCAGTCAGCGGCTGATCTGGCCGCTGGCGCTGGGGTTTCTCAACGAGGTGCGAATCATCGTCGCCTGGTGTGAACTGCGCGGCGCCTATCGGACGTTTCGCACCGACCGGATTTCGACGGCGAACGAGCAGGGCGAGCGTTATCCGGGACGGCGTGGTGACCTGCTGCGTACCTGGCGCAAGCAGATGCAACTGGATGAAGCGGGGCGTTTCACTCCTGACAAGAACTGACACAGGCATGTTTTAGCATGGCTCCAGAATCAACCAACAAGGAGTTATAAACATGTCCAGTCCCGCCTCTTCGCTGGCACCTGCCATCGCCGCGTACCTGGCTGCCGCCAATGCCCGCGATACTTCGAAGGTCGCCAGTTTCTTCGCTGAGGATGCCAATGTGTTCGATGAAGGCCGGCATCAGATCGGCGCCCAGGCCATCGCCCAATGGATGCAAGACACCGCCCGGCGTTATCAGCCAAAAGTCGAGGTGCTCGACGTACAACTGCGCACCGGCAAGGTATTGGTCCATAACCGGGTGTCCGGCACGTTTCCCGGCAGCCCGCTGGAATTGCGCTACATGTTTCGTCTGAACGAGCAGGGCAAGATCGCTCGACTGGACATTTCACTGTAGAGGCCGCGCCGCGGTGGCATACTGCCGCGCATGAATGTCGACTCCCCGTTAAGCGCCTGGCAACACGCCATTGAACAGAAGGGCTTCGTCCAGGACGAAGCCCAGGAACATGCTGTCTGGGCGCTGCAAAAATGCTACGAAGCGCTGCATGAAGGTCGCACGCCAGTGAAGGGCGTTTACCTGTGGGGCCCGGTCGGGCGTGGCAAGACCTGGTTGATGGACCAGTTCTACCAAAGCTTGCAGGTCCCGGCCCGACGCCAGCACTTTCATCACTTCATGGGCTGGGTGCATCAGCGCTCGTTTCAGCTGACCGGCACTGCCGACCCGCTGAAGGCGCTGGCCCGGGAATTGAGCGAAGAAGTGCGCGTGCTGTGTTTCGATGAACTGTTCGTCAACGATATCGGCGATGCAATCATCCTCGGGCGCTTGTTCCAGGTGATGTTCGACCAGGGCGTGGTGGTGGTCTGTACCTCCAATCAGCCACCAGATCAGCTGTACGCCGATGGCTTCAACCGTGACCGCTTCGTGCCGGCCATCGAGGCGATCAAGCGCCATATGCAGGTCATTGCGGTGGATGGCGGCGAAGACCATCGCCTGCATCCCGGCGCCGGTTTGCAACGCTATTGGGTCGCCGCGCCCGGCGAGCCCGGCGCGCTGGGTGATGTGTTCAAGGCCTTGACCGCCGGCCAGTCGGTTTCCCGCGAGCCGATCAAGGTCGGCTACCGATCGCTGAATGTAGTGCAGGCCAGCGAAACCGTGCTCTGGAGCCGTTACGCCGACCTCTGCGAACAACCCTTTGCTGCCATGGATTTCATGGCCCTGTGCGACACCTACAAGGCTATTCTGTTGAGTGAAGTGCCTAACCTCAGCGCGCAAAAGCGCGAAGGGCGCATCGCTCGAGGCACCGAAGACGGTGTCGAGCGGGTGGTGGCGGGCGATCGCCAATTGCCGCAATTGTCGGTACACGATGACGGTGTGCGGCGTTTCATCGCGTTGGTGGACGAATGCTACGACCGAAAAGTGCCGTTGTACCTTGAGGCGCAGGTGCCGATGGAATCGCTCTATACCGAAGGCTATCTGGAATTCCCGTTCCGTCGCACCCTCAGCCGATTACAGGAAATGCAGCTGCAACGTTTCGCCGACGCTTGAACCCAAGGAGCCGAGAACATGAATCAGCCCTTGTCCCATCATTTGCTGACCATGGCCTATCAGAACGCCTGGGCCAATCATCGACTGGCCAAGGCCTGGGGGCAGTTGAGTCCGCAGGAGCTGGCGGCGCCGCGAGTCAGTTTCTTCCCCAGCCTGCGGGCGACCCTCAATCACATCCTGACCTGCGACTGGTTTTACGTGGATGCGCTGGAACGGGAGTTGCGCGGGGATGCGCCACACCCGGATTGCTACGTGTTTTTCACTGACGACGAGCCGTTCACCGCTGTTGTGGACCTCAAGCGTGAACAGGCCCATGTGGATCGCCGGTTGATCGCTTACTGCGAGCAGATGCGCGACGCGGACCTGGGCAAGATCGTGACTATCGCCCGTGATACGCCGCAACACGAGAGTCGGTTGCGCCTGCTGTCGCACTTGTTCGAGCATCAGATTCATCACCGTGGGCAGGTTCATGCAATGCTCAGCGGCACGTCGATCGCACCGCCACAACTGGACGAGTTCTTCTGTGCCGGTGAGGCGGGTCTGCGGGCTGCGGATTTTGCCGAACTTGGGTGGACCGAGGCGTTGATCTGGGGGTATTGAGATCGAAAGATCGCAGCCTTCGATTGATCCCGCGTTGCGCCATCCGCAGTGTTCGCGATAGGGTCGCCGTGCTATTTCACGTGTGATCGAGGATGGAAATGGAATCCGCAGAAATTCTTGTGCTTCAGGCCAGCTACACCAACCCGGTGCATGCCGAGGCTGTGCGCCTTGTGTTGAATCATTATGCTGAAGATCCGATGGGTGGCGGTCATTCCTTGCCCGCCGAGGTGCTGGAGCACCTGCCGGAAGAACTGGCCAAGCGTCCCCATGCATTCAGTGTGCTGGCGTTCGTCGGTGGCGAACCGGCAGGGCTGGTCAATTGTTTCGAAGGTTTCTCGACGTTCGCTTGTCGGCCATTGGTCAACGTGCACGACGTCGCGGTGATGAAGGCATTTCGTGGATTGGGCTTGAGCCAGAAGATGCTGCAAAAGGTCGAGGAAATCGCCCGCCAGCGTGGCTGCTGCAAAATCACCCTGGAAGTGTTGGAAGGCAATGCCGTGGCCCAGTCGTCCTACGCCAAATTCGGCTTTAGCGCCGGCATGTTCGATCCGGCGCACGGCCGGATGCTGTTCTGGACCAAGGCGCTGTAGCACCGCGCGCTGTTTTTCGTAGGAGCCGGCTTGCTGGCGATGGCGATCTCAAAGACGCCATCGCCAGCAAGCCGGCTCCTACACGTCCGAGTTTTCCCTTGCTCGGTTCAAGGCTTGTAGTGCTCCGTTACTTGCGCCGTTTGATCGTCCGGAACCCGGACTTCAGCGGTTTGCTGACTCTGATTCTCCTGTTGGCTCAGCCGCAGGCTCTCGTAGTAGTAACGCATGCGTTCCGCGCCGCCTTCGGCAAATGCGCTGACCGAAACGAACGTCATCAGGCCGGCAACGATCAAGGGTGTAGGTTTCATGGTTCGCCTCCCACAATGGATATCGGGTGCCTTTCTTCCATGAAGCAATGTCGAGCGACCATTATCTGCCGATTCCGTTAATTGGTAATTAACGGCGTACGGGGCCTCGCGTCGCGGCTTGGGACGAGCAAGAAAAAGGGGCCGGAACCGGCCCCTGAAAGGTTTACTTCAAAACGACGTCTGCAGGCCCCGGCTTCACCTTCGGTTTGATCAGGCTGAAGTCGATCAACGCCTTCTGCGCGCGCTCATACGGATTGCCGATCATCAGTGGGCGAGGCTTGAAGCTATCGCTGACCAGGCTCTTGCTGCGATCGAGCTCATCAAAACTCAAACCCGCCAGATCGGCCCAGGTATGGATCAGGTGCGAGCTGCTGTACGGCCGCCCGAGGTCTTGGGCGAAGTTCCAGTCATGGCTTTCGCGCCACTTCGGCGAAGCCCAGGCCATAAACGGAATGGTGTACATCGGCGCCGTCGGCTTGGCCTCGTTGCGACCCAATGTGTTGTGGCCGACAGAGTCGAAAACGTCTTCACCGTGGTCGGAGAGGTACAGCAGGAAACCGTTCGGATCGGACTTGGCGTAGTCCTTGATCAGGCTCGAGACCACGAAGTCGTTGTACAGCACCGCGTTGTCATAGCTGTTGTAGGTCGGCAGTTGATCGTCACGCACGCCGGCGGGAACGCCGTTGCGGTCCTTGAACTTGTCGAACGTCGATGGATAGCGGTACTGGTAGCTCATGTGCGTGCCGAGCAGATGCACGACGATCAACTTGCGTGGCGCCGCGTCGGCCAGGGCCTTGTTGAACGGTGCGATCACATCGCCGTCGTACTGGGCGGCGTTCTGGTTACGGTTGTTGTTCAGGTACACCTGCTCGTCGGCCTGTTCGGAGAAGGTCGTGAGCATGGTGTTGCGCTTGGTCATGGTCTGCTGGTTGGTGATCCAGAAGGTTTTGTAGCCGGCCTGTTTCATCACGCTGACCAGCGACGGGGTCGACAGGTACAGGTCCGGGTTTTCTTCGTCGGCGAAGGTCAGCACCTGTTGCAGCGCCTCGATGGTGTAGGGGCGCGGGGTGATGACGTTATCGAAAACCGCCAGTTGATCCTTGAGCTTGTCCAGTTCCGGCGTGGTTTCACGCGGGTAACCGTAGAGGCTCATGCGCTGACGGTTGGTGGATTCACCGATCACCAGCACCAGGGTGGCCGGCTGGTTGGCCATGGCATCCTTGAGGTTGTGCAGCGGAGGAATCTTGCTCGCACTGTCGAGCATGTCCTGCATGCCGGCGAGGGTGTCGAGGTAACGGTGATAAGCCACGGCCATCTGCCATGGCACTGCCGGTTCGATGCGGGTTTCGAGTTTTTCGAAACCTTCGGCGAAGCTGCCGGTGCGCACGGTCTGTTTGATCATCGGGTAGCCGACCACGGCCACCAGAATGGCCGTCGCCGCCACCAGCGCGCGACCGCGGGGCATGTACACCGGGCGCAAACGCGTCCACAGGAAATACGCGAACAGGGTGTGGGCAAGGAACGCCGGCACCATCCACCAGGCGAAATACTGGGTCATGTACTCGCCGGCTTCAGAGATGTTCGACTCGAACATGATGAAGATGACGCTCTGGGAAAATTCCTGCTGATAGATGAAGAAATAACCCAGGCTCGCCATTGAGCAGGCCCACAGCACCACGCCGATCAGTGCGGCCAATACTCGGGTTTGCCGGGGGAACAGCAGCATTGGCGCCAGCCAGACGGCACTCATCACAAAGGCCTGGCGGAATCCGGTGAACCCGGAGGTACCGGTCAACTGGATCAGTAGTTGGGTGATGCCGGAAAAAGACCAGAAGAACAGGAACAGCCAGAGAAACCCTGCCCAATCAAAACCCTTCGCAGACGAATTGCTGCTGCGTTGAAACAAAGCCATTGCGCGCTCCAGCCAGAATCACTTTCCACCGTCGGGACTGGACAGTCGCCGACGAACGGGCGCCGCGCGAATACCGGGCGGCCATATCGGGCCGGAGTATCAACAAGGGCGTGTGAAAGTTTTGTGAGCTGTGAACGCTGGCGAATCGGGACGACGCAACGGAAACAGCGCAGGGCTGCTTCCGAGTCAGGCGAGGAGGTCAGGCGTGGGGAGCACGCAGAGTGACGGGCTTGGGCTGAGCCTGGATGCCTTGCGTCAGCAGGCGCAATTGCTCGACTTCCTGCTTCAGCTGGTCGCGCTCGTCTTTCAACTGGCGCAATTCATCGCGACGGATCGTGACGTAAAGGGTTTGTGCTGGCCGTGCTGCTTGTACTGTGCCCATTGCTCACCTCGCAAATGGCTGTCTCAACTGTAAATCCGCCCCGACATCGGTGCTTATTTACTATCGGCAGCGATTTTGATTTCTTTTGCCCTGTAAGGGAACTTTTTTATTTTTCAAGGTCGTTGTGTCTTTGGCACGATTCCAGACGTTATCAGTCTGGATCGGGCACAATGCCCGGAAACTTCACGCCAGCGCTCTGGACTAACCCTCATTAGTCGCGTTGGGCTATAACCTTTGACACACATTTATTTGTAGTAGGGAGCATCAGCACATGCAACTCGGGATTATTGGACTGGGCCGCATGGGCGGCAATATTGCGCGGCGCCTGATGCTCAACGGGCACACCACCGTTGTTTACGACCGCAATACCGCCTTCGTCGATACCCTGGCCGCCGAAGGCGCCAAAGGCGTCATCGACCTGCCAGCCCTGGTCACCGGCCTGGCCAAGCCACGAGCGGTCTGGGTCATGCTGCCGGCCGGCGCACCGACCGAAGACACCATCGACACCCTGAGCACCTTGCTCGAACCTGGCGATACCATCATCGACGGCGGCAACACCTTTTATAAGGACGACATCCGCCGGGCGAAAACCCTGTCGGAAAAAGGCCTGCACTACGTCGACGTCGGTACCTCCGGCGGCGTCTGGGGCCTGGAACGCGGCTACTGCATGATGATCGGCGGCGAAGCCGAGGTGGTTAAACGCCTCGATCCGCTGTTCGACAGCCTGGCGCCAGGCCTGGGTGATATCCCCCGCACCAAGGACCGCAAGTCGGACGACGATCGCGCCGAACGCGGTTACATCCACGCCGGCCCCGCGGGCTCTGGCCATTTCGTGAAGATGATCCACAACGGCATTGAATACGGAATGATGCAGGCCTTCGCCGAAGGCTTCGACATCCTCAAGACCAAGGCCAGCACCAACCTGCCGGAAGATCAGCGCTTCGACCTCAACGTCGCCGACATTGCCGAAGTCTGGCGTCGCGGCAGTGTTGTGTCGTCCTGGCTGCTCGACCTGACGGCTGACGCCCTCGCCAGCGATCCGAAGCTCGACGGTTATTCCGGCTCGGTGGCTGACAGCGGTGAAGGTCGCTGGACCATCGAAGCCGCGATGGAGCAATCGGTGCCCGTGCCGGTGCTGTCGAACTCGCTGTTCTCGCGCTACCGTTCGCGCGGCCAAGGCACCTTTGGCGACAAGATTCTCTCGGCCCAGCGTTTCGGCTTCGGCGGCCATGTGGAGACTGCGAAAAAATGACCCGGCTGATCCGCAATAAATCCAAGGCAGACCCCGCACCACCGACCACGCTGTTCCTGTTCGGTGCCCACGGTGACCTGGTCAAGCGCTTGCTGATGCCGGCGCTGTACAACCTGAGTCGCGACGGCCTGCTTGGCGATGGACTGCGGATCATCGGCGTTGACCACAATGCCATCACCGATGAAGCCTTTGCGCAGAAGCTCGAAGACTTCATTCGCGCCGAAGTGGCGAGCAAGGTCGGCAAGGGCGATCAAGTCCTTGACCCGCAGTTGTGGGCCAAACTGGCCAAAGGCATCAGCTACGTCCAGGGCGACTTCCTGGACGACAGCACGTATCAGGCGCTGGCGGCGAAAATTGCCGCCAGCGGCACCGGCAACGCGGTGTTCTATCTGGCCACGGCGCCACGTTTCTTCAGCGAAGTGGTGCGTCGTCTCGGCGCCGCCGGTTTGCTGCAAGAGACGCCGGAAGCCTTCCGAAGGGTGGTGATCGAAAAACCGTTCGGTTCCGATCTGCACACCGCCGAAGCCTTGAACGCGTGCTTGCTCAAGGTGATGACGGAAAACCAGATCTACCGGATCGATCACTATCTGGGCAAGGAAACCGTGCAGAACATTCTGATCAGCCGGTTTTCCAACAGCCTGTTCGAAGCCTTCTGGAACAACCATTACATCGACCACGTACAGATCACCGCCGCAGAAACCGTCGGCGTGGAAACCCGTGGCAGTTTTTATGAACACACCGGCGCCCTGCGGGACATGGTGCCCAATCACCTGTTCCAGCTGTTGGCGATGGTGGCCATGGAACCGCCGGCCGCCTTTGGCGCCGATGCGGTTCGCGGCGAGAAAGCCAAAGTGGTGGGGGCGATCCGTCCCTGGTCCACCGAAGAGGCGCGGGCCAATTCGGTGCGCGGCCAATACGCCGCCGGCGAAATTGACGGCAAGCCGTTGCCGGGTTATCGCCAGGAAACCAACGTATCGCCCCACAGCACGACCGAAACCTATGTCGCGCTCAAAGTCATGATCGACAACTGGCGCTGGGTCGGCGTGCCGTTCTACCTGCGCACCGGCAAGCGCATGAGCGTGCGCGACACTGAGATCGTCATCTGTTTCAAACCGGCGCCTTATGCGCAGTTCCGTGATACCGAGGTCGATGAGCTGCAACCGACCTATCTGCGGATCCAGATTCAGCCCAACGAAGGCATGTGGTTCGACCTTTTGGCCAAACGGCCTGGCCCGGCGTTGAAAATGGCCAATATCGAACTGGGTTTTGCCTACAAGGATTTCTTTGAAATGCAGCCGTCCACCGGCTACGAAACCCTGATCTACGATTGCCTGACTGGCGATCAGACGCTGTTCCAGCGCGCCGACAACATCGAAAACGGCTGGCGCGCCGTGCAACCATTCCTCGACGCCTGGCAGCAGGACGCGAGCGTGCAGACTTACGCAGCCGGTGAAGATGGACCGGCGACGGCAGAAGACCTGCTGACTCGCGATGGTCGCGTCTGGCATGACCTCGGATGAGTGAAGTCACGCAACACACCATCCGTTTTCTGCTCAGTGACATGGACGGCACATTGTTGCTGCCGGACCACAGCCTCAGCCAGCGCACCATCGAAGCCGTCCGTTCGTTGCGCGAGGCGGGCGTGTTGTTCAGCCTCGCCACTGGCCGGCCACCCAAAGCCATGTTGCAACAGATCGAAGCCTTGGGCGTCGATCTGCCGACGGCGGCCTTCAATGGCGGCACGATCGTCCATCCCGATGGCAGCTTGCTGGTCGCGCATTACTTGCCGGCTACGGCGGCGCTGACCGCACTGACGCTGTTTGCCGATCTGCCGGACATCGAGGTGTGGGTGTTCAGCGGTGGGGACTGGCTGGTGAAAGACCCGACCGGGCCGATGGTGCCTCGAGAGCAGCATGGCCTGGGGTATCCGCCCGTGGTGGTGGAAAGTTTTGAGCCCTATCTGGAACACATCGACAAGATCGTTGCGGCGAGCAACAACACGCAGCTGTTGATAGAGCTGGAGGCGCAATTGCTGCCCAAGGTCGAGGGCCAGGCGCAGGTGTCGCGATCGCAACCGGTGTACCTCGACGTGACCGCGATGCAAGCCAACAAGGGCGACGCGTTGGCGACACTGGCCGCGTTCCTCGGCGTGCCGCTGGAGCAGACGGCGGCCTTGGGCGATGGCGGCAATGACCCCGCCATGTTTCACCGCGCCGGCTTGTCGATCGCTATGGGGCAGGCGGAAGAAGCGGTGAAGCGTCAGGCCGACGTGGTGACGGGGGCCAACACCGAGGATGGCGCGGCGCAGGCGATCGAGCGGTACATCCTCCCTCACTAGCGACACAAAACAAATGTGGGAGCGGGCTTGCTCGCGAAAGCGGTGTATCAGACAACTTAATGTTGAATGACACACCGCTTTCGCGAGCAAGCCCGCTCCCACATTTGACCGTGTTTACAACCAGTAACTCACCGCATACCACCCAAGAACACCCATCACCACGGTGTAAGGCAACGCCATCCACACCATCCGCCCATACGACAGGCGAATCAGCGGTGCAATCGCCGACGTCAGCAGAAACAGAAACGCTGCCTGGCCATTGGGCGTCGCCACGCTCGGCAGGTTGGTGCCGGTGTTGATCGCAATCGCCAGGGTCTCGAAATGTTCACGGTTCATGTGACCGGAGATGAACGCCTGTTTCACTTCGGTGATGTAGATGGTCGCGACAAATACGTTGTCGCTGATTGCCGACAGCAGTCCGTTGGCAATAAACAGCATGCCCGGTTGCTGATCCGCCGGCAGCGCCAGCACCCACTGGATCAGCGGCGTGAACAGCTGCTGATCGTGAATCACCGCCACCACCGCAAAAAACACCACCAACAACGCCGTGAACGGCATGGCGTCCTTGAACGCAGTGCCGAGCCGATGCTCGTCAGTAATGCCGGTGAACGCGGTAATCAGCACAATCACCATCAAGCCGATCAGGCCCACTTCAGCCACGTGGAAGGCCAGGCAGCCAATCAGGATCAGTGCCGCCAGCCCTTGAACTATCAGCGCAGCGCGTTCGCGCGAGGTGCGATCGGCGTTGTCTTCGGCGGCATAGTTGGCCAGCACGGCGCGCACGTTGTCCGGCAGGAGCGTGCCGTAACCGAACCAGCGCAACTTCTCCAGCAGCACGCAAGTCACCAGGCCCGCCAACAGCACCGGCAGCGAAACCGGGGCGACTTTCAGGAAGAACTCAGAAAAGTGCCAACCCATTTCGTGGCCGATCAGCAGGTTCTGTGGCTCGCCGACCAAGGTACAAACGCCGCCCAATGCGGTGCCCACGGCGCCGTGCATCAACAGGCTGCGCAGAAAAGCGCGGAACTGTTCGAGGTCGGCGTGATGGAGTGTTGGCAGGTGTTGGTCATCGCCATATTCACTGTCCTGGCGCGGATCGTTGCCCGAGGCGACCCGGTGATATACCGAGTAAAACCCTACCGCCGCGCTGATGATCACCGCGGTCACGGTCAAGGCATCGAGAAAAGCCGAGAGAAACGCTGACAGAAAGCAGAACATCAACGCCAGCAACGCCTTGGAGCGAACCCCGAGCAGTAGGCGCGAGAACATAAACAGCAGCAGTTCTTTCATGAAGTGGATACCCGCCACCATGAACATCAGCAGCAGGATCACCGGGAAGTTGTGCACCAGTTCGTCATACAGCGCCTGGGGCGTGGTCATCTTCAACAGCAGCGCTTCGATCAGCAACAGGCCGCCGGGCATCAACGGATAACACTTGAGCGCCATGGCCAAGGTAAAGATGAATTCCAGCACCAGCAGCCAACCGGCCGCTACGGGACCTACGGTCCACAGCACCAGGGCGTTGAGGATCAGGAAGCCGAGAATGCTGGCCTTGTACCAGCGAGGTGAGTGCCCGAGAAAATTATGCGCGAACGCCTGGGCCATTGAGCCGGACATCGGCTGCTCCTTATATTAAGAAGCGCGCAAGTTGCCGTAAGCTGAGAGGAAGATCAAGCGTAGGAAATGTCAGAGTAGCTATCCCAGATACCGTGCGACGATTGCCCGGTAGTTGCCATCCAGTGAATAGCCGCCTACGACAATGTTGCCATCGGACTGCACGGCCAGGGAGGTCGCGGTATCCGGACCGCGGCTGAGGCGTGTGCGGATCCAACCGACACCATTGCCAAAGCTGCAATCCAGCTGTCCGCCGGGCAGATGCCGGGCCAGAATGAAATCGGCTTCAATGCCCCCGCCCGTGGCACCAACGGTTAGCACGCTGTCGTCCGCAAGGACCTGGGCGGCGGTCCACTGGCAACCGCTGTGGCCAATCTCCAGTAATTGCGGTTGGCCGCCGTTGCAGTGAATGTCTGGGCGGCCATTGCTGTGAATCTTCAGGGCCATGCAATGCATAGGGTCGCGGGTGCTGCCAAAACACAGCAAATCGCCGTTTTGCTGTTGGACGATCTGGCTGACCTGAGCGTGATGCTCCTGTGCCATGAAACTCATGAAACCGTCCACGGCGAAACGGTCGTCGAGGCTGCCGTCGCTGTGATAACGCGCAAGCAGGCCTTCTTCAGGAAAATTGATCGAGCCGCCCACCAGAATCCGACCGTCAGGTTGCACCAGCAGGCTGCTCAGCCAGGTGTTCATCAGCAGGTGGCGGACCAGCACGAAGCCACGACCGTTGAAGGTGTCGTCCAGTGAACCGTCAGGGTGAAGCCGTACCAGTACGCCGACATGATCGGCCAGCTCGAAATGATGATTGGCCAGCAAAAGGATTCGCCCGTTGTCCTGTACATAGACATCACACGCTTCGGCGCCCGGCACACCAGGTGGCAACCAGGCATCGCGCACACCTTGGGAAAGATTGCCCGGCAGGCGCACGACACAGCGTCCGTTGTTGCCAAATGACTGGACCGGTTTGCCCTGCTGATTGAAAAGCGCGAAGGCAGGCAGTGTCCGATGCGCATTTTCATAGTGCAGGCCGGCCACCAGAATGCGCCCATCGGCCAGTAGCAGGACTTTGCCGGCCATGGCCTCGAAACCGGGTTCGAACTGACTGATGACACTGCCTTGCTGGCCGAAGGCCAGATCCGCCGAGCCGTCCTCAAGCAGGCGCGCCAAGCCAAAGCGGCTGCCGCCCGGGGTACCGACTTTCGCGGCTATCAGTAACCGGCCCGCGGAATCAATTGCGACGCCATTGGCCATGCTGGAGGTGCTGCCGGCGAAATACACTTGGGTTTTGCCGGAACCGGCAAAGGACTCGTCGAGTTTCCCGGCATCGTTCTGCTTAAGGGGTAAGGCCAAAGAGGTCTGGACTGACATGCACGCATCCCCCTGCGAGTCGTCTTGATCCAGGAGTGGGGGAGGGGCGACTGGGGAAATATTCAACGCCTGAATGAGCAACTGCACAACTGACAAAACTAACAGGCGGAGCGTCGCTTTGTGCCAGAACAGTGTCTTTTCGAACCACTGAAAAGCCAACCAATCAATTGGCCTTCGAAAGTTCGAATAAACGGACGTCGCCAGTGTATCTGGCGCAGAAGGCCAGCAAACTAACGATCGAGGGGAGGGTGCGGATTACCGGAAGTAATCCGCAAAACGCTTTAGTGCGGCATCGACCACGATTGCAGCGTGTAACCTTCCTGGCTCAGCTCTTTACGGGCTTCTTCCAGAACATGTTCAAGTTGCGCGGGATCGGTATAGGCGCTGCTTGGGATCTGCGTGCGGCCAATGCGGGTATTGGTCCGGTCGATGACGGTCAGGCTGAGTTCGCCGTTGCCGTCTTGTGGGGCCCAGGCCACGCATTGAAATGGCTTGAACGCGCGATCGGCAATCAAAAGAGCTTCGTTGATACGGAGCGGGGCTGTCATGGGATTTTCTCTCTGTATGCCCAATCAAGTGATGTGCCGTCGGTTGGGCTTACCGTTCGGCTGGTTACTTGTACTGATGCCCGCAACCCATGGGTGGGTCACATACAATTAACAGAAATTCCAACTTTCTTTCTTCGACCCAGCGTTTCGACAGGCTTTGAAAGCTGAATGAAAGGTTCGGCTCGTTAGGTAACTAACAAAGTTACTTCTTATAACTGCTTAAGCGGCCTTCCTATAGTCAATCGATACAAGACAATGTCAAATTATTGCTAATGTTACAGTCAGGTCTGCCAAATGACTGTTTTTAATAATATTTCCTAAAATTTGGCGCCAAGGAACAGTCATGATCGAAGCGCCCGCGTTACGACGTCTGTTAGTGGTGGACCCGTGCGACGACTGCCATCGTCTGTTGCCGGGGTTGCGCGCGGTAGGTTGGGACGTTGATAGCTGCACCCTGGAACATGCCGTCGACCGAACCTGCGACGTTGGCCTGTTGCGTTTGCAGCCGTTTCATCTGGAACGCCCCGAGGCCGTCAAGGAGCTGATCAGCCGTAGCGGCACCGAGTGGATTGCCGTGCTCAACCAGGAAGTCCTGCGGCTGCAAAATGTCGGGGACTTTGTCTGCGAATGGTTTTTCGATTTCCACACCTTGCCGTTCGATGTGTCGCGGGTTCAGGTGACGCTCGGACGGGCATTTGGCATGGCGCGCTTGCGTGGCCAGGGCACGGTTCACATCAATCAGCCCGAACATGAGCTGCTCGGCGACAGCAAACCGATTCGCGAGCTGCGCAAACTGCTGAGTAAATTGGCGCCCACCGAGTCTCCGGTGTTGATTCGCGGTGAAAGCGGGACTGGCAAAGAGCTGGTCGCCCGCACCCTCCATCGGCAATCTCAGCGACACAGCAAACCCTTTGTCGCGATCAATTGCGGCGCGATTCCTGAACACTTGATCCAGTCCGAACTGTTTGGTCACGAGAAGGGCGCCTTTACCGGCGCCCATCAGCGCAAGGTCGGTCGGATCGAAGCCGCCAACGGCGGAACCCTGTTTCTCGACGAGATCGGTGACCTGCCGCTGGAGCTGCAAGCCAATCTGTTGCGCTTCCTGCAGGAAAAACACATCGAGCGTGTGGGCGGCAGTCAGCCGATTCCGGTGGATGTGCGGGTATTGGCGGCGACACACGTTGACCTGGAAGCCGCCATCGAGAAAAAACGCTTCCGCGAAGATTTGTACTACCGCCTCAACGTGCTGCAAGTGGTCACTGCGCCGCTGCGTGAGCGCCATGGCGATCTGTCGATGCTGGCCAACCACTTCTCCCATTTCTACAGCCATGAAACCGGCCGTCGTCCGCGCAGCTTCAGCGAAGACGCGCTGATTGCCATGGGCAAGCATGACTGGCCTGGCAACGTGCGTGAACTGGCCAACCGGGTACGCCGCGGGCTGGTCCTGGCCGAGGGACGGCAGATCGAGGCGCGTGACCTGGGGCTGATCAGCCAGCAGACGATTGCTGCGCCGATGGGCACCCTCGAAGACTACAAGACACGCGCCGAACGCCAGGCGCTGTGCGACGTTTTGAACCGCCACAGCGACAACCTGAGTGTCGCCGCCCGGGTGCTTGGCGTTTCGCGGCCCACCTTTTACAGACTGCTGCACAAGCACCAGATCCGCTGAACGCAAGATCAGACAATAAAAAATCCCGCTACGATCGAAATCGCAGCGGGATTCGGTTTTGGATCAGAAGTAGTACGGGAATTTCAGGCTGAAGGAAAAGTCTGGCGCGTCGTCGGTCAGGCCGATGGCCAGGTTGGGAACGATCGTCAGGTTGTCGGTGGCTGCCAGAGTCAAGCCGATGTTGAAGTTGGCCGCGTTGTAATCGCTGTTGGAAATCGATTGCCAATCGCCGCCGTCCGGCTTGATCTTGCTTTTGCGGGCGAACTGATCGGTGAACGAGAACGACATACTCATCTTCTCGTTCAAGGCGAATGCAATGCCGGCGCCGACCTGCCAGGAATCGCCCAGTTTCACGTCCCCTTTAACCTTGGCGCCGACCTGAGGGCTGATGTCGCTGAAAGAGTCCTCCATGTTGTAGGTATAGGCCAGGGAGCCGAACAGCACGGCCGGGTCGAAGGTCTTGACCAGTGAGATACCCGGGGTGATCGACCAGACGCCATTGCCGGTAGGCAAATCCTCGGGGACCGCGAGGTTATCGTTGTTCGGATCCTCGATCAGCTTGATGCCGTAAGGATCCTTGCCGGTGGGTGCCTTGATGCGCAGTGTAGCGACCGCGTCGGGCAGGCTGGCCGACTCATCCAGAAACTTGTAGGCAACGCCCACGTTCACATCGCCGATGGTCGGATCGCGAGTAACGGTTGCGTCCGACGTCACAGGGCCTGCACCACCAGCGCCACCCGAGGAATACGTTGATTCGCGATAAACCACGGGGACGTTAATGTCGAACTGCCAGCGTTGCGCCACGTTGTAGCGGGCGGTCAGGTCCAGCGTCCAGTTGTCGGCCTTGATGCGGTCGAGGTTGATGTTGCCGAGGAAAATCGAGTCCAGCGCCAGAAAGCCATTGAGCGTCAGCGCACGTGTATCGAAGTGCGTGTACGTCAGTCCGGTTTCCACACTGAACTTGCCGCCACCGAAAAAGCCACTGGCTTCGTCATACAGGTTGGAAACGCTTTGCGCAGGCTCGGAATCATCTCTGAGCGATTGGCCGTATGAACTGCCGGTGGTTCCCGGCGCACCAGCCGCCACCGTCTGGCCACCCCTGCTCGGTTCGGCAGGGGATTTGGTCAAACGTTTGGGAGGCGGTGTCACCGGTGTTTCTTCTACCTGGCGAACGCGCTGTTCGAGGACCATCAGCGCGTTCTGTTGTGCTTCGTAACGCTGTTTCAACTCCATGAGTTCTTGTTTTAATGCTTCAACCTGGGGATCCGATGCTGCGTAAAGCATTGTGCCCGGTGCCAGGCTACTCAAACAAACGATAGCTCTGAGCGTTAACGATCGGTGCATGGTTAGGCGTCCCTTCTGAGTACATCTGATGAGACTGAGCGTAGATCAGAATCCGAGAGCGCGAAGACCTTTGAGCTGATCCAGGTTGCCATTCAGCGAACTGGTTGATGGCAGGTTATCGCGCAGCACAACGTTGATCGACATCAGGTTGTTTACCTGGTTGCCACCGCCAAGCAAGGTCGCGTTTTGCATGAGCCCGCCCTGGGCGAGACGCTGCGCGATGCTCCCCTGGTTGTTATTGGCCACGATATTGAGCTGCACGCCCGCGCCGGTAGAGGAAATGCTCAGCGCCCCGGCACCATTGGCGTGGGTCAAGGTTGAGCCCGCGGCCAGTACTTGCCCTTGGTTGTTCATCTGCGGAGCCTGGCCACCTTTCTGGACGTTGAGATTAACGTTGTTGTAAGCGCTGTTGTTGTCGCCGGCAGCGCGAACAACTTGAGTGACGCCCTGGGTCGTGTTCAAACCGTTTCCGCCGCTGACGGTACCGGTGCCCTGAGTAACCGTCGAGCCATTACCTGTTTCGTCAATCATCGACACATAGAACTGTGGCTGGATGGTCGTTTGCTGAATTTGCATCGAGGACGTTGCCCCGATCACTTGACCGTTGGCATTTTGCCAGGTGCTGGTCATGACAATCCCGAAACTGACGATCCGTCCCGGCATGACATAGCGACCTCGCAGGCTTGCCAGTTCCTGATCGCTCAGCTCGATGGGTTTGAATATCTGTGCCTGGGTTGGCAGGCTGGCGGCCAGGCAAACTGCAGCCAGCCAGATTGGAGTCTTCATTAGATGCTCCCGGAGCGTCGTGCTCCCTTGTTATTAGAAGAAGTCGCTTCGGATAAATCCGAAGTCCAACAACTCTGCGTCTTGCACCGGGCTGAAGGTGTCAATACGGTTCTTGGCAGTCAGTGGCAGGGGAGGGTCGAGCAGCGCATTGGTTTTGTCATAGCCCTGGCCAATGACGGCAAAGATGATGCCGTTCCAGCCTTTGACAAAGTCGTCGACAGTGAAACGTTTATGACCCAATACCGGATCTCCGATATAGACCCAGCCGTTGTGGACTTTTTGCAGAACTACAAAATGTTTGTAGCCACGGATATCCATGAGGACCACGACGGGAATTCTGATATCGCTCAACGTTTCCGCCGCTACCCGATAGCCACGGGCCCGCATGCCGATGCTTTCTACGTAACGCTTCATGTCGAGCATGGAGAAGCCCTGTACGCGGACAAGGTCTTGATCGGCGTGTGCCAGCATGCCTTCGATGATCTGTTCTTCATTCACGTCCAGCCAGTAGGCCTGGCGCAAGATGGTTGCCAGCGCAGCTGCACCGCAACTGAAGTCGGTTTTTTGTTGCACCAGGTCGGCAAATTTACGCTCGCGTACGCTCTGGATCGGCTTGTACACCACCGCGCCGCCCGGCAGGACGGAAAGCGGCAGTTGTGCAGCCTCGATCACGCTGGCCACGCAAAGCAAAACTACCAAGGCGATAATGCGCATGGTGGGACGCCCTCTGGTTGTGTTGAAAAAGGCCCCCGTGAGGGGGCCTCCAGAGTCAGCCATCAGAACGATTGGTTGGAAATGGCCAGCGAGTTGCTTTGTTGGTTACCTACACCGGCAGCCACGTTGACGCCGAGGTTGCCACTGCCGCCATTAACCGAACCACTCAGGGTTGCGGTGTTGGTCACAGGGTTTGCCCAGCCATTTGGGGTCAGGATTTGATAGGACACTGTGTTGCTCAAATCCCATGAATTGCTTTCGGTGTAGCCCTTCACTTCGTGTTTGGTAGAAGCGGACGATTTCTCGCCTGATTTCTCGAACGAAGAGTCAAACGATTTTGCAAACGAGGAATCGAACTCTTTTGCGAACGAAGAGTCGGTGGACTTCGAGTGCTCTGTATCGACAGATGCATTAAGCGACGCGTTAAGCGATGCATCGAACGACGAACTGCGGGTGCGATCGCCATGGCCATAATTAACGGTAACGGATTTGGAACCATCCGCCGCTGCTTCCAGGGAAGCGACTATAGAAGCATGGCCGGTAGCGCTCTTATCGGTGCTTTTTGAACCGCTTGCATCAAAGTGCTTGGTGCCGCTGACGTCAAAACTGCTAGCACCGCTCTTGGCCCAATTGCTGGAAGCGCTCTTATCAACGTTCAACTCGGAGTTATGGCTGAAAGAGGCACTGCCGCTTTTGGTTGTGGTTAATGTCACTGTAGTCAGGGCGACGTTCTGATCCGCCTTGTTGTTCACTACCAGACCAGGGCCGTTTTGATCAGCAGAGGCGGTAGCTGTAGCGTTGCCGAGCGGAGCATTGGAGTTGGCAATTGCCATGGTGTTTTTCTGTTGGTTCAGGTCGCCGCCAGCAATGTTGATCCCCATATTGCCGTTGCCGCCATTACCCGACTGGCTCATCACCGCAGAGGCCGTGGTGTTGTAGTTGTCGACCTTGTTATGGTTGCTGTACTGCTTGACGCTTGCAGTGGCAGTGGCAACGCCGAACACGAAGGAGTTATCGAGTGCGGAGGTGGCGCCAGCGTTCGCGATGGCTGCAGCGTTGTCTTGTTGGTTGCCGTCGCCTGCCGCCACGTTGATGCCCACGTTGCCGTCGGCGCCGGTTGCGGAGCCGCTCATTTCGGCGTTGTTGATAGTCCCTTGGTTAAGGATGCGATTGTTGGTACTGCTCTGTTTGTCGTAGGCATTGGCAGTCGCATAGACAGGGATCTTTGTAGGAGGCGGCGTGTGGTGACCGTTGTTGTTATGACCATTGTGGTGGTCATCGTGACGACGATCGTTTCCAGCTTGCACAGCAACAGCCATGAGCGCAGCAATTGCGAAAACCAGAGGCTTGAGTGCCATCGAAGGTTTCATGGTGATTCTCCGTACTTATTTTAGGTTAAGTGTTGTTTCCTACCTTTTTGGGTCAGTCCGCGACCCGTACGCTCAGGGTATTAGCCATTCGGTTTCCTACCCCGGCGCTCTGATTCAACTGAATCACCCCACGGCTACCGGTGAAAGCCTGATCACTGGTAGTGACCTGGCGATAGCCTGGTGCGGAGTCGGTTGGATCGGAGTTTTTGAGCAGCGCCACGTTCTGTTGCATGAGGACGCTGTCGTCGATACTTTGCGGCTGCTTACTGATGCTTATCCGCAGCGCATTGGCTTGCTGGTTGCTGGCGCCCGCGCTCTGGTTGACGCCGAGTACGCCGTTACCGTGGCTGAAGGAGTCGCCCTGAATGCTGGCTCGAGCATCCATCCTGGGGTCGACCTGTGTGTTCAGCCGTTGGCGAATCTGAGTGGTCGCGCTGGCTGCATCGCCTATGGCGATGGCCCGGGCGTTAGCCTGTTGCTGCTGATCTCCCGCAGCCTGGTTGACCGCGAAGTTGCCTTGGTACTGCATGCCTGAACCGCTGATGTCGGCGTTATTGACGACGGGGGGTTGAGCAAAGCTCGATGCGCTGCAAAACATGGCGATAATCAGCAGCTTGTGGTTCATCTCAACGGCCTCCCGTAATGACGTTCAGGCCGCTCAGGCCTCGCTGGACGCTTGAATTGACTAGGTTGGAAATACCGTTGCCCCCTCCCGAACGGCCGGCGGGGAGATTGGAAATCTGGTTTTGAGTGGTGATATTGCCGCCCAGATTGGTGTTGTTTAAATTGACCAGGCGTGTAATGCCTGCACCACTGGCGACGTTGGCAAAATCGCCGTCGTTCAGCTCGTTCGTCTGACTGAGGATCAGCTTGGAGGGGTTGGCATTGACGGTCGTGGGGTTAGGGTCGGGAACCACTGGGGCTTGTACTGCGTTTCGCGTCTGGACATCACGTTTGATAATGATGATGCCGTCGTCTGCCAGGCTGACGCTTGAGCCCAGTGCGCATCCGATCAAGAGGAGGCAGGTGCAGCCTTTATTGAAAGTCCCCACAGCGGCAATTCCTTCTTTTTGTGGGCTGGCCCTAGTCAGCGATGTGGGAGGAGAGAGCGAATGCTGTGCCGTTTTTTGAATTTTGTTTCAATTCAATGGGTTAAAAGTTTTGTCCGGGAAGGCGCTGTCGGGGCTGTTTCACGTCTGAGACACGCACATGCGCTTTTGACCAGCAAAAGCGGTTGCAATGCTCTGGAACAAGGGTTTGCGTCGAGGTGTATTACGTGATTAACAGGTGCGGGCGAAGAGGGGGCAGGCCGTTGAAACGGCCTGTTTGGGGCGGGCAGGGTGTAACAGGTATGGACACTTTCCCCCCCGAAACAGGGGATTTTCTGGGTGAGAAACCCAAAAACCGGGTCAGGGCTCCAGCAGTAACGTGACGGCTCGAAGCGCCTGCAGACGACGCTCGGCCCAGTCTCCCTGCAACACTTGAAACGGCTGTCGATGGGTTTCCAGCCATGTCAGGGTTGCGTCGAAAAATGCCCGGCGTTCACTCAAATCGGGTTGGCAGCGTTGGCCATCGTCCATCCAGTCGACCTGTTCGGGAGACAGCAGTAGGTGCAAGTCGTACTGGCGAGCCAGCAGCGCCTGCTCGATCCACGCGGGGCAATCGCCAAACAGGGTCTGGCTCCACAGGATGTTGCTCAGCAAGTGAGTATCGAGAATCAGCAGCGATGGCTGCCGGGCGCGGGCCTCGTCCTCCCACTGCAGTTGCCCGCGGGCGATGTCCGGGATATCGGCCAGGCAGGTATCCCGCGGATTTTGCTCGATGAACCAGCGCACATATTCGTCGACCAGCACCCCACCGAAACGCGCTTGCAACTCGGCTGCGAGCCAGCTCTTGCCGCTGGATTCGGGACCTGTCAGTACCAGGACTTTCATGTGCGCAACGCCGGGTCGGCGCGCCATTCCCGCCAGCCTTCTACGGCAATCACGGTGAACAACCCATAGAGCCCGGCGGTCAGGTACATGCCCTTATAGATGAAGAGCCCGACGAAAATCACATCCAGGGTGATCCATAGCGGCCAGCATTGAACGCGCTTTTGTGCCATCCAGACCTGCGCCACCAGACTGAAACCGGTCAACGCCGCATCGAGCCAGGGTTGGGCGGCATCGGTCCAGTGCGCCATGGCCGCGCCGAGCAACAGACTGCCGACGGCACCGATGGCCAGGCCTGACACGATCGATTCCCCCTTCAGTTGGCTAACCTGCCGGCCCTGCCGCGCGGCCCCCGCGCGCGTCCACTGCCACCAGCCATAGAGTTGCAGCGCGGCGTAGATCACCTGCAACAGCATGTCCGAATACAGCTTCACTTCAAAAAAGACCCAGCTGTAAAGCGACACCATGACCAGGCCGATCGGCCAGCACCAGGGGTTCTGTTTGACCGTCAACCAGACGGCAATGACACCGAGGGTGGCGGCAAACAGTTCAAGCCCGGACATGGAGGTTCCTTGGGAAAATCGTAGAGGGAGCGGATTGTACCGGGATTGTATTGATGAGGCTTCTGTGGCGAGAGTGCTTTTGTTACGAGAGGATTTTTGTGGCGAGGGGACTTGTCCCCGTTGGACCGCGAAGCGGTCCCAAAAAATCTACGACTGCTTCGCAGCCGAACGGGGACAAGTCCCCTCGCCACAGGGTCAGTGTTTGGTTTTAGACGCGGAACTGTTTGAGCAGCCCGTTCAATTGTTCGCTCAGATCCTTCAGCCGCACGCTCGCCACACTCGACTGTTCCGCCGCCAGCGCAGTGCTGTGGGACAAACCGGCGGCCTGGGTGACGTTCTGGTTGATGTCCTCGACCACGTGGGACTGTTGCAAGGTGGCGCTGGCGATGGAGGCGTTCAGGCCGTTGAGATTGCGCAGTGCCTGGCCAATGGCGTTCAGGCTCGCACCGGCGAGGCCGGCCTGTTCGATGGTCAGCTGGGACGCGCGACTGCTGTCGCCAATGACCTTGACCGCCGCTTCGGAGTGGCCTTGCAAGCGTTCGATCATCGACTGGATCTCGGCGGTGGACTTCTGGGTGCGCTGGGCCAGCAGGCGCACCTCATCCGCGACGACGGCAAACCCGCGACCTTGCTCGCCGGCCCGGGCGGCCTCGATGGCGGCATTGAGGGCGAGCAGGTTGGTTTGCTCGGCGATGGAGCGGATCACTTCCAGCACGCTGCCGATCTGGGTGCTTTCGGTGGCCAGCGTGCGGATGACTTCCACGGCCTGATCAATGGTGCCCGACAACCTGTCGATCTGTTGCAGGCTGCTGTCGATGTTGACCTGGCCCTGTTGCGCCTGGGATTCAGCATCGCGCATTTCGCTGGCCGCCTGTTCGGCGTTCTTGGCCACATCCTGCACGCCGTACGTCACTTCATTGATGGCCGTGGCCACCAGTTCCATCTGCTGGGATTGCTGCTGACTGCGCTGCTGGGCCTGTGCGGCGTCGTTGCCCAGCTCGCTGGACGACTGGCCCAGCGCGCTGGCGGACGCCTGCAATTGACTGATCACCAACCGCAGTTTGGCGGTAAAGGCATTGAAGTGGCGGGCCAGTTGCGTCACTTCATCCTGGCCATGGGTATCGAGGGTGCGTGTCAGATCGCTTTCGCCGCTGGCAATATTGGCCATGGCGTTCACGGTGTCCTGGAGCGGGCGCACGATGCTGCGGGCAATCAGGATCACCAGCAACGCCATGATGGCGGCAATCACCAGCCCGACGACGGTCGCTTTCCAGACCTGAGCCGTGAATTCTGCTTGCATGTCATCGATGTATACGCCCGAGCCGATCACCCAGCCCCAGGGTTCGAACAGTTTGACGTAGGACGTTTTTGCTACCGGCTCGCTGGCGCCCGGTTTCGGCCAGCGATAGTCGATCGCGCCGGCGCCCTTGGCTTTGGCGAGGGCGACCATTTCATTGAACAGCGCAAACCCGTCCGGGTCGCGGATCGCCGAGAGGTTCTGCCCATCGAGTTTCGGGTTGGCCGGGTGCATGATCATCACCGGCGTCAGGTCGTTGATCCAGAAGTAGTCGTTCTGGTCATAGCGCAGGCCGCGAACGGCGGTCAGCGCCTGTTTCTGCGCGGCCTCGCGTGTGAGCGTGCCGGCCGTTTCGAGGCCGTGGTAATAGGTCAGAATGCCGCTGGCGGTCTGCACCACGTGCTGGGTTTTCTGGGCCTTGGCGTGATAAAGGTCTTCGTGGATCTGCTTGAGCATCAACACGCCCAACGTCAAAAGCATCATGACGGCCACGATCAAAATGAGCCACAAACGGCGGCTGATCGACATATTTCGCAAGCTGCTCATAACGCTGTCACTCCAGTTTCTTTTTCTTGTAATAAATGATCGCCAGCATCCAACCACACTTTGTCGATCGGCCATATCAGACCCAAGTCCTATAACGTGGCAGCGTTAATCAGGCTTGTCTGATAGGATTTCGGCCCCGCGCGGAAAAACCTGAGTCCAAGTCGATGTTTCACGGAATTTTTACGGTTCCGTCCGGATTCTGCGCGCGGGCCTTTTAGCTACGCTGACTGTTTCTGAAAAAATATTAACGGGGCATGCCGTCGCGCATCGCTTCTTGGGGGATTGATGGACCTTTGGACTGCCTTTTCGGCATTGATACTTGGCGTTGTAGAAGGGCTGACGGAGTTTTTGCCCATTTCCAGTACCGGACACCAGATCATCGTGGCCGACTTGCTCAATTTCGGTGGTGAGCGGGCCATGGCGTTCAACATCATTATCCAGCTCGGCGCGATCCTCGCCGTGGTATGGGAATTCCGGCGCAAGATTTTCGATGTGGTGGTTGGCTTGCCGACGCAGCCCAGCGCCAGGCGCTTTACCGCCAACCTGCTGATTGCCTTCTTGCCGGCCGTGGTATTGGGGGTGATCTTTGCTGACCTGATCCACCAATACCTGTTCAATCCGATTACCGTGGCCACGGCATTGGTCGTGGGCGGCATCGTGATGTTGTGGGCGGAACAGCGTCAACATGAGGTGCATGCATCAACCGTTGACGAGATGACCTGGAAAGACGCCTTGAAAGTCGGCTTCGCCCAGTGCCTGGCGATGATTCCCGGCACATCGCGTTCCGGCTCGACGATCATTGGTGGTTTGCTGTTCGGGCTGTCGCGCAAGACCGCCACCGAGTTTTCGTTTTTCCTGGCGATGCCGACCATGGTCGGAGCGGCGGTGTACTCGGGCTACAAGTATCGCGACTTGTTTGTGCCGGCTGATTTTCCGGTGTTCGCCATCGGTTTTGTCACCGCGTTCATCTTCGCGATGATCGCCGTCAGAGGCTTGCTCATATTCATCGCCAGCCACAGCTATGCGGCGTTTGCCTGGTATCGCATTGCGTTCGGTCTGGTGATTCTGGCCACCTGGCAGTTCGGCTGGGTCGACTGGACTGCGGTCAAGCCATGAATGATGCCGGCGGGCGCAACAGTCCCGGACGCCGGTCCGGGGGCGAGATTCACAACCTGCGACTGAAGCTGCTGGTGTTCGCGGTCGTGTGCGCACTGCCGTTGACAGGCTCGTTGTCGTTTTGGCTGCGAGGGATTTCACTGATTCCCCTGGCTGCCTACGGCATCGTCAGCGTGTTGGCGTTCTTCCTTTATTGGCGCGACAAGCGCAAGGCCCGCACCGATAGCTGGCGTACGCCGGAAAATGTCTTGCATGCGGTGGAGCTCGCCGGCGGCTGGCCGGGCGCTTTGCTGGCCCAGCAAGTATTCCGGCACAAGACGCGCAAAGTGTCATTTCAGCTGTTGTTCTGGATGATCGTGTTGCTGCATCAAGTGTTCTGGATTGATCAGCTGTTTCTGGAGGCAAACCTGTTGGCGCTGTTCTAAAGCAGCAGCCCGACCTGCGTGCGCTTGGGCAGCTTGCTCACCACCAGTTGATGGGAACGTTGCAACAGGCTTTGCAGTTCCTTGGTGCCCAGCGGGTAGGGCGTTTGCATGATGATCCACTGGGCCCGCGCCAGATACGGCGCCGGATGAACACCGGGGCGATCGCAATGCCCCAGAAACAGGTCCTTGTCGACCTTGAAGGCGAGGGATTCGCCCCGCAGGTTCTGCAGGGCGAACATCTTGTTCCCGGCAATCGAAAACACCCGCACGCCACCCCACTTGTAGTCTTCCCGCGCACCCGGCAGCGCGAGACAGAAGTGTGCGACATCCTCTTCGCTCATGCGTCCAGCTTTCATATCAGTCGGTCTCCACAGCTATTGAATGATTCGATCAGATGGTCGAGCCAGGCGCGGACTGCCGGCATGACCCCGCGCCGGTGAGGGTAGACCGCTTGCAGCCAGCCACCAGGCAAAGACCAGTCGGGCAGTAACTGCACCAGCGCGCCGCTTTCCAGTTCCTGTTCGCAATACATCATCGGCAGCATGGTAAAGCCCTGGCCCGCGAGGGTGCAGGCCCTGCGCACGATGAAGTCGTCGATGCCCAATCGGGCTTCGAGCGCGAGTTCATGACTTTTACCTTGTTGATCGAGCATGCGGATATGCACCATGCGGTCGGCTTCAAGGGCGCCAAGCACCGGCAGACTCTTGAGGTCCTCGGGATGATTGATCGCTCGCCCATGGAGAAAGTCCGGACTGGCCACCAACAGCATCTGCGCCTGACGCAGGCGTCGGGTGACCAGCAACGGGTCTTCATCACCCAATTCCCGCACACGTAGGGCGACGTCCACGCCCTCGGTCACCAGATCGACCCGGCGGTTCAGCAGCAGCACTTCGAGTTGAACCTGCGGGTATTTTTCGAGAAAGCGGCTGATTATTGTCGGCAGCATTTCGTGCGCCAGCCCGACCGGGCAGGACACCCGCAAGCGGCCGCGAGGCTCGCTGGACATGCTGGCCACGGCTTCATCGGCCATCTCGGCTTCCAGCAGCATGGCCTGGCAGTGCCGCAAGTAACGTTCACCCACGGCAGTCAACTTCAGCTGTCGCGTGGTGCGTTGCAGCAGGCGCGCGCCAAGGCGTTCTTCCAGCTCGGCGATCCGCCGCGACAACCTCGACTTGGGAATGCCCAGCAAACGCCCGGCTGCGGCGAAACCGCCGGCTTCGACCACCTTGGCGAAGTAGTAGAGGTCATTGAGGTCTTGCATGGTTTTAACTCGATTGTTCTATCAGTGAGACGAACTATCGCATTGTTGCAGTCTAATCAGCCATTGGTTTCGTCTGTAGGATTGTTCCCATCAGATCGCCCCGTGGCGATCCTCACCTGGAGATCCCACATGAAATTGCTGCATATCGATTCGAGCATTCTTGGTGACAACTCGGCTTCCCGTCAGCTGAGCAGTGAAGTCGTTAAAGCCTGGCAAGCCGCCGAGCCAAGCGCCGTGGTGACTTACCGCGACCTGGCCAGCGATGCCATCAGCCATTTCTCCGCGACGACCCTGGTCGCCGCCGGCACCGCCAGCGAACTGCGCAACGCCGCCCAACAGCACGAAGCCGAACTGAGCGCCTCGACGCTGGCCGAATTCCTCGCCGCCGATGCCGTGGTCATTGCCGCGCCGATGTACAACTTCACCATCCCGACCCAACTCAAGGCATGGATCGATCGCATCGCCGTTGCCGGTCAAACTTTCCGTTACACCGAAGCCGGCCCTGAAGGCCTGTGCGGTGGCAAGAAAGTCGTGATCGTGTCGACTTCCGGCGGCTTGCATGTCGGTCAGGCCACTGGTGTCGCTCACGAAGATTACTTGAAAGTGCTGTTCGGGTTCATTGGCATCACCGACATCGAATTCGTCCGTGCTCACGGCCTGGCTTACGGTGACGAAGTGCGTACCAAAGCCATGGGCGATGCCCAGACGCAGATCAGCGAGCAACTGTTCGCCGCCGCGTAAGGCTTGCGTAAAGATGTAAATCAGCTCGGGCAACACCCCAAAAAACTCTGTATTCTGATCACGCAAGTGTCAGATGCGGAGTTTTTTGTTTCTGACTATTTCTAGCAGTTTCTTAATTCGTTCATGTTGTGGCCCAGGTTATGCAGTCGAGGGTTTACAGTCCCTGTTCTGTAACGACCTTGTTGGCCGCCATTGCTCGTACAAGGCCGCTTCCTCGGTAGTCGATGGAGAACAGGCTTTCCGGTCATGTAACAAAGGTGGGGCATCCCATGGTGCGTCTTTGTGCAACGTTACTGATTTGCCTGCTCAGCAGCCTGAATTCAGTGCACGCCGCGCCTGCGCCACATCCTCACTGGAGCGTCGGCTTCCATGAGATGAGTTTTCTCGACCCGCTGGACCTGCAACCGATGCGCGCCATCGCGTTCTACCCCTCCAGCGACCGGGAGCACACCAGCAAACTCGAGGGCTACACGGTCGAAGCGGGCGAAGACACCCGCGTCGCCATCGGCCGTTTTCCAATGTTGATGTTGTCCCACGGCAACACCGGAACACCGCTGGCCCTGCACGACCTCGCCACGTCGCTGGCGCGCAAGGGTTTTGTGGTGGTGGCGGTGATTCATCCCGGCGACAACTCCAAAGACCACAGCCGCCTCGGCACCTTGAGCAACCTGTACGGCCGGCCGATCCAGATTTCCGAAGCCATTACCGCCACCTTGGGCGACCGCATGCTCGCGCCGTTCGTCAATGCCGATCAGGTCGGCGTGATCGGGTACTCGGCGGGTGGGGAGACGGCGCTGATTCTGTCCGGCGCGACGCCCGATCTGGACCGGTTGCGTCGCTACTGCCAGGAACGTCCGGATGATCGCGATGCCTGCAACACCCAGGGCGAGTTGATCGTCGACCGTGATGACCTGCAACCGGTCGCGGATCCAAGGGTTCACGCGCTGTTGCTGATGGCGCCGCTGAGCCTGAAGTTCGGTCGTCACACCCTGGCCGACGTGCATGTGCCGGTGCTGCTTTACAGCGGCGACGGCGACAAACTGGTGGCATTCGACAAAAACGCCGCGGCGCTGGCGCGCAAACTGCCGATCGCGCCGGACTTCAAGTTATTGGCCGGGGCAGGGCACTTCGTGTTCCTGGCGCCGTGCAACGAAGAACAAATCGCCGCCATGCCGGCGCTGTGCACCGATGCCGACGGTGTCGACCGCGAAGACATTCACCGCAACATGATCTCCGAAGCCGGGCGGTTCTTTTCCCATGCGCTGGGCGTGCCGACCCGTGCGGGGATGCAAACGGCTGATCAATAACCTGCGCATACCCGGTGGGAACGAACCCCCTCGCCACAGAAGCTTTCTAGCACAACGGATTACGGGTCTCAGGCCATTGCGCGGCGTTTGAGTAGCAGGGTCAAACCCAAGCCAGTGATCGACAACAACGCCGCGCTGAAGAATATCCACGAATACCCCAGATTCAACGCCACCGCGCCCATCACCGGCCCGGCAATCGCCAGTGCCAAATCGAAAAACACCGCATAGGCACTCAACCCCGCACCGCGACTGGAATTGGGCACCTGTTTGATCGCCTCTACCCCCAGCGCCGGATACACCAGCGACAAACCGAACCCGGCCAGGCCAGCACCGACCAAGGCAAAACCGGTCGAAGGCGCAAGCCACAGCAGCACCAGGCCCACCGTTTCAATGCTCATGCAGGCAATCGCGGAGGTGAAACCGCCGAAACGGCTGATGGCCGAAATAAACAGCAAGCGCGCCAGGATGAAGCAGACCCCGAACACCGTCAGGCAATACGCGGCGCCGGTCCAGCCACGGCTGAGGTAATACAGAGTAATAAAGGTGGTCAACGTGCCGTAGCCGATAGAGGCCAGGCTCAGGCTTGCGCCAAACGGTGCAATGCGCCCGAACACTGCCCAGAACGGCATGCGTTCACCGCGAACCACCGGCACCGAGGGTTTGTTGCGGATCAGCACCAGCGCCAACGCCGACAGCAATGACAGCGCGATCCCTAGGCTGGCAAAACCATATTCCGCCACCATCACCACACCCAGCGGCGCACCAATGGCGATGGCGCCGTAGGACGCGATACCGTTCCAGGAGATCGAGCGTGCGGTGTGTTCAGCGCCCACCTGACCCATGCACCAACTGATGGTGCCGACGCCGATCAGGCCCTGGGCGATCCCCAGCAACAAGCGGCCGGCGATCAGGATCAACAGGCTCGTCAGCGGAAAGCTTTGCAACAGCGTCGACACCAACGTCAGCACGCCACTCAACACAATCCCTGACAACCCGTAAACAATCGCTCGCTTGGTGCCGACGCTGTCCGACATGCGCCCGGCCATCGGGCGGCTGAGCAGGGTGGCGAGGTATTGAGAGCCGATGGTCAGCCCGGCCACGACCGCACTGAAACCGAGCTGCTCGTGGACATAACCCGGCAATACCGCAATCGGCAGGCCGATGCAGAGGAAGGCAATAAAGGTATAGAAAACGATGGAGACGATCTGCAGGGTGATCGCCATAGAGCTTTGCGGTGGCAGTTGCTGCGCAGACATGAGGGCTCGTTCGCGGGCGGCGGTGGAAGAACTGCATCATGGCGCGGGTGTGAAATAAAAGAAAGCAGGCTAACGATCAAAGCAAACAGGTTTAGCCTTGAACATCCCTCTTTGTAGGAGCCGGCTTGCTGGCGATGGCGTCCTCGAGATCGCCATCGCCGGAACGCCGCCCGCAGCAAGCCGGCTCTTACAGAATTGCGGTACGCAGGCTCAAGTTTTTTGCTGTTGAAATGCAAAAAGCCCCGTCACCAGGACAGGGCTTTTCATTTTCAGCAGCTATTTAGAACACAACACCCTGACTACGCAGGTAATCATCATAAGTGCCGCTGAAGTCGATCACGCCACTAGGGCTCAACTCGATGATGCGGGTCGCCAGCGACGAGACGAACTCACGGTCGTGGCTGACGAAGATCAGCGTGCCCGGATAGTTCTCCAGCGCCAGGTTCAGCGCTTCGATGGATTCCATGTCCAAGTGGTTGGTCGGTTCGTCCATGATCAGCACGTTCGGCTTTTGCAGGATCAGCTTGCCGAACAGCATGCGACCTTGCTCACCACCGGAGATGACCTTGACCGATTTCAGAATCTCGTCGTTGGAGAACAGCATCCGGCCGAGGGTGCCGCGAACCAGCTGCTCGCCGCCCTGGGTCCACTGGCCCATCCAGTCGAACAGGTTGCAGTCGTCTTCGAAGTCGTGCGCGTGGTCCTGGGCGTAGTAGCCCAGTTCCGCGGCGTCGGTCCACTTCACGGTGCCGGCATCCGGGGTCAGTTCGTTGACCAGGGTGCGCAGCAGGGTGGTTTTACCGATACCGTTCGGGCCGATGATCGCAACACGCTCGCCCGCTTCAACCTGGAAGCTGAAGTCCTTGAACAGTGTCTTGCCGTCGAAGCCTTTGGCCATGCGCTCGACGATGACCGCTTGACGGTGTAGCTTCTTGGTTTGTTCGAAACGGATGAACGGGCTCACGCGACTCGAAGGCTTGACCTCGGCCAGCTGGATCTTGTCGATCGCCTTGGCGCGGGAAGTGGCCTGCTTGGCTTTCGAGGCGTTGGCCGAGAAGCGGCTGACGAACGATTGCAGTTCCGAAATCTGTGCCTTCTTCTTGGCGTTGTCCGACAGCAACTGCTCGCGGGACTGGGTCGCCACGGTCATGTACTCATCGTAGTTGCCCGGGAACAGACGCAGCTCGCCGTAATCCAGGTCAGCCATGTGGGTGCACACGCTGTTCAGG
>Ga0255334_1000262_pt1 | contig 50362 bp, 58 predicted proteins | sample EtOH5_35cm_T3_12_FD_202080 | JGI IMG/M metagenome (GOLD analysis project Ga0255334, IMG submission 202080) | Sandy soil microbial communities from University of British Columbia, Vancouver, Canada - EtOH5_35cm_T3_129 | ecosystem: Engineered > Artificial ecosystem > Sand microcosm > Unclassified ...
GAATCGGCAGCAGTCTGGAGCCACGTATCGCTCGCAACTGAACCAATTCCCTTGTCCGATTTTCATAGTTTTACTGGAAATTGATAGGGCTCTCCATGCATCATATTACTGCTAGCGTCGAAGAGCCGATTTTTCCCCGCATGACCGCCATATTCTCTCATTTGTTCAAATACTCACGGTACAAACCTTGCTTCAACTGTTGACCTATCCCTTTTGCGAGAATCGCGGCAAAGAGGTTATGCATATTCTCAAATTCCTCAGTCGCCACATCTTCGCAAAATGTTCTCCCAACGCTGCAGCTTTCCGCTGTCGTCAAACCAATACTCACTCAGCATCGGCAGAATATCATAATCAACAATGGAGTGCATCCATTCGTCCGAGCAGGCAACTTGTCCGCAGAAATAGCTGTGTCCAATAAAGAACAGGGGGATGGTCCAGACGGGCGTATTTGCGCAGCGACTCGACGACGATCTCCTTCTTGCTTGCCAGCTGCGCCCGGTAATCCATGTGCTGCAGGCTGCAGCCGCCGCACTCCTCGTAGACCGGACAGGGCGGGACGGTCCGGGACTTGGATTTTTCCACCACCCGCAGTAGCCGGGCGAGCGCGTACTTTTCCTTGACCTCCGTCACTTCCGCATGCACCACTTCTCCGGGCAATGCCTTGTCGACGAAGACGATTTTGCGTTTGAAATAGCCGATCCCTTCGCCGTTGATCCCCAGGCTTTTGATCGTCAGGGTCATCTGCTGGCCGACGCGGATGCTGGCATCTAGCGTACTTTAGTGCGGTTTCATCTGTTCCGGTTCTCCTCCATGATGGATTGTCCCCCTATTATAGAGGATATTGGGCGCGGATGCATGCGGGCGGCAGACTCGCGGCGCGCCTCGCACGTTCACAAATAATGGCAACTTCCTCCCCGGCCCTGTTTTTGTTATAATAATGCGGAGAATTCATGAGGGAGTTGTGACGCTAGATGCAAGAGCTATTTGACAAAATGAAAGAATATCTCAATATGGATACCGAGATTTCCTTTGACGAGTTTGACGGATACTATAAAAAAGTGGTGGCGTTCCTGGGCGACAGCTGGACAAGCCTGAATGAAGACGAGACGATGCACATGCTCTTCGTCCTCGACAATCTCAAGTCCAACGGGGAAGACCGCGCCAAGCGCAAGACGAAGGAAGCGAAGAAATACGCAAAAATGGCGCAGCGCACCGAGATCTGGGCAAACGCGCTGATCGGCCGCCTGCGCGATGCCGGCCTGAACGACGAGGAAATCGGCAAGCGTTACGAAGCGATCTACGAAGCCGTGTAAGAGAGCGGCCTCCCGGCAGAAAGCCAAGGAAGGATGCAGCTGCAAGCACGGCTGATCAGGAAGAGTAGGAGCAGTGAGCAGCGTGCAGAGAGCCGTCCCCCGTGCTGAAAGGATGGCCGCCAGCCTGCTATCGAAAATCACCTTGGAGCGGTGTCCTAAAAGGAAGGGGCGTGTCCTGCCGCCTTTCGAGTAGAGGACAACGGGTTCGTCCCCGTTACCGGACGGGAGTTCCTCGATGAACTTCCTTCAAGTCTGTTTTTCGTGAGGAAAGCAGAAAAGCTGAGTGGTACCGCGATGCTCTCGCCTCAGCCAGCCATGCGTGAAAACGCTGCTGGCAGGGCGGGAGCTTTTTTGTACTGCAACGAAGGCTTCGCCCAAGGGTCGTGCGGAGCAAAATTTTCACAATTGCCAAACAGATGAAGCTGGATAAACACACTGGAGAGGAGCAACACCGATATGCAGACATCCAGGGCACGATCTTCATGCCGACGACGACTCCGCGGCAAAAAGTGTCCCAGGTCAAGCTGTTCGGCGGCTCGTACGTGGAAGTGGTGCTGGTCGGGGACACCTTTGACGATTCGTTTGTGGAAGCGATGAAATATTGCCTGCAGGAAGACCGCACCTTCGTGCACCCGTTCGACGATCCGCTGGTGGTAGCCGGACAGGGGACGGTCGGGCTGGAAATTTTGAACGACCTGGAAGAGCTCGCTGATTTCGTCTTCGCAGGCATTGGCGGCGGCGGTCTGGTGGCGGGCATCGGGACGTATGTAAAAGGGGTAAGTCCGGCGACGAAGATCATCGGGGTGGAGCCGTCGGGGGCGCCGTCGATGAAGGCGGCGCTCGATCTGTACCGCGACCGGATCGCGGGCAAGAACGTGGTTTGCGTCATCAGCGGCGGCAACAACGATATCGACCGGATGCAGGAGATCAAGGAACGGTCCCTGCTGCATGCTGCATGAAGGGCTGAAGCACTATTTCGTGATCAACTTCCCGCAGCGCGCCGGGGCCTTGCGCGAGTTCATGGAAAAGGTGCTGGGACCGCACGACGACATCACCCGCTTCGAGTACACGAAAAAGAACAACAAGGAAAACGGACCGGCTCTGGTCGGCATCGAGCTGAAGTGCCAGGACGACTACGGCCCCCTCGTGGCCCGGATGAAGCAGCACGGCATCCGCTGCGTGGAGATCACCCAGGATCCTTATCTGTTCAATCTGTTGATCTGATGCGTTGTGCTGCAACAGATGGAGAAAATGCAAAAATGTATGAATACAGCGAAAAAGGGAGCAAACAGCAGAAAACAGGAGCGAGGGATCGATAATACGGCGTAATGTATTATAACAAACTTTTATAAAACAGCTACTGTTGTAATACAATACAGATAACAACACAACAGGGGGTTTTGACGATGACGCCGATCACGACTTTCTTTCGCAACCTGGAAGCAAAATGCTGTGCTGCTTGCGGCAAAATCATTGACGAGCAGGCCGAATCGTATGCGACGGAATGCTCCAATTGCCAGGAGAAACTGAGCTACGACGCTTACAAGTTCTATCATCAAAAGAAATGATGAAGCTGACCGATAGATGAGGGGTACCCATTGGTGAAGAGCCATCCGGTACGCCTTTTTTCTGTGAAAACGTCCCCTGCCGCTGCGGATCACCCCGCAACGGCTTTTTGCCTTGCTCTCACCGCTGGCCGGCCGAATCGGCGGCGGAGCGGGCCTGTTTGTTGACGTAGTCGATCAGGCCGAGCTGAAAGCCTTCCTGGGTGAGCAGGCGCTGCGCTTCGTATGTGCCGGAGTAATAGGCGAGGACGTGCGGGTCGTTCTCCAGCACGTGCCTGCAGGCTGTATCCTTTGCAAGCTCGACGTACCAGTCTGCCTGCTTGATCTGGGAGATCAGGACATCGTAGGCAGGCTCCGGCTTTTCCAGGGGTTCAACTTGTGCAAAATTTCTCCGAAGATCGCGACGACGATCAAAATCCCGATCAGAAACATGGCTGTCACCTCAAGGTTGATTCTCTCCGATGTTACCACCCGGCGCGCCATTTCTGCCACGGGAAAGTCCGGCCGCTTGCAAAAGCCGCGAAAAGCGGGCATTCTAGTGAGTGGATAGGGCAAGAGGGAGACCATAGAATAAGAGGAGGGAGAGTATGTTTCATCCACTGGTGTTCGACAATATCAGGGTCGTGCTGGAGGGGGCCGTCTACGATCGCGACTTCGACGGGGCGATCACCATTACGGGACGTTCCGACGTCATGGACATGGCGACCTTTCATCGTCTGTTTCAGATCGACTTCCAGCTGGCCGATGCAGCCGATCAAAAGCAGGCCGTCCGCGCCCAGATGCAGCTGCGCACCAGTCTGGCCGACATCGCAGCGGAGCAGCTGGAGCAGCCTTTGACCGAGCAGATTGGCTGCACGATTTGCATTCACTTTCATTTGCCGATGGATGCCTCCCGCGCGATCCCGGAAGAAGCGCGGACGATTGCCGCACTGCTCAATGACATTTGGGGGCATCGGCCGTACATTACGCAGACGCTGACAGCGAAGCTGGAGGAAAAACGGCTCGAATGGCCGCCGCCGCGAGTGGACAACCAGATTACCCTCGACTTTTACCGGAAAATCGACGAAGGCAACATCGACGACCTGCGGGATTTGCTCGATCATACCGTCCGGTCATTGGTCCGGTTGCAAGCCTATTTGGACAGGCAGGCATAATTTTTGGGAGGGGCATTTACAAATGGCGTGATGCGTATTATGATTTTGTTAACCTTATTATCACTTCGGTTAACAAAATGGAGGCAGTACAGATGAGAAATGAAAGATTGAGATGGTTGCTCTTATCTGCTATTTTCGCAGCGATCATGGCTGTTTTGTCCCAGCTGACGATTCCGCTCCCGCTGATTCCGATCACCGGACAGACGCTGGCAGTCGGGTTGACGGCGACGATTCTAGGCAGCCGCTACGGTACGCTGGCGATGATCATCTACACGCTGCTGGGGGCGGTCGGACTGCCAGTCTTTTCCCAGGCAAGCGGCGGCCTGCAAATTTTGGTCGGCAAATCAGGCGGGTACATCTTCGGCTTTATTTTGACCGTTTACGCTACCGGGCTGATTTTGGAAAAGGCTGGCTTTACGCTGAAGAATGCCATTATTGCCAATATCGTCGGCATGTTTATTACCTTGATCTGCGGCTCTATCCAGCTGAAATACGTGTTGGATATTCCGTGGGACAAAGCCATTGCGTTCGGGGTGACTCCTTTCCTGGTCGTCGGCGTGATCAAAGCCGTGCTGGCGTCGATCATCGGCATCAAAGTGCGGCAGCGTCTGATTGCCAACCGTTTGCTCCGCGTGGAGGATACGCCGACCCGCTAAGACAGCAACCGCCGGCAGCCGCTCCATTGACCGGGCAACCGCAGCTCGAAGCCATTCCGATCCAGGGATGGCTTTTTTTTCGTATAAACTCCTGTTCGTGCCGGATACTATCGGTAGCATCCCACGAATACAAGGAGGAGGACAAGATGAACGAAACGACTTCCGGCCCGAAAGGCCTTCCGGTTACAGGCAATCTGCTGTCCTTTCGCCGCAACCCGCTGCAATTTCTTCAGACGGCGGCAAAGACGCACGGCGACGTGGTGTTGTTCCGCTTCGGCCCGAAACGAAATATTTATTTGCTGACCAACCCGGATCTGATCAAGGAAGTGCTCGTCACCAAGCAGGGGAGCTTCCGCAAAGGCAAAGGGCTACAAGTGGCGAGAGCCGTCGTCGGGGACGGCATTCTCACCGCCGAAGGCAGCAAGCATATGAGACAGCGCAGGCTGATTCAGCCCGCCTTTCACAAGGAGCGCATCGCCGGGTACGGAGAAGCCATGGTTCGCCAGGCGGTTGATCTGATGGCGGATTGGAAGTCTGGCGAGGTGCGCGACATCCATCACGACATGATGAGAGTCACCCTGGCGATTATTACTCAGACGATGTTCGGCAAAAGCGTCAAGGAAGGCGCAGAAGAAATCGGGCACGCGATCGAAGTGGGACTCAAGTACGTCGCCAACAAGGCGTCGTCCTTTATCGACGTTCCCCTGTCCGTCCCGACGAGGAGCAATCGCGAGTTCCTCGAGGCGAGCGAGACCTTGGATAAAACGATCTACTCGTTGATTGAAGAGAGGAAAAAAAACGGCGCGACCGGGCAAGACGACCTGCTTGGAATGCTCCTGGCGGCTCGGGATGAAGACGATGGGACAGGAATGACCGATGAGCAGGTGCGCGACGAGGTCATGACAATCTTCGTGGCAGGGCACGAGACGACCGCCAACACGATGTCGTGGATCTTCTATCTGCTGGCCCAGCATCCGGAAGCGGAGAAAAAGCTGCACGACGAGCTGTCTGCGGTATTGGGAGACAGGCTGCCGACCGTGGCGGATATCCCGCAGCTGATCTACACCAACCTCATCGTTCAGGAAACGCTGCGTCTGTACCCGGCGGCGTGGGCGATCAACCGGGAGCCGATCGAGGAAGTCGAGATCGGGGGACATGCGTACCAGCCGGGCGAGACGCTGATGATGAGCCAGTATGTGATGCACCGCGACAAGCGCTATTATGAAAATCCGGATGCCTTCCTGCCGGAGCGGTTTGCCGGGGATCTGTTGAAGCGCATCCCGGCCTTTGCCTATTTTCCTTTTGGGGGCGGTCCGCGCGTATGCATCGGGAACAACTTTGCGCTGATGGAGGTGCCATTGCTGCTGGCGACGTTCGCCCAGCGCTACCGGATGCGTCTGGCAGAGCCGAATCAGGTGGTCGAGCTGGAGCCGGTAGTAACCTTGCGCCCGAAAAACGGTCTGCCGATGCGGCTGGAAAAGCGGGAGTAGCGAGAAAGGTGCAGAGAGCAAAAAAAAGGCATCTTCTCACTTGCGGATACCGCATTGTGTCAGATACCGAACTGGGGGTTATTTATCACTGAAAGCAACAAGCTTACGAGTGATACTATATCAAACAAAAATAAAGAATATGTTAACTGGATATAAATCTAAATAAAACTAGCTGCTGTAGAAGGGGATGGTGAAGGTGAAGCTGCTTCCTATCCCCACTTCGCTGTTTACGGTGATCTCGCCTCCGTGGCGGCGGACGATGCTCTGGCAGATCGTCAGGCCGAGCCCCGTTCCGCCGTTATTGCGGTTGCGGGATTTTTCCGCCCGGTAAAACTTCGTGAACACCTTCGGCAAGTCTTCCTGCGCAATGCCCTCGCCCTGATCGATCACTGAGAACAGGACATGTCCTTCCCGCTGGTCGCAGGTAATCAGGATGGAACCATGGGGCTTGTTGTAGTAGATGGCGTTGTTGATCAAATTTTCCATGACGCGGCGAAGCTTGTGCTCGTCTGCCTCGATGTGCAGCTCGCTGGAGACGCGCAATTTCCAATGAAAGGACAGACCGGCTTCCTGAATCCGGGTCAGATAGTCCTCGATGATGCCCTTCATGAAATTTTTTACATGAATCCGGCTGATGTTGAGCCGCACTTCGATGCTCTGCTGGGTGAAATCCTGCAGCTCGTCCAGCAGATACTCCAGATCCAGCGTCTTCTGCTCGATCTTGTTCATCTGCTTCTGGATTCGGCTCATATCGGTTACACGGCCGGAGCCGATATAGGACGCATACCCTTTGATGGTCGTCAGCGGCGTGCGGAAATCGTGCGCGATCGCCGCGATCAGCTCCGACTGGCGTTCCTCGGAGTAGCGCAGCTCGTCCACCATGTCGCCAAAATAGCGGAACAGCTGGCCGAATTCGTCGTACGATCGATACGTGAAGGAAACGAGGCGATTCCCTTCCTTGATTTCCTGGGTGACGCGGGACAGCTCGCTCACCGGACGCAGAATCCAGCGGACGAACAGCGCCAGGAGCACGAGACCGACGAGCAGAATGCTTCCGTAAAAATACCAGAGCATCATGGAAACACCTTTGGTCGCCATGATGTCGTAATCGTCCGTATAGAAGTAAATGACGGTCTCACCCTCACGCGGCGGTTCCTGCTGAAAGTGATACTCCGCGACGACTTTCAGATCGCCTTTCGGGGAGGAAGCGCGGCTCGGGGTGGAAGGCGGCATTTTCAGATTGTAGGCCTGGGAGGTCTTGCTGTAGAGGGTGTTGCCGTTCGCATCCTTCACCACCATCCGGTACATGACGTCCTCCGGAAGCTGCTTTTCCAGCTCCAGCCGTTCCGTCGGGTCCTTGAAATTGCTGGAGCGCAGGAGCTGGTTGAGACGGACCTTCTCCGCCGTCTCCTTTTCGTACTGGTACTGGGTATGGCGGTCATTTTTCAGCTGTTCGACGATAATGTCCTGAAAGACGAACTTGAACAACAGGATGTTGAGCGCGAGCAGGCCCAGGAAGGACAGAAACAGTTTGTTGCGAAGGCTCATCTACAGCTTCTCCCCGATAAATACGTAGCCTGTCCCCCATTGAGTCTTGATAAACTGGCGGCCCATCTCCAGCTTTTCCCGCAAGTTTTTGATATGCACCGTGACGGTGTTGAGGGAACCGTACCCATATCCCCAGACGCGGTCGTAAATCTGCTCACGCGTAAATACGATGCCCGCGTTCTCCGCCAGGAAGGTGAGCAGTTGGAACTCTTTGGTGGACAGCTCGATTTTTTGATTGCTGACGTAGACGGAATACGTCTCCTTGTGGATCTCCAGGTCTTTGAACTTCAATACGGTGATGGGCGAGTTCGACGATTCCTTTTCCGGCTGTTCCTCCGTATGCTTGCGAATGCGCTCGTAGCGACGCAGATGGGCACGGATGCGAGCCAGCAGCTCTTCGGTATCGAACGGCTTGGTGATGTAGTCGTCTGCGCCGATCTCAAAACCGACGACCTTGTCGACAGCCTTTCCCTTGGCGCTCAAAAAGAGGATCGGCAAATCCCATTCGCGGCGAATTTGCGAGCAGAGCTCGTAGCCGCTCATGTTGGGCATCATGATGTCGAGCAGGATCAGACTGGGCTTCATTTCGCCGCTATTCAACAAGTCAAGCGCAGCCTCTCCGCTCTCGGCGGCCGTTACCTCAAAGCCTTCATTTTCCAAAATATCTTCAAGCAGTTCGACTATCTCCAGGTTGTCGTCCACAATCAAGACATGTTCTTTCACCGGAACTACCCCCAGTTACTTCTATTAATAGAGTCATAGCCATTCGCGAATAAGCGATAAAAAAATTTAATAATTCTATCATAACATGCGGATAGTGGGTGAGGGCAAGTCTGCCGCAGAAACCTATTACCGGCTGCTTATAAGTGGGGCCACCTCATGACACCTGGTCCTAAATTTCGTCAGAAAAAGCCAGAGACGCGAAGTCCCTGGCTTTTATTTTGCCGAATGACTACTTCTTTGCTTGATTTTCCGGCAACGATGCAGCTTGCACCGCTTTTTCCTTCTTCGGAGCCGCAGCCTTTGCTTCCAGGGCAGGTACGTTGATTCGCTTGGCGCCAACGTAACGCTTGCTCCAGTAGTAGGGGTCGCTCAGCTTGGTGTTGACGACTCCACGACCAGATTCCGAGTGCACGAATGTGCCGTTTCCGATGTAGATGCCCACATGCGAGATGCTGCGTCCGTTGGTTTGGAAGAAGACCAGATCGCCGGGCTGCAAATCAGCTTTGGCGACAGGCGCTCCCAATTGGTACTGGGCAGCCGAATGGTGTGGCAGGTCTACACCTAACGCATCAAATACGTAGCGCGTAAAACCGGAGCAGTCAAAGCCCTTTTTGGATGTGCCGGAAGATTTGTAAGGGACGCCGTACAGGTCGCTGACGACATTTGTCAGAGGAGTTTTCTCCTCGGCAGCTTGTGCAGCGCCGGCTCCCATTGCAAGCAATCCAGCGATGAACAGAGAAACGAACAACTTGCGCAAAAGAAACTGCTCCTTTCAGATGCCTACGAGGTTAGCTGAAGGATTCGGTCGAAAGGACGCCCTAGGTTGTCGCAAAGTACAACCATTCACCCCAGAAAAACATGGTTCCCCCGTTTCCGCCACGCGGAACTCGGCTATTTTCGATGTTTTTTTACACGCTCTCCTATAGGGATTCTCTGCTTGACCGACTTTTCCTTTTTTTTTAGTGTTTGTTCACATTTTTGTCACAATATTTTGTCTGATCCTGTAACGAAATGGCTCGACACAGCAGGGAATGACTTGTCAAAAGGAGGGGAAAAAAGCTCGTCCGATCAAGGCAGGAAGCTCCATCCGTCCAGGGACGGAGACAAAAACCAACCGCTCGCCTGTTATGGGAAGCCTAGCAGCGAGGATACAATAAGGCCATCAGGTTCACATCTGCACCAGCGAAGGTTGATTGGGGGGAAGCAAGGAATGAGCGAACGGTCTGGAAAGGTTTTGCTCGGGCTGGTTCTGCTGCTCATTGGCGGGCTGGTTTTGCTCGACCAATTCGGAATCGATAGCGGCGACATTTCGGGGCTGCTGATTCCCGGCGTGCTCATGCTCTACGAAGCGCAAAGTAATGGGGCAGGGGGGCTCCCGGTTTTGGGGAGTGCTGGTCTTCCTCTTTGGCCTGCTGATGCTGATTGGCAAGCTCCACCTGCTGTTCCACAGCATCGTGGCGATCGGCGTGATTTATCTGGGGTACCGCCTCATTCGACAGAAGCCGACGCCGCCTGAAGGACCAGCGGAGTGGGAAAGTCAGTGGGCGAAGCGAGTATGGAAGGAAGACGATCTGGATCAGCGGGAAAGAACGGTAACGCGAAATCGGCAGTAGACGCCTCTTGGCTTTGGAGTATCGGTTTTTGGATTGGCCAAAACGATGTGATATGATGAGGAGGAAAAAACATGAGTATCTTTAGACGTTTGCGTGACCTGACTGCAGCTTCGGTGAACGATGCCCTGGATTCGATGGAGGATCCGGTCGTGATGCTCAACCAGTACATGCGTGACATGGAAGTGGAAATCGGACAGGTGGAGGTAACGGTCGCCCGTCAGGTAGCGCTGGAAAAGAAATTCCGCCAGCAGTGGGAGGAAGCCATCGCTCTTGTCGAAAAGCGCGATCGCCAGGTGAAGCTTGCCCTGGCGGAGGGCGAAGACGAATTGGCGCGCCGGGCGCTTGCCGACAAAAAGCAGTATGAGGGCCGTGCGCAGGAATACGAGACGCTCTACTTGGCTGCCGCGGAGGCCGCCGGTCAAATGCGCGAGAAATTGGCCGAACTAAAAGAGGAATTTTATAAGATGAGAGCGAAAAAGTTTACTCTGATGGCACGAGCTCAGGTAGCCCGTACACAAAAACAGGTGAATCAAGCAGTAGTCGGGATCGGCAACCACACTGCAGGTCGCGGATTTGCCCGCATGGAAAAGGAGAAAAAGGCAACGGCAGCACCCGCAGATCCATCCAGATCGGACAGGAACCGGGGCGCCGGATGTAGAATAGATTGTGGCAATCAGGCAGCCTGTTAACCAGGCTGCTTTTCCCCTAGGAGGTTCTGTTCTTGGCAGATTTTTTGGTCTTTTTGCGACGGTTTCTCGCTGAGCCCGGACGTGTAGGCAGTATTGCTCCCAGCTCCCGTTTTTTATGTGAGCGTATGTTGAGCCGGGTCGATTGGGGCTCAACGAATGTGATCATAGAACTGGGACCGGGGACGGGTGCTTTCACCCAAGCGATCTATCAAAATATACGTCCAGATACCCATTACGTGCTTGTGGAGCGCGATGCCCAATTTCGGACCATGCTGCAATCCCGTTTTCCCGAACTCGTGATTCGGGAAGAAGCGACCATGTTGAGCCACTACTTGGAGGAATTAAAGCTGGGCAAGGCAGACGTCATTATCTCGGGCCTTCCTTTTGCCCTTTTCCCTGAAGAGCTGCGGGGAGCCATCCTGGATGAAGTTCAATCTGTGCTGGCTCCTGGCGGGCTGTTCATTACATTTCAATATTCGCTACAACTCCAAGCTGAGCTGCAGGAGCGATTTAGCCGGGTCGAGACGAATTTCACCTTGCTGAACATTCCGCCTGCATTCATTTATACATGTCGTAACGGACAGAAGTAAAAACGATCGGCATGGGGCGTACCAGCCAACTTTTTGTGCACGCGGGACAGCTTCATCTTGACGGGAATAGGTCTCTTTTTAGACAGTTTGCATATTATTTCATTCGGTTTGTTTGATCTGTGTCCGATGGCGCTGGTCTACTTTGGCGTTCGCCTCTGGTTGCAGCAAAAGCGGTTCGGCGGCGCCATCCTGTTTTGTCTGGGTATCATTATTGTCCTTCGTGCTGACGAGTTTTATCGACGACGAAAAGGTATATCCGGTCATCGAGGCCGGGGCGTTCAGCTACTTGCTGAAAACGTCGCGGGCTGCCGAAATCGCCCGGGCGATCCGCTCCGCTGCCGCCGGCGAACCGGTGCTGGAATCGCGGGTGGCAGGAAAGATCATGGCCCGCTTCCGCCATGGACAAGAGTCCCATCCGCACGAGCAGCTGACCCCGCGCGAGCTGGAAGTGCTCAAGCATATCGGGCAGGGCAAGTCCAATCAGGAAATTGCCGACGAGCTGATCATCGGGATCAAGACCGTGAAGACGCATGTGAGCAACATTTTAGCCAAGCTAAACGTCGAGGATCGCACGCAGGCGGCGATCTACGTTCATACGAACAACCTCGGCTGAACGGCAGAAAGCGCTCACCCCGCACTTGGGGTGAGTTTTTTTTAGTGATGTGGCAAAGCTAGTAAGTAATGGATTTGGAAAGGAGGGGACGGGCTATGAAGCACAAACCGCAGACACGCTCAAAGGTGCTTTCGGCTGACCATGGCGTAGACGTCGTCGGTGATGTTCACGGCTGTTACGACGAATTTATGGAATTGCTGAAGCGGCTGGGCTATGAGCGAAATCAGGACGGGACCTTTCGCCATCCCCAGGGCAGAAAGCTCCTTTCCCTCGGTGACATTACGAGCAGAGGCCCCCAATCTATCAAAATGCTGCAATTTTTCCTTCACCATCTATCCACCGGACTAGCGGAGATGGTAGACAGCAATCACGGGTGGAAGGTCGCCCGCTGGCTGGACGGCAGACCAGTGACCCTGGCGCATGGCGACGAAAAGGTAGAGGAAGAATTTCGCGCCTACCAGCAAGAGTTCGGACCCAAAAAGGCTTCTCTGCTTCGGGAGCAGAGCCGTAGACTGCTTTTCTCCTCTCCCTCCCACATGATGGTCAAGCGAGGGGACAAGCTCGTTCTCGTAGCTACTCATGCGGGGATCAGGGATGACTACATCGGATTGGAATCGTCGGCGGTGTACACGTTTTGCCGATACGGCGATGTGGCCGGCACCGGACCGGATGGCCGTCCGATTCGGAGGGAGTGGGCCAAGGAGAGGAAGGGACGGCAGCCGTTGATCGTCTGGGGGCATGATCCCAGGCCCGAGCCGGAAAGGAAAAACGGCACACTCAATATCGACCAGGGGTGCGTGTTCGGCGGCAAGCTGACAGCCTATCGCTTCCCCGAGGACGAACTCGTGAGTGTACCGGCCAAGAAAAATTATTCGGGTCTGGCGGACACGCCGCTGACGTGTTACACCGCTGACTGAGAGTCCTGCTTTTTCGGCTGGTCTGAAGCCGATTCCGTCCATTGCTCGATCGTATTTTTCGTCGACGAGTGAATTCCGACGCCTGGCGAGTCCCGCGGTGACGCCTTCCATCAAGGCGGTCTTCCAGTCAAAGCTCGGGGCGTACAGCCATTGGTTCACCATGCACAGCCCGACAATCAAGACCACCGCCACCCAGCCCCGCAGCTTTTTGGGGATGCGAAGCCCATGCGGCCCCATCTCCCATCAAGGTTTGCATTTTTCGTACAATCGCTTCAGAATCACGGCTTCTGCCCAGAGCGGAAGCGGCTTGTCAGCTTGGCTGCGCCAGTCTTCGTTGGTCAAAAGCCCCTGATCAAACATCCAGTCGATCGCTTCCTGCTTCCAGTCGGGCACGTCGCTTCCGCCTCCGTTGTTCGGGCTGCCGTTTCCGGGGGGCGTATTTCCACCGCCGGCATTGCCGCCACCGCCGCTGCCTTCCCCTGTCTGCGGCGGAACGGTTTTGGGCGGCTGATAGGTGAGGTCCACATATTCGCAAAAGGCGCGGATCACGGCTTCCGCGAGGCTTTGCCAGTCTTTGGCCAGCTTATCCGCATCGAGAGGATTGTCGGCAAACCCGTACTCGACGATGACGGTCTCCACGCTGCCCGTATCGCGATTCATGAAGTAATAGTCCTGCTTCGGATTGTTGGGGAGCGTGCGGGTAAAGACGCGGCGGTTCGGCATTCCGGCAGCTTCCAGCTCATCCGCGATCAAGCGAGGGAACGCCGCAGAGCCGTAGATGGAGTAGATCACCTCGGAGCCGCGTCCCCCGCCCGCATTGATATGGTTGCTAATGCAGTATTTCGCTCCGCTGTTGCGGACGAGTGCAGCTCGCTCTTCGCTTTGCAGGGCCAAGTCAGACGAACGCGTCAACGCGGCCGGTATTTGCAATTCCAGAAATCGCCGGTATTGGTAGAGGGAAATGTTCAAGGTCATCGCTTTTTCCGTAAACTGCGCGCTGTTTCCCCCTCCCGGGTCGACGCCTCCATGCCCGGCGTCCACAATGACGATGGGAGCCATACTTTTCATCACCTCTTCTCATCAGCATATGCGGGGGGAAGGAAACATACCTGAGGGCAGTCTCATCATTTTCTCCTGGCGACAATGTACAGATCGCTCAACTATGGTACAATAAGAGGGTTAGTAATTACGAAATGAGGATGGTAATGCATTGATGGCTTGGTACAACTGGGTAATCCCGATCGTTACACTTTTGCTTGGCCTGGTAGGCGGTTTCGCCGCCGGGACTTATTATCTGAAAAAGCAAATGCAAAACATGCAAATGGATGAAAAGCAGCTGCAAGCCATGGCTCGTTCGATGGGTATGAATTTGAACCAAAAACAGCTGAAGCAAATGAGCCGCACAATGAAAAATATGAAAATGCCAAATAAATTCGGGAAATAAAGGCGGAGGGATGTCGCATGGGTCCGACCCGTCTGCGCTACACGATGACCGGGTTCATTCTCGGCGTGTTCGTCGTGTATTTGAAAGAGCTGCCTCTCGTCGAAGGTACCCGATTCGCAGCCCCTTTTTACGGAGCGGGCATCGGCCTGCTGATCGACGGCATCATTCTGCGACTGAAGCAGAGAAAAGGCAAGGAAGAGTAGGAAAGCTTGGCGCAGGCCAGGCTTTTTTTCAAGCAAAAAGGCGTCCGGGACCGATCGGCCGGACGCCTCTTTTGCATGGGTTACGAGGCAAAAATCAACTCATATACCATTTTGGTAATCAGGGAGATGGAGACGATCAAAAAGAGCGGCCGCACGTAGCGCACGCCGGTTTTGATCGCCATGCGCGCGCCCATTGTTGCGCCGAGCAGCATGGCCACCCCCATGACCAGTCCGGTCAACAATATCACTTTGCCTTCCAGGGCGAACACCATGAGCGCGGAGATATTGCTCGCCAGGTTGAGGATGCGCCCGTTTCCGGCAGCGATCACGAAATCATAGCCGAACAGCAGGACCATCACAAAAACGAAAAAGGAACCGGTGCCCGGCCCGAAAAAGCCATCGTAAAATCCGATCAAAAAAGTCAGCGGAATGCCCAGACCGAGGGTGAACCTGGTGTAGCCCTTGAAGTTGGCTACTTCGCCGAAGCGTTTGTTAAACAGCGTATAGACAAAAATGAGGGCCATCATGATGATCACGAGCACCTTCAGCAGCTCCTGGGGGACGAACAGTACCGTCTTGGCTCCCAGGTAGGCGCCGACCAGCGAGACCGGAAAGAGGATGAGCATCAGCTTCTTGTCGAACTTGCCGCTGCGTATAAAGGTAACGGAGCTGGTTGCCGCCGAGATGGTTCCCGCCAGTTTGTTCGTGCCGAGCGCCAGGTAGGGAGGAATCCCCAGACCGAGCAGCGCAGGGAGGGAGATCAGGCCGCCGCCGCCTACGGTACTGTCGATAAAGGCGGCCACAAAGCCAAAGAGTGCGAGAAACAGTATGGTTGATAAATCCATGTCCACGTCAATCACCTAGTTTTCCATGTTTGTAATACTCCAAGTCTAGCATGGACGTACTTGTTTGCAAGATGGAAATCTGTGAATGAAAAAATAGATTACGATACTTAGCATACCGATTTGTTGTAAAAGTGGGCTTGTTGCATTATAATAAAGGTGAAGCTTGGCCCATACATGTTTTCTAGGAGGAATGTAACAATGGCACATCAACTTCCTGCATTGCCTTACGCGCACAATGCCCTGGAACCGCATATCGACACTCAAACCATGGAAATTCACCATGGACGCCACCACGCAACCTACGTAAACAACCTGAACGCTGCTCTCGAAGGACATGCTGACCTGCAAGACAAAAGCGTTGAAGAGTTGATCAGCAACCTCGACGCATTGCCAGAAGCAATCCGCACGGCAGTTCGCAACAACGGCGGCGGACATGCGAACCACACCCTGTTCTGGGAAATCATCAGCCCAAATGGCGGCGGCTCGCCTGCAGGCGAGCTGGCTGATGCGATCAACGCGGCTTTCGGCAGCTTCGACAACTTCAAAGCTGAATTCGCCAAAGCAGCAACGGGCCGTTTCGGTTCCGGCTGGGCTTGGCTGGTCGTGGATGGCGGCAAAGTGGCCATCACTTCTACTCCAAACCAGGACAGCCCCATCTCGGAAGGCAAAACGCCAATCCTCGGCCTGGACGTCTGGGAGCACGCTTACTACCTGAAATACCAAAACAAACGCCCTGATTACATCGGCGCGTTCTGGAACGTAGTAAACTGGGATGAAGTAAGCAAGCGCTTCGCTGCTGCGAAGTAAAGCTGATCCTCATCAATAAAAAGGCTTGTCGCTGCTCTGGCGACAAGTCTTTTTTGATTTCACCAGCGTCGCTGCCGGTTTTGTCGCGAATGACTGGCCCGGTCCAGCAGGAAGCCGGAAGCTTCAATGGGCCACGCCAGCTATGCCGATTGCAGGCAGGAGCTGCTCCACCTGGGCGCAACCAAGGGGGTCGATGCCGATACAGCGCAGGAATGGATCGACACCTACGGAACGAATGTCTTGAAGATCTACAACCGCTTGGAGGAAGCTCGGGAAAAGGAGCTGCCGCTCAGCGAGGAGCAGCTTCTCCGTGCGCAGCTGGCGTGCGCCCTCGAGGAGGAGATGACCACGACTGCGGTCGATTTCCTGCGATTGCGCACAGGCTGGACCTATTTTCAGGTGAAGAAAGCAGAGGCCAAAGCTGATGCGGTCATCCGACTGATGGGCGCCAAGCTGGGCTGGAGCGAAGCGCAGCGAGAGCGGGCCGCTGTCAACCAGCTGCTGGAGACGATCCACAGTCTCCCCGAAAACGAGGATGAGCTCGCCGGGGCCACACTGTGGAGCGGTTTCAATAAATAGAAAAAAAGACAAAGAAAAGGATAGAAAAATGAAACGGAATCGGATATAATACTTACGAAAAGTAACTAAGTTAAAAAAATAAAGATGGGAGTGCTCGCTATGATGCCATCCCTGTTTATTGCTCACGGGGCTCCATTACTCGCGATCGAAGACAATCAATATACGCAAGCCTTGGGCAATCTGCCTACTCTGCTGTCTCGCCGCCCGCGCGCGATCGTCATGTTCTCCGCGCACTGGGAGTCGTCCGCGCAGGAGGTCGGGGTCATGGAGACGTTCCCGACCATTCACGACTTCGGCGGCTTTCCGCAAGCGCTGTACGAAATCCAGTATCCGGCCAAGGGCGACCGGGAAATCGCCGCCGAGGCACTCGAGCTGCTGCAGGCTGCCGGCGTGCCAGCCCGCTTGAACCAGTCGCGCGGGCTCGATCACGGACATTGGGTCGTACTGAACAAAGTGTATCCCGAGGCGGATGTCCCGGTCGTGTCCTTGTCGGTAAATCCGCATTTGAGCGTGGAGCAGCAGTACGCGATCGGCAAAGCGCTCATTCCGCTGCGCGCCAAAGATGTGCTGATCATCGGAAGCGGCGGCACCGTCCACAATTTCTCGTACATCGATATGCGGGAAACGTCGGAAGGAGCTTATGAGTGGGCCTTCCAGTTCGAGGACTGGCTGCAAAAAACATTGACGGAGTGGAATGTCACCGATCTGGCGCAGTACCGTTCCCTCGCTCCCCATGCGGACAAGGCGGTTCCGGCTTACGGCACCGAGCACTTCGTTCCGCTCGTTTACGCCATGGGCGCAGCGGATGATGAGCGCGTGGCCAGACGTCTGCACATGAGCTTCCGCTACGGCAGCCTGAGCCACACGATCTGGCAGTTCGGCAGCAGCAAGGCGTAACGATACGCTGTCACAAAACAGGAGTGTCTCTCGTCTTGAAGGGTGCAAGACCAATCCGAGCAGAGGGGAAAGATACTCATGAAAGCACGAATGAATTACCAGACGGCCAACCCGCAAGCTGGGGGAAACCGAGCAGCGGATCTACTTGCTGAACGCCTGGCGAGAAGCGGCGATCTACACGGATGCAGAGCGGGCTGCCCTCGCTCTCACCGGAGGCCGTGACGCAGATCGCAGACCGAGGCGTCTCGGACGAACTCTACGGGCAAGTCCGCGAGCATTTTGATGAGAGCCAGTATGTGGCACTCGTCATGGTGATCATCACGATCAACTCGGGGAACCGGCTGGTCATTTCGACCGGAACGACAGCGCCGGCCGTGCTGTAAAAATCCGGGCTAGACGGAAGCCATGCTGGAAGAGAGAAGGCGGTACGCGGGCGAGCGATTTCCCGCGTGCTGCTTTTTTTGCGGAAAAGCGGCCATGTCCGCTGTTCAAATGAAATTTGTGTAATTTGTATATTAATCCAAAATAAGGGTTTTGCGGAAGTGAAGAAATTAGTTTCGTTTATGTCGATTTTTGTGTTGATGACTAGTTAAACAAGCAGTTCCGGCATTAGGTGTATTGTATATCATTCTAGGAATTTTTCTCCCAGAAGATAAATCACTGTATTAGCCAGCCGTATGGCGCAACCGGCTGTATTTGTGTCTAAATTTCCTGCGCCTTCCAGCCGATCTGGATTCTTTCTGCAGCCGTACATGCTACTCCAAAAGTGCGTATCCTGTTTACAGCGATTCAACCGCACATGGCCCAGGATGTAGGAGCGGATCTACCGTACGCCAGCAGAAAGCAACTTGGTATAGTTTGAGGCATTCATTCAAAAGGCGGCAGTTGTAAACACAACCAGCCAAAAAAAGAGCCAAATTGAGAAGGAGGCAAACCGGTGCTGAACCGCTGGCAACCCTTCTTTTATGCGACCTCCCGAAAAAACGTCAGTTCTGTTTCCCCGAATCCTGTCCGACGGTCCGCCCGGGATAAAAGCGCTTTTCCTCGGGCAGGGGGCTGCCTTTGGCTGTCGGGCTGTCGGGCGTGATCCGAAAGACGGCCGTCGCGCTTCCCAGGGAGGAGCGATATTTGCGTACATGCTGCAGCGAGAGCGGTTCGGAATAATAGCCGGGGACGTATTTGTCCAGCATCGCCTGCATGGCATCCAGCATTTCTTTTGGATCGGCGACGCGTTCGATCGTACCGGACAAAAAGACGCTCATGTAAGCCGGCTTCCTACCTTGGCCAGGGCTAAAAAAGCATCGATCTGTTATTAATCGGTCAACGTGTTCTTCGAATGACGAATCGGTATCATGCCTGTCCCCTCCACCGTTCAAGAAATGAAGTAGTCCTATCATAACGGTTTGCTGGCATGGCAAAAAGGGACAGTTTTTTGACGGGAAGCGGGTCAGCACGCAAAAAAGCCGCCAGCAAAGGGGGCGGCGATGTTTATCCAAGCTGGCGATTCGGGTCCATTTTTTTGGTCAGCTGTTCTTCTCCGCGGTGGATCCAGCCGACGAATTCATCCCGAATCTGCAAATCGAAGTCGAGGTAAACGACAGCGACAAACATGTAATGGCTCTTTCCATGGAACCGCGAGCGGTAGCGCAGGTCAATCCATTTCATCTCATAGCCGAAGGGACGCTCCCTCGTCTCCACATGGACGTGATGGGTAAACGAGAGGAAGGACTGCACCTTGCGGCTTTTTTTGGCGGCAGCGATGTGCTCGTTTTCCGGCTTGATGGCAAAGGTGTCGAGAATGACGATATCGCCCGTATGAATTTCACCTACGTACCAATGCTGCTCCGTTTTGGCGACGAACGTCCACTGGTTCCAGGAGATGGTGGGAATGATCGTAAAGGAGCCGGACCTGTCGATGCGCTGTCGGACCAGCTCTGTCGTCCGTTTTTGCGCCTGGATGCGCCAGTAGTAATAGCCAGCGATGATCAGGTAGATGCAGAGGAACAGTCGTCCAGGCTCCAGCCCGGCTGCCCAGAGCATGAAGCCCACGACATGCGCCACAAAAATGAACGGATCGAAAATGAAAATGGCGTTCAGTGCGACCCATTTGTCCCGAAATGGATACAACCCCTTCGTTCCGTAGGAGTTGAACAAGTCGACAAAGACGTGGAGGCAGACTGCCAAAAAGATCCAGCCTAATAAGTGGAGCCACGAGGTCTGTGGCATGATGGCTTGAATCAGGACAAACAAAGCTGCCGTCCAGAGAAAGACAGCCGGGACCGAGTGTGACACTCCCCGATGGTTACGAACATAAGCTGCGGTGCCGCGTATGCGGATCAGGCCGTCCAAGTCAGGTGCTTGTGAACCGATGATAGTGCCGATCATGACGGCTTCCGCGAGTCCTGGAGTAGTGGCAACGACAGGATCGAGATAGGCGAGACCGGCCAATCCGAAGCCCATGGCAAAGTGTGTGGCGGTATCCATGGAATCGGAGTACGCCTCCTTTCCTCCCAGGCAATCTTTTGACTTCCGCGATAAAGGTTTTTGCTTATTGTTTATTATAGCGTGGTGAGCAGGAGAATTCCCGTCCCATTTGAAAAAAATTGCGGCCTTGTCCCACTTTCCGTAAAAAAGGTATGATGGAGAGGAAATGACCTCGAAAGGGAGGACATAGGCATGCTGATGATGTTTATGGAATACAAGCTGGATTCCTCGAAGCGATCGGCAGCGCTTGAGCTGCTCGCGGGAATGGCGGATCGGCTGGCTGCCTTGGGCGCATCCCAATACCGCTGTATGGAAGGGATCGATCAGCCGGGTTTGTTCGTCGAGGTGTTCGCCGTGCCCACCGCCGAACAGTACGAACAGATCAAGGCATGGCGGCTGGCTGATGCAGCCTTTTGCGCTTGTGTGGATGGCGGAGCGGCCAAGCTGCACGCGTGGGCATTCCATGATGTCGCGCGATAACGAAGAAGGAGCAGACATACAAAAGATGGCAGGAAAGAAAACGAAAGAATTGCCGTATACACTGCCGGAGCAATTCCACGTCTTTGGGTTCTCGTCGGATTTGCTGGCGTGGTACGATTCGCAAAAGCGCGATCTGCCCTGGCGGATCAACCGCGATCCGTATCGGGTATGGGTGTCGGAGATCATGCTGCAGCAGACGCGCGTCGAAACCGTCAAACCTTATTATGCGAATTTCATGGAAAAATTCCCGAACGTAGGCGCATTGGCAGAAGCTCCTGAGGAGGAAGTGCTCAAGGCGTGGGAAGGACTCGGCTACTACTCCCGTGCGCGCAATCTGCAGGCCGCTGCGAGGGAAGTGCAGGCGATGTACGGCGGAGTCGTCCCGGATAGGCCAGAGGAGATCGCGACCTTGAAAGGGGTAGGCCCGTACACGGCTGGAGCCATCCTCAGCATCGCCTACGAGAAAGCCGAACCGGCAGTCGACGGCAACGTCATGCGCGTCTTTTCCCGCTTGCTTTATTTAACGGACGATATCGCCAAGCCGGCGACGCGGATCAAGATCGAGCATCTCGTCCGCCAGGTCATCCCCCAGGGGCGGGCGGGCGACTTCAACCAGGCGCTGATGGAGCTGGGGGCGATGGTCTGCCTGCCGCGCACGCCGCAATGCCTGACCTGTCCGGTGTTCGACTACTGCATGGCTCGCCAGGAGGGCGTCCAGGAAGACCTCCCAGTCAAAGGAAAGGCAAAGCCGCCTCGTCCCGTCCATCTGCAAGTGGGCGTCATCATGCGGGATGGACAAGTCTTGATCAACAAGCGTCCGGAGAAGGGACTCCTCGCCGGCATGTGGGAATTCCCGATGGTCGAGACCGACGTCCTGCGTGAATCCGCCAAGCTGGACGTGCTGTGCGACACGCTGCGCGAGCGGTTCGATGTGGAGGTTGAAGTGCTGGGACCGCTGGGGGAAGTTTCGCATACGTTTTCCCATCTGCAATGGAACATGCAGGTCTGGTCCTGTTCGTGGATCGAGGGCGATGATCTGCCGCCGAACGCGCGATTCGTCGCGACTGATGAGCTGGATACGTATACTTTTCCCATGGCTCATCACAAAATTCGGGATCTGATGCGCTAAGGTCCGTACTCCCCAAAAAGAAAAAGCCCTGCTTTCGACAGGGCTTTCCCGACGAGAAAGCGACCGCATGCAAAGGGTCGCTTTTCCTATGCTCATCTTGCTGCCAAAGGGCGATTACCACCGGTACCAGAACTCCGGATATTGAGAAGCGATTTGGCGCTGTCTCTCTTCCAGCTGAGCGAGTGCCTGTTGTTGCTTGAATTTTGCTTCGAGCTGCGCGGGAGTCCGTTTCCGTTTTTCGATCGTGATGGTAATGGTGAAAAAAATCAAGGGAATGTACATGCTATATCCCTCCCATCTGTATGAAATTGGCCAGTCAGCCGCCGTCTATCGATTTGACCCCTGTAAACCTCATCATCTGACGCCTTCTTTTGTTTTTCATAAAAATCATCCCTCCTGCATGTTTTTTGGGGTGTGCCATTAGATGCGGCTCATCAGCTGTGCGGCTTCGAGAGCGTGAGCCTCGGCTCGCTGCTCCAGGTAGCGGGAGCGTTCGTAAGCGGCGATGCGCTGGGCAGAGCTTGCCGGTGTGCGCTCGATTTTGATGGTAAAGAACAAAAGGTGGAATAGCATCTCCAATCACCTCCTTTCAAGAATGATGGGAATGGAAAAAAATGGATGGCAATCAACGCAGAAAAGACCGCAAAACTACGTCCTGCGGTCTTTGAAAAGCTCTCCCCAAAGAAAAGACCACAAGCAGCAACGCCTGCGGTCTGGTATTTGACGAATAGAAGATGTCGAAGATACGAACGAACAGCTACAATTCGTTTTTCCAGGAGGCGTTGCAATATTCAGTTGGCATGAGACGATCCGTAAATGCGCTGAGAATCACTTGCATGGTCATCATGTCGTTATGGCCTCCTTTCATTCGAGTGTAGTGTGAAAACATATCTTTAGAATATGGGAATTTTTTCTTGATGTAAAGCACTTTTTTACCCAAATGTTAAAAGTAAATGTATTCTGACAAATTCGTCAGCCTGGCCAGCTCGGCGCAGACGAGTGCGCAGACAGCCGCGCTCTTCCCTCTGAACCGGGTAGCGCAAGCGGGAAGGGGGTTGTATAATTAATTTCTGGTGAAAAAGGAAGCGTTCTTGCCCGTGTCCGCGTGCGGGATCGGGAGGTGTGGCGTAGTGACGGACAAGACAAAGTCGTGCAAGTGGTGTACAATAGTAGAAGAAGGCTACGAAGGAGGCAACGTATGCTGATTCGTCCGTTTCGACTCGGTGACTATTCGGCTATTACAAGCATCTGGCGGGAAACCGGTTTGGACAAATCGGAGACGGAGTCGTTGAACGATTTGGCCCAACAATTGGCATGGGACAGCGATTTGGTGATGGTTGCAGAAAAGGAAGGAAGAGTGATCGGGGTGGTCGTAGGCACCATTGATGGGGCTCGCGCCTTTTTTTACCGGCTGGCCGTTTTACCAAGTGAACAAGGAACAGGCATAGGCAGACAACTGGTGGAAGCGATCGAGAAGCGGTTCAAGCAGCGAGGCGTCAATCGTGTCCTGATCATGGTGAATCAGGACAACCCGGAAGTTCTGCCGTTTTACCATTCGCTTGGCTATGAGCTGCAAAAATATGTTACACTTTCCAAAAAACTCTCTTCCTAAAGGAGGCTTGTCCCCATTCAAATAGGGAAGAGAAGAAAGGGGAGAGTCATGTCGCCGACTCTAGGCTCCAACATCCGCATTGAAAGTTATAAACATGACCATTCGTTGCACCGCATATGGGACAAATCCACGCTGATTCATACCAGTGATGCGGTGGTGATTGGGGGGAACGATCGGGTCAAGGTGACAGAGGCAGACGGGCGGGAGTGGCGTACGCGCGAACCGGCTATTTGTACATTTGGCCGCGGCCAGTGGTTCAACACGATTGCCATGATTCGTGACGACGGCATTTACTATTACTGCAACATCGGTTCACCATTCAGCATGAAGGGGCAGTTGCTGAGTTACATAGACTACGATCTGGACGTGAAGGTCTATCCTGACATGACGTATTCCATTCTCGACGAAGAGGAGTTTCTGCTGCACAGCAAGCAGATGAATTATCCTCCCATTGTCGTGGAACAAGTACAGACTGCTTTGCGAGAGGTACTGGACTGGGTGCGTGCACGCCGCGGACCGTTTCAAAGCGGATTTGTTCAACGGTGGTACGAGCGTTATCTTCTAGTACGAGACGATGAGGAATAATCCCTTTCCCGTTCAACCGGGGGAGGGATTTCCTTGTTTGCAAAGGGCGAGTATGGATTGAGCATCAGACGTTAGCTTTCCTACGCCACGCCCTACTGGAAGCAGACCGTGAGCACGATCTTGATCGGAATCGTCAAGTTTTCCATTCCCTCTGCTGCCGCCGCTTCTGATCAGATGCGCCTTCGATGACCTCGCGACATCGTCGATCGGCCGCACGCGATCAAGCGTGCAGGATTTGGGGAGTGCTCCTGTGCAGGAACAAAGGATCATAAGGACAAAGAAACCGGCCTGCTTTGCCGGCCTCTGCCGACCGTCCCAACGTAGAGAGAAGGGAGGCGCATCCAATGGAAATATGGCGGCGCAACTTGTACGTGTTGTGTGGTTCCCTGTTTGTCGTCATGATGGGAATGAGTATGATTATGCCGTTTTTGCCGCTGTATATTCAGCAGGATTTTGGCATTGAAGACGAACATCAGGTGACGACGTGGGCGGGGATTATTTTTGGGGCCAACTTTTTGACGGCCGGTCTGGTTTCTCCCATCTGGGGGAACCTCGCAGACAAACACGGACGCAAGATCATGATCTTGCGCTCCGGCTACTTTATGTCGATCACCGTAGCATTGACCGGTTTTGCCGGAAGCCTTTGGCAGCTGTTGGCGCTGCGCTTGATCAACGGTCTGGTGGGCGGCATTATTCCGGCCAGCACGGCCTTAGTCGCGTCATCTGTCCCGAAGGAACGGACTGGCTGGGCGCAGGGGCTGCTCCAGTCGTCCGTGACGGCGGGCACGATTATGGGCCCGCTGTTTGGCGGGGTTTTGGCAGGAAGCATCGGCTTTCGCATGATTTTTGTCATCACCGGCTGCCTGGTGCTCCTGGCGACACTGGTCATTACGTTTACGGTAAAAGAGAACTTTGTTCCACCGGAAAAAAAGGACCGGACCAATCTGCGGGAAGACTTTCGCATGATCTTCTCGTCGAGAGAGCTGCCAGCGCTCTTTTTTGTAACCGTGATGATTCAGTTTGCCTTGTTCAGCATTATTCCCGTGCTGCCGATCTACATCGCGCAGCTGTTGGGCCCGGAGGGAACCAAGGTCGCGCTCTGGGCGGGAATCGTTCAGGCGGCGATGGGGGTGGCAAACGTCTTTGCCGCACCGCGTTTGGGACAGCTGGGAGATCAGTTCGGCCCGCAAAAAGTGCTGTTGTTCGCGCTCGTGGGGGCGGCGATTATCTTTATTCCCCAAGGCCTGGTCTCTGCGGTCTGGCAGCTGGTGATTTTGCGCTTTTTGCTCGGCCTTTTTCTGGGCGGACTGCTCCCGTCCGTCAACGCCTTGCTGCGCAGGGCGACGCCTGCGCATATGGTCAGCCGCGTCTACGGCTACAACCAGAGCTTTGTCAGCATCGGCAGCATGCTCGGGCCGATGATCGGCGGCTTTTTGGCCGGCTACGTCAGCATCGAGGGCGTCTTCTTCATGACGAGCGCGTTTTTGCTGATCAATGCGGGATGGGTGTACTACATTTACTTCCGCCGTACTCCTGTACAGGAAACGGATTCTTGAATTATAATAGAGGAAATTTCTTGAAATGGGGTGTATCTCCCTTGTGATCCGGAGTCGGTTCGAACGAGTTTCATAAGCGTTTCCATAACCGACAGGGAGGTACCTTCCATGTGGAATAGAAGGTTTTGTTGCCTCCGAGGTGGTCAGACTTTGGCCAATCTGGGGGATGTTTTTTATTTGGTCGCATTTCTGTCGTCGATCTACGCGGCGACGGCATCCGTGGTAGAAACGGCTCTCGTCCCTGTGGTGATTCTGAGCGCCCAATCGCTTGGCGCGGTGACAGCGCCATTCGTTTTTCAGCGGCTCACTCTGCCGCAGATGCTGGTGTTCTCGCAAGGCGCCAAAACCTTGCTGCTCGCCGTCGCAGCGACCGTCGTATCTGCGGTGTCCGAAGCGGACAGGGGGAGTGTGCTCGCTCTCTACTGCCTCGGCGCGGCGATCGCCTTTATGGACGGATGGGCAAATCCGGCGAGGAATGCGCTTGTTCCCCGATAGGTGGCTTGCTTGTCGGGTTGCTCGGCGCTGGCGCGGTCATCGGAGGGACCGTCGTTGCTTTTGCGGCTGCGACCCTCGCGATGCTGGGCGTGGGCCTGATCGCGGCGATAGACTCCCGTACGTCATGTCGGCAAAGGGAGCGATCGATTCGCTGGTCTTTGGCCTCTCCGCACTGGCCATGGGGGCCGTCGCCGAATGGCTGGGGACGAGAACGGTGTACTTTTTGTCGGCGGGCATTCTGGGCGTCGCAGCGGTATTGGCATTGCGGCTGCGCCAGCGTCTGCAGTGCCGGCCACTGATGGTAGAAGAAAAGGAGTGAGAGACATGAATATACTCGTTTTGCAAGGCAGCTCACGGGAAAACGGAAATACCGAGCAGTTGACAAAGCTCGTGCTGGATGGTGTGCCGCACACCCAAATCTTGTTACGCGAAAAGGAGATTCGGGCCATTCACGATCAGCGGCACGATCCACAAGGCTTTTCGCCGGTGGACGATGACTACGATCAGGTGATCCAGGCTGTGCTGGACCACGACGTGATCATTTTTGCCACGCCGATCTACTGGTACGGAATGTCGGGGCATATGAAAAACTTCGTCGATCGCTGGTCGCAGACGCTCCGCGACCAGCGCTACAGCTTCAAGCAGGCCATGCCTCAGAAGCAGGCTTACGTGATTGCGACAGGCGGCGACGAGCCTCGCGTGAAGGGATTGCCACTCATCCAGCAGTTCCAATACATTTTCGGCTTTGTCGGCACGCCGTTCGAAGGGTACATCATCGGACAGGGCAACAAGCCGGGAGATGTCCTGGAGGATAGCCGGGCGGTAGCGGATGCCAAAATTTTAAACGCGATCCTGAAAGCAAAGCAGTAGGAAACAGACAGAACAGCCCCCGTCTCAGCGCAAGCTTAGCCTGAAACGGGGGCTGTCACTGTCTCCGTGACCCGCACGGCAGGACAATGTGCTTCCGGCTATTTTTATTTGCCTTCCAAATCCTTGATGATCGCCATCAGGTCCAAATCTCCCAGCCCGCTTTCCAGGGCGTGGCGGTAGCTGGCATTCGCCGATTCGGCCAGCGGGGTGGACACGCCAGCCTCGCTCGCCAGTCGCAGGTCTTTGGCCATGTGCCTGAGCGCAAAGGCCGCCGGGTAGTCGTCAGCCAGGATGGATGCCGCTTTTCCGCGGATGAGCGGCGTTCCGACCGCGCTTTCGGAAATGATGTTCAGCATCTGCTCCGTGCTAACGCCCAGAGAGCGGGCGAACAGCAGTGTCTCGGAGACACCCTGCACGGTGATGCCGAGCAGCAGATTGATCGCCAGCTTGGCGGAAGTGCCAGCCCCGTTTGGCCCCAGATGCAGAGCCACTTTGCCGAGCTTGTCCAAAAGCGGCTTGGCTTCCTCGAAATCCGCACGCTCGCCGCCGACCATGATGACGAGAGTGCCTTCCTTGGCGGGTCCCACACTGCCGGACACAGGAGCGTCCAGAAAGCGCAGGCCGGCTTCCCGGCAGCGGGCTGCGAGAAAACGGGAAGTATCCGGGGAGATCGTGCTCATGTCCACCGCCAGCTTGCCTTTGCACGAAGCGGCGAGTATCCCCTCGGTCCCGGTGTAGATCTCACGCGCAGCCTCATCGTCGCTGACCATCGTAAACAAAATGTCGGATTCTTCTACCAGTCGGGAAAGGGAGGAAGCAGAGACGGCACCCAGGGCGAGCAAGGGAGCCGCCTTTTCCGGCGTGCGGTTCCAGACGGACAGCTCGTACCCTGCCGCGAGCAGGTTGCTTGCCATGGGGACGCCCATATTTCCCAAACCGATCCAGCCTATTTTCATCGTTGCTGTATCCATTGCTTGAGCGCGGCATGCTTGGATTCGGTCATGGCAAACAGCTCGTCGAAGCTGCTCGGGAGGGTCTTGTCCAGTACGCGCAGCCCTTCCTCGGTAATGCCGCCTTTGGTTGCCACCCGCTCGATCAGCTGGTCAAAACCGAGCTGCTCTTTTTGCAGCAGCATGGCCGTCCCCAGCATCGTCTCTACCAGCATGCGGCGCGCCAGATCGATGGACAGCTCCGGCGTCCTGCGCACGGCGGCCTGGGCAAACGACTCCAGAATCCCTGCGATCAGGCCAGGGGCGCTGCTCGTCAAAATCGTCGCGGTCTCGATTTCTTGTTCCGATACTTCCTGGGCCACGCCGATCGAGGAGAGGAGTCTGAGGAATGCTTCCCGCTGCTGCGGGGTGACACGCTGGCTACAGGTGTACAGCGAGACGCCGCGCAGCTCCTGAGAGGTCACGGTAGGGATCAGCTTGCTGACGGGTCCTGCATGTACGCGCTCCAAATCTGCGATGCTGACCCCTGCTGCGACGGAGACGACATGTGTCTGGTCAGGGATCGCCAGCTCGCGCAAAAGAGGCAGCATGTCGAGCGGCTTCGTGCAGACGAAGACGAGCTCGGCCTGCTGGCATACCTCCTGGGCAGAGTCGGCGATGGCTGCGGGATAGTCGGCTCGCAGCCGCTCCGCTTTTTCCCGGGTGCGGTTGAAGACGACCAGCTGCCGGGGATCGACAGCGGCGCTTTTGCAAAAAGCCGCCACGAGCATTTGGCCGATACTGCCCAATCCGATAATTCCGATATTCATGGATGCAACCTCCTTCCTGCCATTGTAACGCAAGCCATGCAAAAAAGGTACAGCACCCGCAGTGGGGAGGCTGTACCTTTCTGATATGTTCATCAGTCGTCTTCGGAGCGGAAAATCATGATGTACTTCGCCAGCTCCAGAACGGAGATCAATGCGGCTGCGACGTAAGTGAGAGCAGCGGCTCCCAGCATCTTGCTGGCTCCCCGTTCCTCGGTGTTGCGGATAAAGCCCAGCTGCACCATCAGTTTTTTCGCGCGGCTGCTGGCGTTGAACTCGACAGGCAGCGTGATCAGCTGAAACGCCACGGCTGCCGAGAAGAAGATGATGCCGAGCAGCAGCAGATTGGCCATTTTGAATAAGAACCCGGCGAGCAGCAGCAGAGGAGCGACACCCGACACGAGATTCACGATCGGGAAAATCCGGTGGCGAGCTACCAGCATCGGATACGACACTTTGTGCTGGATGGCATGCCCGACCTCGTGGCAAGCAACAGACAGGGAAGAGATGGAGTGGCCAAAGTACACGGGGTCAGACAAGCGTACGACGCGCGACAGCGGATCGTAGTGGTCTGTCAATGTGCCCGGGATGTGCTCGACCGGGACGCCTGTCAAGCCGTTGGCATCCAGCATGCGCCGCGCCGCCTCTGCGCCGCTCATTCCGGAGGAGGCGGGAACATTCGCGTATTTGTTAAACGTGCCCTTTACCCGGAATTGCGCCCACAGAGAGAGCAAAAACGCGATGATGATCAGAAAGTCCATGGGATGGAAAAACATTCACAATCACTCCTTGTCATTATCGTTACCAACGTCACGATTGCGATTTTCTTTACCTTTCATTTTGTCCCGTATGTCTGTATACGTGTATCCCAGGTAGCAGTTTCACTTTTTATTGTACAATCTGCAACGGTCTTTGACAATATTATTGCATGCTTATATGTACAGCAAAAAGGTACTCCTCCCCGAAGCCGGGAGGAGTACACAGACCAAAGCGTCACTCGGTAGATACCGAAGGGTCGGCCTGTTCCTTTTTCGGAGAAATCATGAGGAAATGAGCGGCTGCCTCGTCGCTCCACGCCTGGACGCGGCCCGCTGCCTCGTACTGCTCGGTGGCGAGCAGCTCTTCCTTGTAGGCGCCGAGCAGCTCCTGGACGTCGCGCATTCCTTGCTGGTCGAGCTTGTAGAGGAAGACCTTCGCCCCCTTGGCAATACGGCGTTCCAGTGCTGCCTGGTCAAAGCCCTGCTCGGGGGTGAGCTTCACGTAGACGACACCGCCCGTCATCCCCGCACAAATCCATGGTCCCGGATCGCCAAGCACGACGGCCCGGCCATTGGTCATGTACTCAAAGGCAAATCCCTTCAGATTGGCGCGGGCGCCGATGCCGCCGAGATCGTCCCGGATCGGCCGGGTGATTTCTCCCCCGAAGACGACATCGGCTCCCGAGAGGCGGATGCACGCCCGGGAATCGGCATTGCCCTGGACGAGGAACAGTCCTTTTTGCGCGCCGTAGCAAAAGCTTTTCCCTACGGAGCCATTGACAAAGCCGCCATGCAGCCCTTTTGTTTTCAATACGGAGACGCGGCCGCCGAAGCTGGTTTTGCCGACGCCGTCCTGCGCGCCGCCCTCGACGCGGATGTTGACGCCCTGCACGTTGTAGGCGGCAAGTCCGTTGCCGGGGACGCTGCCCGCGACGAAGTGGAGCGATACCTCCGGCAGGGACGCGTAGCTGCCGTCGAGATGATTTTCCACCCGCGCGCCGGCCCAGCGGCTGCCCAGCACGCGCTGACCGGAGAGGACGCGGGAGAACGTCTCCTGAATCGGCCGTTCCGCGTTGAAATAGCGGGAATTGGCGCTTTCGCGAGTCCCGGCCGTGACGAGCACGCGATCCTTTTCCCTGCTGTCTGCAGCCGCGGCTGCTGTCCGGGAGAGCGGATGCACGTTCAGGAGCGCAGTCAGGTCGATCCGCTCCCGCATTCTCGTCTGCACCAGCAGGTCGGAGCGCCCGACCAGATCCTGTGTGCGGGTAAAGCCGAGGGCGGCGGTAATGCGGCGCAACTCCTCGCCGAATACCGTGAAGAACGTCTTCAAGCCCGAGACAGCCTGGTCCATCTGGCGGGGGACGAAGCGGCGCAGCCCTTTTTCATGTGCTTCCTCCATGCTGTCGATCTGGGTGGCGATCCCGACATGGCATGTATCGAGATGGCAGCCGCGGCAGGTGGTGCAGCCGACGGCGATCATCGCCAGCGTAGCGAAGCCGATGCGATTGGCGCCGAGCAGCATCAGCTTGACGGCGTCGGCCGCGCTTTTCACCCCGCCGTCCGCCCACAGCTCGACCTGGTGACGCAGACCGGCTTCGAGCAGCGCATTGTGCGCCGCCTTGACCCCGATTTCCGCAGGCAATCCGACGTGCTGCAGGGCGTGGACGCGGGCTGCCCCCGTTCCGCCGTCAAAGCCGGACAGGGTGATGAAATCAGCACCCGCTTTCGCTACTCCGACGGCGATCGTGCCAATGTTGGGAACAATCGGGACCTTCACGCAAATTTTCGCCTTGTCATTGGCGGTTTTCAGCTCCGTAATCATTTGCGCCAGGTCTTCGATGGAGTAGATGTCATGGTTGTTGGAAGGAGAGATCAGGTCCGATCCGATCGTCGCATTGCGGGCGGCCGCGATCTTCGCCGTGACCTTCGAGCCGGGCAGATGACCGCCCTCGCCTGGCTTCGCGCCCTGGCCGATCTTGATTTCCAGAATGTTGGCGGCGTTCGCCAGCTCCACGTTAATGCCGAACCGTCCGGAGGCGATCTGGATCCCGCGCGTTTTCCGGTAGCGGCCGAGCATGTCTTTGATCTCGCCGCCCTCCCCGTTCATGCAGATCATGCCCAGCTGTTCAGCCGCCTCCGGATAAGCGCGGAAGGCCGTCTCGTTCTGCGAGCCGAACGACATGGAGGAGATAAGGAAAGGAAGCGAATGCTCTCCCACGCCGAGCTCTACCTGCCCGGGCTCTACTGCGGCCGCAGCCTTGTCAAAGGCAAAGTCGGCGGTATGGCGGATCGCGATCGGGTTTTCCCGCTCGTTTTCATCCAGCTTCAGCGCGTAGTCGGCATAGGGAATGTCTCCGGCAGCCATCTGGCCGATCAGCTTCCACAAGCGCGGGAAGAGGTGGAACGTCTTGGCTTCCCGCGCGGTTTCGCTGGCGTAGTCGCGCCGGCGCTGGATGCTGTCCTGCTCCAGATCGGCGAAGGACAGGCCGGCCTGCGCAGAGCCGCAAAAGTTGACGATGCCGAGCGCTTGCGCCACTTCCTCGCGCAGCCCGATCGCGGAGAACAGGCGGCCGTAGCCGCGCAGCTCGTGGATGCCGATGGTCGAGATGACCTTTTCCAGACCTTTGTTCAGCGCGCTGTACAGATTGCCGGGTGCCGCTTCACTGTTTTTGGCCAGGGCGGCGGCAAACATCAAGTAAGGGGAGACCGCATCCGCCCCGAAGCCGACGGCGAGAGCGAGGTCGTGCAGGGAACGGATCGCGCCGGAGCGCAGGATCAGGCTCGTTTTACGCCTCAGGCTGACGCCCTCCTCCGCCATTGCCGTTTTGAGTGCCTGATCTACGACAGCGGTCGCAAGGTGCGGATCCAGCCAATAATGGTCATGCTGGTGGGCGTCCGTATCGTCGAGGATGAGCAGGACCGCTCCCTTCTCGACGGCTTGGACCGCAGCCAGCTTCAGCTGCTCCAGACCGGCGGCGTACCCGCCCGGCTCCGTAAAGTGCGTGGACAGGATGGCGATGCTCGCCGGATGGTTGTTGAAAAAGTGGATGATCTGCTCCAGGGAAAGCGTTCCTTGCTGCTGCGCCGTTTTTTGCAGCGATTGGCCTTCCAGAAGCAGCGGAGAGGGCAGCTCCAGCCGCTGGATATTGCCCGTTTTTACAGCAAGGGGCACGCGCTGGCCGAGCATGATGCGCGTAGAGAAATGCTCCATCTCGCGGTCCCGGTCGATCGCGGGATTGGTCACGACGGCGACACTTTCCTTCATGTAGTCGGTCAAGTTTTGCCGCTCCTTGGAAAGCGCGCCGAGCGGGCCGTCGTGGCCGAGCGAGCGAATCGGCTCGGCGCCGTTAGCAGCCATTTGCTCCACCAGCTGGATGTGCTCGCGGTCCCAGCCGAATGCGCTGTAGACGGAAGCTGTCGGCACCGGGACGTCAGGCTCCGTGGACAAGGCGTGAATGTCATAGTCGTAATGCAGATGCTGACGGGATCCTTCGGGCCGGATTTTTTGCGTAAAGCGCTCATAGACGGTCTGCTGCAGCTGGTGATGCCAGATGACCTCCACGTCCTTGTCCTTGTGCAAAAGCACGCCTACCTTTTCGCCCGGGGCCAGGGCCTTGGGCTCGCTTACCATTTCGTGAGCGCTGATGACGCCTTGCTCCGAAGAAAAGTACAGGGAGGTGGGGCCCTCCACCATCCAGAGCGGACGCAGACCGAGGGCGTCGACGCTGAATACGCACTCGGAGGAGTAGCGCGAGACGAGTCCGACCGGTCCCTGGGCAAAGTGCCCCCAAGCCTGGCGCAAGTATACGTACAAATCCTGCAGGTGGGCAGGCAGGTTTTTCATTTCGTGGTGAATAGGCGGGAAGACAACCTCCAATGCTTCGAACAGGCTTAGCCCATACCGATGAATGAACGTCTCGATCGTCCGGTTCAGATTCTGCGAGTCGCTGCCGCCGTGAACGAGCGGCACGCCGAGCATCTGGGCTTCGTCCTCGAGCTTGCTGATCGTGTTGATTTCCCCGTTGTGGCCGAGCAGGGAAAAGGGCTGCACGCGGAAGAAATTGGACAGGGTATTGGTCGAGTAGCGGTTGTGGCCGATGGTGACGGACGAGACGAACCGGGGGTTTGCCACATCGTGGAAATAGAGGGGCAATATATTCGCCGAACCCATCAGTTTGTAAGCACAGGTGACAGGGCTGAGCGATGCGACATGCACGTCGTATGCGGCTTCGAGCGCGGCATGAATGTCAAACAGCCGGCCGGCGTACACGGCCTCGGGCACTGCTTCCTCGGAGGCGATCGCGAGCTGCCAAAAGATCGGCTCATCCCGACGGCCATTTTTGCCGAGCACGGCAGAGCTGACCTGATTTTCCCGCTCGAGCAGAACCGTCAAGCCGGCGCGGGCAAAGGATTCCCGGATCGCCTGCTGCACCGCTTGCGGGTCGTGGCCGTTGCGGGGGACGAACAGGTGAGCGACGGCAAAGCGCGGATCATGGGCAAATGCCCCGTTCAAACCGGCTTCCTCCAGGTACGTGGACCAGAGGGCTTGCGGGATGTCTGTGAGGATCCCGCAGCCGTCTCCTTCGCCGTTGATAAATCCGGAGCGATGTTCCAGCTGGATCATGGAGCGAATGGTCTCGTCCACGTTGGCACGCGTCGGACTTCCTTGTTTTTCGATCAAACAGACAATGGCGCAGCTGTCGTGTTCCATGCGCTGGTAATGCTGAAACTGTTCGATGGTTTCTTTCTGTTCTCTGTTTAGCATGATTCCCGGTCAGTAAAAAATAGACTGACCATCCACCTCCTGCCAAATATTCTGAAACTTCTAAAAATATCGTAGTTTCTAGGATAACACGAACTTCAATGCCAGCACAAGAACGGGACGAGGGTTCAGAAAGAATGTAAGCGCTTCATTTTTATTAAAATATTTTTAATCGATCAACATACTGAATTGGCGCAGAAAAAAACAGGCAGATCCGACCTGGGAAACGGTGGGATCTGCCTGTCTGAAATGGTTAACGATGGTGATTTTGCGTCTTGTGATGTTCGGTTTTTCTCGGTTTTTGAAAACCGACGACTTCCAGCATTTTGGAGCTCATCTTGGAGTCCAGCGTTTTTTCCGGAGCTTGCGGATACGTATGTTCCCCTTTTGACACCGGGATCCCTCCTTGTGGGTGACTGCAGGAGTAGTATTCCCCACTGGAGCGAGAGTCAGGGCGAGGGAACCGTTCCCTCGCCTGTTGCGCTGGTCCCGTGGCGAGAGGCGGGTTTACGCCTTCAGCGCAGCAAAGGAGCGGTCGACGGCAGCGACCGTCTCGCGGATATCTTCTTCTGTATGTGCGGTAGTGACGAACCAGGCCTCGTACTTGGACGGAGCGAGGCAGACGCCTTCGTCGAGCATCAGCCGGAAGAAGCGGGCGAACAGCTCGCCGTCAGCCTTTTGCGCTCCCTCGTAATCGCGGACGGGCTGGTCGGCGAAGTACAGCGCCATGGCGCCTTTGACGCGATTGAGCTGAATGGTGACGCCGTGCGCCTGGGCGGCCTGGCGGATGCCGGCTTCGAGCATCGCTCCCAGCCGTTCGAACTCTTCGTAGACGCCTGGCTGCTTCAGCACTTCCAGGCAGGCGATTCCGGCGCGGATGGAAGCCGGGTTCCCCGCCATCGTGCCCGCCTGGTAAGCAGGTCCGAGCGGAGCGACCTGTTCCATGATTTCCCGGCGGCCGCCATATGCCCCGATCGGCAAGCCGCCGCCGATGATTTTGCCGAGCGCGGTCAGATCCGGCTCGACCCCCAGCAGGTTTTGCGCTCCGCCGTAGCAGAAGCGGAAGGCCGTGATCACTTCATCGTACACGACCAGCGCACCGGCTTCGTGGGCAATCCGGTTCACTGCCGCAAGGAAGCCCGGCTCCGGCGTCACGATGCCGAAGTTGCCGACGATCGGCTCCACGAGCACGGCTGCCGTCTCATTGCCCCAGCGGTTGATGGCTTCCGCGAACGCGTCCACATCATTGAACGGCACGGTGATCACTTCATTGGCGATGCTCTGCGGGATGCCGGCGCTGTCCGGGATACCCAGCGTGGACGGCCCGGAGCCTGCCGCCACGAGCACCAGGTCGGAATGGCCGTGGTAGCAGCCCGCGAACTTGATGATTTTCACCCGGCCGGTGTAGGCGCGGGCGACGCGGATGCACGTCATGACGGCTTCCGTGCCGGAGTTGTTGAAGCGGATTCGCTCCAGCGACGGGATCGCTTCGCGGATCATCCCGGCGAACTGCACCTCCCAAGGAGTCGGCGTGCCGTATAAGGTGCCATTGGCGGCCGCCTCGCAGATCGCCTGGGTCACATGCGGATGGGCATGTCCGGTGATGATCGGGCCGTAAGCCGCCAAATAGTCAATGTATCGGTTTTTGTCCACGTCCCAGAAGTACGCTCCCTGGGCGCGTTCCATGGTGACAGGGGCACCGCCTCCTACAGCCTTGAAGGAGCGGGAAGGGCTGTTGACTCCCCCCAGAATCACATCCATGGCTTGTTGGTGCAGCTGTGCGGATTTTTCACGGTTCATCTGTTTTCCCTCTTTCTGTCCAAAAGATCTCCATTATCTTACCACATGGTTGGGAATCGGTGGGGAATCGCGGAGATGTATGGAAGAGAAAAAGGAAAAATGATACAATTTCCCAGCAATTGATTACGAGAGATAAGGCGGTTGTCACGATGAAAATGGAATGTAGGGCTGCATGAATGGCTTGCGACAGATCTTCGGCATTTTTGCCGACTACCTCGGACAGTATTTCAAGACCCGGCTCGCCTATCGGGCGGACTTTCTCGGTGATCTGGCGTCGAACCTGTTCTCCGAGCTGGATTATGGGGTATGCGGCGACTCGGCTCCAGCTGAGCTTTCACTGGTACGAGCCGTTGATTTTTGTCATCCTGTCCGTCAGCGGCGCGCTGATTTACGGCGGGGTGTACACGGCGATTTCCGCCATCAGCTTTTTTCCGACTCGCGGACCGGCATTGCTCCGATGATTTACAACATTCAGCAATACGGCCGCTACCCGGTTGACGTGTACAACCAGATCATCCGTTTCGTGCTGACGTACGTGCTGCCATTCGCCTTTGTCGGGGTCTATCCGGCCGCCTACTTCCTGCGCAAGGAAACGTGGTACATCTACGCGTTCATGACGCCTGTTGTGGGCGTGAGCAAATACAGAGGAGCGGGGTCTTAGGCGCATCCTCTATTGCCAAACGAAAATAAACCGCAGTATAATGATCTGCAAACAACCACACTTTCCTTCGGGGCAGGGTGCAATTCCCGACCGGCGGTGATCGTGCCATGCGCATGCAAGCCCGCGAGCCTTCTGAGCTGACAAACAGCAGGGAGGGCAGGATCTGGTGAGATTCCGGAGCCGACAGTACAGTCTGGATGGGAGAAGGATGACGACAGTACGCTACCACTCGTGCTTGCTTGCCTGTGCAAGCGGGAACAGGATGCTCGCTACACGCGACAGCCCTCTTGTTTCTCGTACTCATTTTTGCACTTGCATTTGTCTTGCGTCTGTCAAAGCCCTGGGGATCCATTTTCCTCAGGGCTTTTTGCGCGTTTCTGGCGTTTGTCCAGCAGTCAGGCGGTGTGGGTAGGCGATCGCTGTTGCCATTCCTCAAAGAAGGAAGACAAAAATGAGGAGATGGTACACTTGAAAGAAACAGCTTTGCATTCAACGAGGTCAACCCAGCGGCTGGTGACGATTCCCATGCTGGCGGCGGTTGCCTTTATTCTGCAGTATTTGGAATTCCCCATTCCGCTGATGCCGAGCTTCCTGAAGCTGGACTTCAGCACGCTGCCCGCCTTGATTGGCGGCCTCTTGTATGGCCCGGTGGCAGGGATTATCGTGGAAGTGCTGAAAAATGCGCTGCACATGCTGTTTAAAAACACGGACGGCCTCCTGATCGGGGAGCTGGCCAATGTGGTAGCGGGCGCCAGCTTCATCGTGGCGGCGGTTGCCATGCAGCGCGCCGGCCAAGGGAAGAAAGGCTTTTTGGCTGGCCTGGCTCTCGGGACCTTGCTGATGAGCGCCGTGATGGCTCTGGCCAACGCCTTTTTCCTGCTTCCGGCGTACGCGGCGCTGTACCAGATGCCGATGGATCAGCTGCTCTCGACGTTCGGGGCGGACAGCGTATGGTCGCTCGTCCTGTACGGAATCGTTCCGTTCAACCTTTTCAAGGGTGCGATGCTCTCCCTGGTAGCTTATCCGGTGTACGTCAAGCTGGGATCCAGGCTGTTCGCCCGTGCCACAAATTGACAATCGCCCGGCGCCTTGTTAACATATCTACTGAATAAAGGCTATGAAAGGACCCGCAGCATTCGCCGCGTCGCAGAGAGTCGGCCCTTGTCTGGAAGGCTGATACCGCGGCATGACTGCCCCCATCCTGAAGCCGCTGGCGATGAGCCGTGCCGGATGCCCCGCCGTTATCGGGATTTTGAGCGGGCCTCGGCTTGTGCTGTGGTCAATCAGGGTGGTACCGCGGATGTTGATCCTCCGTCCCTATGTGGGATGGGGGATTTTTATTTTTGAAAAGAGGAGCTGTAGCAGGATGAAAGAGGAAAAAGCCTTTGTGAAGGAAATTACGCCGCAATCGGAGGATTTCTCGCGCTGGTACATCGATACGATTCGCAAGGCAGACCTGATGGATTACACGCCGGTTCGCGGCTGCATCGTGTTCAAACCGGACGGGTTTGAGCTGTGGGAACGGATTCAGGAGGCGATGAACAAGCGCTTCAAGGAGACCGGGCACCGCAACGCCTACTTCCCGATGCTGATCCCCGAGTCCTTCATGCAAAAGGAGAAGGAGCACGTCGAGGGCTTCAATCCGGAGCTGCCATGGGTGACGGAGGCCGGCGGGGAGCCGCTGGAGGAGCGTCTCGCGCTGCGCCCGACTTCCGAGACGATCATCGGCCACATGTACAGCCAGTGGATTCAGAGCTACCGCGACCTGCCTGTCCTGATCAACCAGTGGGCCAACGTCTTTCGCTGGGAAAAGCGGACGATGCCGTTCCTGCGCACATCCGAATTTCTTTGGCAGGAGGGGCATACCGCTCACGCCACAGAGGAAGAAGCGCGAGAGGAAACGATGCGGATGCTGGAAATTTACCGCGAAGTCGTCGAGCAGGAGCTGGCGATCCCGGTATGGAAAGGGCAAAAGACGCCGAGCGAACGCTTCGCCGGTGCCGTCGATACGTACTCGATCGAAGCGATGATGAAGGACGGCAAGGCTGTGCAGGCAGGCACCTCCCACTACCTCGGAGACAACTTCGCGCGGGGCTTCGAGATCAAATTCCTCGATCGTGACAATACGTTCAAATACGTGCACACCACCTCATGGGGAAGCTCGACCCGGCTGATCGGCTCGATGATCATGGTGCACGGGGACGACCGCGGTTTGGCGCTGCCGCCCCGGATGGCACCGACGCAGGTCATCATGATCCCGGTCGGTCCGATGAAGCTGCGGGAAAAGGTGATGGAGGCGTTCGATCCGCTTTTTGACCGGATCAAGGCTGCCGGTGTCCGCGTCCGCGCCGATTTGCGGGAGGAGACGCCAGGCTGGAAGTTCAATGAGTGGGAAATGCGCGGCGTACCGCTGCGGCTGGAAATAGGCCCGCGCGATGTGGAGAATGGGCAGGTCATCCTGGCTCGTCGCGACACGGGAGAAAAGACAACGGTGGCACTGGAGGGCATCGTGGAATCGATTCAGAGCCTGCTGGCGGATATTCAGCAGAACATGTACCAAAAAGCGTGGGCTTTCCGGGAGGCGAATTCTCACCTGGAGATCGACACGCTGGAGCAATTGGCCGCCCACATCAGCAAAAGCGAGCAGCAGAACGTCCCGAGCGGCTGGGTATTGGCCGGCTGGTGCGGAGACGATGCCTGCGAGGCGAAGGTCAAGGAAGAGACCAAGTTCACGTCCCGCAACATTCCGTTTGACCCGCCTGCGCAAAAACAGACTTGCATCTGCTGCGGCAGAAAGGCGCAGCACACGGTCTGGTTCGGACGTGCTTACTAGGAATAAACAAACAGCTCTGCCAGCCCGCGGCGCAGGCAGAGCCGTTCACGACAAAAAGGCGTGCCCCCAAGCAGCTCGGGCATGCCTTTTTCGTGTTTTTTTCGTCAGCCAGGCGAACGCTGGGTCAGGACCGCCGAGAATAGGAGCGGCAGTGTATCTGCCACCGTGCCGTCGAAGTCAAACAGGATCGTTTTCATGCAGGACCTCCTTGCGCGATGGGCAAAAAGAAAACCATCTCGATGGATGGTTTTCATGGTGTCACTGACTCATATGCAGCGACTGGGTCCGTTATTATTCGGAATCCTCGAACGGCTCATCCGAATCGTCAGAAGGATCGGCAGGAGTCAAAGGGAAGAGGATGTCGAAAAATTTGAACTTGCGGCGACCGGGTTCGCTTTTCAGAACCTTGTACTTGAGCAGAAGATCGCTCAGTTCTTCGACAAACTGGTTGCGCTCGTTCTGGCTGAGATGAAATTCGTGCAGGTTGAAGGCAAAGGTGTTTTTGTACTCTTTGCGAACATCCTGGTCGCTGGCGACGAATCGGTTCAGGGTACGCATGAGGTCTTTTTCCGTCGTGCGGAACGGTGTGAACATCACGTCGCTCAATTGTTGTGCGTTTTCCTCGATCATCACTTGCAGCTTCACCTGAATCACTTTGGCCACCGGCTCGTAATACTTTTCGACGATGGAACCTTTGACGCGGGTATCCACCTGCTGCAGCAAGCCGACACGAACGAGTTCCTTCACATGGTAGTGAAGGCGAGCGGCGTTTTCACCTAGTTCCGTGGCAATCTGCTTGGCTGTCCGAGGCTCCAGGTCCTCGAACAGCTCCAGAATTTTGACACGCTCGGCTATAGCAAGTGATTTAAGCGCTTCTGGATCTGTTACTTCATAAAACTCTTTCATGCCATTTCTCACCATCCAACTGACTAGGCCAAATTTTTAATTTTTCATCGTTCTCTGTACTATCCATCAATTCTATCGTTTTCTGATTGAAAGCGCAACGTGAATAGAGATGAAGTGGCTGTAAGGTTGTGGTAAAATGGGGAAAGGGCATGCAAGAACATGAGGAAACAGAAGGAAGGGATACTGATGACTGCTGTTCGACAAGCCGCTCCGGATTTTACGCTGGAAGCGAACGAGAATCAGACGATTTCGCTTTCTTCCTATCGGGGGAAGAACGTGGTGCTTTATTTTTATCCGATGGACATGACGCCTGGATGCACGACGGAAGCGTGTGATTTCCGCGACTACCATCCGCAGTTTGCGCAGCTGGACACGGTCGTATTGGGCATCAGCCCGGATAGCGTCAAGTCTCACGATAGATTTGTGGCCAAGCACGAATTGCCGTTTACCCTGCTGGCGGATCCCGATCACAAGGTGGCAGAGGCGTATGGCATGTGGGTCCTGAAAAAATTGTACGGCCGCGAATACATGGGCATCGAACGATCGACCTTTGTCATCGACAAGCAGGGAATGATTGCGAAGGCATGGACAAAAGTCAAAGTGAAGGGGCATGTGCAGGAAGTGCTCCAGTTCATCCGGGAAGAGCTGCAATCATAACGACAAAGCGACAAAAGGCGTTATATCGAACAGGAGGAGCAAATCCATGAGCGTATCCATCGATTATGTGGTCGAATCTTTTTGCCGGCTGGCGAGCATCCCGAGTCCCTCCGGAAATACCGCGAAGGTGATGGCCTGGGTCTCGCAGGAGCTCGAAAAGCTGGGCGTCGCCTTCAAGCGGACCAACAAAGGAGCGATTATCGCTACCATCCCGGGAGCGAATGAAGAAAAGGCGCGTCTGCTCACCGCACACGTCGATACGCTGGGAGCGATGGTCAAGGAAATCAAGCCGAACGGTCGCCTCAAGCTGACGCTGATCGGCGGATTTGAATTCAATGCGGTGGAGGGCGAGCACTGTGTCGTGGAGACAGGCAGCGGCCGCCTGGTGACAGGGACCATTTTGTCCACCAAAGCTTCTGTTCATGTATATGGACGGGAAGCGGGCAAGGCGGAGCGGTCGGACCAGAACATGGAAGTCCGCCTGGATGAACAGGTGAAAACGAAGCAGGATGTTCTCGACCTGGGGATTTCCGTCGGCGACTTCGTGTCGTTCGATCCGCGCGTCACGGTGACGGAGAGCGGTTTTGTCAAATCCCGCCACATCGATGACAAGGCGAGTGTGGCGATTTTGCTTGGCGTTTTGAAAAAGCTGCAGGAGACCGGCAGCAAACTGCCGTACACCACATATTTCTTCATCAGCAACAACGAAGAGATCGGCTACGGCGGCAACTCCAGCATCCCTGCGGAGGTCGTCGAATACCTGGCAGTTGACATGGGAGCGATCGGAGACGGCCAGACGACGGATGAGTATTGCGTCTCCATTTGCGCGAAAGATTCTTCGGGACCGTACCACTACGGCCTGCGCAGCCATTTGACCAGGCTGGCTGAAGCGAACGGCTTGAACTATCGGGTGGATATTTACCCGTTTTACGGCTCGGACGCCAGTGCGGCGCTGCGGGCAGGCTGCGACATCGTTCACGGGCTGATCGGTCCTGGCGTAGATGCGTCCCACTCCCATGAGCGGACGCACCGGGAAGCGCTCGACAATACGGCCAAGCTGGTGCTGGCTTACCTCCATTCGGAGCAATGGCAAGCATAGGAGAGCTGTCATGAGCAATATGTATCATTGGGCGGACTATTACGATTTGACGCAGAGGGGCGTGGCAGGGGACGTCGAGTTTTATCTCGATCAGGCCAAACAGGCGGGAGGAAAGGTGCTGGACCTGGCGTGCGGGACGGGGCGCATCAGCATTCCGCTGGCGCAGGCGGGCGTCGATGTGACGGGACTGGATCTGTCGCAGGAGATGCTGGAGCGGGCCAGGCGAAAGGCGGCAGACTTGGGCGTAGCCGATTCGCTGTGCTTGCTGCAGGGGGATATGCGCAGCTTCGATCTGGGGCAGACCTTTTCACTGATCATGATTCCGTTCCGTTCCTTTTTGCACCTGCTGCACATTCACGAGCAAATGAAGGCGCTGGCCTGCATCCGCAAGCATCTCGCGCCGGGCGGGAAATTCGTGCTGAATGTCTTCGTGCCGAAGATTCAGCACTTTCATGAGGAAAGCGAAAAGATGTCCCTGCGCGGCACCTTTCGGCTCGACAACGGTGAAGAAGTGGCGATGTGGGATTACACCCGCTACGATCACTTTCAGCAATTGTGTGAAGTGACGAGGAGCTACGAACGCTCGAGTGTGGAGGGATTGCTGATCGAGCGGGTGACGGGACGTTTCACCCTGCGCTACATCTTTCCCGCCGAACTGCATCATTTGCTCCGGCTGAACGGCTTTAAAGTCATTCAGCGCTACGGCAGCTTTGCCAAAGCACCGTTTGATGCCGGCAGCAGCGAGCTGATTGTGGTCGCAGAAGCTTTGTAGCATGTCGATTTCCAGGGAATAACGGGAAAAATGGAGGGGTCTGGATGAAAATCTACACCAAAACAGGCGACAAGGGCGAGACTTCGCTGGTAGCGGGCGTTCGCGTTCCGAAATTCGCCGATCGGGTAGAAGCGTACGGTACGTGTGATGAGGCGAACTCCCAAATCGGGCTCGCACTGTCCTTGCTGCCTGATGCCATCGACTGGTCAGAACTGCGCGGCGTGTTTCACGCGATCCAGACGAAGCTGTTTCACGTAGGGGCGGAGCTGGCCACACCCGAGGGGAAAAAGGTAGGCTGGCCGATCGGCGAGGAGGACGTCACCTTTTTGGAAGAACAGATTGACAAGCTGGATGCAGACTTGCCTCCGCTGACCAACTTTTTGCTGCCTGGAGGCCATCCGGCGGCAGCGGCTTTTCACGTTGCCCGTACGGTCGTGCGCCGTGCTGAGCGCAAAGCCGTTCACGTGGCGGTGCAAGAGCCGGTCAATCAGTCGGTCGTCAAATACTTGAACCGACTGTCGGATTACTTGTTCGTCGTGGCTCGTCATGTCAACAAACGGACCGCTGCGGCAGAGCAGACGCTGCACGAAGCATAGTGAAGCCCGAGTAAAAGACCGGCGGGCACACGATCTGGTCTGCCGATACATCCCACGTCACATGCGCAGGAGGCTTACATGAATCTGCTGTCCATTGTCGAGAGGACGGACATTGCTTACAAGCTCGCCTTTTCCGAGAGAGAGGAGCGGCCTTGGGGGCATTTGTTCCGGAATGAGGAGAATCCGAACCACTACGACGCCAACCATGCGCACATCTCCGCCCCGATTGCGGACAGCAAGCAGGCAGCGGCAATCGTGGAGGAGATCATTCCCTATTTTGCGGAGAAAGGAATTCACCCGCGCTTGTACTTGTACGATCCACCCCATCAACAGGTACTGGTGGAGGAGTTGGTGCGCCAAGGCTTTCACACCGAGCAGCTGCCTGCTCCGATCCAGCTCTGGCGTGGGCAGTTTGCCGACGTCCGCCAGGTGTCGGGCATCGTCATCGAGCCTGTTGCCGAAGCCAACTGCGGCGATTGCCTGACAGTCGAGTCTGTACCGGAGCTTGGCGGCAAGGAAGTTCGGGAAAAGGCGTTGGCCCGGGAACTAGCGCATCCGGCCTTCCGTCACTTCCTGCTTCGCATGGATGGTCAGCCGGCTTCGGCGTTATGCCTGTTGCGGGCTGGAGACGTCATGCGGATCGAAAATGTCGCGACCCTGCCGGAATATCGCGGGCGCGGCTTGATCGGCCACTTGATTCGCCACGCGCAGGAGCAGTTTCTCCAGACGGGCGGCTCGCAGCTGTGGGTTTGTCCGATTAACGAGCGGGTGGAGCAAGTATACGGGCGCTCCGGCTTTGTGACGGTGGGCGTTCTTCCGTTCCTGCACGCTTTTCGCGGCGGACGAGCCGTCTCGGAAATTCGCTAGCACCGCCAGTATCCAGAGCACTGCCACCACTCCTTCATATCCCGCCTGAGCTATTGCTGCAAGGCCCCTCGGTTCTATGCGCACTTGTGCCGCCCATTTTCATTCGAGACTGGCTCTAGCGCAAATAAGTGGAGATCCCTTGGCGAAAATCGACTGGCGGGGTGTCAAACGTCGTGTAGAGAGACTGTCCGTCCTGGCAGGCGTTGCCTTCGAGCAGCATGGTGAGCTGCGTGTGGGTGATGGGGAAGAAGGAAAATCCCTCCATCAGCTGGACGGCAGGCTTCATCAGCGAGAGCGGAATGTGGATTTTGCGGACGTTTTTTTTGCCGAGGGCGGCTCCGATGCTGTCGAGAATCTGCCCGTACGTGATGACTTCCGGCCCGCCTGTCTCATAAATGCGGTTGGTTGCCGCCGGGAGTGAAAGGGCCTGAACGAACACGTCGGCGACCGTCTCGCACGCCACTGGCTGCAGCGGATAAGCGCCGGTTCCAAGCACGGGCGTCACCGGGAGCTTCACCAGATCGGCCAGCATGTTGACGAATTCGTCTCCCGGTCCAAAAATGACGGATGGCCGAAAGATGACGTACGGGATCCCGCTTGCCTGGACGAGCTGCTCGGCTTCGTATTTTGTCCGGTGATAGGCGCTTGTGGCCTTTTCCCGCGCCCCCAAAGCGCTCATATGCACAAAGCGGCTGATTCCTGCCTGCTTGGCCGCTTCCACGACATTCCTCGTTCCTTCCACGTGTATCCGTTCAAACGTGACCCCTTTTCCCGGCTGTTCCCGGATGATTCCGACGAGATGAATGACCGCATCGCATCCGGCCATCGCCTTTGCCAGCGACTCGCGGTCGAACAGATCGCCCGTGACGTCCGTCGTATGGCTGCCGGGCTGCTTTTTCCCTTCTGATCCAAAACGAATCAGGCACACGGCACGATGTCCTTTCTCCCGCAGCTTCTCCAGTATGCCTTTCCCTACAAAGCCGGTCGCGCCGGTCAAAAAAACTCTCATGTTCATCTCCTCCCGCTAATATCTTCCATCTCTATCTTACCTCAAGGAGAAGCAGATGTGCTACCAGACTCTGATTGCCGAGTTGACGGGGAACGGTATAATGGAGGGAAAAAGGAGATAGACCTATGGCGCAACGCAAAGTACTTGTCGATGAAATCCTGGATACGCTGCAGCAGCTGTATCCGGATGCGCATTGTGAGTTAAACTATACGACCCCGTTCGAGCTTTTGATTGCCACGATCCTGTCAGCGCAGTGTACGGATAAACGGGTCAATGAAATTACCGCACCCATGTTTGAAACATTGAACAAACCGGAGGACTACCTCCATTTGGCGCAGGAAGAAATGGAGGAACATATAAAAGGGCTCGGACTGTATAAGAATAAGAGCAAGAACATTTTAGAGACCTGTAGAATCTTGTTCGAGAGATACAACAGTGAGGTGCCGCGCACGCACAAGGAGCTGGAGGCGCTGCCGGGTGTCGGGAGGAAGACTGCGAATGTGGTCCTGTCCAACGCCTACGGCATCCCGGCGATTGCCGTTGACACCCACGTGTTTCGCGTAGCGAACCGGCTGGGCCTGGCCAAGAGCGGCAATGTCGATGAAGTGGAACGCCAGCTGATGAAGCGCATTCCCCGGGAAAAATGGTCGGACGCCCATCATTGGCTGATCTGGCATGGCAGAAGGGTCTGTTCTGCCCGCAATCCGCAATGCGGCCAATGTCCCCTGCAATCCATGTGCAAATATGCGATTGCAGAAGCCAAAAAGCCGCAGGGCAAACCGAAACCGAAGACGAAAGCAAAGGCGTGAATTCACGATTTCCAGTTTCTTCAATGCTGAATTCAATGCAATGCATATTGACAGTTTTCGCTAAGAAGACGTACACTTATTTATATTAATTCTAATCAATGACATAAGGAATGTTGATTCTTTTGTCTTTGCAAAGGACTGTGAGGTCTGACACTATGACACAGCGCGTAGAGAAAGCTGTAGAAATCCTGAAAAAAACCGGGGTTCGAATGACACCTCAACGCCATGCAATTTTGACCTATTTGCTGGAGACGATGACTCACCCGACTGCTGACGAAATATACAAAGCTCTCGAAGCCAAATTCCCCAATATGAGCGTTGCCACCATTTATAACAATCTGCGTGTTTTTAAAGAAGCGGGATTGGTTGTTGAATTGACTTACGGGGATGCGTCCAGCCGGTTCGATGCAAATGTGGAGGAGGATCATTACCACGCCATCTGTTCGAAGTGCGGCGCGATCCGCGATTTTCATTTCCCTTACTTGCGGGAAGTGGAAGAATCCGCAGCGCGAGACATCGGCTTTCGCGTTACCGGTCATCGCATGGAGGTTTACGGCATCTGTGATGCCTGTCAGAAGAACACCCACTAAAGCTTTTTGGAGCCCGAAAATACCTTCTGAGTCAACCGGAAATCAGTTGAGGAGGAGGGTATTTTTTTGTACAAGGCAAAGTTTTTTTATCGCAGCCTGTAACGTTTTGTCGTGCCGAACGTCTTTTGATTGGAATCAGGTCTCGATTACCAAGCATGTCAGAAGGTTGTGAATGATTTGAAACAATACGCGCATACTGCCTGTTTCAGGTATGTTCCGTTTGGGAGGAGGCAGCACCCGTGAGTCTGGAGCTTGACATGGCACCTCGCCCCAAGAAAAGACGAAAGCGATTGCTTCCCTATTTTTTCGTGTTCGTGCTGTTTTTTGCAGCGATTTTCGGCGCCATCTACTGGTTTTTCATGTTGCGGTCGAGTACGGAGCACGTCCAGCCATATGGCGGCGAAAAGCATGTCATCGTCTATGAAGGCGCGCGAGTCCAAACGCCTTACCTCGTGGATTCGGAGCAGGTTTTGCTGCCTTTTGCATTTATACAGGAGCACATCGATCCGGCTCTCTTTTGGGATGAACCGACCCGTTCCGTCATCATCACTACGAAGGACAAAGTGCTGCGCATGGAGAGCGGACAAGTAGTGGCCTATCTGAACAAGCAGCCGGTCAATCTGCAGGTTCCGGTCAAGGAAGTCGACGGCGTCCGCTATGTGCCGCTGGCTCCGCTGGAAAAGCTGTACCCGTTTTTCTTTGAGCAAAGGCAAGAGACGGGGGTGCTGTCGGTGGAAAAGGACGGATACGCCACCCAGCAGGCCAAAATCGTTCAGGATGAGGACTTGCAGCCGGTGCGGACGGGTCCCTCAAACCGGACTCCGATCGTGGCGGAATTGGCGGCAGGCGTCGTAGTGGACGTGCTGGGGGAGTCGGACAAGTGGTATCGGGTCTTGACGGCGGATGGCATCGCAGGCTATTTGCCCAAGGAGAGCGTGGAGCTGACACAGGTGCGCAAGGCAAGCCTGGACCGTCCTGCGCCAGCCGGTCAGCAGGCTCCTTGGAAGCCGCTGGGACAAAAAATCAATCTCGTGTGGGAGCAGGTTGCAAATCGCAATCCGAATGTCGCGGGGATTGCGGTCATGCCGGGAGTCAACGTCGTTTCGCCGACGTGGTTCGAGCTGAAGGATGTGCAGGGCACGCTGCTGAACAAGGCCGACCCGGCGTATGTCAAATGGGCGCATCAGCGGGGCTACCAGGTCTGGGGCCTGGTCACGAACGGCTTTAACCCTGACTGGACCAAGTCTGTGCTCAGCAGCTACGACAAGCGGGACAAACTGATCGTCCAGCTGATTCACTATGCCAATCTGTACGATCTGGACGGCATCAACATCGATTTTGAAAATGTGTATGTGGATGAAAAGCCAAAGCTCGTCCAGTTTGTGCGGGAGATGACACCCTATTTGCACGAGCAAGGGCTCACGGTCTCGATCGATGTGACGATCAAGTCGACGGCCGAGACGTGGTCGATGTTCCTGGATCGCGCCGCACTCGCCCGGGTAGTGGATTACATGGCGGTCATGACGTATGACGAGCATTGGGCGTCCAGTCCCGTCGCTGGCTCCGTCGCATCCTTGCCATGGGTGGAAAATGGCCTGCAAGGGGTGCTGGAGGAAGTGCCACACCAAAAGCTGCTCCTGGGCGTCCCTTTTTACACCCGGCTGTGGACGGAAAGCAAGCAGGCCGATGGCAGCATCAAGGTGACATCGAAGGCGCTGTCGATGCCGACCGCGCTGGCGTGGATCAAGGAACGCCAGCTGACTCCCAAGCTGGACGAGGCGAGCGGCCAAAACTATGTGCAGTACACGGATCCCAAAGACGGGAATACGTACAAGATGTGGCTGGAAGACGTCACGTCCATGGAGAAGCGGGTTGCGCTTGTGCACAAGTACAATCTCGCCGGTGTGGCATCCTGGCGGCGCGGCTATGAAGTGCCGGAAATCTGGGAGGCCGTTGCCGACGGATTGGACAGCCAGCAGGCAAAAGCTTCCCCGTAACAGTAGAAAGCCACCTGCCTGCCCGATCACGGGCGGAACGCAGGTGGCTTTTTGTTTAAGGATCGCAATCGATCCAGCATTATGTTTGGTTTTGCTGAGGATGTCCGTCCTCAAGCCGCAAGGGCTGTCCACAAAACATACAGGCATCTTCTTTCCCGAGCATCTTTGTCACTTTTTGGCACGAAGGGCACTGTACTTGCGGAGCAGAGGTGGAGACCATTCCGGAAATCATAAACATAACGGTGCTGCCCATCGTCAAAATAAAGCCAATGATCAGCAGCAATGTCATAAAGACGTGAGAACCTTTCAGCAGGGTGCCGAGAAAAGGAATAAAGTCCAGGTATCCAGCAAAAAAAGCATACCCTGTATACATCAGCAAAATGCCGATCACCATGCTCCAGTTACCCCAAGTACGCATGTGTTTGATCTTGCTAAAACGTTCCGTTTTCTTCATCATCATTCCTCCTGCTCTACAGTATAGCATACAAAGGATTTGTCTGTTGACAAGCAGGAAAAGGACTTCTCATGTAGAATCCATAAGTTCAACCTAGGGGTCAGGAAGGAAGAAGGGCATGGACATGTGGCCAGAAGAGAGTCAACAAACGTACCTTGAGCTGCTTCAAAAGCGTTTGGATGTACAAGCTGTACTTATGTTGCCTGATTTCCCCTTTCGCGATGGAACCTTTTATTTGATCTTGGTGAATCGGCCCGAGTCTGAGGGAGAGATCCGCCGCGTCGTTTTTCAGGACCAGCTGATTATCGAACAGTGGATGAGCGTCTGGCACCTGGAAAAGAGAACGGCTTACGGCTTGGACGAGAAGCTGGCGCATATGCTTGCGAAAGCCGAGATTCTCATCGATAAAGACGGCTATATGAAGCAAATCAAGCAGCGTCTGTTCCGCCTCTCCGACTCCTTGCAAAAAAAACTCATATGTAGAGAGTATTCCCGTTTGCTGCTTTTTTTTCACGAAGCAAAGGAATGGCTGCAGCAAGGGCTCACCCTGGACGCCTACCATTCGTTTGTCCGGGCGCTTTATGCGTGGGCCAGGTTGATCGTCTACGAGATGGGGGAGCATCCCCAAGCGGCATTATGGTCCCAAGTAAAGCAGCTGGATTCATCTGTTTACAAGCTGTACGAGGAGCTGTCCATGAATGACGAGACGCTGGAGAAGCGGATCGAGCTGTTGGTGCTGGCGATTGAATTTGCGATCACGTCACGGATGAAAGATTCCGTTCGCTTCCTGATCGAGCTGATGGAGACAAAGGAGGGGCCATGGCGATTGCAGGATTTGATGAATCATCCTGCTGTCCAGAATGTAGATATAGAGATTCCCGTGTTGATCGATAAAATGGTCCAACGGTCTTTTATACAAGAAGTGGTTTATCCGGGTAGTAAAGAAGGGGAGCAGGAGACTTGCTTTATATTGCCTGGGTGAATTTTTTAACATATCCCGAAAGAAGTCTCCCACCTCAAGGAACGTGAAGGTGCGATAGCACCAGTGAGTAGGTATGATATAATCAGTCTTATATTGCTGAGAGGCTGATATATACATGAAGTTAGATAGTAACAATCATTCAGTGTTCTTGTTATATTATCATCTTGTACTGGTCGTAAAGTACCGTAGAAAAGCCA
>Ga0255334_1000263_pt1 | contig 50287 bp, 63 predicted proteins | sample EtOH5_35cm_T3_12_FD_202080 | JGI IMG/M metagenome (GOLD analysis project Ga0255334, IMG submission 202080) | Sandy soil microbial communities from University of British Columbia, Vancouver, Canada - EtOH5_35cm_T3_129 | ecosystem: Engineered > Artificial ecosystem > Sand microcosm > Unclassified ...
TCAAGCGCATCAACGATTTGATTCAATGGGATGTAGGCCATTTCCTTTACCTCCGAACATTTGTTCTATATCCTAATAATATCAGAACAAATGTTCCTAAGCAACAACTACGTGGAACTCAGCCATTGATAAAAAGCTGTGTCTATTATTCTTGGCAGAGGTCCACTTTAACCCTGGAGTTGTCGCCCATGCTGGGCGCACCAAAATAAAGGAGCAGCCGTGGCATGCTCCTTTCGTATTTTTGCCGACAAACTCCTGTTAAGCTGAACCATACCATAAGCGACAGAACCAGACCCTGAACCATGTCTTGAAAGTTCTTGATTGCTCCTCTTACAGTTTCACTGTCGTTCAAACCGTTCTTCACAGCAGGTAGAAGCTGAGAAGAGAAGGGAACACTTAGTTCTACAACAGGTTTCCAGAACGCTTCACCTTGTTCCGGCGATACATTACGACCAAAGGAAGTCTCAAACTTATTAACTCAACTTTCGCAGCTTACATATTTCTGCTGCATCCACCGTCAAATCAGTGCTGAGAATCGCCAGCCATTCCCGTCGCTTGTTACGGTTGTGGACAAATACCAGTTTCACCGGCAGCCCACAAGCAGTTTCAACGATTACCGAACCATGCACGTCTGACGTGGTGTTCTTTGGCAGCATACGGTATAACTCTTGCAAGTTCACAAGTGGTCCGTTTAAGCGGTAACGCTGTTTTATGTCTTTGATCATACCGATAATGTGAAGACCCTGAGTAGTCAACTGGCGAAGCAAAGGCGCTTGGGTAAACCAACTGTCCATTAGCACATAGTCAGCAGTAAAGCCAGCAGACAGCGCCCGCTTGATCAGATGGGTGACGGCATCAGGTTTACGTGAAAGTGCCTCCATCCGGTGTTTGTAACCATGGCTTCGCTTGGACACATGTTCGTTCATTTCGCAAATGCGGTTCACCATCTTAGCAGAAGACAGCATGACAAAATCGATTGGAGCGAAGCTAAAACCGTCCGACCAACCGAGAGTAAGCATGGTAAAGCCTTTTGTAAAACGGCCGGTCGTATGGTCGAATACACGGGCTAAAAGTTCTGCTTTCTTGCCGCGATTGCGGCTTAAGACAGAGTCATCATAATAAAGACGCGTGTGCGCGATGACGCAATGAGTGTTTCAAAGTACAGAACGATTTTTAAAGCAATACTCTGCAGAAACTTCCGCCAGGCAAAGGATGGCTGATTGAGAAAACGATAGATAACATCTTTGCCAGGTAATGACTTCCCTCGTTCGCTCTCTCGGAGACGAAACCAATTGCGTCCTTCAAAGACAAGCGAAAATAGAAGTTGAAACACTGCTAGGCTGGAGAGGCCGAATGATTTAGAAATACCAGCCTTACGAAGCAAAAGGCCGATTTGAAGGGTAGAAAACACCTTAGAAAAACGAGTTAATGCCTGTTCAGACAAGGAATTATGGTGTAGCATATGGATACACACCTTTCTTTGTTTGCATGGTTGCTTGACACTTCCATGGTACCAGACAAAAAAGGTGTTTTTCTGTCAATACACGAATACTTTACCCTTAATCCTTAGAGCCCCAAGAGATTGCACCGATTTTTATGGTGTGAAAGTTGAGTTAATATTTTATGTAAACCATCTTTTATTACCGAATCAAGCATCATTCATCACCTCTTATTTTCATCCAAAAACTATCACTTACTTTGTGGGGTATTTAAGCGTTTTATCGGTTACAAACTGCAATGTTATACTTTGTCGTGACAGTATCGGCGGAGCAAAATGCTCCGACCTCGGTTTAATTAATTTAACACTATCGTCAAAAAGCGTTATTTTACCCCAAGTATGCCCATTTGTTCTGCAGCATAACGGGTTCCAGCTACAGCTTCAGGAGGTACAGCCGCTTCAATCCTTTCCAGATCGGCTTCACTCAGCCTCACATCAAGGGCGCTAAACGCGTCCTGCAGCTGTAAACGTGTACGAGCTCCAATAAGCGGGATTATATCCTCGCCGCGGGACAGAACCCATGCGATAGCAAGCTGTGCAACATTGATCTTTTTTTCATCTGCAATACCACGTAACGCATCAACGAGAGCAAGGTTTTTATCTAAGTTCTCACCTTGAAAACGTACGGAAATCAGGCGCTCCTTGTCGTTCTTTGGACCATTTTCCACTTAGCAAGCCTCGTGAAAGAACGCCATATGCCGAAAGGGAGATCCCCAGTTCGCGCAGGGTTCGCAAAATTTCCGTTTCAATGCCGCGGCTAAAAAGTGAATATTCAATTTGCAGCCAGCTAATCGGATGAACCGCATGTGCGCGACGGACTGTTGATGCATTCGCCTCGGAAAGTCCGATATGTTTTACATACCCTGCTTTTACCATATCCGCAATGGCCCCTACCGTTTCTTCAATAGGGATTGTCGGATCGACACGGGCCGGCTGATAAAGGTCGATGTAATCCACTCCAGACGTTGAAGCGTATAAGAAAGAAAATTTTTAACCGCCTGTGGCCGGTTATCCATACCAATCCATCCACCGTCGGGAGATCTCAGAGCCCCAAATTTCACGGAAATGAACGCATTCTCGCGAGGCTGGCCTTGTAGCGCTTCACGAAGTAATAACTCGTTATGTCCCATACCGTAGAAATCACCTGTATCGAAGAGGGTGACTCCTTTCTCAAGAGCCTCATGAATCGTTGCAATGCTTTCCTTACGGTCTTTGATTTTCACCCAATCAGGGCTACGATTTTTCCGCGAACATGCCGCTCGGAGAGGCGACCTAACGCACTCGGAATCTCTTCCATGGAAATCACTTCGCTTAGCATGGCGCTTACCTTTTTCCCGCTGACGAGAACGGCCAGCGCTTCCGCCATCATGGCCAAATCCTTTTGGGCAATCGCATCTCCGGATGAGTGAGCGGCCCCTAGTGCAATCTCATGGAAAGAAATTGCTTTGGTAAAAGGCTTAATCTGTGAAAAATCAGGCGCACCGGCGACATATGCCAGTTGTCCATTGAAAGCAAGCAACTCCAAATCTGCCGTTGCAACCGCACGGCTTACCGTGTTGAGAACAGCATCGACTCCTCTTCCACAGGTGACTTCTTTCACTCTTGCGGCTACATGTTCTGTACGGTAATCAATCATGTGATGGGCGCCCAGTTCTTTAACAAAACCGAAGTTAGCCGCAGAAGCGGTCGAAATCACCTCAAGTCCCGCTAATGCAGCTAGTTGTACGGCGAAGCCGCCGACGCCTCCCGCACCTCCATGAATCAAGATGGTTTGCCCGGATTGAACATGCAGCTTGCGATGAAGGGCTTGGTAGGCCGTCATCCCTGCACAGGGGAGAGCCGCCGCTTCTTCAAAAGTTACATGGTGCGGTATCGCGGCGATCGTATGCCCCGTGGTTATAGCGTACTCGGCAAATCCGCCTGGCTTCGTAAGATTGCCGTGATAAAAAACACGATCCCCTGCTTTCCACTCTCCTGCTCCCTCTCCGACGGTCTCGATCGTACCGGCCACATCCACACCTAAAATAAAAGGGTAAGACCAGTTTGGATTCCCGTTAGCGGCCACTTTATAATCGACGGGATTTAATCCCGCAGCATGAACGCGAACGCGTACCTCTCCATGTCCTGGCTCAGGAATAGGCATTTCAGCAAGGCGCAACGTATGGGGATGACCCGGTTTGTCAAGAACGAATGCTTTCATCGTGCTCACCAACTAATCACTTCGCGGTCTCTATAAAACTTGCCCGTCGCTCCCACTTCGCCTGTCGCCAGCCAAACCGCCGTATCGGCTCCTTCATCAACCGATCTCGGAGCGCCAGCCCCGCCCATGTCGGTGCGAACCCAGCCCGGGCACATAGAATTGACGGTTATGCCGCTGTTGCGCAATTCGGCTGCCAATTGAAGCGTTACCGCATTCAGCGCGGTTTTCGAAATACTGTAAGCGGGGAATCCTCCGCCCATTTCGCTTAAGGCCCCTAATCCGCTGGACATATTGACGATTCTGCCATCCTTGCTGTTTTTAAGCAAAGGCGTCAACGCTTGAGCCAACCGAAGAGGGCCGTACACATTCGTTTCCATAGTGGTTCGAATGGTATCCAAATCGATATCAAGCGCGCTTGCGTTGTAATCTTGGAAAATACCCGCATTGTTAATGAGAATATCAACGACTCCAAAATGCCCATTCATGTCGTCAACCAGCTTGCGAATGCTGGATTCGTCCGTGACATCAAGCTGGTGAAAATGAACGTTTAGCCCTTCCTGCTTCAGTTTTTCGAGAGCGGAACGCCCTTGATCTTCCTTCCGAGCCGTCATGACGACAGTAACGTCAAGTTTTCCAAGCTGTCTTGCGATTTCAAAGCCAATCCCCCGATTGGCTCCGGTTACGATTGCAATTTTTTTCATTCCCGTTCTCCTCCGCTTTAAATTAGTCTGTCAGACCTGCAAGTTTCATGCTCAATTCCCAGAACCGTTTATTGGTCGTTTCATCGTTAGCTCCAGTAGACGTTTGTACCGGCTTGCACTTTTCAAAATACTGTCCGCTTACGCCTTGCACTTCAGATGATGTGGCCAGATAAACCGGAGTTTCCGCTCCTTTTGCAGGACTAGACGAGATGAAAGAAAACAAAAATTGCATGGGACGTGGCAATTGCTTGAGAAGCGTCGTTTTAATTAAGCCGGGATGCAGGCTGTTGATCGTTACGTCGGTGCCCTTTAGACGTTTAGCCATTTCCTTCGCGATAATGACCAAGCCCTGCTTAGTTGGGCCTACGGCTTTAAATGTGGAATACTTGCTTTTTTCCAGCATCAGGTCATCCAAATTCAACTTTATTCCGTAATGCTTGGAGGCCACGTTAATGATGCGGGCCCCACCGCTTGGCGAACCGACTGCTGCGAGGCGAGATCCGCCACGATCACATCCACTTTTGGGTTCCCACTTTGTGCAATAATGTCTTTTGCGGCTTCCTCACCTCTCTGCTTGCTTCGTCAGAGCAGTACGACCTTCGCTCCTCTTTTGGCCAATTCAAGCGCTGTAGCCTTGCCGATTCCGGCGTTCCCGCCGGTAATCATACGGACTTTGTCCTTCACCTCAACATCTCCCCATGTTTGAATTGAAGATTTCCCTCTCCCAAATCGTGATCAAAAAAGCTCCCTGCTGCTGTTGTTCAGAATTAGGGAGCTCTTGATACGCAGGTGGTCAGAATTATACCGTTACAGACTGCATGGTCACGTATTTAACATAGTCGGCAGCATTTTGTGCTAGCTGCTCATCGCTTACATGCATAACCCCGTTCAATATAAACGGTGTCATAAAAGTCGTGCCGATCAGATTGTTGGTAGCTTGAATCGGCTTCAACAATTCCTCCATCGTATAGCGGTTATAGCCGGTATGCTGATACGATTCCGCGGGACCGAACGTAGAAACCGCCACTCCCAACTGTTTACCGCGCAGCTTATCGCCGCCTTCTCCGTAAGCCCAGCCGTAGGAGAGCACTACGTCAAACCATTCCTTTAGTAAGGAAGGTGTGCTGTACCAATAGAAAGGAAACTGTAAAATGATGCGATCATGCGATGTAAGCAGGGCTTGCTCCTGTGCCACATCAATTTTGAAATCAGGATAAGAAGCATACAATTGGTGCACAGTAACATTGCTTTGGTTTTGTACGGCTTCCATCCAGGACTTATTAATTCTGGACTGATTGATGTTTGGGTGAGTTACGATCACTAGTATTTTCAATTAAATCTCTCCTTTAGTTGTTTGTGCATGCAAAACATTATTAATCTCCCCACCATCATCCGAGACTATGTAGGTGGGAATTCAACGGCGACAGCAACACTTTCCTTTTTCTCAGCGCTGTCCATGCCTAGCTTCATTAGCGCGGCGCTTATCTTGAGGCGATTGCTTTCACAAGCCTCTCTGCACTCTCTTGAATCTGTTCATCCGATAACATACGAGTACCGTGAAGGGCAAAATGCGGCAGATAAGTCATGCCTGTTAAATTCGCCATGCCTTGAAACGGTCTTGTATATTCTTCAATTGTAAACAAATTATAGCCTTCCTCATGATAGGCATGTTCTGGACCTCCCGTTGAGAGCGCCAGTATAAATGATTTTCCTAGCAGCTTATCTCCTCCCCCGTACGCCCACCCCCTCGTGAGCACTTGATCCTGCCAGAGCTTCAACATTGCGGGCGTACTGTACCAATAGAACGGAAATTGCATCACGATCCGATCATGCTCAAGCAGCAGTCTCTGTTCGCGTTCCACATCAATGTTAAAATTAGGGTAGCGGGCATACAGATCGTTGACCGTTATGCCTTTCTCTTGTAAAAGTCGTTCTTTCCAAGTTCGGTTGATCCGAGATTGTTCCATATGCGGATGTGCCACTAACACAAGTACGTTCATTGTCGTTATTCCTTTCTTTAATTACATTTGCATGTACAAACAATAATAAATAATCGAGGTCACATTGTCAACATCGGCTCAAGCGGGACATACGGTGAGTCGATACTGTTAGATTGACAACAATTATGTACTCGGTGTAGAGTTGTTTGTGCAACCATTTTGTCGAACTGGAGGAGAAGGTGCGCTGATGTTAGAAAGCTATTTTCAAAACTGCATGTACTTTGCATCAAATATGCTAAATCGGGCCATTACTAAAATGGCTGAAGAGGAGTTCAAACCGACTGGCTTATCTCCGACGTATGCCTTTTTGATGATGGCCGTGCAGGAGCAGCCTGGCATCACCCAGAAAGAACTGGGCGAAGCACTGCATGTGACTCCTTCGACGATTTCCCGTTTCATAGAAAAGCTGGCATATAAGGGACTCGTTACAACCCGGAGCGAAGGTAAAATGTCGCGCGTTGAACTTACCCCACTTGGAATTGAACGTATGGAAGTCATTAGGGAAGCATGGAAGAGTCTTTTCCGCCGTTATGCTGAGATATTAGGTAAAGATGAAGGCAGAAATATGACAAGCATGCTTTATAACTTAGGGAAACAATTAGAAGATAAAATATAAACATTTATTATTTCATTTGCGTGTACAAACAATAAAAGAAGACAAGATTTTCATGAGTTCTAATATATTAATGATTGGTGCAACTGGAAATATTGGCAAAGATTTAGTTGACCTTTTAGTGAAAAACGGGCAAAATGTTCGAGTCCTCGTTCTACAAGTAATACAGAAAAGTTAAATGCTTTAGGAGTAGAGCTAGTCAATGGAGATATAGGTGAGGTGAATTCCTTAAAAGAAGCGATGAATGGGATAGAGAAAGTTTTCTTTGCTGCGCCATTAGTTCCTAATATGGTACAGCTTTCCTCTACTATTACTCAGTCTGCAAAAGATTCAGGCGTGAAGCATCTTGTGAAAGTTTCAGGTGCGGGCGCTGAATTGGAAGCCATCACTGTAGCCAAATGCATCGTGCCATTGAAAAGGAAATGGAGCAAGCAGGTATGACTTATACCTTCCTCCGACCCAATTCCTTCATGCAAAATTTTGTAAACTATAGCTCCTTTAGTAATCGCTCGGTAAGAGCATGGTCGAGTGGTCGCCATCGTCGATTACCCAAACCGTAGCCCCATCCAATGGCTGGTCTACGGCAGCATATCGGTGGAGTTTCTGGTAGGCTGGTTTCTCCTGACGATGTTGGATGACCTGTACGGGCTGACCCTCAGTCGCCCCCGCGCTTAACTCAAACACTTGAAGGTAGTCCATCTTGATTCCTTTCGCCTTACAATCGTCGATCAGTTGCCAGAGGATGATCTGAAGCCCCAGGCTTACCTCTTCCTGAACGCCAAGAATCATGTAGCGCGTGTTGTTGAACATGCTTTTTCAGTCTCCTTTTCGATTAGATGTGTCCGCCCTCTTTGAGGGAATAGAAGCAATCTCCCGCAATCACGAGATGGTCTAAAAGCTCAATGCCCAGTACCTCCCCGGCTTCTACCAATCTTTTGGTAATAGTGACGTCCTCCTGGGATGGGCTGGAAATTCCTACCTCGCGAGGATGGACGACGCTAGCGTTCAGGGTTCCTATGTGAATAGTGGTTATGGAGTTAACCTGGTTTTTTGTGTCTAGGCAGATCACAAGGAAATGCTCGCGGTCTGCATCCACAAGAGGGGTCGGAATGGACTCGCGAACCATTTTGAGGCTGACGATACTTACTCGCTTTGCGGGGGTTTTCTTCTCGGAGTGTTTTGCCGGGAAAAATTCAAGTTGCTGATTGCATTGTTTCATGCGTTGTTCGCTCTTTTTAGGTTTGAAATAAAAATCCCCTACTCCGTGAGCGGAATAGGGGATCTAGAGTTGAGCATCTTCGGCCAGCCAAGATTCAATATCGGGGTCTAACGAGTTTTGAACTGCGTACAACAGGACGAGGTATTCGTTGTCGGCAAGTATGCCGATCCTGTAGAATGACTGCTGTCCTTCAGGTTGGAGCAACTCCACAAACTCCAGCCACTGATCACGAAGGCCACCCAGCAAACCCACAGGCTTGAGGTCATTGTCGCCCCTTTCCAGTATCGCCATGTGGGTGTGCTGTAGAGGGTTAAGCGTATCGTGGTCACCACCTTCCTCAGCCTCACCGAAGAGGGCAACCCCATTCACCTTCGAGATGTTCTGTCAGGCCTGAGTACAGCCCGTAGTTTTGCCTCAGGTGGAGAATGTCCGAATACCTCCTAATGGGAATCATTCGGTTTACTCCTTTGTATGGTAAAGCTTTACTAATCAATAAAATAATATAAATTTCATTATTTTTTCGTTACATCTCTCGCAGGTGGCCTACATCATGCGGCAGTCGGATACAACCTTGAGTGATGAGAAGATCGAAATGATCCCTGATCCTTGTGGAGGAAAGGATCGCTGTTCAAGTAGAGGAAATCACGCAAAATGGGGAGAACCCTTGTAACTCAAGGATTCTCCCCTAGTTTCTGCCAAAAAATTTGCGTCATTTGTGATAAGGCTCTGCGCTCACAACTTGCTGGTAAACTTATATCATCACCAATCCAAAGGGATATTCTCTCCAGCTTCTTTCTGTCTGTTGAAACATGGACGGACTTAATTACAGAGCGAATCAGTACTTTCTTTTCCTGATCGTCCGCTACTTCAAACAATGAGTCGAAGTCTTTGAGTATATCGACAATCATTTGTGAATTGATCTGACTCCCATAATCCAATCTGGCTAATTTACGTTCGGTCTTTGCTAGGAGTTCGTTTGCTTCGGCTAGGTCACTTTGTGCCTTGGTTATGAGCCGATTATAATTTTCGGAGCTTATTTCTCCGTTCAAATAACTTTCGTCTAATGAATCAATTTGTTTAGCTTTCTTTTCCACCTGTAACTTCAATTCATTATAACGTAGTTCTAATGGTTGCTTGTCCTGTGAAACATCTTCCTCAATCTTATTCAGCACTTCATCAACCAAATCCATGCTGTTTACAGATTCTCTTAACACATGCAGAACCTCTTGTTCAATCCAATCAGCCTTGATTAAATTTGAGGAACATTCTGACCTACCTTTTTGGTGGTATGCCTGGCACATATAGTATCTACGGTAATCGTTAGTCCCTCGAATCTTATTCTTGTGCATCACCATGCCTGCCCCACATTTCGGACACCTAACGACACCAGCCAAAAAGTAATTCCCGCTATGAGATTTGATTGCTGTAAAGGAGTTTTTGTGCAGGTCATTAATTGCTTGGACTTTCTCCCATAATTCTATTGAAATAATTGCTGGATGCTTACCGTTTCTTTCAGGCATTTCTTCAAGTGTGCCCTTTCTTCTTTTAAGGTTCCAGTCCTCTTTTTTACCCCAAGTGTTCACTCCCGCATACTCTTTATTGTGTAAGATCAATCTAACAGCGCAAATACCAAAGTTGTTTCCCCGCTTGGTTTTATAACCATATGAATTAAGACTGTTCACAATGGTTTTATAGCCCATGCCTTCAGCGCGCATCTCAAATATCCTTTTCACTATCTCGCTTTCCTGCTCATTAACAACCAATTGCTTGTTGACTATATCGTAGCCTAGTATGGTACCTCCGTTAAATTCACCGTTACTAGCTCTCTTTTTCATTCCTGACTTCACTCTATTGATTGTTACATTTCGCTCATACTCGGCAAATGTACCCTGCAAACTGATAAACATTTTTCCTTCTGTGGTTGAAGAGTCAATCCCGCACGTACTGACTAACAGCCGCATCTTCCTTGGTTGCAACTCATTATCTATCAATGTCAAAATGTCCTTGTTGTTTCTTGAAAGTCTGTCAAGCCGCCATACAACAATAGTTTGAAACTTGTTTTGTACCATGTCAGAAAAAAGACGTTGTACGTCTGGGCGGTTAAAGTCTTTACCCGAATATCCACCATCGCAATAAACATCAAAAACGCTAAGACCGATTGATGCTATGTATCGACGCAGTTCTTCTTCCTGTGCCTCTAGTGAACACCCTACATTTTTCTGTTCTTCTGTACTGACCCTTATATAAATTGCTGCTTTTTCCTTATTCATAGTTCCACCCCATCATTGTTCATAAGAAAAACGGCAAGCGCAAAATCCTACATGCACTTACCGCTTTGCACAAATTAACCCTCCATAATTGCCTGTTCATATTCAGCAAATGTTGCTTGTAGTGCGATGAACATCTTACCCTCTGGTGTTGACGATTCTATCCCGCATGAGCTGATTAGAAGCTTTATTTTTCTTGGCTCCAATTCATTATCTATCAGTGTTAGAATATCCCGGCAGTTCCTTGACAACCTATCCAATTGCGTTACAACAATAGCTTGAAACTTGCCTTCCTTCATATCTGAAAAAAGACGTTGCAGTTCCGGTCGGTTGAAGCCGTTCCCTGAATACCCCCTATCACTATAAACATCAAACACGGAAAGTCCCTTTGAAGCTATGAATCTCCGTAGTTCCCCTTCTTGCTCCTTCAACGAACAACCTGTATTCGATCTAATGTAGATTGCTACCTTGTGCTTATCCATGCTTTACCTCCCACTTTCTATTAAGAACAGGTAGTCACTAATAACGAGAGCGCCCACCCATTGTTGAACAACTGTTTATTTTGATTTCTGAAAAGCGTACTTTCTGATCATTTCGGCGAGAACCCTAACGACTTCCGTTCTCTTGACGTTTTCTGCTGATGGTTTGATTACCTGAGTATCAACTTTAATCATGGTGCCACCCCTCAGCTAAAATGACGGTCAAGAATGCAACGTCTAACATGGTAAAGCTCTTGCTCAGCCTTAGCCTTATGGTCGTCTAACAGATTAACAACATCCGCCACATCACAGAGCTCTAGATTTACGCCGCCAATCTTTGGATTGAATCTCACTAAATGCCCTATTGCAGCATCTAACGCTTGAATCCTTTGCTTCAAGTACTCTTCCCTCACATAATGTCCCCTGACTTCTTTGTTTTTCATTGATTTTTCCTCCTTCATGATATTTGCTTGCAATAGACATATATCAAAGGAGTCGATTTTTTTAAGGAGAAACCAAAAAAAGTTGAATTTTTTTCTGGAATCTTGAAGAAGTCGCCCAAAGAGTACCTGTCTTTTTTCTCAACTCAAATAAACCATACATTCTTTGCTGGTTTAATCGTTTGCGTACTCCTGTATTGTTGCGAAGTATACGATATTTTCCAAAATCCGCACAACCATCGTTTTTAATGTCGTTTTCTTCCTTGGGTTCATCGTATACTGTATTTGTTACTGCCATTTGTAACTGTCGCTCTTGAACTTGTGGTTTCTGCTGCCCAAGCAATACCCCACACAGTTCTTCTAATAGCGGCTCCCATGCTTCCCTTGCTAACTCGTTGAAATCTATCTGATACGAGGGAGCAAGGGTTTCTTTTACCATTTTTCGTTTATATGGCGATACATGCTTACTTTCTTCCTCCTTCATTAGCATACGTGCCTGTTCTGCCCGATTCTTCGGAAGGCTGTCCCAGTCCGTAATCACCGCTGCAAAATATTGCTTCTCTTGCTCGGGTGAATGATGCAGTAGTTCTGCTAATGGTATTCTATGCTCTGACTTGTACACGATTTCAATTCGGGTCAATTCGTGGTCAATCACTTTACCCTGATTCTCTAACAGCTCCAACTGCTTGTTATATATCTTGCAATGACCATTCGTCTTCCGTTGATGCTTCTCCCCGAAATAGCGTGTCCCTTTGAATTCCCCCAATTTTCGACGACCATCATGAGGAATAACCACTACATTATCCATTGAAGTCTTTACATCATAGGCCACATCACAGCTAACAAAGCAAATGCTACTGGCGGCACGGCGTAAACTATCCAGCACTTCCTTGAATTGAAAATAATATTCCGGTCTCGTCTCTACCCGCAATCTGTATGACATTCCTTCCGGCTCACTCCCGTTTCTATAAAACACATGTAAATATGCACCGTTTCGCTTCCGTAGATGTAATTGATACCCGTACCCCTGATAATTGAATTTCTGTTTGAACAATTCACCGCTTTTAACAGCCTTTCTCACTAAAGCATAGTAAACGCTTCTCGGCACATCCATATATTCAACTACGAATTTGTCAATAGATACCTTGGCTTTCATTGCTTGCTGCCCTCCCTTGCTCTTGCGCTTTTTAAGACTTGTAATAGTATTTTTAAGACTTAATCGACTAATTAATAATTATCAGGCTTTCGCCTGTTTTCAGGTCTTTAGACGTAAAAAAAACACTTGTCGCCCAATACAGGCAAAACAAGTGTTCTAAGAGTTGAAGGTTGGTTGCAAGTTTATCAAGTAGTAGTCAATTCTGACTAAAGCATTTTGAATCCGTTTGGTGAGAATATTATGACATCCTGCCAAACAGGAGTCAATAGTCTTATAGAGGCTGACAACGAGAATCCACGCTCTCACCATTTGCTATCCTGCTGCGGTGTAATTTACGGTAATACCCACTGAAAACGTCATCTCGCCGGGCTCTCGTTGGTCTCTGAATTGTTCCCTCTGGGTTAATCGAGTACGCCTAACTCTCGGCGCACTTGGATCTCTAGCTCACGTAACCTCTTTTGCTTCTTAACTAGCTCCTCAAACCATTCCTTATCCTTTTGTGCTAAAGCCAGATCAATTAGCTCGTCGTAGTCCTCTGAACACATCATCATTGCTTCTTTAAATTCTCCCATCGTTCTACTCCCCTTATCAGTAATTGTATCTAAAGATATTCAACCTCGGGTTTAACTCTCGAATATATTTTCGCTCTATCACATCGAATTCCTCTACATACCGAACACCTACAAACAGTACTTCCCCTTGATGCCCTTTCAATTTGTTACAGTACAAATGGTCATCCAGTCGACGTTTCAAATCTATACTACACCCTACATATAGGCACTGGAAGGTCTGGTCAAACATAGCATAAACACCACTTTTGCCGCGCTGTATCTTGCAATATGCCTTCACTGCTGGTTTATTATAACTAGGCACTAAACCAAAGTCATCAAACAATTCATGAAACTGAATGCTGTCCATTTAAAATTCTCCTTTCGGTCAAGCGGATTTATTCTGGTAGTTACGTTTCAACAAAGCCTGTACCTTGCCGAAAGTAATCGGATTTATGAGGGCTTCATGCTGCCCCTTAGTTATCACCTTGGAATGAATGACCTCACCCACGTAAAAGCGGTTTTTCAGTATCTTACTAATTGCCGCAATTGAAAACTCTTTGCCCTGCTGCGTCCTATATCCCTTTGCGTCTAAATACCTCTTCAACATGGTTAAAGACTTGAACTCTAAGTAGCGGCTAAAAATATCCTGTACTATATGGGCTTGCGCCTCGTCTACAATCACAATCGGTTTATCTACTCCGTCATGCTTCCATTTGTAGCCGATCGCCGCATTGCCGCACGCCTTGACCCCACTTTTCGCCTTCTGCTTCCGTCCTCTTGCAAGTTTCAAATTTATACTCATACGTTCGTACTGGTCTAAAAGCTCCATCATCCCGTTAATTAGAAAGTCGTTGGGGTCTTTTGTGTATACGCTATATGTCGGCTGTTCGATGCTAGCTACATCAGTTTTCAGTTTTTCTAGCTGTCTTTTCACTAGAACCTTGACCGTATCACTACGCCATAGGCGGCTAGTATTCATAACCACAACTCGTTTCACTTCGCCAAAGTTGGCGATCAGCTCCGTCAAACCGTCCCGTTCTATTTCCGTCCCACTTATGCCGAGGTCATAGAAGATTTTGACTAATTCTAAGCCGTTCTGTTTGCAGTACTCCTTAATGGCTTGTTCCTGCACTGCGTGACCGTACCCCTTTTCAGCTTGTGTTTCAGTTGAAACCCGAACGTAGCCGAATACTTTTTCCATGCTCTCCACCCTTTACCGTTTGTTGTAATTTAACTGTATGATCCGATCCGGTTAGCTGTAAACTCCTATGTATAAGAGTTTAATAAAAACACCCAAAAAGTCTTTCGTATCAACGGTTTTCGTGTGGTTGTTCCTTATGTGTACCATCCAGTGGTTCTAAGAGGAAACTAAAAAGGGAACGAACAAGCCTCCTCGCCTGTTTGCCCCCCTCTGCTAGCTGCGTATATGTTCCTTTCTTGCTCGGGCAAGTATTTCAACTAATTGATCTAAAGACCCATCGCTTTTTTTGCCCTGCACTTCTAACAGCCTGCTGCTCTCCCTTACAAGACTTACCTTGTTCATTTCAACTCTTGTGATCGCTTCTTCAATAGCACGTATGACCGCTGGATTCGGCTTTTCTTTCTGTTCCTCTTGCTTAATACGTTGCATCATGCGCCGTATGCGTATATCCGATAATTTGAACCCATTTTCAACTTGAGCTGTCGGTTCAGTTGATACCTGGGCAAACAGCTCCCGTTCTTCCTCCGTCAACGTATCCTCCCAGATCGTTTCATACAATCCATGTTTCAATGCATTTTTGTTGCCCTCTAGCTTTGTACGGTCTTTCGGTCCAGTGGATTTCCCACCGTGTAACCTACACCGCCCATTCTCTAAAGCGGCTTTTTTACATTGTCCGCTGTTTCTTGTCTTTGCGCCACACAGCTTTTTTTCCATCCTTTCACCGCCTAACCTCAATTCATGGGGTTCGTTTCCCCGACCGGGGGGAGGTCTGCACGCCCCCAAGCGCTCAATCTATATCAATTCACTGTTTTCAACTTTAGCTGCTTTTACTTACTTCTTGCTGTGCCTTTACTTTCCTGAATGCTTCAAACTCTTCACGCAGTCCTGCTGCATTGATGTAATCTATATAGTCATCTAACAGGTATGCTGTGTTTAAGTTGATCTCTGTTTGCAAGCTTAGTTGTTCCCATAGGAACCTTTCGTGTTCCGTCATCTCGTCCATATTTGTTTTGCCTCCTGTGACTGTGAAGTTTGGTTTATATCGTGTTTCAGTGTTCGGGGGCTAGAATATACGGTGCAAGTTATCCGCAACACGTCTCTGCCCCCTTCTCGTTGGTGCTCGTATTACTGCGTTACTTCCTTTGCTTTACGTTCCCAATACTTCTGCCTGTATTCCTTTTCCTTCTGTTTGTTCTCTGGCTTCTGCCGCCACTTCCTTTTGTACTCCCTGTCGTGCTGGCGACGTGCTTCCAATGCTTCGTGGCTTAATTGTGTCATATACTAATCCCTCCCGATTAGACTTTTCCTGTGGCTTTGTTGAGTGTTTCTTTTACTGCGCCGCGAATGGTGGATTTCAAGCCCTCTACGGAGCGTACACCTTCAATTTCAATGCCCTCATCATCGACAATTATTGCGTCATCCTTAGCGGAGTTACCCAGCTTGAACACACCGTCTTCTGTATAAATTTCGTGGGACACCTTTCCCGGAAATCGTGCATGAAAGTCTCTCAACACTTGCTGCCATTTCTTAGATACAGAGTTACGCATCTTATTTCGCCTCCAGTTCTGCCAACTTCGCCATCTCGTAAGCTATAAGACGTTCTGTGTCCTGTATTCGTTCTTCTGCTCGCTGAACCATTGCCGCCGCTTCTTCCTTTGCTTCCTCCAGCTCCTTCCGCTGACGGGCTAACACGCTTTGGTTATGCTATACAGTTCCCCTCAATGCAGACGCTTCACGCTGTAAATCTTCAATGTAACGAATTGCTTCTAGCTTTTCATGACTGTCTTTCTGATCTCCTAACAATTCAAACCGTTCAGCTTGATCTAATAACTGCCTGATCTCTGCTCCCACCTGTGCATCTGTGCGCCCCGACATTTTCAACTCCGCCGCCTTCTTCCGCAAGTCCCTTGCTTGTTGCCAATAACCCCGAATCTCGTCCATAAGCTGTTCATAATCTGCTTCCGCCTGGACAATCGAACGTACCGTTTCCTCTTCTGCTTGCTCCTTCACTGCTTCCGCTTCTACTACCTGCTCACGTTTCGCCATGATCATTCATCTCCTTAGTGTTTTCTGCATGCAAAAAAGGCTCACTCCATCTGTAACAAGTGGAATAAGCCTTCTAAGTGTGGGTTCAAGTTTATACAGTCAAGGATGTTTAAGTTTCGTACCAGATTTCGTTTACTGTGTACAACGTACAGTGTACGACCCTGCTGTTAAAATGTAAACCCAATTATAGTTTTACTGTCCAATGAAAATAAAGTCATATACTGATACAAAGTATTAGATCGGTTACAGAGCTATGGGGTAGATTAAAATTCATGACTGACTAATTCAACAAGTTAGTCAATATTTCTTGATGACATATCCCCCCGGGGGGGTTATTATTGTTTTTATAGGAGGGATTATTTTGAATTCTGATAACCATGATCATAACCACAACCATAATCACAGCCATAAGAATCGGAAAAGCGTTATTAATCGTTTAGCAAGAATTGAAGGTCATGTTAGAAGCGTAAAACAAATGGCTATTGATGAACGTGATTGCCCTGAAATACTATTACAAATTGCTGCCATTAGAAAGGCGCTAGACAACACCGCAAAATTAATTTTCACTGACCACATGGAAACATGTCTTGTAGATGCGGTTCATCAAGGTAATGAACAAGAAGTTATACAGGATATGAAAAAAGCATTAGATAACTTTATTCGTTAAGGGAGTCAGTATAAATGGGAGATGCCGAAGTACAAAACAAGTCAATTAAACAAAAACTTTCAGTCATTATTGCTTTAGCTGTACCAGCAATGGTTGAAAATATATTACAAACCATAGTTGGCTTTGTGGATACTCTATTTGTTTCAAAACTAGGTTTAAATGAAGTAACCGCAGTAGGTGTAGCTAATGCAGTTTTAGCCGTATACATTGCTATTTTTATGGCAGTAGGGGTTGGGACATCTTCTCTTATAGCAAGAAGTATTGGAGCAGGAGACATTTCTAAAGCCAAGTCCATTGCACGTCAATCAACCCTCATCTCAGCTATTCTAGGACTTTTGTTTGGACTGATTACCCTCTTTTTTAGCGAGCCTCTACTCCGTCTAATGGGAGCAGAAGCAAACGTGTTAGCAGACGGGGTTACATACTTTCGAATAGTCGCCATTCCATCGATTTTTATTTCACTTATGTTTACCTTTGGTAGTATTTTACGTGCTTCTGGAGACACAAAAACCCCTATGAAAGTTAGTTGGTGGATTAATTTCATTCATATAGGTTTAGACTATGTGTTAATTTTTGGGTTGCTCGGAATACCCGGATTTGGTGTTGCAGGTGCGGCTTGGGCAACAGTTATTGTTCGAATCATTGGCTCCCTTATGTTGTTTTATTATATTAAAAGATCAAAAATATCCTTTTCATTACTTGGTTCTTATTCCAAAGAAGATTCCTTTTCAATTTTAAAACTGTCTACTCCCTCAGCTATTGAGCGTTTAATTATGCGGTTAGGACAGGTACTTTATTTTGGGTTAATTATAAAAATAGGGGCTGATACCTATGCAGCCCATGCGATTGCAGGTAACATAGAAACATTTTCATATATGCCTGGTTACGGATTGGCTATTGCAGCCACCACTCTAGTAGGTCAAAGTGTAGGTGGTAAGCGTTTGAAAGATGCTTATCAGTACGGGATGATCACAACAGGAGTCGCAATTATTTTCATGTCATTTATTGGCGTTCTTTTATTCTTCTTATCCCCTTGGTTCGCCACTTGGTTTACAACAGATAAGGATGCTGTTGATATGGTTGTAACAGCTTTAAGAATCGATGCTTTTGCTCAACCTGCATTAGCTGTTGGGCTAGTATTGGCAGGTGCTTTACAAGGAGCTGGCGATACGAAAAGCCCTTTGTATAGTACAGCTATTGGTATGTGGGTCATTCGAGTTATCGGAGTGTACACACTTGGAATTCATTTGGGGATGGGAATAGCAGGAGTTTGGATTTCAATTGCTATAGATTTATATGTTCGAGCTATTTTCCTGTTCTATAGATTCAGAAAAACATCAAATCCTAATCAGGGATCATCATAGCTCTATAAATACAGTGGCAGTCTAGAACTTTTCCTTTCATGTTCAGGGCTGCCACTGCCTTTTTTATTCGGGATGGTTATACTGTCACCGTTCTATTTCCTTGCACCCCTTCAATATAACTTCTATCTAACACAATCTCCTGCCTAATCTTGTTTACCATCACTTGTGGTACGGTTCCCCCCGACTAATCCGAAACGCCCGATAAACCTGCTCCACCAGCACCAGCCTGACCAACTGATGGGGAAACGTCATCTTGGAAAACGACAACCACACATCCGCCCGCTTCAATACGGCATCAGCCAACCCCAGCGATCCGCCGATCACAAACGCCACCTGGCTGCGCCCGTGCAGCGCCAGCCTGTCCATTTCTGCAGACAGCTTTTCCGAGGACCACATCTGGCCCTCGATGGCCAGCGCGATCACGTACTGATCCTGCTTGATCTGCGCCAGAATGCGCTCGCCTTCCTTGCGCTTTACCTGCTCCATCTCGGCAGCGCTCATCTCTTCCGGCGCTTTTTCGTCGCTCACCTCCACGATCTGCAGCTTGCAGTAGGCGGAGAGCCGCTTGCTGTACTCCTCGATGCCCTCGCGCAAATATTTTTCCTTCAGCTTTCCTACCGTCATGATCGAAATCTGCACGTCTCTACAATCCCTTCTCTTTCAATAAGGCCATCTTCGCGGGAGCGCCGCATGCCCGGCAGCGCTTGTCCAGTCCGTCGCCCTCGACCAGCTCGGCCCGGTGTGTGTCCGGTGCGGTTTCGAAATCATTCACGTAATCGTCCAGCTCTTCGTCCACATGCTCCATGCAAGCAAAACGCACGGGAAAACCGGGATGCATCTCTACGTCCTTGCCCTCGATTTTGACGTGTTCCAGCTTTTGATCCATCTCTCTACCTCTTTTCCGTTCCATACATCATATCGCTCTATATTCTACCCCAGTTCGCAGAGAAAACAAATGGCTGTCTCCTTCTGTACCGTTGCCTCCTCGTTCCGTTAAACTCCCATGCATGGGGACTTCGCCCCTGGGAGTGGAGGTTTTGGCAGTACGCTCGAGAAGCTGCCCACATCTGTGAAGCTATATCCTCTTGTTCGGGGACGTTGCCCACAGGAAGGAACAGTATGCAATCAGCAAAACCTATAGAAAGCCCCTCAGTTCACATCAGCAAAGTTCGTTTCCTCAAAAAAAGAACCTCGTCAGATTCCATTCCCCTCCACTCCCCTTCCGCAGCACACCCCCAACAAAAAAAAACGCCGATCTCTCGGCGCCATCAAGAAGGGATCTATTGTAAAAATAGATAGAGGGGAACTAGGAACTGCATGTATGCAAACGGGACAAACTGCGTCCCGGAATTGCCCGTTATGGATCGTGTATCCAGCGCACACAGACCGCTTTACTGCTCGGGCGCTTTGGTCAGCTTCACCACGGCTGTTTTCTTCAAGCCGTCGTGGTAGTAGGTGACTTCTACCGAATCGCCGGGCTTTTCGTTCAAGGTCAGGAATTTGCGCAGCTGGGCGCCTGTATTGATGTCTTTGCCATCCAATTTGACGATGACGTCGTACTGCTTCAATCCTGCCACGCCGGCAGGCGAGAACCTGGCGACCTCGTTTTGGATCACCACGCCTGCCGTTACTTCGTCAGGCAGATTCAGGGTTTCTTTCCAGTTGTAGCGCGGCACGTTCGTCAAATCGAACGGTTGGACACCCAGGTAGGCGCGCTCCAGCTTGCCTTTTTCCATCAGCTCGCCGACGATGGTTTTGACGTCGTTGATCGGGAGGGCAAAGCCCAGGCCTTCGACGCCTTCTTTGGAGATTTTCAGCGTATTGATCCCGATGACCTGTCCCTGGATGTTGACCAGGGCGCCGCCGCTGTTGCCCGGGTTGATCGCCGCATCGGTCTGCAGAACATCCAGTTCCCAGTCGTCCTGGCCGTTTTCGTCAAAGTCCATCGGCATCGAACGCTCCAGGGAGCTGATGATCCCTTGCGTAACGGTACGGGAGAACTTCATGCCCAGCGGGTTCCCGATGGCAATCGCCGGCTCTCCCACCTGCAGGGTAGACGAGTCGCCCAGCTCGGCTACGGCTGTCACCTTGGAGCCGTCGATCTCCAGTACTGCCAGATCGGCATACATATCGGCACCCAGGATCTTTGCCTCGACTTTTTCACCGGTAGGCAGAGCCACCTCCAGCTTTTGCGCCTGATCGATGACGTGGTAGTTGGTAATGATGTGCGCCTTTTCGCCTTTTTTCTCGAAAATGACGCCCGAACCTTCGCCCTGCTCGACATCTTGCGCATTGGCCATCCAGTTGCTGCGCGTACGGCCGATGTTGATGACACCGACGACTGCGTTTTCTACTTTTTTCACGGCATCTACCGTTCCTGTCTCGACTTTGACCGAGACCGGCGTCGCAAACAGGTTCGCTGTCGGATTGCTCATGACGTTCTGCGAGCTCGGTTTCACTATATTAATGTAACCGGCATTGGAGAGAGTCGGCAGCGTGAGCAGAACGACCATTCCCCCTATCACCGCAGAAGTCACAGACGTCACGATGGTGCGCCCCACACTCGCCCCACGCCGATGCTTCCGCTCTACGTGAGTCAAATCATCGTAAAACCCCATGATTCAATCACTCCTTCCTCTATAGTCACTAGGGTGGCAGATTTTTTGCACTCCTATACTTGGTTGGACAATTTGGAATTATTGCTGTCATTCATTCCATTTTGGGCTTTCCTTTTGACACTTTCAGTATACGTACTGTTTTCGGCAAAGTCGCGTGAAAAATAAGGAAAGGTTGTGGAATGTACGCAGGCCCCCGGAATATTTCACCGAGGGCCCGGATATGATAGATTAAAAGCTTTTGAAAGGATTGATAGAACGTGAAAGACGTGAATCTCATCGCCAAGCTGGCCGACCTGAAAGAAACAGACTACCACAACACGCTGGTCCTGCATGCCGTCATCGAGCTTTTGGTCGCCAAAGGGCTCTTTACCCGCGAAGAGCTGTCCCGCAAAATGAGCGAGCTGGACACGCAGTTGACCTTTCACGTGGACACGTACGTCAAACTGGCCGAAGCCGTCAGCAACCGCCAGATCCAGATCAAACCGATCCTATAGCTCCTCCAGCTTGGTCGGGCGATCCGGATATGTGTCGCGCAGCTGGACATCGTCTCCCACGGCCAGCCCCTTTTCCTCCAATATATTCTTCACTGTCAGTCTCGCCAGGTCAATCATGTTGTTCTCTTTGCTCAAGTGCGCCAAATAGACGCGTTCGGCTCTGCCGCCCAGACAGTCGATCAAGGCCTCCCCTGCCGACTCGTTGGACAAGTGTCCCACGTCGCTCAAAATACGCCGCTTGATGTTCCACGGGTATTGGGACATGCGCAGCAGCTCGACGTCGTGGTTGGACTCAAACACGTACGCATCCGCACCGCGAATCGTCTCCTTGATCTTGTCGCTGACATAGCCCAGATCAGTCGCCACGCTAAGCTTTTTGCTGCCTTGGTAAAAGCAAAAGCCCATCGGTTCTGCGGCATCATGGGAGATCCCGAAGGATTCGATCCCCAAATCTTCGAACTCCTGCTTTTCTCCTACAGCAAACAAACGGCGCTGCACTTCCTTGATCGTCCCGATCTGCCCGTCGAGCTCGCCCCACGTCTTGGCATTCGCGTAGATCGGCATGCCGTAGCGGCGGGCCATGACACCGACCCCTTTAATATGATCGACGTGCTCGTGCGTGACGAGAATCGCGTTGAGGTCGGCCGGGTTGACCCCAATGCTCTGCAGCGCCGCCTCCGCCTGCTTTCCGGTTATCCCTACATCGATCAGTACGGAGACACGGTCAGTGGCCACATAGATGGCATTGCCCGTGCTTCCGCTTGCCAGTATACTGAATCTCACCAAACATCCCTCTCCCCGTAACGTTCCCGCGCTGTCTGTCCCCCGTTTTCAAACCCCGTCCCGTTCACCCGCTAGCGCTGTGTCACCATCGGCCGTTCCAGGGCGCCTGTAAACGCATTGACAAAATGCTGCTTGCCGTCGTGAATGACCCGCCATACAGGGGCAAGCGCCTGAATATCCGCATCGTACGAACCGTAGTAGCCCAGGCTCACGCTCTCGATCCGCTCGCCTGGCTGAATAATCTGCTTATCTACCAAGGAACGCAGCGCCGTATAGCCTGAAATCACTTGTCGTCCGCCCTCCTGCTCGCGCATTTGGAAAAAGCTCTGTCTGTACCCCAGGATCGCTCCATTCTGCAAGTACACCTCGAGAGGCGCGACGAACACAGGCATTTTTTCATACACCTGCCAGTACAAGAGGCGTCCCTGGTTGGACTGATACATGTCTGCCGTGTACTGATCCGCGTACATCAGGCGCGGGCCGAGCTGGCGAAGCAGATCGCTTGGAGTGATCTGTCCCCGAATCTGCAGGGGCGGGTCCAGCTTGGCCGCCAGCGACATCTTCTCCATCGTCGCGGAAAGTCCCTCCATTTCCTGCAGCGACAGCGGATTGATTCCCACGTACTCCGCATTCAGGTAGGCCATCTCTGGCGTATCCTGGGGCACTTCCGTCGCCAGCGTGATATTTTGCTGCTTCAAATACAGCTCCATATCCCACCTGTCGCTCTGCGCCACATCCTGATTGTTCCAGAAGCTGATTCTTGTGACATACACCTGATAGCCGAGAAACAAATCGAGAAGAAGAAAGGCCCAGATCAGGATCGTTTTAGTTCTACTCCAATCCATGCCCCTTGCCTCCTCCTTGATTGGCTTGCGCCGAAATGAACAAGTCAGACTGGTTCGCCAACTCCACGACCCAGATCGGCATCAGCTCGACATACCCGTCGCCAAACTTGGTCTGATAGGCGAGATAGGCGTCGGTAATCCGTTCGGTATTCACAAGCTTCTTGTCGCGGATCAGCTGGTACAGCTCAGGTCCCGACATGACCGTCCACTCTTTGCTGGCGATATACTTGTCCAGATTCAGCAGCGAACGGCTCAGCGTCACTACTTGACCGGCCTCCGAAGTAATCTGGATCGTATCGATCGGCTTTTCACTCTGGCTAACCAGCGGATACGCCCCCAAATACTGCCGGAACGAAATCAAATCCTTTTCGTTGTAGCTCTTCTTCATTCGCTCAAAATGGTAGTCATCCAGCCAGCCCAGATGCTTGTTGATAAAGGTCACGGCTCCCTGCACTTTTTCTTCATCCGACAGCTCCTGGGCAGTCTGTTGATAAGCAGGGTCGATAAACGTAAACGCCTGCTGCTCAGACCGCAGCTGGACAGAGCGGCTTCCATCCGTGAAAATAATCGTCTTGTCCCGCTCCAAGATCTGTCTGACCAGCGACGGATCGAGGAAATGCGCTTCAATCAAGCGCTCATCGCTGATCGTTTCGTAGCTGTAGCGGAATTGCTGCATCCGCAGCTGATTTTTCGGCAGATAGTACATGCTCCACTCAGACGAAGCGCCTTCCAGTGAGGAATACGGCCTCTCCGGCCTGACGATCTTCATGATTTGTTCAGGCATTTGATTGCCCGTCGCCAGGTAGGAATCCCGCAAATCCTTCAGGCTGATTGAAGTCCGGGAACGCATCAGCTTTCCTTCCTCCGACGACAGGAACAAGGCATAGACGAGATCCTCATCCTTTTCGTAATACAGCCACAAGCGGTCGACTCCCTTGATCTGGCTGTCGTATTCATCCCGAAAAGTAACCAGTCGGCCGACAATGGACAGGGGCACACTGCTTCTGAATCGGACCTCCAGCCCCACCTTTTCCCGGGCAATTTCCCCCCACTTTTCATTGGACAGCGAATAGGGGGTAAAATCGAGAAAAATCCATTTCGACATCTCTCGCACGATCATGCTGTAGGGCCCGTCCGTCGACACGGCCTTTGTGTGCCGATCCTCGCCATAATGAAACACGACGGATTCCGGCGTCACGAGCTGGACCAGCTGTTTTTCCTGCACCGGTTTGGATTCGGTATACTGTGCGGGCTCGATAAACTGAAATTTTGGCTGGTTGCTCCACAGCATCGCGGTCAGGCAAAAGCTCGCCAGCACGAGCACATTGAGCAACACGGTCTTGGCAGGTTCCAGCCACCGCTTCATCCCGTTTTACCCCCTTGGGCGAATGGGACCCAGAACGTAACAGTCGTCCCTACATTCCACTCGCTGGTGATCTCGATATCTGCTCCGTGTGCCTGCACCAATTCCCGTGCAATCGCCAGCCCCAGGCCCGTTCCGCCCTGTCCCCGCGAGCGCGCTTTGTCCACCCGATAGAAACGCTCAAAGATCCGCTTCAAATCCCGGCTGGGAATCCCGATTCCCGTATCCTCGATGGAGACCAGGACCCGCTTCTGATGGTAGTTCGCCTTGGCGCGCAAAACCACTTTTCCCCCTTGGGGCGTGTATTTGATCGCGTTCGAGAGCAGGTTGTCGAGCACTTGATTGATCGCGTCCAGATCGATATAGACCGGCGGCAGCTTTTCCGGAATGTCCAGACTGAGCTGCACGTCCTGCTGCTCCCCAAACATGGAAAAGCGGTCGGCCGCGTAATGCAGCAAACGGCCCAGGTCGGCCTCCTTGCAATGCAGGCGCCCCCCTTGGGAGTCAAAACGGGACAGCTGCAGCAAGTCGTTGACCAGACGGATCATGCGCTCGGTCTCCGACATGGTCACGCGCAAAAAGCGGTTGGACAGCTCCGGCTCTTCCATCGCGCCCTCCAGCAAGGCTTCCACATAGCTTTTGATCGTGGTAAGGGGCGTCCGCAGCTCGTGCGATACGTTCGCCACGAATTCCCGGCGTTGCTGCTCCAGCCGCTGCTGCTCGGTCACATCTGCGACCACGGCGATAATTCCGCCTTTTTTTCCACTGTCATGCTGCAGCGGCGTAAAGGTCACGCGCAAGATGACTTCATCCCGGTTCGGCAGCATCATCTCGATGAAGAGCGGCTCGTCCTGTTCAAACAGCGGCATTTCTTCCTCCGGAGGCAGACGCAAAAGGTCGTACAACGTCCGTCCATTGAGCAACACCTCGGTCATGGTCACTTGCAGCATCTCTTCCGCAGCGCGGTTAAACAAAATGATCCTGCCCTTGCGATCGGCAGCGATCACACCGTCCGTCATATTGCTCAAGATGCCCGCGAGCTTCTCCCGCTCTTCTTCCTGTTGAAGAATCGCTTCCTGCAGGCGCAAGGTCATGTGGTTAAACGCCATCCCCAGTTGACCGATTTCATCTCCGCTGTATACTCTCACATTGCTGTTGAAGTCGCCATCCGCGACGGCTCTGGCCTGACGCGTCATTTCCTTGACCGGCTTGGTAATCGTCCGCGCCAGCACGACTCCCAGCGCTGCCGTCATCATCAAGGCGAACATCGTGCCCGTCGCCAGAATGCCGTTCATTTTCCGGATCGTCGTATACGTGCCTTCCATGGAAGCCACCATGTAGACGGCTCCGTATACGATCTGATCGCCTTTGACCGGCAGCACCAGCACCTTCACGCGCGCGCCTGTCCGCGGGTCAATCCGCGTGGACTCGCTGCGCGTGCCCAGGAGAGCGATCGTTACCTCGGGCTGCGACGTCCGTTGCCCGATAGTGCTCTTGTCCTCCGTCGTGCTGACGACCGTCCCTGTCTGATCGATGACCTGCACGTTTGCGCCGTTGATCTTGACCAGGTTGTTGATCAGATTGTCGATGTCCTGCCGGTATTGCTCAGGGTTTTGCTCCTTGCCATCCTTCGGGCGCAAATCCCCTTCGAGCAGGCTCGCCAGCAAGCTCGCCTGGCCGTTCAACGCCTCGGAGAAGTTGTTGATGAAATAGTTTTCCGCTTCCCGGGCAAAGTAAGCTCCAATGAATTGCATCGCCAACAAGATGAGCAGTATGTACATGACGACCATTTTCCATTGAATCGTTTTGAACAACCGCCTCATCCAGGCGTTCCTCCCAAGCCGGGGTTGCGCAAGGTGTAGCCTAAGCCGCGGCGCGTAATGATGTATTTCGGCTGGCTCGGATCGTCCTCGATTTTTTCCCGCAATCGGCGAATCGTCACATCGACGGTGCGCACATCGCCGAAGTAGTCAAATCCCCATACGGACTGGAGCAAATGCTCGCGCGTCAACACCTGGCCCTGATGGCGAGCCAAATAGAGCAGCAGCTCAAACTCCCGATGGGTCAGATCCAGCGGCTCTCCCATTTTCTCCACGGTATACGAATGCAGGTCGATCTCCAGCTCATGAATGCGCAGCAGATGCTGCTGATCCTTTTCTTCGTTCCTTGGCTGGTGTCTGCGCAAATGAGCCTTGACCCGCGCGACCAGCTCCCGGGTACTGAACGGCTTGGTGACGTAATCGTCCGCGCCGAGCTCCAGCCCCAACACCTTGTCCAGCTCAGAGTCTTTGGCTGTCAGCATGATGATCGGCACATCATGTGCTTGTCGAACGGCCCGGCACACGTCCATCCCGTCCCGTCCCGGCAGCATCACATCCAGCAAGATCAAGTCCGGCTGTTCATTCTGCGCGACGACCAGCGCCTCTTCGCCGTCATAGGCGCATACGACCTGATAGCCTTCCTTTTCAAAGGTAAATTTCAAAATATCCGCGATCGGTTTTTCATCGTCTACAACCAGGAGTTTTGCCATCTCGCTCCCTCCTTTCTCAGTAAGGATTCCACTAGAGGAGCACCTATTCCTCTACAATACACCATGTCCCGTATGGAATGAAGCTTTCTGCCAATCACTCCCTCCGCCAAGCGGCCCGCCCAGCCGGAAATCCTGCGCCGGTATGCCGATCCATGTGTGAATGGCGCAGGTTTCCCGTCGCCATGAAAAAAAGGGCCATCTCCGCGGAGATACCCTTTTTTTCAATTTCCATGAATTGCTTGTCTATTTTAAGAAACGCAACGGGTTCTGAATTCGTCCATTTTGATGAACCTCAAAATGAAGGTGAACGCCAGTAGAATCTCCAGTCGATCCTTTTACGCCAATTTTCTTGCCTTGGGCAATCACGTCGCCTGCTTTCACGCTAATGGTGCTCATGTGGCCATACAACGTTTCCATGCCGTTTCCGTGATCGATGATGACAGCTTTACCATAATCGCCATCCCACCCGGCAAATTTGACGCGGCCATTGTCTGCAGCCAGAACTGAGCCCGATCCGGCGATATCGATTCCTTTATGCATCCGGCCCCAGCGCATTCCAAATCCGCTGCTGATGTAGCCCGACGCCGGCCAGCTCAGACGGCCTGTCCCACGGGACGGAATCACCTTGGTGCCCCGCTCCACGATTTTCGTCACAGGCTGTGCGATCACGTCCTGTTTGACGATGTTGCGCGCGACGACTTGTCCATTTTCTTTGATGACTTCATACCGAACCATCTTGCTGCCGTCCCGACCTTCCTGGACGACTTTGGTTTCTCCCTTTGGCAGCTTGTCATTGTTGTTGATTTGCGTGGAATACGCGATGGTTTCCTTTTGGGAGAGGTCCTCTTTCACCTGCACAGTAACCAGCGGACGGACTGCCGTGACATTGATTTTTTGCCCCAGCTGGAGCAGCGTATTTTCGGTAATGCCTGGGTTGTTGGCATAAATGTCATTCGAGGTAATGCCGTACTTTTTGGCGATGCAGCCGATGCAGTCCCCTTCGACGACGATGTGCGTCAACTGTTTGAAAGTGCCCTTTTCCAGGAGCTCCTCCAGCTTGTCCGCAGGCAGTACCTGCGCCGCCGTCACGGATTCGCTCTTTGTCTGCACCTGTTCCTTGAACGTAACTTCCTTGACCGGACTGCTCACCGGCGCTGCAAGCGAAGCGGCGGCTACCGCCACTTTCTTGTCCGCTTGGACGGGAACACCCGAGAACTTTTCTTTCACATGAGCAAGCACTTGTTCAGCCGTCTTCTGATCGGCAGCATACCCGACCACTGTTCCGTCGACAATCAGCTTGATCGCTTCGACTTTGATGTCAGCAATATCCGCCAGGGTGCTGATCGCCGCCGCGTTGTCAAAGGGCGCCTTGAATTTGCGTTCTTCCCGGAAAGTGATGTAGTCGGCGAGGGTCATCGAAAGCCCGTTCTTGGCCCGTTCCTCATCCAGCTTGGCGGTGGCCCAGTCTTTCACCACGGAAGGGTTGTCCACCACGCCAATCTCCTGGCCATTTACCAGTACGTGATAGACCGATTGGATGTTGCTCGTGTAGTAGTATTGCGCGGAAGCTCCGGCAGCCACGGTGATCACCAGTCCGGCTGCGACAGAAATCGTTTGTTTTTTATGTGTTTGAACATATGCGCCTGTTTGCTGTATCGTACGCTTCGCCAAGTCTCTGCAATTCTGAACGATCTGCTCCGTTCGTTCCTGCAGCTTGGCCTTCCATTCCGACCATTGCATAGCTTGTCCCTCCTGAAAACATATGAAGCTCGCTCGCCTTGCTTTCGGTATTTCAAGAATTGTTTAAATATACAGACTAGGACATTCAGCCCAAAATCTTGTTTCCAGTAATCTGCCAAATTGCCTAAAGAAACCAACTATGTCGACTTTACCACATATTTAGCGACAACATCAAGTGTAAATTGCTGTCGAATAAAAAAGTTGATATGTACATAGAACTGGAATTTTTTAGAAGATCAGGAGCGTGATTTATGTGAGAGCGAAACATTCTGGCAGGCTTTCATCCGGTAGACGACGCAACCACCCCATCTCCGGTGAGATCCCCAGCCTGGGCAGCCTGACGCTGGCCGGGGACTTTCCCAGCGGACGTGATGCGAGCGTGCTTGCTGCTGCCGACCCGGACGCGAGCGGGTACGAAGCCACCCAGATCGTCACGTCCTGCGGCGGAATCGTGTAACGGCGCTGACCCGCCCCTCTCAGCCAGCAAATAATAGCCACCTGTTCCGTCCTGGAAAGGTGGCTTAGTACGTTTGGCCCATTCGCTTATCACACCTCGAGCATGGAAGTTACATCTTTGAGCGCCAAGCGGCGAATGGTCGTCTTTTCCGCATTCTGCTGCTTGTAAGTGGTGATGAAGCACAAGTACCCGTTATCGAAATGAGTCATGGTTCCCTTGATGACGACGCCATTGAACATCTTCACCTGTACGTTTTTCCCCAGCAGCTTCATGGCCTTTTGATCAAAACCCATCATCACGATCACCTCTCCATTTCCTTGCTATGTTCTACTTTATGCCCAGAAGGTGTCGTTTTGTGTCTGTCCCCATGAAATAAAGTTGTGGGCAAAATAAAAAAGCTGTCGATTCATGCGACAGCTTTTCCTATGACAAAGGTACTAGGATTTATCCGTAAATGCCGCGAACGACAACGGTTTGCTCACGATCTGGCCCTACGGAGAAGATCGACATCGGGATCCCCGTCAATTGTGTGATGCGCTCGATGTAGTGACGCGCGTTTTCCGGCAGGTCGTTCAGATTGCGAACGCCGGTGATGTCCTCGGTCCAGCCTGGCAGCTCCTCGTATACCGGTTCGCATTTGGCCAGCAAATTCAGGTTCGCCGGGAAGGATTCGATGAACTCGCCATTGTATTTGTACGCGGTGCAAATCCGCAAGGTTTCGATGCCGGTCAAGGTGTCCAGCTTGGTGATGGCGAGGCCGGTGATGCCGCTGACGCGACGGGCGTGGCGCACGACTACGCTGTCGAACCAGCCTACACGGCGCGCACGGCCTGTTGTCGTCCCGTATTCAAACCCAACTTCACGGATATGGTCCCCGACTGCATCCGTCAGCTCAGTCAGGAACGGACCGTCCCCTACACGAGTGGTGTATGCTTTCGCTACGCCGATGACTTGATTGATTTTGGTCGGGCCTACGCCGGAACCGATCGTAACCCCGCCGGCAATCGGGTTGGAGGAAGTCACGTAAGGGTAAGTACCTTGGTCGATGTCCAGCAGTACGCCTTGTGCCCCTTCAAACAGCACGCGGTTGCCGCGGTCGATGGCGTCATTCAGCACGACGGATGTGTCTGCTACGTACGGGCGAATGATCTCGGCAACAACCAGGTATTCGTCGAGCACCTCTTGCAGGTCGAATCCGGTGGTGTTGTACACTTTTTCGAGCAAACGGTTTTTCTCGGCCAGGTTGCGCTCCAGCTTGCGTTTGAACTCTTCCGGATCGAGCAGGTCCGCGATGCGGATACCGATACGAGCAGCTTTGTCCATGTAGGCAGGACCGATGCCTTTGCGAGTCGTGCCGATCTTGTTTTCGCCGCGGCTGTCTTCTTCCACGCCATCCAGCTTGATGTGGTACGGCAGGATGACATGCGCACGGTCGCTGATTCTCAGATTGTTTATGGAGAAGCCGAAGCTCTGAATGTACTCCAGCTCTTTCACCAATGCCCGCGGATCGACAACCATGCCGTTGCCGATTACGCAGATCTTATCTTTATAAAAAATTCCGGATGGAATCAAGTGCAGCTTATATTTGTTACCATCGAAAATAATGGTATGGCCGGCGTTGTTACCGCCTTGGTAACGAGCTACTACCTCTGCGCTTTCCGCCAAATAGTCTGTAATTTTACCTTTACCTTCATCGCCCCACTGGGTTCCGACGACAACGACTGTTGACATCGAAAAACACCTCCTGATATCATCATGTCCTTTTGGGCCTGAAACAATCTAAGTGTACTAAACCATTTCCTGCATGTCAACGAAAATACGAACATTTGAATCGTGAAAAGACTATACGTTCGGTTATTAACTTACGTTCGAAATGATATATGCGTCCCTGGATTTTAAAAAAGGGGCACTCCTGTTTCCATAGAAAAAAGCCGGGAAAATTTCCGGCTTTTTTCTCTTCTTATCCTGCCTGATTTCGAAAACGGTTATCCAGGCTGACGAATTTGTTGTATTCCTTCAGAAACGCCAATTCCACCGTTCCCGTGGGGCCGTTGCGCTGCTTGGCGATAATGACTTCGATGACGTTCTTGTTTTCCGTCTCTTTATCGTAGTAGTCATCGCGGTAGAGGAACGCTACGATATCTGCGTCCTGCTCGATCGAACCCGATTCACGAATATCGGACATCAACGGGCGCTTGTCCTGCCGTTGCTCCACGCCCCGGCTCAACTGCGACAGAGCGATGACCGGCACGTTCAGCTCACGGGCGATGCCTTTGAGCGTACGGGAAATTTCCGATACTTCCTGCTGACGGTTGTCCCCTCTTCCCCGGCCGTGAATCAGCTGCAGGTAGTCAATCAGAATCAGTCCGAGGCCTTTTTCGGCTTGCAGCCTGCGGCATTTGGCCCGGATATCCATGACCGTTATCCCTGGCGTATCGTCGATGTAGATTGGCGCCTTGGCCAGCGTCCCGATCGCCATCGTCAGCTTCTGCCAGTCGTCTTCCTCCAATGTCCCGGAACGCATCCGGGAAGCATCGAGATTCCCCTCGGCGCAAATCATCCGCTGAACAAGCTGCGTCGCGCCCATCTCGAGTGAAAAGATGGCGACGGTCTCTCCCTCCCTGGCCGCCACGTTCTGGGCCAGATTCAGGGCGAACGCCGTCTTCCCTACGGAAGGACGGGCCGCGAGAATAATCAGGTCGCTTCGCTGCAATCCTGCCGTCATCTTGTCCAGATCGGTATATCCGGTGGAAATCCCCGTAATGTCGCCGCGCCGCTGACTTAAAAACTCGATGCGTTCATACGTTTCCATCAAGGCATCGCGGATCGGGATAAATCCCCCGGTGTTGCGGTTCTGGCTGATCTCCAGGATGTACTTCTCCGCATCGGCGATGATCGCCGTCACATCATCCTCGCGTGAATAGCCATCGTTGGCGATCTTGGTCGCTGTATGAATCAATCGCCGTAGCAGCGATTTTTCTTCCACGATTTTGGCGTAGTATTCGATGTTCGCTGCCGTCGGAACCGAGCTGGCGATCTCCGTCAAATAAGTAACGCCGCCGATCTCGTCCAGCAGCTTGTGGTCCTGGAGCTCTGCCGTCACCGTGACCAGGTCGACAGGCTCGCCTTTTTCGTACAGATCCACCATCGTTTGAAAGATGCGCTGATGCGCTGTCTTATAGAAATCCTCCGGCCGGAGAATTTCTATGGCCGTGTTAAGAGCATCCTTGGACAAGAACACGGCGCCCAGCACCGACTGTTCTGCCTCCTTGTTCTGCGGCGGCACGCGATCCAAAAACAGGTCGCTCACGTCACACCCTCCACCTGTCAGCCATTATTCTTCCACCACGTGAACCTTGAGGATTGTGGTCACTTCGTTGTGCAGCTTTGCTTTGATTTGCGTAACTCCCAGTGCGCGGATCGCATCCATCTCGAGCTTGCGCTTGTCCACTTTGATGTGGAACTGTTCTTCCAGCGCTTGCGCCACCTGCTTGCTGGAAATGGCGCCGAACAGACGACCGCCTTTGCCTGCTTTGCCTTTTACTTTGACAGTCAGCTCGCTCAGCTTGGCAGCCAGCTCTTGCGCTTCCTGTTTTTCCTGCTCTTTGCGTTTTTCCTCGCTGCGCTTTTGGGCGTCCAGCGTTTTGACGTTGCCTTCTGTCGCTTCCTTCGCCAATCCGCGCGGCAGCAGGAAGTTGCGTACATAGCCTTCAGACAGATCTTTTACTTCGCCTTTTTTTCCCTGGCCTTTTACATCTCGAAGAAAAATGACTTTCATCATCGTTTCCCCCTTTTTCTATTGGCCTATATGACCGAATCGATCGCTTCTTTCAAGCGTTTGACTGCTTCCTTGATGGTAATGCCCTCGATTTGGGTCGCCGCTCCGGTCAAGTGACCGCCGCCGCCCAACAGCTCCATCACCGACTGGACGTTGATGTCACCCAGAGAGCGGCCGCTGATCAGGACCACGCCGTCTGCCCGCTGCGCGGCTACAAACGAGGCCTGAATGCCGGACAGGGTCAGCAGCTGCTCAGCCGCCTGCGCGACCTGCACCTGCGTATAGTCTTCTGCCGGGTCTCCAGTGGCGATCGCCATATTGTCGCGGTATGTTTCGGTGTTCATGATGATGCGTGCCCGCTGGACGTACTGCTGGACGTCTTCCTTCAGCAAGCGTTGGACGGCAGCCGTATCGGCGCCGTTGCGGCGCAGGAATGACGCAGCCTCGAAGGTGCGCGAACCGGTGCGGAACGCAAAGCTTTTCGTGTCGACGACAATCCCGGCGAGCAGGGCGGTCGCAATCAGATTGTCGATATTCAAACGCTCGCTCTGGTACTGCAGCAGCTCCGTCACCAGCTCGCACGTGGACGAAGCGTACGGCTCCAGATACAACAGGACCGGCTCGATAAATTCCTCGGAGCGTCGGTGGTGGTCAATCACGACCACGCGGCTCGTTTCACCCAACAGCTTGGGCTCGATGACGAGCGACGGGCGATGCGTATCGACGACGACGAGCAGCGTGCGGCCCGTTACCAGCCGTATCGCTTGTTCCGGCGTCACGAACGATTCCGCCAGCTCTTCGTTTGCGTATATTTCCCGCATCAGCCGCTCGACCGAACTGTTCCCCTCGTCCATGACGATGTAGGCTGCTTTTTTATGCACCTGAACGGCCTTCAAGACACCCAGGGATGCCCCGATGGAATCCATGTCCGGCTGCTTGTGACCCATGACAATGACGTGCTCGGCCTCGTGAATCAGGTCGCGCAGCGCATGCGCGATGACACGTGCGCGCACGCGGGTCCGCTTCTCCACGGCGTTCGATTTGCCGCCGTAGAAAGTGAGCTTGTTCCCGACTTTGACCGCGCTCTGGTCGCCGCCGCGGCCCAAAGCAATGTCCAGGCTGGACTGCGCCATTTGGCCCAATTCGATGTAGGTGCCGGCAGCCGCCCCGACTCCGATGCTCAGCGTGATCGGAATCTTGTTGTCTGCTGTCATTTCCCGCACCACATCCAGGATGTCAAAGCGCGTTTCTTCCAATTTATCGAGAGCTTCCCGCTCCATCAGCGCCAAAAATTTGTCCGCCGTGATTCGGCGAAGGTATATGCCATGTTTGGTGGCCCACTCGGTGATGACACCGGCGACACTCGTCGAAAGCAGTGTCCGGCTCTGGTCATCCATCACTTGTCCGATTTCGTCCAGGTTGTCGAGGTGGATGATGGCGAGCGCAGCCTTTTCCCGGTGGTATCGGGCTGTCAGTTCCTTGAAATCCGTGATGTCCGTAAAGTACAACAGACGCTCCTCGGCCCGGACCAGCACCTCGTATACCCGCTCGTTGTAGGTAAATTCCAGGCGCTTTTGCTCCAGCTTGCCGTACAGTCCAGGAAACACTTCCTGCAGGCTCTTGCCGATCAAAAACTCATCTCCGGACATGTGTGTCATGAACGGGTTCACCCATTCAATTGCCTTTTCCTCGTTGTATAAAAGGATCCCGATCGGCAGTTCCTGAATGACGCCTTCGCCAGCCTTTTTCACCCGGTGTGTGACCGTAGCCAGATAAAGGCGCAAATCGCGCTGGAACCCCTTTTCGGCCTGGAGGGCATAAAGAACCAGGCCAATCAAGCAGACCATGCCGATCGCCCCGTACATCCAATGGTGCAGGGTCAAAATTCCCAACAACAACAAGCTAAAGCTGAGTGCCAGGACCATGTGCATCCCGTACCAACGCTTTAACAGGAATTTGGGCATTTCCTCAGCCCCTCTTCACTCTTGTTTCCAGCTTTTCACGTAACCGAATTCCCAAATCAAAGATGCCTACTAGACTCAGTATAGTGGTTAGAAAGGGAAAAATAAATAGACAGACAACAAGCACCGGAGTCAGTCTCTTCCACCCGTACAAATAGGCCGCAAACAGGCAAAAGCTGAGACCTTGCAAGGCGAAGATGGCATCCAGCATGACTTTCACATTCAAAATCGCACTTTCCCAGAACGTTCCCTGAATGCTCGATCCGAAGACCAGCATGCCGATCATCGCGATGAAGTAGTAGTACAGCAAGGATCTCGGAAACGTCCATTCCCGAATCGGCTTGAGTGCCGGAACTGGTCTGCGCAGCCGCTTTCCTACAAGGCGCGCCAGCCAGTGGACAATCACGCTGGACCCGAAGCTGAAGATGACCAGGCTCGCCGGAAGCAGCATCTTGCCCAATTGGATGTACTGGTCGTACTGTTCCTTGGGCATGAACGACGGTCTGAACTGGTCCGCCTGCTGCAAGATCGAATCAAAGCTCGTCTGCATGCCGAAAATCATAAAAGCGAGCATCAACACAAAGCCAAAGAAGACGGCCACTGCTCCCGCCGTAATCCCGGAAAGAGCCGTTCCTCTTTTGGTGTAAAAGATCCCCATCGCCGCTCCCCAAACGGCAAACTCCAACGCGGCAAAGGCAGTGATCGGCCCCGTCAGGATCCACCCCAAAAAGGTAAACGCCAGAGAGACCCACACCATGTTCGGGATCGTTCTGCTCAGTCCCAGGATGAGGAATGGCAGCGGGATCAAAATACCGGTGAACGCGCCCAGCACCGTGTATGTACTGAGAAACAACAGCACCAGGCCGATCCCCAGCATCAGGGCGTTTTCGGCCAATTGCTTGGTTTTCGAAGGCATGTCAGCACCTCATTTGTGGATACAAGAAGATATGGAAAAAAGAGGGCCACGCAATTGTGTCCCCCTTTTTTATAGCTTGTGACCATTATTCAGCCGTGTACGGCAGAAGTGCTACTTGACGTGCGCGTTTGATTGCGATCGTCAGTGCGCGTTGGTACTTAGCGGAAGTACCGGTTACACGACGAGGCAGAATTTTACCGCGCTCGCTGATGAACTTTTTGAGCAAATCAACATCTTTATAGTCGATGTGTTTGATTTTGTTCACTTTAAAAAAGCATACTTTACGACGCTTGTTAGGACGTCCTTTGCGTGCCATGATAGAGTCCCTCCTTCTCAAGGAATGTGAAAGTTATCCGATACTTTTAGAATGGCAAGTCATCATCCGAAATGTTGATAGGCTTGCCAGCACTCGCGAAGGGATCGCCAAACGGGTCAAAATCGTTTCTCTGGCCGCCGGATGGCTTGCTGCCACCGCCAAACCCTGGACCCGGATCATATCCTGCATTGTCTCCGTTATCATTGCCTCGACCGCCCAGAAACTGGACGTTCTCCGCAACAACCTCCGTCACGTATACTCGCTTGCCTTCTTTATTGTCGTAGGAGCGCGTTTGAATGCGTCCTTCGATGGCAGCTTGTCTGCCCTTGCGCAAATAGCTTGCGCACAGGTCGGCCAGCTTTTGCCACGCGACAATATTGATAAAATCGGCTTCTCTCTCGCCCGCCTGATTGGTGCGGGGACGATTGACCGCTACAGTAAAGGTAGCAACGGCAACGCCATTCGGCGTATAGCGAAGTTCAGGATCTTTTGTCAGGTTGCCGATGAGAATGACTTTATTCACCTTGGTTCCCCCTCTGACCGCGACGGCTATTACTTCTCATCACGAACGAACATGAAGCGGATGATGTCGTCGTTGATTTTCATCAGACGCTCTGCTTCCGCAACAGCATCGGAGTTCGCTTTGAAGTTCATCAGAACGTAGTAACCTTCACGGAACTTATTGATTTCATAAGCAAGACGACGCTTGCCCATTTCTTGAAGTTTGGAAATTTCGCCGCCGTAGTTGGTTACAACCTCGCTGTAACGGGCTACATTGGATTTCACTTTCTCTTCTTCAAGGTCTGGACGCAATACATACATGACTTCGTATTGACGCATACCTTTTCACCTCCTTATGGACTTTAGCGGCCCGAATCGGGCAAGGAGCGAGTGCAGAAACGAAACGCATAAAAAATGCACTCCATAAATACTCGCATTATCATATTATAGCAAAGCAAATCTCGCGAAGCAAGGTGGAGTTCCTAAACGTTGAACCGGAAATGCATGACATCTCCGTCCGCCACGACGTACTCTTTCCCTTCCAGACGGTACTTCCCGCGCTCGCGTGCAGCTGCGACGGAACCAGCATCCACCAAGTCGTTGTAGGCGATCACTTCGGCACGGATGAAGCCGCGTTCGAAATCGGTATGGATCACGCCGGCTGCTGCCGGTGCCTTGATCCCGCGGCGAATGGTCCATGCGCGCACTTCCTGCACACCTGCCGTAAAGTACGTCACCAGACCGAGCAGCTCATACGCTGCGCGAATCAGGCGATCGAGACCGGATTCGGCCAGGCCCAGCTCCTGCAGGAACATCTCCTTGTCCTCTCCATCCAGCTCTGCGATCTCCGCTTCAACCTTGGCGCTGATCACCACGACCTGCGCTCCCTCGCTCGCCGCATGCTCGCGAACGGCTTGCACGTGCGGGTTGTTGTCCGCGTCGAGAATGCCGTCCTCCGCCACGTTGCACACATACAGCATCGGCTTGATGGTCAAGAGGTGCAGATCGCGAATCCATTTGCGCTCCTCGTCATCCAGCTCCACGCTGCGCGCGGAATGGCCTTCTTCAAACGCAGCCTTCAGCTTTTCCAGCACATCCAGCTCCTGCTTGGCTTCCTTGTCGCCGGCTTTTACCTTGCGGCCGATGCGGTCGATGCGCCGCTCCACGGAGTCGAGGTCGGCAAAGATCAGCTCGAGATTGATCGTCTCGATATCGGAGAGCGGATCGACACGGCCGGATACGTGCGTGATGTTTTCGTCTTCAAAGCAGCGAACGACGTGAGCGATCGCGTCAACCTCACGAATGTGGCCCAGAAACTGGTTTCCGAGACCCTCGCCCTTGCTCGCGCCTTTTACCAGGCCGGCGATGTCCACAAATTCAAAAGCAGTCGGAACTACTTTGTTTGGAACAACGATCTCGGTCAATTTGGTCAGCCGCGAATCCGGAACCTCCACGATGCCCACATTGGGATCGATCGTACAGAACGGGTAGTTAGCCGATTCTGCACCTGCTTGGGTAATGGCGTTAAACAAGGTCGACTTCCCTACGTTGGGAAGACCTACAATCCCGCAAGATGCACCCATCTATATACACTCCTTATCATCATCCTGACATCCTTTTAAGTATATAGATTTGCATATGAGAATACAATTGCATCCTTGTGGCAACTTTTCGCCTGCGAGCGAGAAGGTCTTCGTGGCGGTTTATCTGTATGCTACACCGAACTGGTGGGACAAAAAAAGAAATGCTAGACTGGATGGCAGAGAACGAGCCTTGCTTTTCGGCCAATAGAAATGAGGTGTTTTTTTGAACCTGCTCCTGTTCGGTGCCACCGGGCGCGTGGGAAGCCACATTCTCGCAAGCGCGCTCCGGGATGGGCATCACGTCGCCGTCCTGGCGCGTTCCCCCGAGAAACTGGCACATCTGGAAGCGGACAACCTCCGCATCGCCCCGGGCAACGTCCTCGCAGCCGCGGACGTCGAGCGCGCGATGAACGGCGCGGAAGCCGTCATCAGCACGCTCGGTACGGACGGGACCACGACCTTGTCCGCAGGGATGCCGCACATCATCCGCGCGATGAAGCAGGAAGGCGTCAAGCGCATCATCACCGTCGGAACAGCTGGCATTTTGCAAAGCAGGACTTCCCCGGATCTGCTCCGCTACCAGTCCAGCGAGTCCAGACAAAAGCTGACTCGCGCAGCCGAGGAGCACCACAAGGCGTACGCGCTGCTTGCGCAATCCGATCTCGACTGGACGATTGTCTGCCCCACCTATTTGCCGGATGGAGCGCTCGTCGGCACTTACCGGGTAGAGGCTGACTTTTTGCCCGCAGATGGCGCACAGATCTCCGTGCCGGATACCGCCGCGTTCACGTACAGCCTGCTTGCCAGCGGCCGCTTCGTGCGCTCGCGCGTCGGCATCTCTTATTAGAAACGGGGCACCAGAAAAAATTTCTACCTGCAGCACAAAGGCTCCCTCTCTGGCAAGGGGAGCCTTTGCTTTGCCGCTTCATTTCGTTTTATTTTTCATTGACCAGCTTTTCCAGTTCATTGAGCGTCTCTTCGAAGATCTCCATGGACTGCTCGATCGGTTTGGACGTGGACATATCCACCCCCGCTGCCTTCAGCACCCCGATCGGCGGCGCAGAGTTGCCAGCCTCGAGGAAATTCGTGCGAATCCGGTCGACCGCCGGCTTGCCCTCGTCGAGGATTTGCTTCGCCAATGCCTGCGAGGCGGCAAAGCTCGTGGAGTATTGGTACACGTAGTAATCGTAGTTGTAGAAGTGCGGCACGCGTGCCCACTCCATCGCGATTTCATCGTCGGAAACCATGTCCTTGCCGTAGTATTTTTTGTTGATGTCGAGGTAGATCTTTTTGATGGCCTCCGCGTTCAGCGACTCGCCTGCCTGTTCCTTTTCGTGGATCGCCCGCTCGAACTCCGCAAACTGGGTCTGGCGGAACAACGTCGAGCGGAAATTTTCCAGGTAGTGATTGAGCAGGTACATCTTTTCCGCTTTTGTCTTCGCCTGCGCGTACATGCTCTTGAACAGCAAGGTCTCGTTCATCGTGGACGCCACTTCGGCTGTAAACGTCGGGTAATTGGACGAAACGTACGGCTGGTTTTTATTCGTGTAATACGACTGCATGGCATGGCCCATTTCGTGAGCGATGGTAAACACATCATCCAGCGTGCCCTGATGGTTCAACAGGACGTACGGATGCGTGTCATACGCGCCCCATTGATAGGCCCCGGTGCGTTTGTCATCCGTGGAGTACACATCCACCCAGCCGCCCTCGAGCCCGTCGGACAGCACTTTCACATAATCGTCGCCCATCGCTTTCAGGCCATCTGTCACCATCTTTTTGCCTTCTTCAAACGAAATGTATTTATCGGTAGACGGCACGATCGGCACGTAAATATCGTACATGTGCAGCTCTTTCACACCGAGCATTTTCTTTTTCAAGGAAATGTACCGGTGCAGAAGCGGCAGGTTGTCGTTGACCGTCTCGATCAGTTCATCGTATACCTTGTTCGGGATGTTGTTCGGATTCAAGCTGGCTTCCAGCGCAGACTTGTAGTGGCGCGCATCTGCGTAAAAGTTGTCGGCTTTTATTTTTGCCGCCAGCGTCTGGGCAAAACTGTCCTGAAAGTCGGTCAACGTTTTGTAATACGCTTGAAACGCATCCTTGCGCACACGCTGATCCTTGCTTTCCAAATACGCCACGAAATTGGCGCGGTTGAGCTGCACCTCTTTCCCGCTCTCGTCCTTGATTTTCGGGAACTTCACGTCTTTGGACAGCATGCTGTAAATATTCGTCGGCGAATTGCCGAGCGGAGACGATTTTGCCAGCAGCTCCTCCATTTCCTTGGAGAGCGAATGCGGCTTGGTCCGCAGCAGGTTCTCGAGGAACAGCTTGTAGGGAGCCAGGCCCTCGTCAGCAAGCAACTGCTTCATTTTCGCATCGGGAATCGCTACGATTTCCGGCTGAACCCACGCTGTCTTTTGCGCGACGAGCGTGTACATCTTCTCGGCCCGGTCAGCCAGCTTTTGCAGATCCGAATTGGCGGAGTTTACATCAAGCGACATATTCGCATATACGTAGGCTTTGTCGTTCAGGCGCATCATGCTCATGTAGTCTTCCAATGCCTGCAGCAAAGTCGCGGAGGAGTCGCCCAGCTTGCCCTGATACTTCGCAAAGGCCCCGGCCAACTGCTCTACTTTGGCGACATCTTTTTCCCATTCCTGGACGGACGGATAAATGTGATCGAGCTTCCACTTGAACTGATCCGGAATGTCCGCACGTGTTTGATAGACAGGCGCCTTTTCCGCAGCAGCCGCAATCGCAGGTGTGCTGTACGGGATGAAGGGCACCGCTACGGTGGTCAAAGCAATGGCCAAAGCCGTGATGGATGCAAATGTACGCTTCTTCAAATCTCAATCGCCCCTTTTCTTCCTCTTTATAGCATTGCCAACACTAGTTACTGTAATTAGTTTTTTTTCCCAGTAATCCCTCCCGATTTATAAAAAATATTTTAAATATTTATTAACGACAGTCAATTTATCCAGAGAAATTTTTACAATGTGGATAAAACTGTGGATAACTCAAAGAAATTTGGACGTTCATCCCCAGTTTTTCTTCGAACTCTCCCTTCCGAGCAGTAAGGTTGTCCACATTTTTCTGTGGATAGCTTGTGTATAACTTATTTTCCCCCACCCGTGACATCCGCCCATACCTCTTTTCTGCTTTTGACATAGCATGAGTATTGAAACTAGGGTAGGAGGTGTTAGCAAGTGGGTATCTTTAACGGCTTTGACGACTTTGCGCTGATCTTGGTTCTCTTCATCCTTCTCGTGATCATCGGTTGTGACTGCAACTAATACTCCCGCTGCGATCCAACCTATCTGAAGGTAAGCTGGCCTCCGTACAATACAGCCTTACCTTCCCTCCGAAAAATTCGTCATATGAGGCGATCGCACCATCGATCCGCCATGAAATGCCATAGCGCAAATCCTGTCATCCGGGAGTCAATCATCACAATGGTACATGAAAAAGGGATGCTTCCGTGCGGGCGCATCCCTTTTTGCTGCCTGCTTATTTGGCTCCGGTCGCAAAACTGGACCGCTGCGTTGGATTTTGGTTGCCTGCCGTATCCTGCAACAGCCCTGACAGCAATTCCACTTGATACGTCCTGAATGGCTGCCATTTTCCTCTCGGCTTGACTGTCAGCATTCGCTTGCTCTTGTTCCAGGTGATTGTATGCGCAACGCTGGCACCTGTCTCATCTGTCAGTCTCACGAGCGGCCCTGCCGTCTTGCTCGAGAGAACCTCACCGCTCGCCAACCTGACCTCCTCTGCAAATTGCAGCGTCACCTTCTCCTGCAATTTGACCTGCTTGGCTCCGTGTCCCGGCAAAATCGTCGCCCGAGGCGCAATCGTATCCACGGGCTTTCTCGTGGAAAACGTGATGCTCACTTGCGGATTCGCTTGTCCGCGATTATTTTTCAATTTTTTCGCAGGCAGCGTCACCCGAAACGACTGACCCGCTTCCAAGTTACCTGCAGGATCGATCGTCACCACGCGCTTTGCTTGATTCCAGTTGACAGCGAAAGGCACCTTTTTCTTCTTGCCGTCCGTCAGCTGAATGAGCGATGTCCACGATTGCTTCGTCAGCTCTTTGTTGTTGGTCATGCGAATCGGCTGGGAAAATGTGAACACAATCAGCGTATCCGGCGAAAGTTCTACCGACTTGTCTGCCGGTGTCAGCGTGATCCCCCATTCCGACTTGTCCGCCGCCATTGCGGGCTGTGCCAGTCCCAGCAGCAGCAACATCATGCCGAACACATACAGCCACCTGCTTGCCCCTTTTTTCATCGTATCCCCCCGTCTGAACGGCAGAGAGCCTGCCCTTTGCGTATCCGGCTCTCTCTCACCGTGTACGGGCATTGTAAACAAAGACAAAAGGGCGCTTCAAACTTATTTTTTGCTTTAGGACTGCGTCTTGTCCGTCCCGCGACTCAATATTTTTTTCAGCTTCCGTTCAAACTCCAACCGGGGAATCATCGCGCTATGATCGCAGCCTGTGCACTTGATGCGCACGTCCATTCCCATGCGGATGACCTTCCACGCATTTGTCCCGCATGGATGCGGTTTTTTCATCTGAACGACGTCCCCCAGTTCAAATTGTTTCCGTTCCATTTGTACCTGCTCCTTTCTCTCTTTTTCTCTACGCTTGCCCCGGGCTTTGCCCTTTTCCTTGCATCACGATCTTCGGATACGGGATGGATATGCCGCGCTTCGTAAATTCCGTCCGGATCATGGCCCGCAGATTCCGGTTGACTGCATGGTGCGTGTTCGGCTTGCACTCCGCCGTCACCCGCAAGGTTACTTCAGATGGCCCCAATGCCTGCACTCCCAAAATTTCCGGTTCTGCCACGATGTCCGTCAGTTCGGTCCGAGCGCTCTGCAACACTTCTTTCAGGACGCTCTCCACTTGCTTCAGATCTTCTTCGTAGGCTACCGAGACATCGACGACAGCCAGTGTATTTTGCAAGGAAAAATTGGTCACTTGCGTAATCGTTCCGTTGGGGAAAATATACACTTCCCCTGTCCAGCTGCGCACGCGCGTGATCCGCAAGCCAATCTCCTGTACAGTTCCCGTCATATTGTTAATGGTTACGACATCACCGACCGCAAACTGATCCTCAAAAATAATGAAAAATCCGGTAATAATATCCCGAACCAGACTCTGTGCCCCAAAACCGACGGCCAGCCCCAGGACCCCCGCACTCACCAATACGGGCTTCAAATCAATGCCCAGCAGCTGCAGGACCATGAGAATCGCTAAAAAGTACAGCGTGTAGCGCACGATGTTGTTCGCCAGCACCCGCATGGTGTCGACTCGTCGCTGGTCGATCTGCAGCTTGCTGCCATTCCGGTGCTGGAACACGCGATTCACCGTTGCCTGCAAGACAGATACGACCATTCGTGAAATCACGATAATCGCCACAATCTTTAACGCAACCATCCCAACGTTCATCCACATATCGGTATTCGTTACATAGTTGTAAATCTGTTCGTAGACCGTTTCAAAAAAGCTGCTATTTTTCATTTCACCTGCTCCTTTCTGTTCCCTTTCCCGTCAATTTCCTCATAGCGATCGGAAAACTGGCGAAAATAGCCGCGAATTACCACTTGTTGTTCTTCGATGATCGTCTTGGCTTGTGCGTAGTCAGGCAGTGGAAACTCAATGGAGAGGGCACAGCCGGCCGTTATCTCTTTGGGGGTCGGTCTTGTGTCAATCTCGATGTCCGCATACTCCAGAAGCATTTCCGCACGCAAAGCTTGCTGCGTGGAGTCAAATGCGATCAGGACGGTCTCTCCTTCCATGCTACTCCCTCCCTACGTCCTGTCCGTCCTCTCCCTTGACAGTCTGGATGAGGACAGGCAAGCACTTCTTATTGTACCTGTTCGCTAATTGTCTTTCCACTTCCGCAGATTTTTCAAAACCTCCGCAACCTTCCCATTAGCTGGTATAAAAATTCCTTTTCGGTACTATACTGTGAATACTCTTCTATTCATTACATTGAGGAACGCAAGAGTGGGGGTAGCCATGAATACATTTGACAATCGCAAGGATCATTTCTTGCAACCTTTTAAAGTGGAGTATCGCAGTGAAAATGCAGATGAACACCTGGCTCTACACCTTGCTCAACGCATTCGCTTGATGCCTTTTGAAGAAGAAATCGTTCTGGTTTGCATTGGGACAGACCGTTCTACAGGCGATGCACTCGGCCCTCTCGTGGGCAGCAAGCTGCAGACCCACGGTTCCAGGCACATGCACGTCTACGGGACATTGGACAATCCTGTGCACGCCATGAATTTGCAGGAAAAGCTCGAGCTGATCCAGACCAGACATCCCAAGTCAACGCTCATCGCAATCGATGCCTGTCTCGGCCAGTTCAGCCATGTCGGCCATATCAACGTCATCAATGGACCGCTAAAGCCAGGCGCCGGCGTCAAGAAAGAGCTTCCTACTGTCGGTGCGTTCCACATTACGGGTATCGTCAACGTAGGCGGCTTCATGGAATACTTTGTCCTCCAGAACACCAGGCTGGCTGTGGTCATGAGCATGGCTGAGATCATTGCTTCCGGATTGTCCAAAGCTGTTTCGTTAACCTCAGAGGAAAGCCGTTCGGGCAGCATCTAACCTGCTTTTCCCCACGTGCCTGACCTCGATCAAATAGGTGAAATGACTTGTTTTCCTCCCCCTCCGGGAAAACAAGTCTGTTTTTTTTTTGTGAATAACATCCCCTTTCATCGGGGGATTGGAACATCTCGACGTTTTCCATGAAAGCGGCCGCTGTGCTTCCACCCGAATCTGCCGTCCGCACAGGAATGGGCAAGCCGGATGATGGACATGCGCTTCTGTGAAGATTTGCGAAAACGCCCGCAGCAAACCCCAGCACTCCACATTGCTCACCACGCAAATTTCCGCGTACCCGTCATCGGCAACCGCATCTGGACAAATCATCATGCCCCCGCCGTAATTAGGATGTTGGCAATGGCAATCAGCCAGGCCCGCTCCACCCGATGCTCATGTCCATCTATGGTTAACGCGATCGGACATGGGCGATACGTACATCATACACGGATGACCGACCCTATATACGCTGCTTTGCCGATTCCGAATCGGTTGAGCCACTTCTTGTAGCCTGCCTCATTCGTCGTTTTTGCCACCTGCCCGTCGAAGTCCGCCCCAACCGAGTTGACAGCGACCCGCCCATTGATTTTCAGCAAATCAATACGCAGCTCCCGACCGTTCGACACGATCTGCTCCATCGCCTGGAATGGATCCAGCGGCAATTCGTGCCCCTTCGCAAAATCGTTGCCCGATCCTGCCGCCACATGGCCCAGCACACATGCTTTTCCCGCTTGATAAATTCCGTTGGCGACCTCGCTGACCGTTCCATCCCCTCCCACGACGACGATTCTCTTTACTCCCTCTTTTTCGATCAGCTCAACAGCCAGCTTTTGAGCCTCCCCCTCATTCGATGTCTCCCTCATCTGAAAAACGGCTCCTTACTGCCGCAGCCTTTGTTCAACTCTGCTCCAGACTTCTTTTCCTTTTCCATTCCCCGCTACCGGATTTACGATAAACCCTATCATCGCCCATTCCTCTCTCCCCAAGCGTCTTTTCTCCGTTTGTCCTCTGTGTGGAGCCCTTTTCCCCATTCCATGGCATTTTCTTGGGCTTTATTCTACCATTCCAAACCCGCTTTGGGTTCTCAAAACTTCACCTGTCCGTTTCAAGCTGTATTCCTTTTGTCCCCTATGCTATGAAAAGCTGCTCTTCCTATTGCTTCTGTTTTCCGCGATTCTTCTGATCTGCAAGCGCCAAAAAGGCTCTTCCCGTTCGGAAGAGCCTCGACATTTGCTTAGGAAAACAGTTTGGACAGCCATCCGACAATCGGGACCCTCAGGGCTGCGATCAGCAGAGCCGGCGGCAAATTCGCCACGTTGATTTTTTTGATTTCGAGGATATTGACTCCAATCCCGATAATCATCAGACCACCCACTGCCGTCAACTCGACCAGCATGGCATCGAGCGTGCTTTGGCTTACGATATTGTAGATTTGCGTCGATAGCAAAGCGATTAACCCTTGATAGACAAACACGGGAACCGCTAAAAAACAAGGCGCCGATCCCTAACGTAGAGGTGAAAATAATGGCTGAGAAACCATCCAGCAATGCTTTCGTGTATAAAATATCGTGATGATTGCGAAGACCGCTGTCCAGAGATACCGCCTTCCTTGCCACCGCCCACTTTCCTCTCCAGCCATTTGCCCAAGCGATCCAATCCTTTTTCAATGCCAATCCATTCCCCGACGATGGCTCCCACCACGATACTTACGATCATCAGCAAAAAATTGCCTGTGCCCAGACTCATTTTTATCCCGAGCAGGATAACCGCCAGGCCAATCCCTTGCATGACCGTATGGCGAATCGAATCTGGAATTCGGCTCAACAATCTGCCTATTAAAGCACCGACAATAATCGCTGCCGCATTGACCAGAGTCCCCAACAAAATCACATTCTTCTCCCCCTGCTGAAAGCACTACGCAAATGCCGATGCGATTTCCTGCACCGCCCGAATGAGCGCCTCTACATCTTTCTCTGTATTAAAAATGCCAAAGCTCGCCCGGACAGCTCCCCGTTGCTCTGTCCCTGCCGTCTTGTGGCCTAACGGTGTGCAATGGTATCCAGATCTTGTTGCGATCCCATACTGCTGATCGAGTATGAACGATACCTCCGATGCATCGACGCCATCGATGTTAAAGGAGATGACACCGACCCGCTCTGTCTCAATCCCGGGACCATAGACCTCCACCCCCGGGATCTCTTTCAATTCCGTAATGGTGCGCTTCGTCAGCTGCCACTCGTTCTGACGAATGTTTTCCACGCCTTTGTCCATGACGTACGAAACACCTGTCAGCAGTCCTGCCAGCCCAACCGTATTGACCGTCCCGCTCTCGTAACGGTCTGGTCTGGTAGTAGGCTGATCGACTGCCTCCGACTGACTTCCTGTCCCTCCATGAATCAGAGGCTCCAGATCAATGTCGCTGTGAACGTACAAAGCGCCAGTTCCTTGTGGGCCGTACAGCCCCTTGTGCCCTGGAAAAGCCAACATATCGATCTGCATCTCTTCCACATGAATCGGCAGCACGCCAGCAGATTGTGAGGCGTCGACTAAAAACGCGACTCCGCGCTGTTTGGCCAGTGCCCCCAGCTCCGCGATTGGCAAGATCACCCCTGTCAGATTGGACGCGTGACTCACCACCAGCAGGCGCGTATGCGGTTGAATCGCCTTTTCAAAATCCTCCTGGTAAAACAGATGATCTTCCCTGGGCTCGACATAAGTAATTTCCACTCCAGCGGTCCTGCGCATATATTCCAGCGGCCGCCTCACAGAATTGTGCTCCACCGATGAGGAAACGACATGATCGCCCGGCTTTAAAAATCCTTTGATCGCCTGGTTCAGTGCCTGGGTAGCATTCAGATAAAAAAAGAGGTTATTTGGGTTTTGAATCCCAAACAACCGCGACAATTGCACTCGTGTCCGAAATACGGTTTTGCTAGCTTTCATCGCCAAAGTGTGTCCGCCCCTGCCTGGATTTGCAGCAAAATCCTCGATGACCTCTGCCATCATTTCTTTTACTGCGGGCGGTTTTGGCCAGGTAGAAGCTGCGTTATCCAAATAAATGATCGCCATGACTACCTCCTGCACTCCTTACTTGTCTGCTTGCAACAGGTCGATAATTCGTTGCAGATCTTCCTGCGAGTAAAAATCGATCTCGATCTTTCCGCGCTTGGTGCCCTTTTTGATCTTCACCGATGTTCCGAAAAGGCTTCGCAGTCGTTCTTCTATTTCTACCAAAACAGGCTCGTTTTTCGCCGGCTTTTTCTTCTTCTTTGTTTCACGTGAAACATTCAGCTGTTTTACCAGCTCTTCCAATTGCCGGACACTCAAGCCCTTCTCTACGACATCCTTGACCAATTGCTGCTGTACCTGCTCTTTTTCTACAGTCAACAATGCCCGCGCATGTCCCATGGAAAGAGCTGCTGTGGACACCATCTTCCGTATTTTTTCCGGCAGCTGAAGCAATCTAAGCATATTGGCCACATGCGGTCTGCTCTTTCCGATTCTCTGTGCCAATTGTTCCTGTGTATACTCGTGATGAGCAATCAGCTTCTCGTACGCTTCCGCTTCTTCCAGTGGATTCAGGTTTTCCCTCTGCAGATTCTCAATCAGCGCAATTTCCATCAGCTGCTGATCCGTATAAGCCTTCACGACAACAGGAACCTGCTTCAGACCCGACTGTTTGGCGGCGCGCAGCCTTCTTTCCCCCGCAACGAGCTCGTATCCCTTGATGCTCTTCCGCACGATCAACGGTTGAATAATCCCGTGCTCCTTGATGGACTGGGACAACTCGTCAATGGCGGACTGTTCAAATTCCTTGCGGGGCTGATACGGATTGGGACGAATCTCACTGATGGAAACATCTTTTACCTGTTCCCCTTCCTCGATGAGATTGGACGTAATAAGTGCATTCAGCCCTTTTCCCAAGCCTCTACTCATACCCCAACCACTTCCTTCGCCAAATCGGTATAAACTTCAGCACCCTTTGAGCGTGGATCGTACGTAATGATGGCTTGTCCATGAGACGGCGCTTCACTCAAGCGAACATTACGTGGAATAATCGTTTTATATACTTTTTCTTGGAAGTACTTTTTCACTTCTTCAATGACCTGGATCCCCAGATTTGTCCGAGCGTCCAGCATTGTCAGCACGACACCTTCGATGGCCAGCTGAGAGTTGAGGTGCTTTTGGACCAGACGGATCGTATTTAACAGCTGGCTGAGTCCCTCCAAAGCGTAGTATTCACACTGGATCGGGATCAGCACGGAATCAGCTGCAGTCAAAGAATTTACGGTCAAAATGCCCAGAGACGGCGGACAATCAATGATTACGAAATCGTATTTGTCTTTTACGACTTCCAGAGCTTTTTTCAAACGAACTTCACGAGAGATCGTTGGGACCAGCTCAATTTCCGCACCTGCCAGTTGAATGGTAGCCGGAATAATCATCAATCCTTCAATGTCCGTTTGCAAAGTGGCATCGACCGGGTTAATGTCGTTGATCAGTACATCGTAGATACAATATCGCACATCGGCCTTGTTGACTCCGATCCCGCTGGTCGCGTTCCCCTGTGGGTCAATGTCCACCAGTAGCACCTTTTTCCCCAATGCGGCCAGACAAGCGCTTAGATTGACGGACGTAGTCGTTTTCCCAACGCCGCCTTTCTGGTTCGCAACCGCAATGATTTTACCCAACTTCTCCACCTCATTCTTTTCGTGTAGGAAAGTTTGAATTCGCAACAGGATCCGGGTCACTCCTGAGTAAACTTTCCGAAACGCACAGCCGGGCGCCTGGCCATTCACCTCGCCGCCACCCGAGCAGGTTCCCTGCTAGAGAGAACATCATCTTTTCGTCAAAACCTGATGCATGTAGTACATACCATGTTACCAGATTTGTTCCCTCGCCGTACGCTGTTTTTTTCATAATGGTACATTTTGTCCTTATTTTGAACCAGACAGATGCATTGTGCCTGTTCTTGATCGGAAACAACGGCTGATATACATGCAAAAACTCTAGCGAATCAAACAATTGCTCGGCCTTTTTGGGCGGCGGGCGTGACAAGCCAGTTCTCGAATTGAAGCAGCCCTTTCCTTGATGCAGCCGACAGAACTTTTATCATGCCGTTCCATTCGATGACGCAGAGCACCGGACCTTTTACCTGTAGCCTTTGTAAAAAACAATCGTTGACCAAAAAGAACGGCGGCCCGCTCGCCACCGTTCTCTCCCCGATTCAGGGGCTTGAACCGATCTGTATTCGATTGGCTGAGTTCCAGATGATTGTTGCTTAGGAGGCCAATTTTTGAATTTGAGCCTCACAATAGTCGGGAAGCTGTTTCCCCGTCGTTTTCATGGGCATTAGGAGCGCTTGATGAAAGAGCTCCTTT
>Ga0255334_1000264_pt1 | contig 49969 bp, 43 predicted proteins | sample EtOH5_35cm_T3_12_FD_202080 | JGI IMG/M metagenome (GOLD analysis project Ga0255334, IMG submission 202080) | Sandy soil microbial communities from University of British Columbia, Vancouver, Canada - EtOH5_35cm_T3_129 | ecosystem: Engineered > Artificial ecosystem > Sand microcosm > Unclassified ...
GGTCCTTGCCCGAAGGCAGTTCCTTGATGATCTTGCGCGTGGCCACGTCCATCACCTGCACCCGGTCCGAATCGCTGGCGCAGATGTACAGCAGCTTGTTGTCGTGGGACAGCAACAGACCGCGCGGACGCTGGCCGACGGGCAGGGTGTCGGTGACTTGCAAGGTCTGCATGTCGATCAGGCTGAGGCTGTTGTCTTTCTCGTTCGAGACCCAGGCGGTGCTGGCCGCGGCGTGCCCGGCAGCGAGCAGCAGGGCGCATGAAAGCAGGGTGCGGCGCATGGCAGATTCCTTATTGTTGTGGTGGCTCTATCAGGGAAAGCGGCAGCTGACCTCGGGCTTGTCGTAACCGAGGCTGTCCATTTCATTGAAAGGGTGAAGAAAGCCGTCCTGCGGCGAGGTACTGACCAGCGCCCGCGGCTGGACGATGGGGATCGGTTGCCGCAACTGGCCGTTCCAAGGCCGATAACTGAGCTTGCGACCCTTGAAGCCGTCGAGTGGCAATTGATCGCTGATTTCCAGCGTACGGATCGCCATCGGATCGGCCTGACGCAGTTTGCTCACTGCACTGGCGATGCTGCGCACGGCCATCCACGCGGCAAAGTCGCGGTCGTTCATCCAGCGCCCGGCCATGGTTTCGAAGCGCTTTTGCAATTGTGCGGCGCCGTAGGTTTCCACGGTCTTGTGCCAACCCACCGGGGTCAGGCCTTGGGTGCCGGCCACCGGGCGCGGATACCAGGTCTGGTAGGGCACGTATTCGCCGAAGTCACCGCGTTCATCGGCCACCAGCACCACGTCGTACTCGGCGGTCTGGGTGAACAGCGGCATGTCGGCCTGGGCGCTGCGGCGTTGGTCGTTATCGAAACTCCAGGCCTTCTCCGCGACCAGTTGCACACCGAAGCGCTTCGCCGCGCGGCGCAGGGCGGCGGCATAGGCTTGATCGTCAGCGGTCGGGCCGACGATCAGCAGTGCCCGTTGCCATTTGCGCACCACCAGAAATTGCGCCAGCGCATCGGCCAGCATCGCCCGACTCGGTAGCGTGTGCAGCACGTTCGGCAAGCAGTCGGTGGTTCGCAGGCTGTCATCCGCGCTGCCTGCGTTGAACAGCAAGCTGTCGGGCAGGGCGGCGCTGAGTTGGCGCAGGCTGGCCACTGGCGCGTTCACCACAAACAGGCGCAGACCTTGCGCATGTTGAGCCTTGGCCGCCTCAAGCAAGGCCTGCGGGCTGTCGGCATTGACGCTGGTCAGGCTGTAACTGTGATTGAGAAAACGCCCGGTGCTGTTGCTGTCGGTGATCGCCAGTTCGGCGCCACGCTCTCCGGCATCGACCGGCTCGGGAATGACGTTGGACAGTAGCGGTCCCGGATCAGGGCGATAACCCAGGTAGCCGATCTGCACCTGCAAGGGCGCGTCGGCCGCCTGACTCTGGGTCGCCAGCCCGGCGGCGCAGGCAATCGCCAGCAGGTAGATCAGGGCGTAAGGGGCAAGCTGGCGCATAAGGCACTCCATTACAGGTAGCGCCAGCATAGGAAGCCTGCGAGGCAGAAGGAAATATGCAGAAAGTACCAGTGAGGCAGTACCAAGGTAGTAACTCGCCGAGGGCGGCGCGGTTTTAGCATGGGCAACAACGGCCATCACTCTGGAGGAGATCGACCATGCGTATTCTCAAAGCGCTGCTCCTGCCGTTGCTGCTGATCTTGAGCCTGATCGGCGTCGACAAACTCCACGGCCCGCGGCCCGCGTTGCTGCCGGTCTTGCCCGCGACACCGGGGCGCTAGGCGTGTCAGCGCTGTGGCGGATCAACCTCTGGGTCTGCGGATTTTTCGCCCTGGTCACCTTTGCGTGCATGGGCTTGCTGGTGCACCAGGCGCTGGCGGACGTGGAGCGTGAGCTGCAATCCGCCGAGGCGGTGGTCGAATACTTGAGCGAAACCGCCGAGCGTGATCCCGTCAGCCTGCAGCCACGGCTGACGCAAAGTCTGCGTCACGTGCGGGTGCGCTGGCTCGAACCGGACCAGGTGGCACAATCGCCGACGCAGGATGGGCTCGACGCCTGGCTCGGGCGATTGCTGTTTGCCGAGGCCCGGCACCACGCGCGAGTACTAAATTTGCAGGATGGTCGACGCGTGCAGATCGCGATCGACCCACGGGATGAAATCGATGAAGTCTGGGATTCTCTCCAACAATTGCTGAGCCTGTGTGGCCTGGCGTTGTTGTTGAGCCTGTTGACTATCCGCTGGGCTGTGCGCCGGGGCATGGGCCTGCTCGACGAGTTGCTGCGCGCGTTGCGACAGGTCTCTGGCGGCCAGCTCAAGGTGCGATTGCGTGCGCAAGGGCTGCCGGAAGCGCGGCAACTGGCGGCGCATTTCAACCGCATGACCGAAGCACTGGAGCAGGCGCGTGCCGACAACGCGCAACTGACCCAGACCTTGCTGGCGGTGCAGGAGCAGGAACGCACTCATCTGGCGCAGACCCTGCACGACGATCTCGGCCAATACCTCGCGGGGATTCGGGCTCAGGCCTGTCTGTTGCGATTGGTCGCCGATCAACCTGACACCGTGGAGCGCACGGTGCGTGAGCTGGAACACAACTGCGAACACCTTCAACAAGGTTTCAGAGCGTTGGTTCATGACCTCTACCCGGTCGTGTTGCAACACCTGCCACTGGCCGAAGCCCTCGGATTGCTGGTGGAACAATGGCAGGCTCGACAAGGAATCGATTGCCGTTTACGGGTCAGCGCGCACTTGCCGTCGTTGTCCGCGCCAGACAAGGCCCATCTCTACCGCCTGTTGCAGGAAGCCTTGACCAACGTCGCCCGCCACGCCGGTGCCAGCGAGGTGCGGGTGCGCCTGCACCATCGCAGCGGGCAGTTGCGTTTGCTGATTCGTGACAACGGTTGCGGTGCACACCAGCCACCGCGGCCGGGTGTCGGTTTGTATTCGATGTTCGAGCGTGCCCGCAGTCTGGGCGGCGAGCTACGCATCATCAGTCACCCTGGCGCCGGTTGGGCGCTGGCCTTGAGCATGCCTTTGGAGGCGTCATGAATATTCTGCTGGTGGATGACCATGCGGTGGTCCGTCAGGGCTACGCGACGTTGTTGCGCGCGTTGCTGCCGGCGATGGAAGTGCGTGAAGCAGCGACGGGTGAAGACGCGCTGATCAGGGTTCAGGAAGCGGTACCGAATCTGGTGATCATGGATTTCGGCCTGCCGGGGATCAGCGGGCTGGAAACCACACGCCGCCTGCGACAGCGTCTGCCGCAACTGCGCGTGCTGTTTTTCAGCATGCACGACGAACTGCCGTTGGTACGTCAGGCACTGGACGCGGGCGCCTCGGGCTACCTGACCAAAAGCTCGGCGCCGGATGTGTTGATCGAGGCGGTGCGGCGCATCCTCGCCGGCCACGCCTACATCGAACAACCGCTGGCCACACAACTGGTCTGTCACCCGCAACGGGACGCCAGCGATCCGCGTTTGCAGAGCATGACCCAACGTGAACTGGAGATTTTCGTGATGCTCGCCAAAGGCACCCCGGCCCGGTTGATTGCCGAGCAGCTGAGCATCAGCAGCAAGACCGTCTCCAATCACCTGACGTTGCTCAAGAGCAAATTGCAGGTCAGCTCCCACGCCGAGCTGGTGCATCTGGGGATCGATATGGGAGTCGTGCGCAAGGCGGGGTAATCGAATTCACACATTCCCCTGTAGGAGCCGGCTTGCTGGCGATAGCGGTGTGTCAGTCAGAATAAATGTTGACTGACACACCGCTATCGCCAGCAAGCCGGCTCCTACAGGGGGAGGTGTTATTTATCCCACGTCGTCGGGCAACCGATGCAGCCATCCATATTCGCATCCTGAAAATTCGCATAATGCTGGCGCGAGCCATTGAGGTTCGCCTGCTCCAGGTTGCTTTCGCCAAACTTGGCTTCCTGCAGATTGGCATCGCTGAGATCCGCGCCTTTGAGATCGGCCTTGCTCAACCAGGTCATTTCCAGATCCGCCGCCCGCAGATTGGCGTTGTGCAGTTTGGCCCCGGAGAGACGGGCAAACTGCAGGTAGGCGGCGCTGAGGTTGGCGTCCTGGAATTGCGCGCCCTGGGCAAACAGGCCCCAGCCTTGAATCGCCATCAGCGTTGCACCGCTGAAATCCGCCAGGCGCAGGTTGCTTTGTTGCAGACTGGCCCGTGTCAGGTTAGCGCCTTGCAGCCGGGCTTTTTCCAGATTGGCGAGGTCGAGGCGGGCGTGACGCAAATCGGCATTGCGCAGGTCGGCGCCGCTGAGGTTCATGTTGCGCAGGTCCTGATTGCGCAGGTTGGCGCCCTTCAGATTGGCGCCGGGGCACTGGCTGTGCTCGGCGAGGGTGCAGCCGTTGATGATCAGTGGGGCGTCGTCGCCGTCATCGGCATAGGCCGGGAGCGCGCTTAGTAATAGCAACAGGGGCAGGTATTTCATGGCGGAAGTCTCATCGTGTGGGAGGGGGCTATCGCCAGCAAGCCGGCTCCTGCAGATCGCGTGAATCTGTAGGCGCCGGCGTGCTGGCGATGGGGCAATCAGCGTTTCGCGGTCTGGTTATCCCAGCTCGGAATCTTGAACACCCAGAACGATCCGCCCTGAGCCACCGGTTTGGTCAGCTCGGCCATGTCGCCACCCCACAGCGGCACCGCGCCGCCATACCCGACGGTTACGCCGATGTACTGCTCGCCGTCCTGTTCCCAGGTGATCGGCGGCGAGACGATGCCGCTGCCGGTCTGGAACTTCCACAGCTCCTTGCCGGTTTTTGCGTCGAAGGCCTTGAAGAAACCGTCGCCGGTACCGGTGAATACCAGGTTGCCTTTGGTCGCCAGCACGCCGGCCCACAGCGGCAGCGTCTCCTTGTGCTCCCAGACCACTTTGCCCGTGGTCGGGTTCATCGCGCGCAAGGTGCCGACGTGATCGTCGTACATACGCTTGATGCGGAAACCCATGCCCAGATAAGCCGAGCCTTTTTTGTAGTTGACCTCTTCGGTCCAGTATTCCTCTTTCCACTGGTTGCCTGGAATGTAGAACAGCCCGGTGTCCTGACTGTAGGCCATCGGGTTCCAGTTCTTGCCGCCAAGGAACGGCGGCGAAACTTCAACCGGTTTGCCTTTGGTTTCGCCCGGCAGTGGTTTCGCCGGGCGCTGGCCTTCATTTTCGACCGGCCGCCCGGTCTTCAGGTCGATGTGGCTGGCCCAGGTGATGTTGTCGACGAAGGGGAAGGCGTTCTGCAATTTGCCGTTGTTGCGGTCGACCACGTAGAAGAAACCGTTGCGGTCCGCGTGGCCGGTGGCCTTGACCGTTTTGCCGTCCTTGTCCTTGTAGTCGAACAGCACCAGCTCGTTGTTGCCGGAGAAATCCCAGGCATCGTTCGGCGTGTGCTGGTAGAACCATTTCACCTCGCCGGTGCTCGGGTCGACGCCGACCTGGCCCGAGGTGTAGAGGCTGTCGTAATCGTGCGGGTTACCATCCTTGGCGGTGCGCGCCCAGGTGTTCCACGGGCCAGGGTTGCCGGCGCCGACGATGATGGTGTTGGTTTCCGGATCGAAACTGGCGCTCTGCCAAGGGGCGCCGCCACCGTGACTCCAGGCTTCGACCTTGCCGGTTTCAGTGGTCGGATCGTTTGGCCAGGACGGGGCCTTGACATCGCCGGTCGGGGTGCTGTCCTTGCCGTTCAACCGGCCCATGTGGCCTTCGACGAAAGGCCGCATCCACACTTCTTCGCCGGTGTCCGGGTCGCGGGCAAACAGCTGCCCGACCACGCCGAATTCATCGCCGGAGCTGCCATGGATCAACAGCACCTTGCCGCTGGTCTTGTCCTTGATCAGCACCGGGGCACCGGTCATGGTGTAGCCGGCAGCGTGGTCGCCGAACTTCTTGTTCCACACCACTTTGCCGGTGTTCTTGTCCAGCGCGACCAGCCGCGCGTCGAGGGTGCCGAAGTAGATTTTGTCGCCATAAATCGCCGCCCCACGGTTGACCACATCGCAGCACGGACGAATGTTGTCCGGCAAGCGATGGTTGTAGGTCCACAGGCGTTTGCCGGTCTTGGCGTCGAGGGCAAATACCCGTGAATACGAACCGGTGACGTACACCACGCCGTCACTGACGATGGCCTGGGATTCCTGGCCGCGCTGTTTCTCATCGCCGAACGAATAGGACCAGGCGGGCGTCAGTTTGAACACGTTCTTGTCGTTGACCTGGGCCAACGGGCTCCAGCGCTGGGCGTTGGTGCCCATGCCATATTGCAGAACGTCCTTGGTGGTCAGGTGATCGTTGGCAATGTCTTCCCAGCTGACGTTGTGCGCCTTCGAGGCAGGTTCGGTCGCGGCTTGGCCGGCAGCGCTCAGAGACAGGCTGCTCACCAGCAAAAAGGCTTGCACGGCGAGGGTCAGAGGGGAAAGGGCGGGTAGCGATCTTATTGTCATGGTTGCAGTTCCCAGTGGAGGTTTTGGCCTGCACAGGGTGGTGCGTCCGACGGTGTGGCGAATACGGAAAAAGTCCCGCTGTTGCCGGGAAGATTTCCCAGGCGGCATCTGATTTAGGTGTGCGCCACAAGCCCTACTACCAAGGTACTGGGTGGCGGCCACCAAAGCAGCATGGGGCTTGCGCGAAACGCTTCCTAAGATGGTTGCCATAGCCTCTGCCAAGAGGTTTTGCGTGCAATCCTGAGGGCATAACAATGACAACAAAACGCAACGCCTTGCTCGTTGCCGGACTGCTGGCCGGCTTTATCAGTGCAGGTTCGGTCTGGGCCCACGGCAATGTGGTCCCACAAGCCGTCGAAACCAAGGGACTGACCCCGATCAAGGACGCCGGCGTACAGGTTGATGCCGATGGCTGGGCAGCGGTAAACCCTTACCGTACGACAGCCGAGCACGACAAAGCCGTGGAAATCGGCTCGTCGGCCTACAACCAGAACTGCGCGGCCTGTCATGGCCTGGAAGCCAAATCCGGCGGCATCGCGCCTGATTTGCGCATGCTCGATGTCGGCGAGGCCGGTGATGAATGGTTCGTCGAACGGGTCCGCAACGGCGCCGTGCGGGACGGCCGGGTGTACATGCCGAAGATGGCCGATTACCTGAGTCAGGAAGCCCTGTGGGCGGTGCGCACTTACCTGGACAGCGTCCGCGTCGAGGAGTAATGCATGCGCCTGCTCACGGTGTTGATCAGCGCTGTGCTGCTGTGCTGCCAGGCAGTGCAGGCGCAGGTCCGTACCTATGACGAAATGATCGCTGCCGGGGAGCTGAAGGTGGCGGTCTACAAAGACTTTGCCCCCTACAGCTTCGAAGACGCCGGCCAGCCCCGTGGCGTCGATGTCGAACTGGCCGAGGCCTTTGCCAAAGCCCTTGGCGTTCAGTTGAAACTGATCTGGGCGCCCGCCGGCGAGAAGCTCGACGACGACTTGCGCGACTACATCTGGCGCGCCAGCCAGTTGCACGACCTGCAACTGGCCGACCTGATGATGCGCGTGCCCTATGACCAGGATTACGCGCGCAAGCGCAACGAACTGGGCGAACTGGAAAACGGCCATGTGGTGATGTTCGGTCCGTACCAGAACGAGCAATGGCAAGTCGCTTATGACCGCCGTCGGCTGGAGTCGGTGGGCAGTGTCGCGGTGTTCGAGCACCACCCGATTGGCGTCGAGGTCGACAGCGTGCCGTCGTTCTACCTGACCTCGGTATTCAACGGCATGCTCGCCGGCAAAACCCGCCATTATCCCGGCGTGCCCCAGGCGTTCGCGGCCATGAAGGCCGGTGAAGTCGACGCGGTCATGGCGATGCGCGGCGAGATCGACTGGCAGGTTCACGAGGCGGCGGACCCGCAGCTTGCGCTGGCTGAAAACGCCTATCCGAACATGGGCAAGCAACTCTGGGAGATCGGCATGGCGGTGCACGAAAGCAATCGTCAATTGGCCTATGCCGTGGAAGAGGCGCTGGAAACCTTGATCCGCGAGGGCTCGGTGAAAGCCATCTATGCCCGTTACGGCCTGCGGTATGACGTGCCAGAGATGTATCGACAATGAACTGGAGCGTGCGTTGTCTGTTGGCCTGTTGGCTACCCTTGGTCGCGCACGCGGCAGCCATCGAACCGGGCAAAGACCCGGTGCCGTCGGTCATGTGGGCCTTCTATCACAAGCAGATGCTTGGCGATGCACCGTTCGTGTTCGACGAGCGGGTCAAGCTGCTGGCGCCGCCGTTCGCGGAAGACGCCCGGCAAGTGCCGCTGGAAATCGACGCCCGGGCGTTCAAGGGCGAGGTGGTAAAAATCCTCGCTTGGGCCGAGCTCAATCCTTTGCCGAAGATTGTCGATTTCCAGCCGCTGGAGCGGGTGTTGCCCTGGCTGTCGATCCGCATTCGTGTCGAACAAGCCACGCCGCTGCGCGCAGCGGTCCTGACTCGCGATGGCCTGTGGCATGTCGGCTCGACCCTGATCGATGCGGCGGGCGGTGGTTGTACGGCGCCGAGTGTGGTGCGCACCCAGCCGGGCTGGGAAGAACACATCGGCGAGGTGCTCGGCGGACGTTATCCCCGTGGCGAATTCAGCCGCTTGCGCTTGCAGGTGGCGCATCCGATGGATAACGGCATGGTCGGCGGCATCCCGGAGTTTTTCATCAACCATGCCGAGCTGCGCGATCACCACGATCAGTTACTGGCCCGCCTCGAACTATTTCCCGCTGTCAGCGAAAACCCCAACCTGGCGTTCGACATCGAAGGGGCAGGGCAGACGCGCTTGTTGCTGCGCGACAACAGCGGCAACCAGTTTGATGCGGCCATTCCCTGACTCAAAGGAGCGCGTGATGCACTGGATGCTGCTGTTGTTCATGAGCCTGAGCCTTCCTGCGCTGGCCGATCTCGACTATTCACTCAAGCCCCGGCAGATCGCTGCAGACACCTGGCTACTGGAAGGCAGCACCGATAATTTCGCCAAGGGCAACGGTGGCAACATCGTCAACACCGCATTCATCGTGACTGAGCGCGGTGTGGTGGTGATTGATACCGGGCCGTCGAAGCGTTACGGCGAAGCGATGCGCAAAGCCATCGCCGCGACCACTGACAAACCGGTGATCCAGGTGTTGCTGACACACCATCACCCGGACCATGTGCTGGGTAATCAAGCCTTCAGTGACGTGCCGATCGGCGCGTTGGCAGGCACGACTGAGTTGCTTGGGCAACAGGGCGATGCAATGGCCGAGAACATGTACCGACTGGTGGGTGACTGGATGCGTGGCACCGAAGTGGTGTTGCCGACCGAGACGCTGACATCGGGCGTGCGAACTTTTGGGAATCACGATCTGCGCCTGCTGAGCCTGGGTGGGCACACTGGCGCTGATCTGGCTATTCTCGACCAGAAAACCGGCGTGCTGTTTGCCGGGGATCTGGTGTTTTACCAACGGGCGCTGACCACGCCCAACAGTCCGGGGTTGTCGGTGTGGCTGGCGGACATTGCGACGCTGCAAGGCTTGCCGTGGACAATGATTGTGCCCGGCCATGGACCGCTGGCCACGGACACAAAACCCTTCGAGCAAATGCGCGACTACCTTGGCTGGCTCGATCAACTGATGCGTGACGGCGCGGCCAATGGCAGCGAAATGGGTGAGATGATCCGCAGCCCGATTCCCGAACGCTTCGCCGGGATCAGCCTGAGTCGCTACGAACTGATCCGCAGCGTCAGTCATCTCTACCCGCGCTACGAACGCACACAAATGAAGCGCGTTGACTCAAACCTGTAGGAGCCGGCTTGCTGGCGATCCAGACGCTGCGGTCGGTCTGATGCACCGCGCCGTCCCGATCGCCAGCAAGCCGGCTCCTACGGATCTCTAGATCGGGGTAACGCAAAACCTGTAGGCGCCGGCTTGCTGGTGATCCAGACGCCGCGATCTGTCAGACACACCGCGTCGCATGAGTCGCCAGCAAGCCGGCTCCTACAGGTTTGTGTTGATCACGCATTCGGTGTTTATCTCCTCCGACCCGCTACTAAGGAACTAGCAATCTCAGCACTGCGGGCAATTGTTGGAAGGGCGGCGGCGCCCAAGAATCTGCACCAGACCGGGAAAATTTCCCGGGTATAACAAAAACCGCAGAGGCAGCCGTCATGACCCAACCCGCACGTCGCCAACCCTTCGTCTTGAGCCTGTTGCTCAGTGCCATGCTGTTGTCCGGCACGGCATTGGCCGCCGTCACCGACCAGGACATTCTCCAGGACCCCAAGAACCCGGAGCAGATCGTCACCAACGGTCTGGGCGTCCAGGGTCAGCGCTACAGCCCGCTCGACACCCTCAACGTCAACAACGTGAAGGACTTGCGGCCGGTCTGGGCGTTCTCCTTCGGCGGCGAAAAACAACGCGGTCAGCAAGCGCAGCCGATGATCAAGGACGGCGTGATGTACATGACCGGCTCCTACTCGCGGGTGTTTGCGGTGGACGCGCGCACCGGCAAGAAGCTCTGGCAATACGATGCGCGCCTGCCCGATGACATCCGCCCGTGCTGCGACGTGATCAACCGGGGCGTGGCGCTGTACGGCGACCTGGTGTTCTTCGGCACCCTCGACGCCAAACTCGTGGCCCTGAACAAAGACACCGGCAAAGTCGTCTGGAGCAAGAAAGTCGCCGACCACAAGGAAGGCTATTCGATCAGCGCCGCCCCCCTGGTGATCAACGGCAAACTGATTACCGGCGTGGCCGGTGGCGAGTTCGGGGTGGTCGGCAAGATCGAAGCCTACGACCCGAAAAACGGCGACCTGCTGTGGAGTCGTCCAACCGTCGAAGGCCACATGGGCTACGTCTACAAGAACGGCAAGGCGGTGGAGAACGGCATTTCCGGTGGCGAAGCGGGCAAGACCTGGCCAGGCGATCTCTGGAAAACCGGCGGCGCTGCGCCCTGGCTTGGCGGTTACTACGACCCGGAAACCAATCTGCTGCTGTTCGGTACCGGCAACCCGGCGCCATGGAACTCGCACCTGCGTCCTGGCGACAACCTTTATTCATCGTCGCGTCTGGCGCTGAACCCGGACGACGGCACGATCAAATGGCACTTCCAGAGCACGCCTCACGACGGTTGGGACTATGACGGCGTGAACGAGCTGGTCTCGTTCAACTACACCGAAGGCGGTAAAGAAATCAAAGCAGCGGCAACCGCCGACCGTAACGGTTTCTTCTATGTGCTGGACCGCACCAACGGCAAGTTCATCCGTGGCTTCCCGTTCGTGGACAAGATCACTTGGGCCACCGGCCTCGATAAAGAGGGGCGGCCGATCTACAACGAAGCCAGCCGTCCCGGCGCACCGGGCACGGAAGCCAAAGGCAGTTCGGTGTTTGTCGCCCCGGCGTTTCTCGGCGCGAAAAACTGGATGCCGATGGCCTACAACAAGGACACCGGGCTGTTCTACGTGCCGTCCAACGAATGGGGCATGGACATCTGGAACGAGGGCATCGCCTACAAGAAAGGCGCGGCGTTCCTCGGTGCCGGTTTCACCATCAAGCCGTTGAACGAAGACTACATCGGCGTGTTGCGCGCCATCGACCCGAAAACCGGCAAGGAAGTCTGGCGCCACAAGAACTTCGCGCCGCTGTGGGGCGGGGTGCTGACCACCAAGGGTAACCTGGTGTTCACCGGTACGCCGGAAGGTTTCCTGCAGGCGTTCAACGCCAAGACCGGCGAGAAGGTCTGGGAGTTCCAGACCGGCTCCGGCGTGCTGGGTTCGCCCGTGACCTGGGAAATGGACGGCGAACAGTACGTCTCGGTCCTGTCCGGTTGGGGTGGCGCCGTGCCGCTGTGGGGCGGCGAAGTGGCCAAGCGCGTCAAGGACTTCAACCAGGGCGGCATGCTCTGGACCTTCAAATTGCCGAAAGACCTCGTAGCCAAGCACTAACGTTGAGTCAAGCGCATAACCCCTGTGGGAGCGGGCTTGCTCGCGAAAGCGGCTTCACATTCAACACATTGGTTGACTGCCGTACCGCCTTCGCGAGCAAGCCCGCACACATTGGGATTTGTGTGAAACCTACGACCAAATAACGAGAACCCCCCTGCCAACGGCGCATTCGTTCAGCACGCGGGGCTCTCTACTATCGGTTCATCGCCTGTTTGCCCGACAGGCATCGACCCAGACAGAGGCTCACCATGATCTACGCACAACCCGGAACACCAGGCGCCGTCGTCACGTTCAAGGCGCGCTACGGCAACTTCATCGGCGGCGAGTTCGTCGCGCCGGTCAATGGCGAATACTTCACTAACACCTCGCCGGTCACCGGTGAAGTGATCGCCGAGTTCCCGCGCTCCAGCGCCGCCGACATCGACAAGGCCCTCGACGCCGCTCACGCCGCAGCCGATGCCTGGGGCAAGACCTCGGCGCAGGACCGCTCGCGGGTGCTGCTGAAAATCGCCGACCGCATTGAGGAGAATCTGGAAATCCTCGCCGTCACCGAAACCTGGGACAACGGCAAGGCCGTGCGTGAAACCCTGAACGCCGACGTGCCGCTGGCTGCCGATCACTTCCGTTATTTCGCCGGGTGCATCCGCGCGCAGGAAGGCGGCGCTGCCGAGATCAACGAGCTGACCACCGCCTACCATTTCCACGAACCATTGGGCGTAGTCGGGCAGATCATCCCGTGGAACTTCCCGCTGCTGATGGCCGCGTGGAAACTCGCCCCGGCCCTGGCCGCCGGTAACTGCATCGTGCTCAAGCCTGCGGAGCAGACGCCGTTGTCGATCATGATCTTCGCCGAACTGATCGCCGATCTGCTGCCGGCCGGTGTGTTGAACATCGTGCAAGGTTTCGGTCGCGAAGCCGGTGAAGCACTGGCCACCAGCAAGCGCATCGCCAAGATTGCCTTCACCGGTTCCACCCCGATTGGTGCGCACATCATGAAATGCGCGGCCGAGAACATTATTCCGAGCACCGTTGAACTGGGCGGCAAGTCGCCGAACATTTTCTTCGAAGACATCATGAACGCCGAGCCGCAGTTCATCGAGAAAGCCGCCGAAGGCCTGGTGCTGGCGTTCTTCAACCAGGGCGAAGTCTGCACCTGTCCGTCCCGCGCCCTGGTGCAGGAATCGATCTACGACGACTTCATGAAAGTGGTGATGCAGAAGATCGTCAAGATCAAGCGCGGCAACCCGCTGGACACCGAAACCATGGTCGGCGCCCAGGCGTCCGAGCAGCAATACGACAAGATCCTCTCGTACTTGAAAATTGCCCAGGAGGAGGGCGCCGAGCTGCTCACCGGCGGGGCGGCCGAACGCCTGGAGGGTGACCTGTCGACGGGTTACTACATCCAGCCGACCCTGCTCAAGGGCCACAACAAGATGCGCGTGTTCCAGGAAGAAATCTTCGGCCCGGTGGTGGGCATCACCACGTTCAAGGACGAAGCCGAAGCCCTGGCGATTGCCAACGACAGCGAATTCGGCCTCGGCGCCGGCCTGTGGACCCGCGACATCAACCGTGCGTACCGCATGGGCCGGGCGATCAAGGCCGGGCGTGTCTGGACCAACTGCTACCACCTGTACCCGGCGCACGCTGCGTTCGGCGGCTACAAGAAATCCGGTGTCGGTCGTGAAAACCACAAGATGATGCTCGACCACTATCAGCAGACCAAAAACCTGCTGGTGAGCTACGACATCAATCCGCTCGGGTTCTTCTAACTTCCGCCAACACACCGTATCCCCCTGTGGGAGCGGGCTTGCTCGCGAATGCGGTGTGTCAGTCGACTTGTACGCTGACTGACACACTGCTTTCGCGCGCAAGCCCGCTCCCACATTGGTTTTGTGCATCTGCCAACCCCCTACCAACGCACCCCACAACCTCCTTCCAAAGTAGCATTCGGGCGCCTGCCGCCCCGTGCATTAATGGCTTTACCGGAATCGTCCGGCACAAGAAGAGGATTGACCCATGTGGACTAAACCCGCGTTTACCGATCTGCGCATTGGCTTCGAAGTAACGATGTATTTCGCCAACCGCTGATCGTGCACCCGGCCAGCCGCTGCGTTGGCCGGGCCTGCCTTCTGGAGCATTGCCCATGCACATTCGCGTTCTCGGTTCCGCCGCTGGCGGTGGTTTTCCGCAATGGAACTGCAACTGCCGCCAGTGCGCCGGTCTGCGCAGCGGCAGTCTGCGGGCGCAACGGCGTACGCAGTCTTCCATTGCCCTGAGCGACAACGGTGTGGACTGGGTGCTGTGCAATGCGTCCCCGGACATCCGCGCGCAACTCGAGAGTTTCGCGCCGCTGCAACCGGCCCGCCGCTTGCGCGACACGGCGATTGCCGGCGTGGTCCTGATGGACAGCCAGATCGACCATTGCACCGGCCTGTTGAGCCTGCGCGAAGGTTGCCCGCATTCAGTGTGGTGCACCGAGCGGGTTCATGAAGACCTGAGTAGCGGTTTCCCGTTGTTCACCATGCTCAAGCACTGGAACGGCGGTTTGCAGTGGCAACCCGTGGGGCTGGACCGCAAGCCGTTCACTATCGCGGCGTGCAGGCATTTGCAGTTTCGGGCGATTCCGTTGGTCAGCAACGCGCCGCCTTATTCGCCCAATCGTGGCAATCCACAGCCGGGCGACACCATTGGCCTGTTCATCGAAGACCTGCGCACTGGCGCGTCGCTGTTCTATGCGCCGGGCCTGGGCCAGATCGACGATGAGGTGTCGAGCTGGATGCAACGCGCCGACTGTTTGTTGCTGGACGGCACGTTGTGGCGCGATGACGAGATGCGTGTGTGTGAAGTCGGCCAGAGCCTGGGCAGTGAAATGGGCCACCTGCCGCAAAGCGGACCGGGCGGCATGCTTGAAGTGCTTGAGGGTTTCAGCCGCCAGCGCAAGGTGCTGATCCACATCAACAACACCAATCCGATCCTCGATGAAGACTCGGCTGAGCGGGCGTTGCTGGAGCGACGCGGGATCGAAGTGGCCTATGACGGCATGAGTATTGAGTTGTAGCCGTTGGCGCCATCGCTGGCCAGCCAGCTCCCACAAGGTTCTGCGAAGTACACAAAACCTGTGGGAGCTGGCTTGCCAGCGATGAGGCCAGATCAGACACAGCAGCTTTCCCGGAGCCCCGCAATGACCGACACGCCCATGACCCCCACCGAATTCGAACAGGCGCTACGCGCCAAAGGCGCGTACTACCACATCCACCACCCCTTCCACCAAGCCATGTACGCCGGTCGCGCCACTCGCGAGCAGATCCAGGGCTGGGTCGCCAACCGCTTCTACTACCAGATCAACATTCCGCTCAAGGATGCCGCGATTCTGGCCAACTGCCCGGACCGCGACGTGCGCCGCGAATGGCTGCAACGGATTCTCGACCACGACGGTGTGCCTGGCAGCGAAGGTGGAATCGAAGCCTGGCTGCGCCTCGGTGAAGCAGTGGGTCTGGACCGTGAACGGATCCTGTCCCAGGAGCTGGTATTGCCCGGTGTACGTTTCGCCGTGGACGCTTACGTCAATTTCGCCCGTCGCGCCTGCTGGCAGGAAGCGGCCAGCAGTTCGCTGACCGAGCTGTTCGCACCGCAGATCCACCAATCACGGCTCGACGCCTGGCCAACGCATTACCCGTGGATCGACGTCGCCGGCTACGACTATTTCCGCACGCGCCTGAGTCAGGCGCGGCGCGATGTCGAGCACGGTTTGCGCATCACCCTGGCACATTACGTCACCGTCGAAGGCCAGCAGCGGATGCTGGAAATCCTCCAGTTCAAGCTCGACGTACTGTGGAGCATGCTCGACGCCATGAGCATGGCCTACGAGCTGGAGCGCCCGCCGTATCACACGGTGACAACCGAGCACGTCTGGCACCGGGGGATCGCGCTGTGAGCCTGATCAAACGTGAGCAATCACCCACGTTGCGCCAGGGTTTTCGCTTGCAGTGGGAGCCGCGTCAGGACTGTCATGTGCTGCTGTACCCCGAAGGCATGATCAAACTCAACGCCAGTGCCGGGCAGATTCTCGATCTGCTGGACGGTCAGCGCAGTGTGGCGGTGATCATCGATTTACTCTCGGCGAGTTTTCCCGGTGTGCCGGGGATCGACGAGGATGTGCTGGCATTTCTGGAGGTGGCCCATGCTCAATTCTGGATCGAATGAGTCGCGTCCGGGGCCACCGCTGTGGCTGTTGGCGGAGCTGACGTATCGGTGTCCGCTGCAATGCCCGTATTGTTCCAACCCGCTGGATTTCGCTCAACAAGGCGCGGAATTGAGTACCGAAGAATGGATTCGCGTGTTCCGTGAGGCGCGGGAAATGGGCGCCGCGCAACTGGGCTTTTCCGGTGGCGAGCCGTTGGTGCGCCAGGACCTGGCGCAATTGATCAAAGCCGCACGGGACATGGGTTACTACACCAACCTGATCACCTCGGGTATCGGCCTGACCGAACAGAAGGTCCGTGATTTCAAGGTCGCCGGGCTCGACCACATCCAGATCAGCTTCCAGGCTGCCGACGAAGCGGTCAACAACATGCTCGCCGGCTCGCGCAAGGCGTTCGCGCAGAAGCTCGCCATGGCCCGCGCGGTGAAAGCCCAGGGTTATCCAATGGTGCTGAATTTCGTCACCCATCGGCACAATATCGATCGCATCGACCGGATCATCGACTTGTGCCTTGAACTGGAGGCGGATTTCGTCGAACTGGCCACCTGTCAGTTCTATGGTTGGGCCGAGCTCAACCGCGTGGGCCTGCTGCCGACCCGCGAACAATTGCAGCGCGCCGAGCGCATCACCAATGAGTATCGCCAACGGCTCGAGGCGCAGGGCCATCCGTGCAAGCTGATCTTCGTCACCCCGGATTATTACGAAGAGCGCCCCAAGACCTGCATGAACGGCTGGGCCAATCTGTTCCTCGACATCACCCCGGACGGTACGGCGTTGCCCTGTCATAGCGCCCGGCAATTGCCGGTGACGTTTCCCAACGTGCGTGAGCACAGCATCGAGCACATCTGGACCGATTCCTTCGGTTTCAACCACTTTCGCGGCGACGACTGGATGAAGGAGCCGTGCCGCTCCTGCGATGAAAAGCACAAGGACCTCGGCGGCTGTCGCTGCCAGGCGTTCATGCTGACCGGTGATGCCGCCAATGCCGACCCGGTGTGCAGCAAGTCGCCGCACCACGGTGTGATTCTCAAGGCACGCGAGGAAGCCGATGCGCCGGGGCAGGGGATGGAACAATTGACCTTGCGTAACGAGAAGGCATCGCGGCTGATCTATCGCGGATAAATCAATCAACACAAATCCCCTGTGGGAGCGGGCTTGCTCGCGAAGGCGGCATTGCATTCAACATTGATGTCGACTGACCCACCGCTTTCGCGAGCAAGCCCGCTCCCACAATTGATCTGCGGTGAATGGGGACCAGCCATTGGTCTGATTGCATTCACAGCCGGATGGGTTAGTGTGGCTTTACCTTTCAAAACAATAAAAAACAGGCTTTCCAATGAGCCAGAGTCTCAGTCAGCTGCGTAAATTCGTTTCCCCTGAAATCATTTTCGGTGCCGGCTGTCGGCATAACGTCGGCAACTACGCCAAGACCTTTGGCGCCCGCAAGGTCCTGGTCGTCAGCGATCCCGGCGTGATCGCCGCCGGTTGGGTCGCCGATGTCGAGGCCAGCCTGCAAGCGCAGGGCATCGATTACTTTCTGTATAGCGACGTTTCGCCCAACCCACGGGTTGAAGAAGTCATGCTTGGTGCCGAGCTGTACAAGGAAAACCACTGCGATGTGATCGTGGCGGTCGGCGGCGGCAGCCCGATGGATTGCGGCAAAGGCATCGGCATCGTCGTCGCCCACGGGCGTAGCATCCTTGAGTTCGAGGGCGTCGATACCATCCGCGTGCCCAGCCCGCCGCTGATCCTGATTCCGACCACCGCGGGCACCTCGGCGGATGTCTCGCAGTTCGTGATCATTTCCAACCAGCAAGAACGCATGAAGTTCTCCATCGTCAGTAAGGCAGTGGTGCCGGACGTGTCGCTGATCGACCCGGAAACCACCCTGAGCATGGACCCGTTCCTGTCGGCCTGTACCGGTATCGACGCGTTGGTGCATGCCATCGAAGCCTTCGTGTCCACCGGTCACGGTCCCTTGACCGACCCCCATGCGCTGGAAGCGATGCGCCTGATCAACGGCAACCTGGTGCAGATGATCGCCAACCCGAGCGACATCGCCCTGCGTGAGAAGATCATGCTCGGCAGCATGCAGGCCGGGCTGGCGTTCTCCAACGCGATCCTCGGCGCGGTGCACGCCATGTCCCACAGCCTTGGCGGTTTTCTCGACTTGCCGCACGGCTTGTGTAACGCGGTGCTGGTCGAGCACGTGGTGGCCTTCAATTACAGCTCCGCGCCGGAACGGTTCAAGGTGATTGCCGAGACGTTCGGCATCGATTGCCGAGGCCTCAATCACCGGCAGATCTGCGGGCGTCTGGTTGAGCACCTGATCGCGTTGAAACACGCCATCGGCTTTCACGAAACCCTCGGTTTGCACGGTGTCAGCACGGCAGACATCCCGTTCCTGTCGCAACACGCCATGCACGACCCGTGCATCCTGACCAACCCGCGCGAATCCAGCCAGCGCGATGTCGAGGTCGTCTATGGCGAAGCCCTCTGACGAACAACAACGCGCGCTGGCGGGGTTACTCGGATTAGGCAGCCACTCGGCGCGCAAGAGCCATTACCCGGAACTCGCCGCGCGCCTCGACGAGCTCGAAGCGGAGCGTAATCGCTACAAGTGGCTGTTCGAAAATGCGGTGCACGGGATCTTCCAGGCCAGCCTGCTCGAAGGCATGCGCGCCGCGAACCCGGCACTGGCGCGGATGCTGGGTTATGAAAACCCTCAGGATGTGTTGTTTTCCCTGGCGGATCTGGCGAGCAACCTGTTTGTCGGCGGCGCCCGGGAACTGGAAAACATCGGCGAAATCCTCCGGCATCAGGGCAGCCTGCATGGCTATGAAACCCAGTTGCGGCGCAAGGACGGCAGCAGCCTCGACGTACTGATGAACCTGCTGCTCAAGCCCGATCAGGAAGGGTTGGTGGAGGGTTTTGTCGCCGACATCACCGAACGCAAACAGGCCCAGCAGCGGCTGCAACAGCTCAATGACGAACTGGAACAGCGTGTCACCGCGCGCACCGACGAATTACTCGAAGCCAACCGCAACCTGCAGCAACAGATCACCCAGCGTAAACAGATCGCCGAGGCCTTGCGCGATGCTCGTGACGCCGCCGAGGCCGCCAATCGCAGCAAGGACAAATACCTCGCCGCCGCCAGTCATGACCTGCTGCAACCCCTCAACGCCGCGCGTTTGCTGATCTCGACCCTGCGTGAGCGCAAACTGCCGGACGTCGAACAGGTGCTGGTCGAACGCACCCATCAGGCCCTGGAAGGGGCGGAGGATTTGCTTACCGATTTGCTGGACATTTCCCGGCTCGATCAGGCCGCGGTCAAACCGGATGTCGCGTTGTACCGCCTCGATGAATTGTTTGGGCCGCTGGTGTCCGAGTTCCGGTCAGTGGCCGATGCGGCCGGGTTGCGTTTGCGCGTGCACAGGGGCGATTTCGCCATTCGCACCGACCTGCGCCTGATGACCCGCATCCTGCGCAACTTCCTCAGTAACGCCTGCCGCTATACCGATCAAGGCAGTATCCTGCTCGGGGCCCGGCGTCGCGGCGACCGACTGCGTCTGGAAGTCTGGGACACCGGGCGCGGGATCCCGGCGGATCGCCTCGACTCGATCTTCCTCGAATTCAATCAACTGGACGTTGGCCGTGCTGCCGACCGCAAAGGCGTGGGGCTGGGGCTGGCAATCGTCGAACGCATCGCCAAGATCCTCGACTACCGGATCCAGGTGCATTCGCTGCCGGGACGCGGTTCGATGTTCAGCATTGAGGTACCGATTTCCCATGAGGTTCCGTTACCCATCAGCCTCGCGGCGCCTCAGCCGGGTACCGGTAATCCGTTGCCGGGCCGGCGGTTGCTGGTGCTGGACAATGAAGTGAGCATTCTGGAAAGCATGAGCGCATTGCTCGGGCAATGGGGTTGCGAAGTGGTCGTCGCCACCGACGAAACCTCGGCACTGGCCGCGTTGCAGGGCCAGGCGCCGGAACTGATTCTGGCGGACTATCACCTCGATCACGGGGTGGTGGGCTGTGAGGTGGTGCGGCACTTGCGCGAACATTTCAGCCAGACCATTCCCGCGGTGATTATCACCGCGGACCGCACCGATCAGTGCCGGCGCTCCTTGCAGCGGCTGGATGCGCCGTTGCTGAACAAACCGGTGAAACCCGGCAAGTTGCGCGCAGTGCTGAGTCAGTTACTGGGGTAAACGCGGTATTGCAGGCTGAAACCCAGTTCGGCGGATTGACCTTGCTCCAGCAACACTAATCCGGGCCGACCGGGCAAGTGGTGCGCATTGACCGGATGGCTCACCGGTTCGATGCAGAAAAACGCCAGGTCCACCGGGCAGTAGAGCAGGTAGTAATCACTGCCGCGGGCCTGGCATTCCAGTTCATAACCGAGGTCCGGTTGCTGGATCAGGCAATGGCCATCCCATTGGCAGAAGCCGTTGTCGACCAGTGTGTCGGGCAGGGGCTTGAGCTGACGGAAATCCCATTCGGCAGGCAATGGGGCGAGTCGGGTCGGCAGCTTCGAGGTGTCGCACAACCAGACCTGTTCGGCCTTGGCCTGCAACCGTGTGCCGGCGGTGCGCGGCAGATACGGGTGCAACCCCAGGCCATGCCACGCGGCACGCTCGGCCAGGTGCGTAACGTGCAGCTCGATGCTCAGCTTGCCCTTGCTGAGCTGGATACGCTGCCTGGCGCGATAGGCAAAGGGTGTGTTGCTGTCGAGTTGCAAGACGACTTCATCGCGGGCCTGCGAGACCACTTGCCATGGCTGCTGCCAGGCGCTGCCGTGAATCGGCAGGGGATCGGTAAGGCTGTTGGGCTCAAGTGCGAGCCAGCCGTCCGGGCGATCGAAACCGCCATCGGAAATGCGGTTGGACCATGGCACCAAGGGAAAACAACCGAGTTTGCCGGGCAGGCCGGTGCGCAGTGCGTGAGCATCGCCGTGGCGCAACAACGGCTGACCGCTGCTGCGCACGGTCCAGTTGACGAGGGCTGCGCCGATTTCCGGGGCGAGGGTGAGGTGGGTGAACTCGTCTTCGAGCTCGAGGAGTAGGGGCGTCATGTTCACCAGCGATAAATAGTGAGGGGTGAAACGGCGTACCTGCAGGAGCCGGCTCCTGCAGGTCAACCGTCGCGGTCGTTACAACACCAGATGCGGCAACCACAGCGACAGTGCCGGAATATAGGTCACGGCTATCAGCACCAGGAACAGCACGCCATAAAATGGCAGCAACGCCTTCACGGTCTTCTCGATACTGACTTTACCCACGGCCGACCCCACAAACAGTACCGCACCTACTGGCGGTGTTATCAATCCGATGCCCAGGTTCACCAGCATGATCATGCCGAACTGCACCGGGTCCACACCAATGCCCAGAATCACCGGCATCAGAATCGGCGTCAGAATCAGGATCAGCGGCGCCATGTCCATCACCGTGCCGAGCAACAGCAGCATCACGTTGATGCACATCAGGATCACGTAACGGTTGTCCGACAGGGTCAGGAACATCGTAGTGATCTTCGCCGGGATCTGCATCAGCGTCATGATGTAGCCGAAGCTGGCAGCAAAACCGATCAGGATCATCACGATCGAGATCGTGCGCACCGTGCGGTGCATCAGTTTCGGAAGCTCGCTCCACTTGTAGTCGCGGTAGATGAACATGGTCACGAAGAACGACCAGAGCACCGCAATCGCCGCCGATTCAGTGGCGGTGAAAATACCCGAGAGAATCCCGCCGAGGATGATCACCATCGCCATCAGCCCCCACAGGGCTTCACCGCAGATTTTCAAGGCCTGGCGCAGGGGAATGACTTCGCCCTTGGGGTAGTTGCGTTTCTTCGCGAAGATCAGGCACAGCACCATCAGGCACGCGCTCATCAACAAACCTGGCACGACGCCGGCCATGAACAGCGAGGCGATCGAGACCGTGCCGCCAGCGGCCAGCGAATAGAGCACCGAGTTGTGGCTCGGCGGTGTCAGCAAGGCTTGCACTGAACCGCTGACGGTCACGGCGGTGGCGAATTCGCGCGGATAGCCACGGCGTTCCATTTCCGGAATCAGTACCGAACCGACCGATGCGGTGTCTGCCACTGAAGAACCGGAAATTGCGCCGAAGAAGGTCGAGGCCATGATGTTGACCAGTGACAGACCTCCGCGCACAAACCCCACCAGCACCCCTGCAAACGCTACCAGCCGTCGCGACATGCCGCCTTCGGCCATGATCGCGCCCGCCAACACGAAAAACGGAATCGCCAACAAGGAGAATTTGTTCACTCCACCCGCGACCTGAATCATCAGCGCCTGGAACGGAATATCGATCCACCACGCCCCGATCAGGGCGGACAGTCCCAGGGCATAGGCGACCGGCATGCCGATCAGGATCAACGCGATAAAGCTGCCCAGTAGAATCAGAGCGTCCATTTATGCGGCACCTTCGCTTTCTTCAACCAGGTCGAAACGCACGACCCGACGGTTGCTCTGGTCACCGAGCAAGAGTTTTTCCAGCACGAAAATCAGCGTCAGCACCCCGCCAATCGGAATCGGCATGTAGGTGATACCGACACGCAAGGTGGGCAGGGCGCTCATGAACTGGTTCCAGGTGGACAGGCACAGCCTGGTGCCCCAGATCGCCATGAACAGGCAAATGGTCGCCATCAACAACTGGGAAAACATACTCATGGCTTTGCGCAGTTTCGGCGCCATGCGGTCGGTGAGCATGGCCACCGCCATGTGCGCGCCAGCGCGGTAGCTGGCCGCCGCGCCAATGAAGGTAAACACCATCATCAGCAAAATTGCGCTGGGCTCAGGCCAGCTGGAGCCGGTGCCAAGGACGTACCGGGCAAAGACGCCCCACGGAATGATCAGGGAAATGGCCAGGACTGACAGGCCCGCGACCCAGATGCAGGTCATGTAAATCCTGTCGTTGATACGCAGCAGTAGATTCTTCATCGGGTTCCACCGTAACCGGGCGCGCGCAGACGTACACCAACGTCAGCGGCGCAGGGCCTTTCATGAATGCAGGGAGGGTTACTGAACGGCTTCGATGCGCTTGATCAGGTCGACGTAAGGCGCGCCGTATTTTTCGCGAATCGAGGCTGTGGCTTCATAGAAAGGTTTTTTGTCGACGGTAATGAACTCGACGCCTGCTGCCTTGAGTTTCTCTTCGCTGCTGGCGGATTTGGCGTCCCACAGGGTGCGTTCCTGCGCCTGTGCGGCCTTGGCGGTTTTCTTCACCAGGACTTGTTGCTCGGGGGTGAGTTTGTTCCAGGTGATTTTCGACATCACGATGGGTTCAGGCAGGATCAGGTGGCCGGTCAGGCTGTAGAACTTGGCGTTCTGATAGTGGTTGTGTTCAAGCAGGGTCGGCGGGTTGTTTTCCGCGCCGTCGATCACCCCGGTCTGCAAGGCACTGAAGATTTCGCCGGTGTCCATCGCAATGCCGTTACCGCCCATGGCGTTGATGGTTTCGATGAACATCGGGTTGCCCTGCACGCGGATTTTCATGCCCTTGAGGTCTGCAATGCTGCGTACCGGTTTTTTGGTGTAGAGGTTGCGTGTGCCACCGTCCATCCAGGCCAGGGCGACCAGGTTGAATTCGGAGTTGGTGATCTTGTCGAGGATTTCGTCACCCACTTCACCGTCGATGACTTTGCGCATGTGCGCCTGGTCGCGGAACACGAAGGGCATGTTGAACACGTTGACGTCGGGCACCACCGGCCCGACGATCCCGAGGCTGACACGCGCCATCTGGATGGCGCCGACCTGGGCCTGTTCTACCACTTCCTTTTCCGAGCCGAGCACGCCGCCCGCAAACATCTTGAAGGTCAGTGCGCCGTTGCTGTCGGCTACCAGCGTCTTGCCCAGCTGTTCTTCCGCGACGACCGTCGGGTAACCGGCGGGGTGGATATCGGCGAATTTTATTTCCAGCGCGTTCGCAGCGCTGCTGAGGGTAAAAGCCAAGGGGAGTGCAGCGGCGAGCAAGGTGCGTTTGAAGTCCATGGGTGTGTCTCCGTATTGTTATTTTTTTTGTATTCAAAGGCGCAGCGGTGCAGCACAAGCAGGTGTCGCTAGAGGTTGAACTGAGGTTCGGGCAAGCCTTTCACGCCGGGATTGAGGGCGAACACCCCACCGGCCAGTGATTGCTCGTCATGGTCGTCACCGGGGCGGATCGAGGTCACAAACAGGGTGTCCAGTCGACTGCCACCGAAGGCGCACATGGTTGGTTTTTTAACGGGCACGCTGAGGGAACGGTCCAGCCGGCCATCCGGGGTGAAACGGTGAATCAGCCCAGCGTCGTTGGCGCAGATCCAGTAGCAGCCTTCGGCGTCTACCGCCGCGCCATCGGGGCGACCCTGGTACTGATTCATGTCGACAAACAGTCGACGGTTGGACGGTTCGCCACTGTCGAGGTCGTAATCGAACGCCCAGATTTGCTGGACCAGGGGATGGGAGTCCGAGAGGTACATCGTCCGGCCGTCCGGGCTGAAGCCCAGGCCGTTGGGAACGATGAATCCGCCGAGTTGCGCTGCAAGTGGGCTACGCTGGCCATTGGCGTAGCGATACAGCGCTCCCTCGGCTGCGTTGGCGCCCATGTTCAGCACCATGCTGCCGGCCCAGAAACGGCCCTGGCGATCACAACGACCATCGTTCAGGCGCATGTCTTTACGTGAGTGCTCGACGTGGGCCAGCAGTTCGCTGTCGAGACTGCCATCGTTGTGCGGGCGCAGGCTGAAGAATCCGCTCTCCATCCCAGCGACCCAGCTGCCGTCGCTGTGACGCGCGATGCAGGCGAGCATCTGCGGTGCAGTCCAGGCGTCGACGTGACCGTTTCCGGCATTCCAGCGTTGCAGGCCCCCAGTGGGGATATCGACCCAATACAGGGCGTTTTCCTCGCAGACCCACACCGGGCTTTCACCGACCGCGTTGCGGGCATCGACAATCAATTCGGCTTGCATGGCAACTCATTCCCTTGGCTTTTGTTATGGGGATCAAGCGAGACGCGTGATTCAGTCACCGAACGGGCCCGCCGCGACAAAAGCGCCACCCTGATAGACCATGGCCGGGTCATCAGCGGCCGGCATCGGTTGGGCCTCGACTTTTTCGCGAAACACTTCAGACGTGTCCTTAGGCGCAAACCCCAGCGCGGTGGCGAAACGGTTGTCCCACCAGACGTTCTTGTTGTCGGAGGCGCCATACACCACGGTGTGACCGACGTTCGGCGCGTATAAGGCGCGCTCGATCAAGTGGGTCAAGTCACCGAAACTCAGCCAGGTGCTCATCATCCGGCGGTTCTGCGGCTCCGGGAACGAGGAGCCGATGCGGATGCTGACGGTTTCGATGCCGTAGCGGTCGAAGTAGAAACTGGCCATGTCTTCGCCGTAGGACTTGGACAAGCCGTAGTAGCTGTCCGGGCGGCGAGGGGAGTGGGCGTCAATCACTTCGTCCTGTTTGTAGAAGCCGATGACGTGGTTGGAACTGGCGAAAATCACTCGCTTGACGCCATGGCGACGCGCCGCTTCGTAGATGTGGAACACGCCACAGATGTTGGCGCCGAGGATCTCTTCGAACGGGCGTTCGACCGAGACGCCACCGAAGTGCAGGATCGCGTCCACGCCTTCGACCAATTGATGCACGGCGTGCTTGTCTGCGAGGTCGCAGGGTACGACTTCTTCGCGGTCATCGATGGCTGGCGCGATATCGGCGATGTCCGACAGGCGAATCACATTGGCGTAAGGGCGCAGGCTTTCGCGCAGCACTTTACCGAGGCCACCGGCGGCGCCGGTCAGCAGCAGGCGATTGAAAGGGGCGTTGGGCGTAGTGGTCATGGCAGTTCCTGGACGCTAATTATTGTTGTCAGAATTCGTTGTAGGTTGTCGTATGACTTCGCCGAAGTATCGTTAGGGTTTCCGGGTCTTGTCAACGCGACTTTGGCGGAAATTGACAGAGGGTTGAACGCCACCCCTTGTAGGAGCCGGCTTGCTGGCGATGGGCGTTAACGATTGCGCGTACCCATTGGATAAACGCGTTGCTTGTGCGCCCATCGCCAGCAAGCCGGCTCCTACAGGGGGGGATTGTCTGTGGGCTTACAACAACGAAATCGGATAGCTGATGAAAATGCGATTCTCATCGAATTCATTGGTGCTGAAGTCTTTGCGGATGCTTGCGTTGCGCCATTTGACGTTAAGGTTCTTCAGCGGTCCGCTCTGTACGGTGTAGGCCAGTTCCGATTCGCGACCCCATTCCTTGCCGTCGGTAATCACGCCCGTGTGCACGTTATCGCCGCTGATGTAGCGGTTCATCATCGTCAGGCCGGGAATGCCGAGTGCCACGAAGTTGTAGTCATGACGCAGCTGCCAGGATTTCTCCCTGGCGTTGTCGTAGCTGGAGTTGTAGCTGTCGTTGGCCAGGGTGCCGCCGCTGGTACCGTTGACGCGCATCCAGGCGTCGTCGCCGCTGAGTTTCTGCAAGCCGACATAGAACGTACTGCCACCGTACTTGGCCGAGAGCATGGCGAACGCGGTTTTGTTGTCGAGGTCGCCGGCCAGGGCGCTGCCGTCTTCCTTGCCGATGAAGTAGCCGAGGTTGGCGCCCAGGGTCCAGACGCCGATAGGCTGGCTGTGGCTCAGGTTGAAATATTGCTGTTGGTAGATGTCGCTGAGTTCTGCGTACCAGACGCCAACCTGGGTGCGCTTCTCGTTGAATGCGTATTCACCGCCGCCGAAGTTGAAACGGTCCGAGGTAAAGGCTGCCGATTTTCCGTTCATGAACATGTCTTCCATGCTCGCATCGTTACGCGGGCTGTTCTGCCGGAACTGGCCGCCGTAGAGCGTCAGGCCGCTGATCTCGGTGGACGTCACCTGGCCGCCGCGAAAGGTTTGCGGCAGCGAGCGACCGTCATCGGAGCGCAGGATCGGCAGCACCGGCATCCATTCCCCGACCTTCAATTCAGTCTTCGAGATTTTGCCTTTGAGCGCCACGCCCATCCGGCCGAAATTGTCTGCCGGGCGGCCATCGTCGTGGATCGGCAGTAACTGGGTGCCGCCCGTGCCTTTGCCTCCGTCGAGTTTCTGCGAGTACAACCCGAGCACATCGACGCCGAAGCCGACCGGGCCCGGAGTGAAGCCGGACTTGGCGTCGAGGATGAAGCTTTGCGTCCACTCTTCGGCCTTGCCCTGAGGGTAGGCCGGGTTGGTGTAGTTGCGATTGAAGTAGGCGTTGCGCAGGTTCAGCGTGGCCTTGGCGTCATCGACGAATCCTTCGGCGTTACTGGTCATGGGCATGGCGAGTACGGCCAGGCTGCTGCAACCGATCAGGCTCAGGGTATGGCGGCGTGCGAAGGATGGGCGAGGGGTGCAGGCGAAGGAATTACGGACGTGCTTGCTCACTGTGACGCTCCCGATGTTTCTTGTTGTTTTTATTGTCGTCATACGTCGTCGTACAACATTGCGGCGATTATTTGCGAGGGTTTCACGAATTGTCAATTAGAAGTTATACGATGACTTGAGCGCACGTATAACCCCGTGAGAGCGGGCTTGCTCGCGAAAGCGGTGGGCCAGGCAGCAAAGATGTTGAATGTGATGACCTCTTCGCGAGCAAGCCCGCTCCCACCGGGGGGCGTACGAAGTTTCGTTTTCCTCTGTCGCCGCGATGTAGAGCGGATGTTAGTCTTGAGCAACGCTGTTGTCAGGGAGCCCTCATGGGCAATCACAAGATCGAGATTCGCCGCAGTAACGTCGAGAAAATCCTGCTCGGGGCCGAAAAGGTCTTTGCCGAAAAAGGTTTCGGCGGTACCGCCATGGCCGACATCGCCGCCGAAGTGCAACTGCCGCGTTCCAACCTGCATTACTACTTCAGCACCAAGACCGAGTTGTACAGCGCCGTGCTGTTCGATTTGCTGGAGGTGTGGAAGCAGGACGCCTTGTGTTTCGAGATGTTCGATGACCCGCGCGTCGTGCTCAGCAGCTACATCCGCGCCAAGATGAACCACTCCCGCAGCCGGCCTTACGGCTCGAAAGTCTGGGCCAACGAAATCATCCATGGCGCGCCGACGTTGGGTGTCGCGCTGGACGCCAGCCTGTACGACTGGGCCAAGATGAAAGAGGCGAAAATTCGTCAGTGGGTGGACGACAAACGCATCCTGCCGGTGGAGCCTTCAAGCCTGCTGTACATGATCTGGGCCTCGACCCAGCATTACGCTGACTTTGATCATCAGGTGAACATCCTGAACGATCACCAGCCGCTGTCGGACATGCAGTTTGAGAGGGCGGTGCAGACGGTGACGAGTGTAATTTTGCGGGGGATCGGTCTAGAACCTTGAGGATTTCAGTGGTGCTGCCGGCCCCTCGCGAGCAAGCCCGCTCCCACATTTGATCTCCAGCGAACACAGCATTTGTGTACGACAGCAATCAAATGTGGGAGCGGGCTTGCTCGCGAAGGCGCCAGCTCAGGCACCGCCGGACTCAAACAGCTACATGGTAGGGATTGCGCGGATCATGATTCCAATCCAGAAACGGCTTCCCGTTCTCCATCGGCACCATCTCGATGCAGTCCTGTACCGGGCAAGTGATCTGGCACAAATTGCAGCCCACACACTCTTCATCGATCACTTCATATTTATGCGTGCCGTCCGCCTGCCTGACGCTGGACACCGCCTGATGGGAAGTGTCTTCGCAGGCGATATGGCAACGCCCGCACCCGATACACGCCTCCTGGTCAATCTTCGCAATCACCTGATAGTTGATGTCCAGGTACTTCCAGTCGGTGGTATTGGCCACCGCGCGCCCGGAAAATTCCGACACGCTGGCGTAACCCTGACTGTCCATCCAGCGTGACAAACCGTCCTTCATCTCTTCGACAATGCGGAAACCATGCAACATCGCCGCCGTGCACACCTGCACCGAGCCGCTGCCCAACGCGATGAATTCCGCTGCGTCGCGCCAGTTGCCGATGCCGCCGATGCCGGAGATCGGCAGGCCTTGCGTCTGGGGATCGCGGGCGATCTCGGCGACCATGTTCAGCGCAATCGGCTTCACCGCCGAACCGCAATAACCGCCGTGGGTGCTTTGACTGCCGACAGTGGGGTTGGCGACCATGCGCTCGAGGTTGACGCTGGTGATCGAGTTGATCGTGTTAATCAGCGACACCGCATCGGCACCACCGCGATGGGCCGCACGGGCAGCGACGCGGATGTCGGTGATGTTCGGCGTGAGCTTGACGATCACCGGTAGCGAGCAATACGTCTTGCACCAGCGCGTGACCTGTTCGACATACTCCGGCACCTGACCGACTGCCGCGCCCATGCCTCGTTCAGGCATGCCGTGGGGGCAGCCGAAATTCAGTTCGATGCCATCGGCACCGGTGGCTTCCACCAGTGGCAGGATGTGTTTCCACGACTCTTCGACGCAGGGCACCATCAACGACACGATCAGCGCCCGGTCCGGCCAGTCCTTTTTGACCTGGGTGATTTCCCGCAGGTTGATCTCCAGCGAGCGGTCGGTGATCAGCTCGATGTTGTTGAAACCCAACACTTCACGGTTGGCCCCGAAGTGCGCCGAGTAGCGCGACGACACGTTGACCGCTGCCGGGTCTTCACCCAGGGTTTTCCAGACCACGCCACCCCAGCCGGCTTCGAAAGCGCGGACCACGTTGTAGGCTTTGTCGGTCGGTGGCGCGGAAGCGAGCCAGAACGGGTTGGGGGATTTGATGCCGGCGAAGACAATCGAAAGATCGGCCATTTACGCAGCCTCCACGTTGAGCATCAGTTGAGCGTTGATGGCCTCGGCCGCCAGTTTGCCGTGCTGCACCGCCTGCACGGTGAGGTCCTGATCGAGGCTGGTGCAGTCACCGCCGGCATACACGCCTGCAATGCTTGTGCGCAGCTGTTCATCGACCTGAATCCGATCGCCCTGACGCTTGAGTTCGCGCGCCAGCGGATCGACAAGGGCGCTTGAATCGAACGCCTGGCCGATGGCTTTGAAGATTGCATCGGCGGCCAGTTCGAAGGTTTCGCCAGTGGTTTGCAGTCGACCTTCCACCAGGTGTGTGCGAGCGAAGCGCATGCCACGCACGTTGCCTTGATCGTCGAGCAGCACTTCTTCGGGTTGCGCCCACGTCAGCAAGCGCACCTGATTGGCTTTGGCTATGTCTTGTTCGTGGTGGGTGGCGCCCATGTCCTCGGCACCGCGGCGATACACCAGATTCACGTCATGCGCGCCGAGGCGGGCCATTTGCACGGCCATGTCGATGGCGGTGTTACCGGCACCGAGGACGATGCAATGATCGGCCAAAGGCAGTTGTGTCAGATCATCGGCCTGGCGCAATTCGCGGATGTACTCGGTGGCGGCGAGCAAGCCCGGCGCATCTTCGTGGGCCAGCCCAAGCTGTTTGCTGGCGTTGAGGCCAAGTCCGAGGAACACTGCGTCGAATTGTTGATGCAGTTCGCTGAGGGTCAGGTTTTCACCGAGTTTCTGCCCGTGACGGATTTCGATGCCACCGATCTGCAGCAGGAAATCGAGTTCCTTCTGCGCGTAATCGTCCACCAGTTTGTACTTGGCGATCCCGTATTCGTTGAGGCCGCCTGCCTTTTCCCGCGCTTCGAAAATCACCACGTCATGCCCGTGCATGGCGCTGCGATGAGCGCAGGACAAACCGGCCGGCCCGGCACCGACCACGGCGATGCGTTTGCCGGTGGCTGCGGCGCGAGGGAAGGGGTGTTCGCTGAAGTGCGCGTTGTCCACGGCGTAGCGCTGCAACAGGCCGATCAACACCGGTGCGCATTCATGGGCGTTGTTGCGCACGCAGGCTTGCTGGCAAAGGATTTCCGTCGGGCAGACCCGGGCGCAACTGCCGCCGAGAATGTTCGCCGAGAGGATTTTCTGCGCCGCGCCTTGCACGTTGTCCTGATGGATATTGCGGATGAACGAGGGAATGTCGATGTCGCTCGGACAGGCATTCACGCACGGCGCGTCGTAGCAATACAGGCAGCGCGAGGCTTCCAGGTGCGCCTGGCGGTCGTTGAGCGGTGGCGCCAGATCGGTGAAATGGCCGGCGAGGGCGGCCGCATTCTCGTAGGGATGCGGGAGGTGCTTCAGGGTCTTGATCACGGTGTTGGCCTCACGGTTATTGAGGTAACTGCCTCTGGTGGGCATTGGTTTTTGTGTCGTCTGTGTCTATGCGATCGCAGCAAGCCGGCTCCTACAGGGGAATGCATTTCAACTGTGGGAGCCGGCTTGCTGGCGATGGGCCGAAGGCCTCGATCTCAGCGTTTCACGGCAACGGGCTGATTCAACTCCGCCCGCTTGCTCAGCAAATCAAACACCGCCGGATACGCCGGCCGTTCGACATACCGCCCGGCCCCACGCTCGGCGCGCAAATCCCCATCGGCCCAGACCACACGGCCCTGGCTGATCGTATGGCTCGGCACCCCGCGTACGGTCTTGCCTTCGAAGATGTTGAAGTCGACTTGCTGGTGATGGGTCTTCGCCGAAATCGTCCGCGAACCTTCGGGATCCCACAGCACCAGATCCGCATCGGCACCGACGCGAATCGCTCCTTTACGTGGATAGAGGTTGAAAATCTTCGCAGTGTTAGTGGAGGTCAGCGCGACAAATTGCTGCATCGAAAAACGCCCGGTGTTGACCCCTTCATGCCATAACACCGCCATGCGGTCTTCGATACCGGCGGTGCCGTTCGGGATCTTGCTGAAGTCGTCACGCCCCGCGGCTTTTTGCTCGGCGCAGAAGCAGCAGTGGTCGGTGGCGGTGGTGTGCAGGTTGCCGGATTGCAGCCCGTGCCAAAGTGCTTCCTGATGGCCGCGAGGACGGAACGGCGGGCTCATCACGTAACCGGCAGCGGTCTGCCAGTCCGGGTGTTGATAGACGCTGTCGTCCAGTAGCAAATGACCCGCCAACACTTCGCCGTAGACTTGCTGGCCCTTGCTGCGGGCGTAGGTGATTTCGTCGAGCGCTTCCTTGGTCGACACGTGAACCAGGTACAGCGGCGTGCCCAGGGTTTCAGCGATGCGAATGGCCCGGCTCGCTGCTTCGCCCTCAACCTGAGAAGGGCGCGACAATGGATGCGCTTCAGGGCCGGTGATGCCCTGCGCCATCAGCTTGCGTTGCAGGTGATAAACCAGCTCGCCGTTTTCCGCATGCACTGTCGGCACCGCGCCCAGCTCCAGGCAGCGCTCGAAACTCGCCACCAGCGTGTCGTCGGCGGCCATGATCGCGTTCTTGTAAGCCATGAAGTGCTTGAAGCTGTTGACGCCGTGCTGGCTGACCAGCTCGGCCATTTCCTCGCGCACCTGCTCGCTCCACCAGGTGATCGCGACGTGGAAGCCATAGTCCGAGGCCGACTTCTCTGCCCAGCCGCGCCACTGATGAAACGCCTCCATCAGCGACTGCTGCGGGTTGGGAATCACGAAGTCGATGATCGACGTGGTGCCCCCGGCAAGTCCCGCCGCCGTGCCGCTGAAAAAGTCTTCACTGGCCACGGTGCCCATGAAGGGCAGTTGCATGTGCGTGTGCGGGTCGATGCCGCCGGGCATCAGGTATTGGCCGCTGCCGTCGAGCACTTCGACGCCCGCCGGAACATCAAGATTGTCGCCGATGGCTTTGATCACGCCGTCGGCGCAATAGACGTCGGCGCGATAACTTTCATCATGGGTAATAACGGTGGCGCCACGGATCAACAGAGACATTCCGAGTTCCTCGCAGGCAATGACCGACTGGTGCCGGTTCTAAATGTTTTATATGAAGCAAGCGTCAACAGGAGTATTCCTGTCATCACTGTCAGGAATAGAAGCTAGTATGAGATCAGGGAATCAGCAAGAATATTTTTTATAAGCATATAACCGATTTAAGTCATTGAAATATAAATACTAAAACGATTAATCACCAAAATGGTGAGGCCTCTCACCATTTTGACGCACTTGACAGGTTCAAAAAATGGTCAAGATTTCTTATGTGAAATCAGCCGCTTGAGGATGGTCTATGGTTGATGCGCAACTTTGAAAAAAAGATCGACGCACCAGATTGAGCCCTGATATTTCGGACAACTTGCCAGTCCTTTGGCCTGAGGGAACGGGCAAGTCACCGAGGGCTCACCAGTTATATAAATAAAATTGATAAACATCAGTGCTTTACAAAGTTTTTATGGAACTGCCCGATGCGCAATCGAGGTGCCCGGCACGTTAATTGATGCCGCCAGCCCGCGATGAGCAAAAAATAATTCAAAGAACAGTGGAGCGGCCATGCAACAGATCAGATCGCAAGTGACCGAGCGCGACGGCTTGTTCGAGCTCGAAGCCGGCAGCGACGTCCTAGACAGTCCCCGTTATAACCACGACATGGCACCGACCAAGGTGCGCGAACGAACCTGGAACAAATGGCACATCACCGCGCTGTGGGTCGGGATGGCGATCTGTGTGCCGACCTACACCCTCGGCGGGGTGCTGACCGCCTATTTCGGCCTGACGGTCGGTGAAGCGCTGGTAGCGATTCTGTTCGCCAACATCATTGTGTTGATCCCGCTGACATTGAACGCTTTCCCCGGCACCAAATACGGCATCCCGTTTCCTGTATTGCTTCGATCGTCATTCGGCATCCTGGGCTCCAACATTCCCTGCCTGATTCGTGCCTTGGTGGCGTGTGGCTGGTTTGGCATCCAGACGATGTTTGGCGGGCTGGCGATTCACCTGTTTCTGGGCTCGGTCTTCGAGGGCTGGAAATCCCTCGGCGGCACCGGCGAAGTGATCGGTTTCATGGTGTTCTGGGCCCTGAACCTGTGGGTGGTGATTCGCGGCGCCGAGTCGATCAAATGGCTGGAAACGCTTTCCGCGCCGCTGTTGGTGCTGGTGGGTGTCGGATTGCTGGTCTGGGCCATGCCGAACGTGTCGATGACCGAGCTGCTGGCGATCCCGGCCAAACGCCCGGAAGGCGCCAGCGTGGTCAGTTACTTCGCCGCCGGGTTGACCGCGATGGTCGGGTTCTGGGCCACGTTGTCGCTGAACATCCCGGACTTCAGCCGCTACGCCAAAAGCCAGAAGGACCAGATTGTCGGGCAGATCATCGGCCTGCCGCTGACCATGTTTCTGTTCGCCTCGCTGGGCGTGGTGATGACCGCCGCGTCGGTGAAACTGGTGGGCGTGACCGTGTCTGACCCGGTCACGCTGATCGGCCATATCCAGAGCCCGGTCTGGGTCGCGCTGGCCATGGCGCTGATCATCATTGCCACGCTCTCCACCAACACCGCCGCCAACATTGTTTCGCCGACCAACGATTTCCAGAACATCGCGCCGAAGGTGATCAACCGCACCAAAGCGGTGTTGCTGACGGGGCTGGTGGGACTGGTGCTGATGGCCCATGAGCTGCTGAAAAAGCTTGGGTTGATTGTCTCGGACGTGAGCCTGGAAACGGTCTATTCGAACTGGCTGCTGGGTTATTCCAGCCTGCTCGGCCCGATCGCCGGGATCATGGTGGTGGATTATTTCCTGATCAAGAAACAGCAACTGGACCTGGCCGGGCTTTATCGCGATGACGTGTATCCGGCATGGAACTGGTTCGGGTTTATCGCATTCGGCGTGCCGGTGGTGTTGACGCTGCTGTCGTTGGGCAGCGATGCGTTCAGCTGGTTTTACAGCTATGGGTGGTTCACTGGCTCGGCGCTGGGCGGGTTGATTTATTACGGGTTGTGTTCGATGCGGCCTAATCCATCAGTCGCGAAATCTCCGGTGTGACGGATGGCCCCTTCGCGAGCAAGCCCGCTCCCACATTTGGAATGCGTTCCCCTGTGGGAGCGGGCTTGCTCGCGAAGGCGGCCTCGAAGACACCAAAACATTGCCTGAAAAACCTATAACGACTGCCTGAGGAGATCACCATGAACGCTGCCACAGACGTTCTGCAATCCACCCATCAGCACATCAACCGCGACCGCCTGTGGCAGTCGCTCATGGACCTGGCCAGGCTCGGCGCCACCGTCAAGGGCGGTGTCTGTCGCCTGGCCCTGACCGACCTCGATCGTCAGGCCCGCGATATCTTCGTCAAGTGGTGCGAGGAGGCCGGCTGCACCGTCAGCATCGACGCCGTCGGCAACATCTTCGCCCGCCGCCCCGGCCGCAATCCGAACCTGCCACCGGTAATGACCGGCAGCCACATTGACACCCAACCCACCGGCGGCAAGTTCGACGGCTGCTTCGGCGTGCTCGCCGGCGTCGAGGTACTGCGCACCCTCAACGACCTCGGCGTGGAAACCGAAGCGCCGCTGGAAGTGGTGGTCTGGACCAACGAAGAAGGCTCGCGCTTCGCCCCCTGCATGATGGGCTCCGGCGTGTTCGCGGAAAAATTCACCCTTGAGGAAACCCTGGCCAAGGTCGACGCCGAAGGCATCACCGTAGGCGAGGCACTGAACGCGATTGGCTATGCCGGTCCGCGTCAGGTCAGCGGCCATGCGGTCGGCGCCTATTTTGAAGCCCACATCGAACAAGGCCCGATCCTTGAGGACGAACGCAAAACCATCGGCGTGGTGATGGGGGCTCTCGGCCAGAAATGGTTCGACCTGAAACTGCGCGGTGTCGAAGCCCACGCCGGCCCGACCCCGATGCACCTGCGCAAGGACGCACTGGTCGGCGCCGCCGTGATCGTCGGGGCCGTCAACCGCGCCGCCCTCGGCCATCAACCTCACGCCTGCGGCACCGTCGGTTGCCTGCAAGCCTATCCCGGCTCGCGCAACGTCATCCCCGGCGAAGTGCGCATGACCCTGGACTTCCGTCATCTGGAACCGGCACGCCTGGATTCGATGATCGCCGAAGTCCGAGAAGTGATCGAAACCACCTGCGAAGAACACGGCCTGACCTTCGAATTGACGCCCACTGCCGACTTCCCGCCGCTGTATTTCGACAAAGGCTGCGTCGAAGCCGTCCGCGGCGCGGCCCAAGGGCTGGGCTTGACGCACATGGACATCGTCAGCGGAGCAGGGCACGACGCAATCTTCCTCGCCGAACTCGGCCCGGCCGGAATGATCTTCGTACCGTGCGAAGGCGGTATCAGCCACAACGAAATCGAAAACGCAGCACCGGATGATCTGGCGGCAGGGTGTGCGGTGTTGTTGCGGGCGATGCTGGCGGCGTCGGCGGCGATTGCCGGAGGGCAACTGGCGGCATGAAAATCAAAAGATCGCAGCCTTCGGCAGCTCCTGCATTGATCGCGTACAACCACGGAATTTAAGGGTGTACGCACCTCGTAGGAGCTGGCGAAGGCTGCGATCTTTTGAGCTCCTTCTGCACGATCACAATCCCTCGCGGTCGTAATCTTCACAGAGCGCCACAGGTTGGCGCGATCAGAATTGTGGAGATCCAATGAGCCAGGACGTCCTGACCACCGAAACCAATCGCCGTCAGTTGCAGCAGATCATCGCCGGCCTGTCTGACGGCGTGATCCTGCTGGAGCTCGATCAGACCCTCCTCTGGGCCAACGAAGCCGCGCTCACCATGCACGGTGTCAGCCGGATCAGCGACCTGGGCGCCAATGCCCGGGAGTACGCCAAGCGCTTCGCCTTGCGCTACCGCAATCACCATCCGGTCGCCGCCGACAACTACCCGATAAACCGCGTGGCGCGTGGTGAAACATTCAGTGATGTGCTGGTGGAAGTGACTCAGCTCGACGATGAAGAGCGTACCTGGGTCCACAACGTGCGCAGCATGGTCCTGGCCGACAGCGGCGGTAAACCGGAGTCGCTGGTGCTGATCATGGATGACGTCACCGAGTGGGCCAGCGCCGAGCAGCGCTTCGAAAAGACCTTCAGCGCCAACCCGGCCCCGGCGGTGATCTGTCGCCTGAGTGATTTGCGCTATATCAAGGTCAATGCGGGTTTTCTGGAAATGACCGGCTACACCCGCGATCAGGTCATCGGCGTTTCGACCTATGAGCTGGACATCCTCGAGGGCGCGGAAAAGAAAGACCTGGCGATCGAGCGCTTGCGCGAGCACGCCACCATTCCCCAGATGCAGGCCGAGCTGAAAGTGGCCGAGGGCGGTAGCAAGCAAGTGATCGTCGCCGGGCAACCCCTTGAGCTTCACGATGAAGACTGCATGTTGTTTTCCTTCGTCGATATGGATCCCCGGCACAAGGCCGAAGTGGCGCTGCGTCAGAGTGAAGAACGGTTCGCCAAAGCGTTTCGCCTGACGCCCGTGCCGATCCTGGTGTGCAACGCCAGTGATCAGGTGGTGCTGGACGTCAATGAGGCGTTTCTCGAAACGCTCAGCTATCCCAGTGAAGAAGTGCTCGGTAAGACCATTGCCGAGATCGATTTCATCCACGACAAGAGCGCCCGCGCACGGTTGTTCGCGACGCTGGAGAAAACCGGAACGCTGGATCGCATCGATGTCAGCGTACGCAAGAAAGACAGTGACCTGATCGAGTGCGCGATTTCCGCTGACACCGTGAACATTCAGGACAACCCCTGCTACCTGCTGGTGCTGATGAACATCACCGAGCGCAAACGCACCGAGCTGGAATTGGTGGCGGCGATTGAAGAGGTAATGAAAGACGCGTCCTGGTTCAGCCGTACGCTGATCGAAAAACTCGCCAATGTGAAAAGGGTCAACTCGCCAAAATTGCCCAGTGTGTCCTTCACTGATCTGACGGCCCGGGAGCGCGATGTGCTTGGCCTGATCTGCGAAGGCCTCGCCGACAAGGAAATCGCCGCGCGCCTGAAACTGGCCCCCAACACCGTCCGTAATCACGTGTCGACGGTTTATTCCAAGCTCGATGTTCACAGTCGCAGCGAGGCCATCGTCTGGGCGCGCGAGCGCGGATTGTTCTCCGGCGAGAGACGACCCAAGGGGCAGCGTTAAGGTGCAAATGCACTAGTTGAGGCAGTGCAAATGGATGTTCTGATCGGGCACGGCGGTTCTTAGGCTGCAAGGGTGCGATACGAGTCTTCGCGAACCCTTCGATACATGAAAAGGAACCGTCACATGGTTACGTTCAAAGCGCACTGCTTGATGCGCCGCCGCCAAGGTGAATTGCAATGATTTCTCTGGCGCAATTACGCCTGCAACTGGAACGCAGTTTTTCGCCGCTGGCCTGTGAGTGCACACTCACGGGGGACCATTCGTTGACGGTGAAGCTCTATCACCCGGTGTCGGGGCAGGTGGATCTGGTGGTCAGCGGGTTGAGCGTAACAGCGCTACGCACCCCGGATGCCGTGCAGGCACTGGTTGAAGAGCTGCGCTACGAACTCGAATGCAACACCCTGCATCAATGAGCTCCCATACTCAGGAAATGACTGACAGTTCAGCGGGAAGAACACATTGTTTTTTCTGTGGCCGGATCGTGGACTTTCCAGCGTAGTTTTGTTGTCACAAAAAATGAGCACATCATTTTTTGCAGGTCAGCCTAATGAACAGTCTTGGGAAACGCGTTTCTACACCGTTATCGCTCGCCTTCTGCGCAGCCCTGATTGGCGGTTGCGCAAGCCCGCCACCTCCACCGCCCGCCGCACCGCCTCCGATTCCTCAGCGCACCTGTGAAACGTCTGAAAAAACCGACGTGCTGGGTGATGTGCGGGCGGAGGAGGGGCAGGTGACGCGGGAGACTACTGCGACTCGTTGCGTCACTCAGTAGTCTCGTGCTGTCACGGTAGTTCGGATTTTTATCGCGATTTGATCTAGAGGAACTGTCATTTATGACAGTTCCTTCGTGAAAGCATTTTCTTGATAGTCGAGTGGTCAGTTTTCTTGTTGCCACCGCGATTATCGAGAGGATGCCATGACCATTAAAGTTAACGCCGACAAAGCCATTTACAAGAGCTCTTCTTGGGATGAAACCACGTTGCGGATAAATGGCGTGGTGGTGAAGTGGGGCGATCCCGTCTTTATTGATCGAGGGCGTGAAAACGTACTGGAACTGGAGGCTCTGCCGGGATTTGCGAAGGAGTTACGACTCGGTTCGGGTAGTGGAAACCTGACCTTCAAGGCATCTCCGGACTTCGAGACCCCAGTCCGGGAACCATTCAAATGGAAGCTTACCCCGGACGACAGCAGCAAAAGTGGTCTTGTCGAACTGGTTCTTTATAGTGCCGATCAGGTGGCGCCTCGGCCGGTTGAATGTTTGGTGATGTCAGACGATCTCGCCAACGAGCTTAAGGTTTTGGTGAATGGCGATGAGATTCCACCAGGTGGGAGGAATTTCAACGGGAACCGAGAGTACCGCATCACCGCGAGTTGGACGGATCCAGAAATGGCCCACGCAAGCCTGAAACTGGAGGTAGTGCCCGTATCGGGTGTGGGGGCAGATGACTTTACCAGCATGCCGCCCTTGGGCCAGCCAACACCAACGCGTGCGTGGGGCTTCAAGGGGGGTATGAAGATGGGTGCGTTCAAATTGCGCCTATCCACGGAAAATGGCATGGCTAAAATGGAATCGCCGATTAACCGATTGCTGCCGTATGCAGACTTCACTTTAAAATTCGATGCTTTTGGCCTGCCTGCACCTTTGCCTCCCGAGAAGGTCAAGGTGTTGGTCGGTTATCCGTTTACAGTGGCTGTAAGGCTCAGAAACTCAGTAGGCACTCCTTTGGCTGAAATTCCTGTAGCGTGTTCCCAAGATGGAACTCCTCTCATCACCGGTCATACCAACTCCAGTGGATACCTGCAAATCGGGTTGTTCATACACCCTCAACCCAAATTGTTAAAGTACTCTGCAATTGCAACTTTACCGGACCACACAACGAGTGAAACGGAGGTGTGGGTTGATGTTGTTGTCAAGGAGCAGGAGACGGACGCTACATGATGCTGCAGTTACAGATCAGCCTGATATGCCAGTTGACCAAAGTAGGCGGCTTCTGGCTGATACCTGTTCAGTAGTGTGAATAGCGGGAACCTGGCTTGCCGGCGATGCGTCCTTAAAGACTCTATTGTCGAAAAGCCGGGCTCTTGTGGAAAACAAACACTTCATCGTGATTTCATGACAAAAATCCGCCATCCACATTTAGCGAAATGCCAGTCGTATAATTCGAAGCATCACTCGCCAGATACACGCCACCCCAGCCATCTCGCTCGGATCCGCCATAGGTAAATGTTATTCCTTTTTGTAATTTATTTATCGCGATTTGACCTAATTAAACTGTCACTATTGACAGTTACCGCAAGTGTTTTTTTCTCGATAGTCAAGTGATCAGTTTTCTCCATTGCCACCACCGATAATCGAGATGAAGCCATGACCCACCCAAACAAATCCGCAGTGGCCACGACACTACCCGACTGGAGCCAGGCAAAGTTCTTCCTGAACGGTCTGGAGATCAAAACAGACAAGAGGAACATTTTGCTCCGAGAGCAGGAGAACAAACTGAGCATCAAGTTTGAGTCGGGGGGCGTGAAAACGCTGCGCCTTGGTGTGGGGGACAATAACGAGAATTTAAACGTCGAGTCGGATCCGCCTTTTGGCCACCCTGTTTATCCCGACGATGATGATGGCAGTTTCAACTGGATCATCAAGACAGAGAACAACCGAAGTGGCGCAGTGCAATTAGTTGTATATACCACGGATGTGGCATTACCGGCGGTGATTGACAGCGTGGTGATCTCGAGCAATCTGGAAAATGAGTTGAAGGTGTTGGTGCGCGACGTTGCACTGCCACCTGGCGGAGCAACGTTCAACGCAGGTGAAACGTACCCAATCACCGCATCCTGGAACGACTCTGCAATGGAGGGGACTCCGCTGAAGCTTAACGTTGTGCCTGATGCAGGCCTTGCTCCAAGTGATTTTAATAGTGTTCCCCCTCTGGGTCAGCCAACCACCAATGAATGGCGGTTTACCGCTGCTTCCGGGAAGCAGGGTACGTTCAATTTGAAGGCTTCGACAGAAAGCAACGAGTCTGAACTGATAACTGCGAAGAACCAGTTAAAGATTGGCGCTCCAGCTACAGTCACTGTTTGGTTCATGGGGCGAGAGCGGCAGCCAGGCGCAACGTTGTATCCCCCACTGGGTCAATGGCTGGATCTCGAATTTCGTCGGCCGCAAGGAACGCCCGTTACGAAACATACGCTGAGTATTTTAAGGGATGCCCCCGGAGGCATGCGATTTACGCCGGCTGGTACTCAGGATTTAGGTACTGTTTGGAAGGTATTCGTCAATGATAATGCTGCCAATCAGAGGGGTGCTTTTACAATGACTGCAACGTTTGAAAAATTCTCCACTATTACACTGAGCTTCAATCTGGACTTTTGATTGTGCAAATGGATAGTTGTCTAGCAATACAAGTCTGTAAAATTGGATTAATTGCCTATGAGGCTGTGCGTAAGTGTTAAAGCGTTAAGAGCTTGCCCGTGGTGAAACTGCCGCGGGCGACGCTTACATATTGCGTAGCTGAATCAGGACAAGAACCCGCCATCCACATTCAGCGAAACACCGGTGGTGTAGCTGGATGCATCACTCGCCAGATACAAAACCGCCCCCGCCATCTCACTCGGATCCGCCACACGCGTGAGCGGGATCTGCGCCAGCGCGGTGTTCAAGATCGCCTCATTCTTCACCAGCGCCGAAGCAAACTTGGTGTCGGTCAGCCCCGGCAGCAACGCGTTACAACGAATCCCGAACTGCGCATATTTCGGCAGTCACTTTGGTCATATTGATTGTTGCGACCTTTGGTCGACAAGTTGATGTTCCGGAAAATATGGCGAGTGTTATTGGATTATGACGATCCTTGATGACAAGCAATAGTTCCAGAACTGAAAGCAAGTCGATACAAAAGAATGTTCAGCTTGCTTCGGTGGAGTGCATCTGGGTGTTAGCCTGGTTATCGCAATATATTCTAGTCCAGCTGTCACTTGTGACAGTTACAAGCTTTGTTTTTGTCTCGATAATTAAGTTTTCAGCTTTTTCATATCAATGTAAAGCAAGCAATGTATCGACGAACTGAAGCGGAGAAATATTTGGCCATGGTTAATTCGAGCCCCCCTTGGGAAAAAGCAAATGTACTGATCAATGGAGTCGAATGGGTTCCGGGTTCAAGCGGTGTGATGTATCCCGATCAGACAAACAAGATAGAAGTAGAGATCCCAGAGGAGAGTTTGCAGACGCTGCGCTTCGAGGTGGTCAATCATGGTGACCTGAAACCAGACGCAGATCCGGCGTGGGGGGTAGACATTGAAAGGGACGCTGGCAAATTTACTTCGCGGGTGACTTTTCCTGGAGGTTCACCTGGCGCTATCACACTTCTTGTTTATAGCAGGGACGTGGTTACTGTTTTGGAGGTTCCCTGTGAAGTGAAAAAAAACGAGCCTTCTTTCAGGTTCTGGTATGAATCAACAGGACAGGACGCACCTCTTCCTCCAGAAGTCGTCAATATTCGTGTTAACGGTTGGTCGGGCGTTAATTTAAGGCTAAAGCGTTCAGATGGCACTCCTCTCAACAATGTTCGCGTGACTCTTTACAGGCCTGAAAAAGAACCCTTCAAAAGAATAACCAGTGGGCAAGGGATTGTTCAGGGAGATGTCTTCCTGAACACCACGACCGGTCCGCGCACATTCGAGGCGGTAGCAGAGCTTCCTGATGGAGATTTATCGGTGAAGTTGCTGATAAATGTAAGAGAGTGGCCCTGGCCTTAGAGGGGCAAGGGTTCGCGTTCGGGACTGGCACAGGCGTTTTTGGGTTCCGCCAGTGCGATAGGCGAATTCGGGACAAATACACCGATTACTCAGACAAAAGGCAGCCGAGGCTGCCTTTCTTGTTCATCCGATAAAGCGACTCAGGACAAGAACCCGCCATCCACATTCAGCGAAACACCGGTGGTGTAGCTGGAAGCGTCACTGGCCAGATACAACACCGCCCCCGCCATCTCACTCGGATCCGCCACACGCTTGAGCGGGATCTGCGCCAGCGCGGTGTTCAAGATCGCCTCATTCTTCACCAGCGCAGAAGCAAACTTGGTGTCGGTCAGCCCCGGCAGCAACGCGTTACAACGAATCCCGAACTGCGCACATTCCTTGGCGAACACCTTGGTCATGTTGATCACGGCAGCCTTGGTCACCGAGTAGATGCCCTGGAAGATCCCCGGCGAGATGCCGTTGATCGACGCCACGTTGATGATGCTGCCGCCACCGTTTTCACGCATCAGCTTGCCGGCTTCGACCGACATGAAGAAGTAACCGCGGATGTTCACATCGACGGTTTTCTGGAAGGCGCTGAGGTCGGTGTCGAGCACGTTGCAGAACTGCGGGTTGGTCGCGGCGTTGTTGACCAGGATGTCCAGGCGGCCGAACTGTTCGCGGATGCCGGCGAAGACCTGGCTGATCTGTTCCATTTCACCGATGTGGCAGGCGACGGCAGTGGCTTTGCCGCCAGCGGCGATGATCGCGTCGGCGACGTGCTGGCAGCCCTCGAGTTTGCGACTCGAAACGATCACATGGGCGCCTTGTTGGGCCAGGAGTTTGGCGATGGCTTCACCGATGCCACGGCTGGCGCCGGAGACGAAAGCGATCTTGCCGTCGAGGTCGAACAACTGAGTCTTGGACATGGGTTTTCCCTTGTTTTTGGAGGTCTGGATCAGAGGCTGATGCTGTTCACTCAAGCGAATAGGGGCCCTTGCAGGAGCGAGCTTGCTCGCTCCTGCAGTTTCCTTCAGTGAGCCGCATCAGGATCAGAGGCTGGATTTCTGGATGACCTGCAAGCTCATCTGCTCCAGCAGTTTGTTCATGTGAATGAACTGCGCAAAGCGTTTGTCCTGAGTCTGACCATGGAAGAAGCGGTAGTAGATCTGCTGCACGATGCCGGCAAGACGGAACAGGCCGTAGGTGTAGTAGAAGTCGAAGTTGTCGATCTGGATGCCCGAACGCTGGGCGTAGTAATCGACGAATTCGCGGCGGGTCAGCATGCCCGGTGCGTGGCTCGGCTGGCGGCGCATCAGTTTCACCGGTGCCGGGTCGTCGGCTTCGATCCAGTAGGCGAGGGTGTTGCCCAGGTCCATCAGCGGGTCGCCGAGGGTGGTGAGTTCCCAGTCGAGCACACCGATGATCTGCATCGGGTTGTTCGGGTCAAGGATCACGTTGTCGAAACGGTAGTCGTTATGGACGATGCTCGACGTCGGGTGATCGGCGGGCATCTTGTCGTTGAGCCAGGCCTTGACCGTTTCCCACTGCGGCGCGTCCGGTGTCAGGGCTTTTTCGTAGCGGTCGCTCCAGCCTTTGATCTGCCGTGCCACATAGCCTTCGGGCTTGCCGAGGTCGCCCAGGCCATAAGCCTTGTAGTCAACCTGATGCAGCTCGACGAACTTGTCGATGAAGCTTTTGCACAAGGCTTCGGTTTTCGCCGAATCCAGGCCCAGTTCCGGTGGCAGTTCGGCGCGCAGGATGATCCCCTTGACCCGTTCCATCACATAGAACTCGGCGCCGATCACCGATTCGTCAGTGCAGTGCACGTAGGCTTTCGGGCAGTACGGAAAACCGTCGCGCAATTGATTGAGGATACGAAATTCGCGGCCCATGTCATGGGCGGATTTCGCCTTGTGGCCGAACGGCGGCCGGCGCAGGACGAATTCCTGTTCGGGGTATTCCAGCAAGTAAGTGAGGTTCGACGCACCGCCGGGGAACTGGCTGATCTGCGGCAAACCGCTGAGGCCCGGAATGTGGGCCTTGAGGTACGGATCGATCAGGCTGGCATCGAGTTCTTCGCCGGTGCGGATACGGGTGGACTGGTCAGTAAGCGCCATGCTTATCCCTTCTGCTTATTCTGGAGGCCTGAAACTATTGGCTAATCTAATGCGCACACCCCGCAGCCACAACCACGATCGGCCCTTATAGGTGAGGGTGTTGCCGGGCAATCATTGCTTTTGATACACCTGTTTGAATTGTCTTACAGCGCGGCGTTATTTTCGGGCGGCGTCGCCGATGCCGATGTCGGCAGGCTGACGGGGGTGAGCACCGGCTGACCGGAAAAAAACGCCATCAGGTTGCGCCCGACCAGTTCGACGGTGCTCTGGGTCGCTTCGGGCGACAGGCCTGCGACGTGTGGCGTGAGAATCACATTGCTCAGCGATTTCAGGGCATCCGGCACTTGTGGTTCATGATCGAAGACATCCAGCGCCGCGCCACCAATGCGTCGTTGCTCCAGAGCGCTGATCAGGTCGGCAGTCACCACCACGCTGGCCCGGGCGATGTTGACGAGAAATCCGTTGGGCCCCAACGCATCCAGCACCGATCGATTGATCAAGCTGCGGGTGCCGAGCCCGCCGGGCGTGGCCACCACCAGGAAATCCGAGGCGCGGGCCAGTTCGGTCGGTGTCGAGCAGAAGCTGTACGGCACGTCGCTGCGGTGTTGGCGGTTGTGGTAGCTGACGGTCATGTCAAAACCGTTGGCGGCGCGTTTGGCGATGGCCATGCCGACAGCTCCGAGGCCGAGAATGCCCATGCGTTTGCCGGCCAGGGAAGGGCGCATGATTTTCGGCCACTCGCCCCGGCGCACGGCAGCATCGCAACGGGGGATGTCACGCACCATCGAAAGCAGCATCGCCATTGCATGGTCGGCGACAGAAGAGGCGTTGACCCCGGCGCCGTTGGTGACCGTGATGCCCCGGTCGGCAGCGGCCTGCAGGTCGACTTGTTCGTAACCGGCACCAATCACACAAATGATCTTCAGTGCCGGCAGTGCAGCGATTTCATCGGCATACAGGCCCAGCGGGCCGCGGGTCAGTACCGCATCGATACGCGCACCGTGGGTCGAAATGGCTTCGGCCCGTTCGGCGGGGGTTGGCGCCAATATCAGGTGAAAACCCTGATGTTCGAGAATCGGCAGGTAATCATTGATCGTTTCGACCAGTACCAGGACAGTGGCGGGCATGCTGGGCTCCTGTGGCTTGAATATCCCTAGAGATTGCTGGCTTCAAAACGCATGGGCAACGATTAAAGATCGCAGCACTGCCAGATGATCATAGCGGAACAGGAGCGCCAGGTTAGCGCGCTGTCAGAAAGGTGCGCGCGGCCTCCAGAATTTCATCGGACAAGGCATCGCCCCGGGTGGCCCGGGCAAGCGTCAGTGCGCCGACCATGAGGGAATATTGCACCAGCGCCTGTTGACGATCGCGGGCGTCGTCGCCGGTATCCATCAGGGGCGTGAACGTGTCGAGCAATGACCCGAGGCCTTCCATGAAGGTTTGGCGCAGGCCGCTGTCGGCGGCTTCGTGGCAAATGTCACCGGCAAACGCCACCACCGGGCAGCTATCGCCCGGATTGTCGCGGCTGGTGGCCGACAGGTAGGGGCCGATCAAGGCCCGACGGGCGGCGTTCTTGTCTTCGTTGGCGGCAATCCAGTCTTTCCAGCGGTCTGCCGATTGCTGGAATGCGCGGCCGCTGGCCTCCTGAGCCAGGGCTTCCCTGGACTCGAAATGCCCATAGAAGCCGCCATGGGTCAGGCCCGCCGCGCGCATGACATCAATCACACTAATGCCGTGCAGACCCCGTTCGCGAAACAGCCGCGTGGCCGCCTCGACGATGATCTCGCGGTTGAGTTCGGCTTGCTTGCGGGAAACACGGGGCATTGGCGGCTCACAAAGATAGAGGATGGCGATCAGAGGGCGTACTGAGCAATTCCGTTGCCGAACGACCAGTTTTCTTTTTTCACTTCGACCAGATTAATGAATACATCCTCCAGTCGCACCGCCAGTTCAGCGTTCAGGCTCTCGGCGATGGTTTTGTAGAGCAGCTTCTTCTGCTCGACGGTTCGGCCTTCGCTCAGGGTGATCTGGATCACCACCAGTTGATCGGTGCGATTGATCCCCAGGTATTGCGGATCGAAGATGAAGTGCTGCTCGTCGTGTTCGGCGAGGATCTGGAAATTATCGTTTTCCGGAACGCCGATGGCACTGTGCATGGCGGCGTAAACCAGCTGACCGACGCGTTTGGCGTGAGTGGGGTCCTGATGCTTTTTGATATCGATGCGAACCAGTGGCATGGCATTTCCCTCATGCAGAATGAAGATTGCTTCAAAATACATGACGGGAAACCTTTATCAAGTCGAGTCTGCATTTGGCGATGAAACGCTTGTGCGGGATCGAGGCTCACTCGAAATTGTAGGAGCCGGCTTGCTGGCGAAAGATTTTGGATACTGCGGTGTCCTTCCGACCCCGTCGCTAGCAAGCCAGCTCCTACAAGGTTGTGTTCGCTCCAGATTGACTGATCCGCACAACCATTCCTCACCTAAGTCTTTGCTTCTGCTCATTAATCCCGGACAATCGCGCCCCTGTTTCGGCCAGGGCGCTGCCTGTCGGATTTTTCCGACTCGTCCTGACCGGGTAGCAACTGACCGGAATGCGGAGATCCCACCGGATGAATGATCAGGCCAATAGCGTCAATGAACGCTATGTAGCGGCGAAACCTGTCAGCCTTGAAGGCTGGAACCGCCATGACACCACCTGGATGCTCGGCCTGTTTGGCACGGCCATCGGGGCCGGTACGTTGTTTTTGCCGATCAACGCGGGTCTGGGCGGCTTCTGGCCGTTGCTGATCCTGGCGGTGCTGGCGTTCCCCATGACTTTTTACGCACACCGTGGCCTGACCCGTTTCGTATTGTCCGGGCGCGAAGGCGCGGACATCACCGAAGTGGTGGAAGAGCACTTCGGCATCAAGGCCGGTGCGCTGATCACCTTGCTGTACTTCTTTGCGATCTTTCCGATCCTGCTGATCTACAGCGTGGCGCTGACCAACACCGTCGGCAGTTTCCTTGAGCATCAACTGCACATCATGCCGCCACCGCGCGCGGTGTTGTCGTTTGTGCTGATCCTCGGTTTGCTGGCCGTGGTGCGTTGCGGTGAGCAGGTGATCGTCAAGGCCATGAGCCTGATGGTGTATCCGTTTATCGTGGCGTTGCTGTTCCTGGCGGTGTTCCTGGTTCCGCACTGGAATGGCGGCATCCTGACCACGGCATCGACGGTGCCTGAGCCGTCGGCGCTGTTGCACACTTTGTGGCTGGCGATTCCGGTGATGGTGTTCTCGTTCAACCATTCGCCGATCATCTCGGCGTTCGCGGTGGACCAGAAGCGTCGCTACGGTGACCATGCCGAGGAGCGCAGTTCGCAGATCCTGTCCCGCGCGCATGTGTTGATGGTGGTGATGGTGCTGTTCTTCGTGTTCAGCTGCGTGCTGACCCTGTCGCCGGCGCAACTGGCGGAAGCGAAGGCGCAGAATCTGTCGATCCTGTCGTACCTGGCTAACCACTTCAGCAATCCGACCATTGCGTTTGCGGCGCCGTTGATTGCGTTTGTGGCGATTTCCAAGTCGTTCCTCGGGCATTACATCGGTGCCAGTGAGGGGCTTAAAGGCCTGATCGTGAAGAGTGGCAAGCGTCCGGCGCCCAAGACTCTGGATCGCATGACCGCGGCGTTTATGCTGGTGGTGTGCTGGATCGTGGCGACGTTGAATCCGAGCATTCTGGGGATGATTGAAACCTTGGGTGGGCCGATCATCGCGGCGATTCTGTTCCTGATGCCGATGTATGCGATTCGTAAGGTGCCAGCGATGGCGCGCTTTCGTGGCCAGGCGTCGAATGTGTTTGTGACGGCGGTGGGTTTGGTGGCTATTTCGGCGTTGATTTATTCGCTGAGTGCCTGATCGGTGCCGCTCGTTTGATTTGATTTGCTGGAATGAATGACGGCTGATCCGCGCTGCGGGTTGGCCGTTTTTTTTGGGGCGAGTGTCGGTTATTGCAGATGTACCCGGACCCTTGTAGGAGCTGGCTTGCTAGCGATGGCTGAGCGTCAGGCGACTTGTTTTTTGAGGGTGTACATATCCATTCCTGCGGTAACGGCCGCTATGGGTTCCGCCCTGACGGCGGGTTACTTGGAAAAGCGCCAGGTAACCAAGCGCCTGCGCCCCTGACGTACGGCCTTCCAACGGGAGATCAAGATCAAGATCAAGATCAAAAACAAAAGCCAAAGCGAGGCGGCCTGAAAACCGACCTGCTTCCGTCGCCGCCACAGGGGATGCGTACGCTTACACAAAAAACCAAACATAAAAAAACGCCGCGCATCTCACGACACGCGGCGTCTTCTACAACGAGAAAGCCTTAGGCTTGAACAACCGGGATATTGGCGTTCGCAGCAGCCTCACGGAACTCGGCAATCTGGTCGAAGGACAGGTAGCGGTAAACATCAGCCGCCATGCTGTCGATCTTGCCAGCGTATTCCATGTACTCCTCGACGGTCGGCAGGCGACCCAGGATGGAAGCAACAGACGCCAACTCAGCCGAAGCCAGGTAAACGTTCGCGCCATCACCCAGACGGTTCGGGAAGTTACGGGTCGACGTCGACACCACAGTGGAGTTCGGCTCTACACGTGCCTGGTTACCCATGCACAGCGAGCAGCCTGGCATTTCCATGCGTGCGCCGGCCTTGCCGTAGATGCCGTAGTAGCCTTCTTCGGTCAACTGGTGAGCGTCCATCTTGGTCGGCGGCGACAGCCACAGACGGGTTGGAAGCTGACCTTTGACCTGATCCAGCAACTTGCCGGCAGCGCGGAAGTGACCGATGTTGGTCATGCACGAACCGATGAACACTTCGTCGATCTTCTCGCCAGCAACGCTGGACAGCAGACGGGCGTCGTCCGGGTCGTTCGGCGCGCAGAGCACAGGCTCTTTGATGTCGGCCAAGTCGATTTCGATGACTTCAGCGTATTCGGCGTCAGCATCGGCAACCATCAGCTCAGGGTTGGCAACCCAGGCTTCCATCGCTTGAGCACGACGTTCCAGGGTACGCGCATCGCCGTAGCCTTCGCCGATCATCCAGCGCAGCAGGGTGATGTTGGAGTTCAGGTACTCGGTGATCGACTCTTTCGACAGCTTGATGGTGCAACCGGCAGCCGAACGTTCAGCCGAGGCGTCGGACAGCTCGAAAGCCTG
>Ga0255334_1000265_pt1 | contig 49867 bp, 42 predicted proteins | sample EtOH5_35cm_T3_12_FD_202080 | JGI IMG/M metagenome (GOLD analysis project Ga0255334, IMG submission 202080) | Sandy soil microbial communities from University of British Columbia, Vancouver, Canada - EtOH5_35cm_T3_129 | ecosystem: Engineered > Artificial ecosystem > Sand microcosm > Unclassified ...
ATGAAAAATGTCCGCTGTCAAGTCCTTTGTGAAGGCAGACAGCGACACGAAAGGTCATACGGGGCAATAGGTTAGGCTATTTTTCGGTCGCCGCGCGATCTTGCCTCGCTTCGAGCTAGGTGTCGCATAGGCGCATCGCCGTGGAAAGCCAGAGAGCACCGCAGAGGGCACGGTGAGGTCGTCACCACAGCGTCACCTTATCCGACCGTCCTCCAAAGCAAAAGCGCAGCCCATCGGCTGCGCTTTTGCTTGCGGCCTGTCACGCGCCGCTAGGCGGGCTTCTGCGGGCCGGCCTTGGTGCCTGGGCCTCCCTTCTTGAACCCACGATCCCCCGCCATGAACGCCTCTAGCATGTGCGGGATCAACGTCGCCGCATCGACCACTTCGCCATAGGTCTGCGCGTGCAGCGCGGCGTAGCGGTCGAGGTCGGCTTTCAGGCTGGCCGGACACGCAAAGGTCAGCTTGACGCTGGTGGTGGACGGCAACGGCCCAAGGCGTAGTTTTCGTGCGCTCATCGCTGGCCTCCGCGCTGGTAGAACGAGGGCTGGTACGGTCGCAGAACCAAATCGCGGTTGACGATGATCCGCACCGGCAGGCCCGGTCGCTCGGTCAAGGTCGGCTGGATGTTCATGTTGCGCCGGGTCATCTCCTGGCCGACTTGATTGATGCTGTCCTGGGCGCTGTCGCGCCCTGCGATGACGATGCGGTTGCCGTCCTGCCGGTTCTCTGGCGCGGCCAGCTCGGCGCCGACGCCCAGCAGCGTCGTCAGTGCCGCCCCGGCGAAGATGCGGCCCCAGTGGTAGTCCACACTATCTTCCTGCCCGGCATAGCCGGCCGGGTCGGTGCCGACCAGGTTGTCGAGCGTGAGCGAGGACGTGTCCGGCAGGATGATGCGGTTCCACACCACCTGCACGCGGCTCTGTCCGTAGCTGACCTGGCTGTTGTAGCGCCCGAGGATGCGCGAACCCTGCGGGATCAGCAGGAACTTGCCCGTGGCCGTGTCATAGACCGGCTCCGTCACGGTGGCGATCACATCGCCCGGCAAGTCCGACTTGATGCCCGTCACCAGCGCCCCGGCAATGACCGTGCTCGCCATGACCTGATACGGCGACGCGGGCAGCGCCAGATGGCCGGAATTGCGGGTTCCCGTAGAACCACCTTTCAGGAACGCCTCTTTCTGGTCTTGCCGGTTCTGGATGGCGGTCGGATCGGCAGGCTGGGCCGCCATCGAGGCCGGGCCGGTCGCCAGCGGGTCGAAGCCCGCCAAGGCGCTACCCGGCGCAGCCGCAGCGACCTGGACTGCGGCCGGCGCTGTGCCCTTGCCCTGGCCCGAGCGGAAGAACACCGCCGAGGCTGCCGCCGCTTCGGCCTCTTTACGCAAAGCGTCCGCCGGGTCATGCCCAGGCGGCGCATAGGTCGGCGTCACTGGCTGCTGCGAAGCCACGATGGCCGGGCCAAGATCGCCCGGCAGCGGCGGCCCCAACTCGGGCGTCTTCGGCGGCAGCTTGGAGTAGTCGGTCGGCAGGCCGTCCAGCCCTTCGGACTTCGAGACGCGATCGACGTTGTAAAGCTCGGTCTGCTCGCCCGCGCCGCGCTGCTGCGGTTGCAGCGACCAGATCGTGGCCCCGAGCACGGCGACCGAGAGGCCGCCCACGAGCATCGCCAGCGTGCGCCGGTTCAGGCGGGTGACCGGGCGCGGCTGGGCGCGCAGCGCCACCGCTTCGGGCGCGACCTTGCCCGCCTGCGGCGTGGCGAGGTCGGGAGTGTCGTCCTGGCTCATGGTCAGTTCCTCCGTGCCACGCCATCCGTGCGCTCGATCCGCACCACGTCGCCCTTGTCACCTCCCAGGCGCAGCTCGGCCGCGCCAAAGAGGCGATCCACGATGTAGTAAGGCGAGCGGAAGCGATAGTTCACCAGTTGGCCGTCGCCTTCGGCCCCGATCACGAACAGCGGCGGCAGATCGCCCTGCGCAATGCCGGCGGGGAACTGGATATAGACCTTCGCGCCATCGTCGAAGGCGCGCAGCGGCTTCCACGGCGTATTGCTGCCGCTGATCGCGTAGCGAAAGCGCAGGCTCTCCAGCGACAGGCCGCTATCGACCGGCGCGGCGGCACTGGCCGCCTGCGCCTGGCGCTGCAAGGCCAGCATCCGGTCGCGCGGGTACTCCCACGAGACTGACGCCATCCACGTCTTGTCCGTGGAAGTCAGCTCCAGCAAGTACGTCCTGCGGCTGGTGGTGATGACCAGATTGGTTTTCAGGCCCGAGCGGATGGGCTTCACCAGCACGTTCACGCGCAGGTCGGCACCGTTGCCGCTGGACGTGTCACCCACGATCCAGCGCACCGTATCCCCGGCGGCCACCGTCACCAGTTCTTCGCCGGGCTGGAGCGACACCACGGTCACGCGGCCCACGGCCGCATAGACCTGATAGAGCGCGCCATCGGTGAAGGGCCACACCTGAATCGCATTGACGTAGCCCTCGCGCGTGGGCGCGACGCGGGCCTCGGCATTGGCGCGCAAGACGCGCACCTTCTCGTCTGCTGGTTCGGGCGCGGGCTTGGCGTCCTCGGGAACCGGCATCAACTGCGCCGGCATCGGCAGTACCTCTGGCACGGCCACCACCTCCACCGGCGCGGGCGGCTCGGGTAGCGGCTGGGCCTGCACCGGCTCATCGAGCAAGATGGTCGGCGGTGGCTTGCCCTGCGTGGCGCAGCCCGAGAACAGGACAGCCAAGGCAAGCAGGGTCAACGGCAATGCGGTTTTACGGAAAACATCATTCATGGCTTTGCTCCTTCGGAAGAATCCAGTTCGCGGCTCCACGACAGGCCGTTGACGTAGATGCCAAGCGGGTTCTTGCGCAGGCGTTCTTCGGTGCGCGGCGGCTGGAGCACGATGGACACCACGGCCGTCCACCGCTCCAGGCCCGCCGCAGCGCCATTGACGTAGCGGCGTTCCGTCCAGCGCACGTTGAAAGACGTGTCGCTGGCACGCACGACGCTGGTGATCTGCACCGTCACCGATTCCTTGCCGATGCGTGCGAACGGGTCGTTGACCCGCGCGTAGTCGTTGAGCACGGCCGCGCCCTTGTCGGTCGTGTAGTCGTAGGCGTCCAGCCAGTTCTGGCGGACGACGATGGGGTCGATGGACAGCGAACGCACCAGCGTTACGAAGCGCGCGATGTGGTGCGCCGTCTGCGCATCGCCCGGCCGGTACGGCGTGGCGGCTTCACCCACGGCGCGCACCTGGCCCGCGTTGTCCACCTCCACGACGTAGGGCGTCACGATGGACTGCGCCGAGCGCCACACCAGGCCGCCGGCCATCAGCAGCGCGAGCGTCAGGCACCCGAACGCCATCAAGCGCCAGTTCTTCGCCTGCACGCGCGGCGAGCCGATACGGTCGTCCCACACCTGGCCGGCAGCTTGGTACGGCGTGGCAGGCTGCGGCGTTTCGGCGTAGCGCACCTGCGGTCTCTTGAATCGCATGGTCAGTTCTCCTTATGAATCGGAATCGCGCAGGCTCGGCCCTTGGCCGGAGCCGCCGCCATCGCCACCGCGCAGCGTGTGGGCGGCGGTGGTCGCGGCATGGGTGAGTTGCTGGCGGCGTTGCAGCCGGTTGGCCCAAGCGGGTTGCTCGGGCGGCTGCGCAGCGGCGGCACCGGCGGCACCGGCGGGGGCGGCACCTGTGGCGGCCTGGCCGGCCGACGTGCCAGCGTCACCATTCCAGCCCTCGCGGAACGGCGCGGCCATGCGCTGCCCGGCAGCGGAAGCGCGGGATGCGGCAGCGCGTCCGGCAGACTGCGCGCCGGTCTTGGCGACGTTGCCCAGGCCCGCCATCGCACCCTTGGCGCCGCCGCCAGCGGCGGTGGAACCGGCCTGGAACGCCGACTTCGCGCTGCCAGCCGCCGACGTGGCGGCACGCGCGCCGCTGCCGGCCAGCTTGGCGGCGGCCGGGGCCATGCGGGCACCAGCGGCCACCGCACCGCCCACGCCCGTCGCGGCAGCACCGACGGCCACCGCCGTTCCGGCTGCGCCGACGGCGGCGCCGGCCATCGCGCCCGCGCCGAGCTGGGGCGCACCGGACACGAGGCCCGTGGCGATGCCGGGGCCGAAGATCCCCAGCGCCAGCAAGGTGAGCGAGGCCAGCATGATGACCAGCGCGTGGTCGATGGACGGCTCGGCGGAATGGACTTGGAACTGCGCGAACAGGCCCGAGCCTATGCCGACGATCACGGCCAGCACCAGCACCTTGACGCCGGCGGACACCACGTTGCCCAGCACCTTCTCGGCGAGGAATGAGGTCTTGTTCCACAGCGCGAACGGCACCAGCACGAACCCGGCGAGCGTGGTCAGTTTGAACTCGATCAGCGTGATGAAAAGCTGGATCGCCAGCACGAAGAAGCACAGCAGGACGATCAGCCAGGCGAGGAACATCACCACGATGGGGTCGAGGTTCACGAACACCTCGGGGAAGCCGGCCATCTCGCCGATCTGTTCCAGAATCGGTGCCCCGGCGTCTATGCCGGTCTTGGCGAGCCGGCCCGGCTGCAAGAAGTTCTCCATCGTGATGGCCGAGCCGGTGGCGGTGATGCCCAGCCCCGCGAACGAGCGGAACACGATGCTGGCCAGCCAGTTGAAGTTGTTGAGGATGTAGGCGAAGGCACCGACGTAGAGCACCTTGCGCAGCAGCTTGGCGATCACGTCATCGCCCTGGCCGGTGGCGTGGCTCATGGCCCAATACAGGCCGGCGATCGTCATGTCGATCACGATCAGCGTGGCCGAGAGGAATGCCACTTCGCCGCGCAGCAGACCGAAACCCGAGTCGATGTAGGTAGCGAAGGTGTTGAGGAACTGGTCAATGATGGTCACGTCATTCATCGCGCGCCCTCCGGTTCCTCGAAGCTGGGCGGGATCGGCGGCAGGTCGGCCAGCGTCCGGTATTCATCCGGCCCGGCCTCGCCGGAAAAGAAGCGCCGCCGGAAGGCTTCGGCGGCGGCGCGGCAAGCGTCCTCGCCCGTGGCCAGCCGGTCGGCCGCGCATTGCACGCGCAATGCCTTGAGCCGCGCGGGATCGGCGGCCAGGGCATTGGCGAGGTTGTCGGCCGGCTGCTCGCCGCAGGCGGCCAGCAGCACGGCACCAAGGACGAGGACGCATCGCATGTCGGCCTCCCGTCAGTCGCGGTAGAAGTTGACGGACTGCGGCGTGTACGGCGTGCCTTCCCCGAGAAAGCGCCGCCGCACTTCGCGGGAGCGCTCGGCCGCCGCCGCCTGCCGCGCCAGCTCCAGCGAGGCCGCGCGGTCTTGCGTGATCTGTAGCCGCTGCGACTGGATCGACTGCTTGGCCTGTAAGGCGAGCAACTGGTTCATGGCCTGCATTGCCTGCAACGCGCCCTCGGCCGACTGGCTCTTGCCCACGAGGTCGGCCAGCACGCTTTCGTCGTCGCTCAGGTTCTGCGACGCCTGGGCTTGCATCTGCATGGTGGTCTGCAAGCCGTTGAGCGTGTTCTTCCAACGCTCCTGCGCATCGAGGTACATCTGATTGCCGCTCACCGTGGCGGCGTACTTCTCGGGATACAGGCGGGCGAACTCGCGGTCGATGCTCGTCACGTCGTAGGCCAAGCCCTTGGCTTGCGCGATCAGCCGCTGGGTGGTCGCCAGGTTCGCGCGCAACTGGCCCACCACGCTGGACGGCAGGCTGGCCAGGTTGCGCGCCTGGTTGATGAGCATCTGCACTTCGTTCTGGAGCTGGCGGATCTGGTTGTTGATCTGCTCCAGCGTGCGAACGGCGGTCAGCGTGTTCTGCACCAGATTGGTCGGGTCGAGCACGATGTCGCCGACGCCGAACAGCGCGTGCGCGGGCTGCGCGATGCCGAAGGCGAGCAAGCAAACGACGGTCAGTGCGGCGAGCTTTGGGGTATGCAGTTTCATGGCTGGTTCTCCTGTGGGTGGTTGGCGGTACGGAGGGAGCCCGGCGCGAGGCCGGGGAACGAGGGCAACAGATCGGCCGCCCAATCGAGGCCGCGATGGCGCAGCCAAGCGGCTGCGAACGGGGAAGACGCTGCGGAGCTGGCATCGACTACGGCGAGCACCGCATCCATGTCGCGCTGGTCTTGCGGCGTGGATGCGCCCGCGAAGGCCAGCGTCGCCGGCCCCAGGTCGAGGTCGAACAGGCGGTTGCCGAGGCGGGATTGGTAGTAGTAGTCGCGCTTGGGCTGCGCGGTGGCGACGATTTCGATCTGGCGGCTGTTGAGGCCGAAGCCCTGGTAGATCGTGCGAATCTGCGGCTCGGTCGCCTGCGGGTTCGGCAGGAAGATGCGGCTCGCGCAGCTTTCGATGATCGCGGGCGCGATGCTCGAATCCTTGATGTCGGCCAGCGACTGCGTGGCGAAGATGACGCTGACGTTCTTCTTGCGCAGCGTCTTGAGCCACTGGCGGATGCGCGCGGCAAACACCGGGTCATCGAGGAACAGCCAGGCTTCATCGAGGATCAGTAGCATGGGCGCACCGTCAAAGCGTTCATCGAAACGCGCAAAGAGGTAATGCAGCACGGCCATGACGGCGGCCTTGCTGTGCATCAGTTCCTCCATCTCGAAGCACTGCACGTCGGCCATGCCCAGCCGGTCGTGGTCGGCGTCCAGCAGCTTGCCGTGAGCACCGCCGAGCACATAGGGCGCGAGCGCCTGGCGCAACGCGTTGGACTGCAAGAGGACGGACAGCCCGGTCATCGTGCGCTGCTCCACCGGCGCACCGGCGAGGCTGCCGAGTGCCGACCAGATGGCGGCCTTCTCGTCGGGGCCAACTGCTACGCCTTCGTGTAGTAAGCGGCCTTCGATCCATTCGGCCGCCCAGGTGCGGTAGCCTTCGCGGTCGATACGGGCAAGCGGCTGGAAGGCGATTTCGCCATCCGTGCCCAGGTCGTAGTGCTCGCCTCCCAGCCCGAGGATCGTGGCGCGCATCGAGCGCCCCATGTCGAAGGCGAAGATGCGCGAGCCGCGATAGCGGCGGAACTGCATCGCCAGCGTGGCAAGCAACACCGACTTGCCCATGCCGGTCGGGCCGGCGACCAGCGTGTGGCCCACGTCGCCGATGTGCGTCACCAGCCGGAACGGCGTCGCGCCATCGGTGCGCGTGACGATCAGCGGCGGGCCTTCGAGGTGGTCGTTCTTCTCCGGCCCGGCCCATACCGCCGACACCGGCATCAGGTGCGCCAGGTTCAGCGTCGAGACGATGGGCTGGCGAACATTGGCGTAGGCGTTGCCCGGAATGGACGACAGCCACGCATCCACGGCATTGAGCGTTTCGGGGATCGTGACGAAGCCGCGCCCTTGGATGACACGCTCCACCATGCGCAGCTTCTCGTCGGCTGCGCCGGCGTCCGCGTCCATGACGGTGACGGTCGCCGTCAGATAGCCGAAGGCGACTTGATCGCTGCCCAGCTCTTGCAAGGCCGCATCCGCGTCGGCAGCCTTGTTGCTGGCGTCGGTATCGACCAGCGGGCTTTCTTGTTGAAAGATCGTTTCGCGTAGCAGCGCGATGACGTTTTTGCGCTTGGCAAACCACTGGCGGCGCAGGCGAGCGAGTTCTTTTTCCGCCTCGGATTTGTCCAGGCACAGGAAGCGCGTACTCCAGCGATACGCAAATCCCAGGCGGTTGAGGTCGTCCAGAATCCCCGGCCAGGTCGAGGTCGGGAAGCCCCGCACCGTCGCCACGCGCAGGTGCTGGTCGCCCAGCATCGGGGCCAGCCCGCCAACAAGGGCAGAATCCGCCAGCAGTGCGTCGATGTGGAACGGCACCTCGGGCACGGCCACGCGATAGCGCCGCGTCGAAATGGTCGAATGCAGATAGGTCAGTGTCTGGCTGTCATCCAGCCAGGCGATCTCCGGCATCACGCCATCGAGCAGGTCTAAGACCCGTTCGGTCTCCGCCATGAAGGCGGTCAGGCGCTCGCGCCAGTCCACGCCTTCGGTGGGACGGTTCTCATACAACATGCCCGCCGCGCGGGCGCGGGATTCCTCGGGCGGCTGGTACACCAGCGTCAGATGGTAGCCGCTCTCGAAATGGTTGCCCGATTCCTCGAACGCTGCACGGCGTTCCTCGTTCACCAGCCACGACAGCGCCTCGGGAAACTCGGAGTGCGGGTAGTCGGCGGCGGCGCGGCGCTCGGCTTCGATGAACAGCGCCCAGCCCGAATCCAGCCGGCGCAGTGCGTTGTTCAAGCGTGCCGACGTGGCGATCAGCTCGCCTTGCGTGGCGCTGTCGAGGTCAGGCCCGCGAAACCGCACCGTGCGCTGGAAACTGCCGTCCTTGTTCAAGACGACACCCGACGCGACCAGCCCGGCCCAGGGCAGCCAGTCGGCCAGCAGCGCGGGCCGCTGGCGGTATTCGGCAAGGTTCAGCATGGCGGCGTCCCCTCACACGTCCAGCAGTGGGCGGTGCTTGATGTGCCGGGCGAACACGGCCATGAACTGCGGATCGACACGCGCACCCCATACCGCCAGCGAATGGCCGACGATCCAGAGCGCGAAGCCAGGAATCCACAGTTGCAGGCCCAGCCCGACGGCGGCGGCCAGCGTGCCGTTGGTAATCGCCACGGTGCGCGGTGCGCCGCCCAGCAGGATCGGCTCCGTGAGCGAGCGATGCAGCGGAACCTCGAACCCAGCCGCGAAGGTATCGGGCGCGTTCATACGACCGCCCCGCCCGAGAAGCTGAAGAACGACAGGAAGAACGAGGACGCGGCGAATGCGATGCTCAAGCCGAACACGATCTGGATCAGCTTGCGGAAGCCGCCCGACGTGTCACCGAACGCGAGCGCAAGGCCCGTGGCGATGATGATGATGACTGCGACGATGCGCGCCACCGGCCCCTGGATGGATTCGAGGATGGATTGCAGGGGGCCTTCCCACGGCATCGAGGAACCGGCGGCCTGAGCGGTTCCGGCCAGGAACAACAGCAGTGCGGCCAGCAGCAGTCCTTGCGCCGTAGGGCGGGCCAAGCTGCGCAGCCGCGCGAGGCCGGACAGGTTGAAATGCGGATTTACGGAAACACGGAAAGCATGGGCGTGCGTCATCATGGAAGTTCTCCAGAAAGGTCGAGGGATAGGGATGGCGCCGCAGCGGGTGCGGCATCGGGAAGTGGCGGCAGCTCGGGAAACGGCGTCTCCAGCGCGTCCGCCCCCCAATCCACCAGTCGGTAGCCCACGCCATCGAAGCCGACGACGCGGGCGATGCTCTCGATGCGGCGCTTGCGTCCGCGTCCGGCAATGTGGATCACCACATTGACCGCCTCGGCGATCAGCGCACGCGGCGGGTTCACCGCCACTTCGAGAATCAGTTGCTCCATGCGCAGCAGCGCGCCCAGCGCGGAACCCGCGTGGATCGTGGCGATGCCGCCGGGATGGCCGGTGCCCCACACCTTGATGAGATCCAGCGCCTCGGCGCCGCGCACCTCGCCGACGACGACGCGATCAGGCCGCAGGCGCATGGACGAACGCACCAGCTGGGTCATGGACACCACGCCGGAGCGCGTGCGCAACGGCACGTGGTCGCGGGCCGCACATTGCAGCTCGATCGTGTCTTCGAGCACCAGCACGCGGTCGCCCGTGGCGGCTATCTCGGCCAGCAGCGCGTTCGCCAAGGTCGTCTTGCCGCTGCTCGTCGCCCCGGCGATCAGCACGTTCTGGCGCTCGCGCACGGCCCGCACCAGAAAGCCCGCCTGGGCGGCGGTCATCATTCCCTCCACGACGTACCGCTCCAGCGGAATCACGCCGATGGCACGCTTGCGCAGCGCAAAGGCCGGCCCCGGTGCAGCGGGCGGCAAGATGCCCTCGAAGCGTTCGCCGGTTTCGGGCAGCTCGGCGGACAGCAGCGGCTGGCCGCGATGCACCTCCGCGCCGACATGGGCAGCGACCAGGCGAATGATTCGCTCGCCATCCGCTTCGGGCATTTCCACGCCCATCGGCGCGCGGCCCGAGGACAGGCGATCCACCCAAAGGGTGCGATCCGGGTTGAGCATGATTTCCACCACGTCGGGGTCTTCGAGCGCGGTGGCGATCAGCGGCCCCATTGCCGTGCGCAGCATCTGGATGCGCCGGTCGAGCGACGTGGCGCTCATGGATTGGGGAACTGCGCTCATGACGCACGCTCCTGCGCTTCTGTGGCTGCCGCCGCGTCCTCCATCCGTACCGGATCAGGATGCAGTTCTTCCACTACGTCACGCACGAGGCTTCGCCCGCGCAGCAGGTGGCGACCAAGCTGCTCCACGAACTGCTCGAAGCGCGCTTTGCCCTGGGCGCGCGCTGCCTCTTGGTGCGCCTCGGGAACCGGCGTGCTGACCGTGAGGTAGTAGCGGATGAACAGCGCCAGCGTTTCGATGGCGATGTTCTGGTCGCGCTCCATACGCTCGGCCTGGCGCGACAGGCGATCCAGCCGCTTGGCGATGGCCGCCTCGCGCTGGTCGGCGGCATCGGGCGACAGCCAGGACGCCAAGGCGGCAGCGACGATGCTGGATTTGGACACGCCTTTCTTGGCGGCCAGTTCGTCGAGCCGCTGGGCGTGCTCGGGCTGGATAAAGAGATTCAGGCGATAACTTGAACGATGTGGGCTCATAGTTCGATTCCATCGTTGGGGTCGAGGGATGCCAGCCGGGCCGTGCGCTGCATGGCCGTATCGAGCTGGCGAGGAAGGGGAAGCGGCAGGTCGTCGTCGTCATCGAGCAGCCCGAGGTCGGCCGCGGGTGCGGCTTGCTCGGGGTCGTAGGCGACTGCCTCAGTTAGCTCGGGCTGGCGGCGCGGGCCGCCGTCGTCGGCCGTTCCCAGGTGCTCCAGGCCATCGGCGGATGCCGTGGCCGGTGCGGCAGGCGTCGGCGGAATCGCCAGGCCACTCCAGTCGTCAGCGCGTACCGGAGGAACATCGGCATAGCGCCCTGGACTGGACGCTGTGGCGAGCGCAGGCGGCGACAGAACGCGCCGCTTGAAGTTGGCGTCGGCGTAGTAGCGCAGCTTCTTGGCCCTGATCGGCGCCACGCTCGACACCATCACCACGGCTTCGTCGGGTGGTAGCTGCATGACTTCGCCCGGCGTGAGCAGCGGGCGGGCCGTTTCCTGCCGCGACACCATGAGGTGCCCCAGCCACGGCGCGAGGCGATGGCCCGCGTAGTTGCGCTGCGCGCGCAGCTCGGTCGCGGTGCCCAGCGTCTCGGAAATGCGCTTGGCCGTGCGTTCGTCGTTGGTGGCGAACGTCACGCGCACATGGCAGTTGTCGAGGATCGAATGGTTCTGCCCATACGCCTTGTCGATCTGGTTGAGCGACTGCGCGATGAGGAAGCTGCGGATGCCGTAGCCCGCCATGAAGGCCAAGGCCGTCTCGAAGAAGTCCAGGCGCCCGAGCGCCGGAAACTCATCGAGCATCAGCAGCAGCTTGTGGCGGCGCTCGATGCCATCGCTGCCGTCGAGTGATTCGGTGAGCCGCCGCCCGATCTGGTTGAGGATCAAGCGGATCAGCGGCTTCGTGCGCGAAATGTCCGAAGGCGGCACTACGAGGTACAGCGATACCGGGTGCTCGGCGGAAATGAGGTCTGCAATGCGCCAGTCGCAGCGCGACGTGACTTCGGCCACCGTAGGGTCTCGGTACAGGCCGAGGAACGACATGGCGGTGGACAGCACGCCCGAGCGCTCGTTGTCGCTCTTGTTGAGCACTTCGCGCGCCGCAGAGGCCACCACCGGATGCGGGCTTCCACCGTTCCCGTTCATCAGGTGGGGCGTGGTCATCATCCGGTGCAGGGTCAGCTCGAAGGGACTGGCCGGATCGGAGAGGAAGTTGGCGACGCCGCGCAGCGTCTTGTCTTCGCCCGCATACAGAACATGCAGGATGGCGCCCACCAGCAGCGCGTGCGAAGTCTTCTCCCAATGGTTGCGCTTCTCCAGCGCGCCTTCGGGATCGACCAGAATGTCCGCGATGTTCTGCACGTCGCGCACCTCATGCGCGCCGCGCCGCACCTCCAGCAGCGGGTTGTAGGCCGCCGACTTCGCATCCGTGGGGTTGAACAGCAGGCAATGCGAGAAGCGCGAGCGCCAGCCGGCGGTGATCTGCCAGTTCTCGCCCTTGATGTCATGGACGACGGCGGACGCGGGCCAGGAAAGCAGCGTTGGCACCACCAGGCCGACACCCTTGCCGCTGCGCGTCGGCGCGAAGGTCAGGACGTGTTCCGGGCCTTCGTGGCGCAGGTACTGGCGGTCGTGCTGGCCGAGGAACACGCCGGCCGGCTGCGTGAGGCCCGCCTTGCGAATGTCCTCCGCGTTGGCCCAGCGGGCCGAGCCGTAGGTGGTGACGAGGCGTGATTGGCGCGAGCGCCAGATCGACATGCCGATGGCGACCAGCACAGCGACAAGGCCGCTGCCGCCGGCAAACGCACCGCCGATGTCGAAAACACGGGGCGCGTAGGCGTCGAAGAAGAACCACCACTCGAACAACCGCCACGGGTGGTAGATCGGCGTACCCAGGAAATCAAACCAGGGCGAGCCAAGGCGTAGCTGATAGCCCAGAGCGGCGGCTGTCCATTGCGTGGCGCTCCAGACGCCAGCGATCACGATGCCGAATACCACGGCGATCTGACCGAACAGTACGTTCGTCCCTTGCATGACCTTGCCTCCGATTTCTCCTGCGCTGATTCCTCATGGGAAAAGCGGCACAAGGGCGTGCCGCAACCGTCAGGATCGGTGTCAGGTCAGTGCCGGTCAAAGACCGTTTCAGGCAGAAAGATCGAGCAAAAGGAAAGAATTCGTGAAGCGGCGAGTCAAAGAAAAACGCCACAAGCACTGGCGCATTGCAGCGTGTTGAGAAAATAATGAGGTGATGCGGCTAACCGCCAACAGTCAGAACTTCGGCGATTCTTTCGGTGGCGCGTACGGGGTTTCGCCGTCGCCATAGAACCGCTTGCGCGTGGCTTCGGCGACCCGGTTGCACAGAAGGTCACCCAACTTGGGGCGGCCGGCTTTGCATTGCCGCCGCAGCTCCTTGAGCCGTTCGGGGTTGGCTGCCAGTTCTTTCACCGTTGGAATGCTGACCTCTGAGACGGCGGCCTTTTGAGGCGTCTCGGACTGGCCGCAGGCTGTCAGGGCTGCCACGAACAGGAAGGGGATGATCTTCTTCACGGCCTCGGTTCCTCCGGTGGATCGGGATGGAGGTCCGGTATGGGCCCGGGCGACTCCGGTGACTCGACGGCCTGCACGCGCTCAATGAACCGCGCCAGCACATCGGACGAGTTGCCTTCGAGACGCAGCAGGTAAGTTGTCAAAGGCGGCACGCGCGATGCCAACGGCCGGGCCACGACGCCAGGCTCGCGATTGGCAGCAATGCGTGCGGCACCGACCAGTCCCAGCGCGAAGCCGGCTGATACCAGGGCCATCATCAGGTCAGTGGATGCCACCCGCTCTGCAATCAGTGGCTCCATATCCGCGCGGCGTAGCACCCGCTCAACGTGCTTGGCATGGCCTTCACATGCCTGTGGATCGCACAAGACCAACGGATAGCGCAAAAGTTCGTCTAAAGGAATGCGCTTATGTGCCAGTAGGGGGTGCCGAGCGGGCACTGCCACTATCAGCGCATCGCTCCAAGCGGGCACGGAAACGATGCCATTGCCAACTTCGTTGGACTGGGCGAACCCTACGTCATAGAGATCGTCATGCAGCCCTTTGATCTGCTGCGACAGCGGCACCTCGAAGAGGCGAATCTCGACCTCAGGTTCTTCTTGGCGACAAAGTACAAGCAAAGCGGATAGGCGCGACAGCGTGATACCGTCGGACAGAGCCACGCGCAGTTGCCTGTGAAAGCCATTGGCTGCCGCTTTCACGCTGTCACGCGCTTGTTCCAAGGCAGCAAACACGCGACGCACGTGCTCAAGGAACAGATTCCCGGCTCGGGTTAGCCGCGTGCTGCGTGTGGTACGAGCAAACAAAATCACGCCTAGTTCTTCTTCCAGTTCCTTGATGGCGCGCGATAGCGGCGACTGCTCGATATACAATCGCTCGGCGGCGCGGGCGAAGTGGAGTTCTTCGGCCACAGCCAGAAAGCAGCGCAAATGACGAAGTTCCATATCCCGTTCCTCACTAGGTGACTGGCAAAGCCTTGTGGTGATGCATGGCCGAGTGACCTGCCCCAACGCGTGCATTGCCTTCGATAAGTTCTACTTCGTTGCCCACGTCACAAGCGATGTTGACTAGACGCCTCACCTTGGACAGAAGATCCAACCGGATCTCGAGGGCTCATGCTGGGCGTTGATCAGAGACCGCATCCGCCTGTCCGCCTTCCTACGGGCCGATCTGAGCAGCCTCATCACCCAAGTTGCGACCAAGCGCACGGCGCGCGAGCCTTTACCGAAAGCGGCTGCACGAGTTCCCCGTTCGGAAGCAGACCATCGTCGCGTGCGAGATGCGCACCCAGTGGTACACGACCTTCATGCGCTCCGGGGTTGAGCCGAGGAGGGGCGCTTGTCTGATCCGCAAACATTTCGAGGACATCGTTGCCTAGACGTAAGTCCGTCAGACCAACGGCTTCTTCCATGCGGCTAAGCGCAAGGCGCGCGTCTACCCGCTTCGCCACCAGGTGAACCGTATTCTTCCTGAGCACAGGCAAGCCCAACTTCGTTCAGATAGGCCCGCAACTGCTTAACCCACGCAAAGTCGGAAAGAGTCTGTAGCGAAAGAGCCCTTGATTCACCTCCAGACTTGCTTGGGTAAACTGAAAATCCTTTCAAATTGGTATGAATTTCTCGCCGTCACCCACGCAGGGCGTTGACGAAAATCCTCGGCAGCTTGGTCCAGCTGGGTTTGAACTGGAAGTCGGTCAAGAGACGGCCAATCACATCTTGCCGCCGGTTCGTGATGAACCAAGGTGGCCGAGGAAGGAGCGTTGGATGCAGTGAGAGCAGACTGCGAGGGAATGGTCGCCATGGGGCGGATATGACGGTACGCTCCGTTCCTTCAAGCATGAACGAGTTATGTACCGTCCCAATACCAGATTGCGGATCGCGCGACGACCCTCCGGGAAATCCTCCCCAGGGGCAGGGTGCAAGCAGAAATCCCAATCCGGTCCAAGCATTAACGGCGATGGTGCCGTAGCGCAGCTTTTGAAGCAGTTCTTCGAAGCGTTGACGACCGATCTCTCGCACAGTCTTGGGGTGAATCAGAATATTTGCCCCCAGACTGCCGTACAAGCGGTCATTAGCGTACACAACGGCTGATTCAAGGTATGACCCCGCATCTTCATATTCGAAGGATTTCATTGCTAACGCCGTGCCGAAGATTTCGTGCTGCGCCAGCCAGGACTCATCGCCCCGATCCATGTTCGCAAGAACGCACGCGGGTGCACGAAGCCCACGGTCGATCGCATCCGAACCCCCAGCGTGGGCAGCAAATTCCTCAATGCGCTGCTGGTTGCCAGGGTAGTAGGCCTCCCGCTGGCCGTAGCGCGACATGACATTGGATATAGCAGACAAAAGTTTGTCCGTATGTTGCCAGCCACGAGGTACTATTAGGGTTTGGCATGCCACGCAGTTAAAGCCGGAGTTGTGCAACTTGTGAGTTGCTATCTGTTCGGCTTGAAAGCGGATGTCGGCGGTCGACCACGGCCCGGGCACCACAATGGTGGGGCAAACTGCGCCTAGTTCGGACGTGATCTTTCGGTGGTTCTTCGGTGTATTCGCGGCCTTATTGCGTGCGCCTTCTTCTCCGATGCCCCAAACGATGGCATCGTGGGTGGCCTTGGCGCCGGTGATGTGAATTTCCTCCACCAGCGGATGCTCGCACAAGTAGGCCCCCACAGCGCCATCGCCGCGAACGATGCGTAGTGCGTTGCATTCGATCAGGGGCCGCAGGGCTGCATTGAGATAGTCGGTCAGGTAGTCGTTGACCGGATTCATCTTCAGCAGAACCACCTGGTTTTCGATAAACAGCTTCTGAAATGCATCGAGAGGCGAGATGGCCGCGATGTTTCCTGCCCCCAAGACTAGGGCCACCTTACCGCGCCGCTGTTCGGGAGCGATGTCATAGGCGACCGCAGCATGTTGAGCGAGACTGGCCTCGGAGATTCCCTTTTGCATCCAGACTTCAGCTGAGACCCCGGATAGGAGCAACCGATCCCAGATCGAATGGGGCAGAACTCTAACCGCCAATAGCCCATTCTTGAGGTGGCGCAAGGGCAGGTGATTGAGGTATTCCTTTCTATCAATGGCACCGAGTGTCTGCATCAACCCGTTGCAGGCGCCCATGAGGGCGTAGGGGCCGGAGAGCCATTCCTCCCCGGCCAGCGGCGATGCATGCGGAATGCGCTTCTTCCGGGCAGCTGTCTCCGCCCACCCCTGCGCAACCTGCATCAGCGCCGGCTTGATGCGGCCGAGGATAGCAATCCGATCCGCGACCGAGGTTTTTGCCCAGTGGTGCTTGGCCCCATCCAGTGCCTGCAAGTCCTGATCCAACAGGGCCTGAATATCGAAATTTGGGAGAGCGGTACCCGTCACTGCGTGCTCTCCCTGGTACTTCCGGCCAGGAGGCCGCCATAGGCTTCGCGGAGCCTGTTCTTGAACACCTTCCCAGTGCCACTGAGTGGCAACGCGTCAATGAAGACGGCTTTGTCGGGGATCTGCCAGTCCGGCAAACGTCCTTTGAAGAAGGCCAGAAGGTCCGCTTCGGACACATTCGCGCCTTCCTTTTTCACGGCGACCAGAACCGGTCGTTCGTCCCACTTCGGGTGGGGCACGCCGATTGCCGCCGCATTGGCGATGGCAGGATGTCCGATAGCGATGTTCTCGATATCGACCGATGAAATCCACTCTCCACCAGACTTGATGATGTCCTTGGCGCGGTCGCGGATGACCATATAGCCGTTGGCATCAAGCGTTGCTATATCACCGGTGTCGAACCAGCCATCACTGGTCAGCGCACTGGATTCGGCGCCGAAGTAGCTGCTGACGATCCAGTGCCCCCTGATCTGTAGTTTGCCCGGGGATTTGCCGTCGTTCGGCAAGACTGCGCCGCCGTCATCGACCACGCGCAGCTGAACGCCGTAGGGTGGTCGTCCCTGCCCCAGTCGCACTTCGCTCTGCCGCTGAGGATCAAGATGAATGTGGCGAGCCAGTGGTTGATTCAGGGTGCCCAGCGGGCTCGTTTCGGTCATGCCCCAGGCATGGATCAGTTCGACACCGAACTCGTCCCGGAACGCGGCGAACATCGACGGCGGCAGTGCCGCGCCGCCAACGATGGTGCGTTTCAAGCTTTTGGGCTTGGTGCCGCGCGCCCTCAACGCCGCCAGCAGTCCCATCCAGATCGTGGGAACGCCAAGTGCCAGACCGACTTCCTCGTCGTCGATCAGGGTGGCGAGACTTGGGCCGTCAAGGTTCGGGCCAGGCAATACCAGTTTCGCTCCCTGCGCCGCCGCAATGTAGGGCACTCCCCAGGCGTTGACGTGAAACATGGGAACAACCGGCATGACAGCATCGCGGGCCGAAACGCCAATGCCGTCCGGGCTGTTGCCCGCCAACGCATGCAGCACCGTGGAGCGGTGGCTGTAAAGCACACCCTTCGGATGTCCCGTAGTGCCGGAGGTGTAACACAACGACGAAGGTAGATCCTCGTCAATGCTCGGCCACGGGTAGTCGGCGTCGCCCGATGCGACCACCTCGTCGTAGAACCGCAAGCCATCCAACATGCCCGATGCCTCCTCATCGCGTGGCCCCATGAGAATGACATGTTTGACGGTGCTCAATGCCGACCGAAGCTTGGCGACAATGGGCAGAAAGGTCCGGTCGATGAACAGCACCTGATCATCGGCGTGGTTGACGATGTAGATCAGGGTTTCGGCGGACAGGCGCGGATTGACCGTGTGGCACACCATGCCCGCGCCGGAAACGCCATAGTAAATTTCCAAATGTCGCCGATTGTTCCATGCAATGGTCGCGCAGCGCTCGCCCGATTGCACGCCCAGCTTGGCCAGCGCTGACGACAGGCGTCGCGCATTGATCTCGACTTGACCCCAAGTCGTGTGTTCGATCCCGCCCGTGGTGTTGACGGAAACGACTGGCGTATCGGCATGGTAACGCGCAGCATGGGCGATGAGACTGGAGACGAGCAAAGGCTCGCGCATCATTTTTCCGAGCATTTTTCTACTTTCTTTCAGAATTGGTGTTTGAGGCCGACGTCGACAACAAGAGGATTGAGGCGAATGGAGACTGAAGTAGACGGTCCACCAAGCGCAGGCAACGTGCCAGCGGCCTTTAAGAGGTTTTTCTATTGGTATGCAAGAAGTAATACACCAGATTTACCTGAGGAGTGCGCTCTCGTATGCTTGGCGTTCGTTCTTTCGGGAAGTCTGGGCTGGGTGTCCATGTGCTCGTTTAATGAGGTCCGCAGTCCTCTCGGCGATCATGATGGTTGGCGCGTTGGTGTTGCCGCTGATCAAAGTCGGCATGATGGAGGCATCGACGACGCGCAGCCCTTGAATACCATGTACCTTCAGCTCCGCATCGACCACGGCCATTGGGTCCACGCCCATCTTGCAGGTGCCGACCGGGTGGTAAATGGTGTCGGAGCGGTCTCGAATGAGCTGGGCCCATTGCGCATCACTCATGCCATCGGTAACGCCGAACAATTCGCGCCCACGGTACTTGGCCAAGGGGGATGCCAGCATGATCTCTCGCATGGCCTTGGCCCCTTGGACCAGGAGCTTCACGTCACGCTCGTCAGACAGGAAGCGTGGATCGATTCCAGGGTCGTCCAGCGGGTTGGGTGATTGCAAGAATACCTCGCCACGCGAGTAAGGGCGCAGATTGCAGACGTGGCACGAGTAACCATACCCGATATGCAGTTTGCGCGCGTGGTCGTCCACGATCGAGATCACGAAGTGCAGTTGCAAATCCGGCCGATCCACGTCAGGGGCGCTCTTGAAGAATGCGCCACCCTCGGCAAATGGGGTGGCAAGCATGCCGCTGCCATCCTTGCGCCAACTTGCAATGTGGCCCAGCATGTCCACTGACCCTTTGAGTCCGATGCCGAAGTTGTCAGTGTCCTGGGAGGTGTAGGCCAGAATGAAATCCAGGTGATCCTGCAAGTTCTGGCCCACACCGGGCAACTCATGCACCATGCGGATGCCGTGATGGGTGATGTCTTCCGGGCGCCCGACGCCGGACAGTTGAAGAATCTGCGGTGAACCAAAGGCGCCGGCAGCCAGAATGACCTCCCGCCCGGCTCTGACCTCGTGTTCGGCACCGCTGGCATGGTAGGCCACGCCCACGGCGCGCTTGCCCTCGAAGAGGATCCGGCTGGCGCGGGTATTTGTCTTGATCGTGAGATTCGGCCGTTGCCCCCGCAGAGGATGCAAGTATGCGGCTGCCGCGGAGCAACGCTCGCCTCGGCGGGCGGCATCGTGGAATTGCGTGACCTGATACAAGCCAACGCCTTCGTTGTCCCCATCATTGAAATCGGCACGAAACGGAATGCCGCGCTGCTTGGCTGCCTCAATGAACGCAAGCGTGATCGGCCTGGGGCTACGTTGCTCGGACACTTGCAAAGGTCCGCTCCCGCCATGGAGTTTGCTCGCTCCACGCTCGTTGTTCTCTGCCTTCAGGAAATACGGCAGCACCGAGTCCCAGTCCCACCCATCACACCCCAGATCGGCCCATTGATCGTAGTCCTGGCGCTGGCCCCGGACGTAGAGCATGGCGTTGATGGCCGAAGATCCGCCAAGGGCGCGGCCCCGCGGTTGATAGCCCAGCCGACCATTGAGGTGCGGCTGAGGTACCGTGTTCAATGCCCAGTTATTGATCTTGCCCTTGCCAGGCATCATGGCCGCCGTTCCTGCCGGCATGCGGACGACCAATGAGTCGCCTTGTCCGCCCGCTTCAAGCAGGCAAACACTGATGCTGGAATCTTCACTCAGCCGCGAGGCCAGGGTGGCGCCGGCAGAGCCGCCGCCTACGATGATGTAATCGAAATTCATAAAATCCCACTGCGGAGCCGAGGTGGCTCCGCATAGAAAGAAGGGGGTGGAGGGGTAGCGGCCGTGTTCAGTCAGCCGCCAATTCCTTGTTCCATTGGCGTGGGTCGTAGCGCCGCAATGCCTTCAGGCCGCTTTTCTGGTTTGCACGCAGCGCCAACACCCTCTCCTCTGGCGTGGCGTAATGCCGATCCCACTCCACGATCTTGGGGACCATGATTCGCTGCCAAAGCGGCGGGAGCAGCGTCAGCAGTATCGTGCTGAGGTAGCCAGCGACCATCGTCGGGGCCTCCGGCAACGGCATCAAGTTCTGGTAAGGCACCTCGCCTTGGGCATGGTGGTGCGAATGCCGACTGAGATTGAACATGGCCCAGGAACTCATTCTGGCATTGGTATTCCATGAGTGCCGTAGTTGTACAGCCTGATCGGGAGCGCGCACCATGCCGTAATGCTCCATGTAGTTCACGATTTCCAGCAGCGATTTTCCGAACAGCGCACTGCCGGTAAATCCAAGCACGCCGATCCATCCCGCCATCCAGTAGGCGATGGCCACGAGCACCGCACTCATGAGCAAGCCGCGGATATAGGCGTTGTGGATGGAGATCACCGGAAGATGCTTGCGCTTGAGGCGTTCAGCTTCGATGCGCCAGGCGCTGACGTTGCCGCGAATGGTGGACATCACGATGTGTAGATACACATTGCGGCCTCGCGGGGCCGTGGCCGGGTCATGCTCGGTGGATACATAGCGGTGATGCCCGTAGACATGCTCGATGGCGAATCCCACGTCGTAGCTGAAAGACAACAACCAACGACCAATGAACATCGAGACCGGTTCCCAAGTGCGATGCGTCAACTCGTGCGCCGTGATCGTTCCCAGGACACCGATCATGAAGCCGGTAAATACGCCGCCGGCGAGGTGGTGCCAAAAGCCCGTTGCCTCCCGGGCGGCCAGTATGTCGTATTGGGTGAGATGGGTCACCCACGCGCCGAATCCCAATGGATCACCGGAAGAAAGCGTCCAGACGTAGGCGAATACGATCAGCGCCACCAGGGGCAGGATGAACCACAGTTGCACCGTCAGAATCCACGGTGATTTGTATTTGGGCGTTCGGGTGTCGTGGCCCAACAGCGCATCGCCGCCAATGTAGAAGATGAGAAAGCCGAGCAGCCCCAAACTGGTGTAGACGCCGCCCGCCAGAATGGACGCCACAGCACCGATCCCCACCCCATGCAAAAGAAAGAACTTCAGATAGTCCAAGATATTGGCTGGCACACGCTCAACAGTGGGCAAGCCGACAGCGCCGTAGAACCCGGTGTGGAGCTTGGGGGCCTGATCGACGAAGCGGTCCGCGTGCAAATTCGTGTCTGCAATACCACGCTGGCGCAGGGCGGCGATGGCCGAGTCGATCATGGCTGGTGGGCCACACAGATAGGCCGACGTGGCACCCCCAAGCAGTTCTGGAATGTGCTCCGTCACCAAGCCAGTGCGCCCGTCCCAGGGCGACGAAGGGTCAGCCGCGGACAGCACCGGCACGAACCGGAAGTTCGGCCAAGCTTTTTCGTAGGCTGCCATCTCGTCGAGCGCGTACAAATCCTTCTGGCTCCGAGCGCCAAACAGTACCGTCACCGGCCGCATGTCGCCCGAGCGCTTCATGTCTTGAAGCATCGCGAGGATGGGTGCCAAGCCGCTGCCACCGGCCACCATAAGGACTGGCTCCCGGCCCGGGCGCATGTAGAAGTGACCGCCGGGACCGCGCACGGTGACCGACTCGCCCACCTGCGCCTGGTCCACGAGATGCCCGGACACCCGCCCCCCCGGCACACGGCGCACCGTGAAACTCACTTGGCGATCATTGCCAGGCGCGGTCGAGAACGAATAGCTGCGAGGGGCATCCGCCATCGAGGACAGCGTGACCTCTGCAAACTGGCCGGCGCGATAGCGGATTGGCGTGTCCAGTCGAAGGTCGATTCTCGCGATGTCGTGAGTCAGCATTTGCTTGCCGACGATCACGCCCTTGACCGGAGGGCCATCGATCGCGCCCTCCCGATCCAGCTCGATTTTCACATCGCTGCGCAGGCGGCTCTGGCAGGCCAGTATGAACCCGTCGGAGATTTCCTTCTCCGTCAGCAGGTACGCCGTCTCGGTCAGTTCGTCAACCTTGCCGCTCTTGAGCTTGCACTTGCAAGTCCCGCAGCCGCCGACGCGACAGATGGAGGGAATGTTGATGTTCTGGCGTTGCGCTGCCTCCAGCAAAGTCTCATCGGGCTCGACGGTGATGGTCTGCCCGTTTATCTCCGCCTGGTGCAAGCTTCTTCCGTGAAGAAAATTCATCGCAGTTGTCTCCTAATGAATGTTTTTTTGCTTTTTTATTAGACTTCGCCACCACTTTCTGTCGCAAGCGCATAAACTGACAAACATGGTGCATTTCTTGCCAAGCACCTGTCGCTACGTGTAGGATCGTTTTGATAGTCATCAGAGGAAGAAGGCTGAGGAGCCTGTCGGACTCCTCAGGGAGGCCACCGGCCGGCACAAGAACATGGAGCGAGACAACCGTGAACCCAAAAACTGTTCGAGTCACCTACCTGCGGCAAATTGCAGATCAAGCGGCTGAACTGGGCGTGGATACCGTGGCGTGGCTGGCCATTTCCGACCTCAAGCAAGATGATCTTGCCGATGCGTCGGCGGTAGTTGCCGTCGAAAAGTTTGGAGAGCTGATCACCCGCGCCGTCAGTCTGTCGCGTGAGACGGGCTTCGGGGTATTGGCTGGGCGTCGTTTGCTTACAGCAACCCATGGTGTCCTCGGCATGGCGGCTGCGGCAAGCCGCAGCATCCGTGAAGCCATGCAAATCGTCGAGCGTTTTGTCTGCATCCGAACGGAGGCTATCAGTATTCATACCCGCGAGGTAAATGGAAGTCTGGAGGTCTGGTTTGAACCGGCGATCGGTCTGGGTTCTGCAAGCAACACGGTGACGGAAATCGCGATGGTTGCAGTCAAAAATATCGCCGACGACATATTTCTGAGTCGCAGTGCCTGCAATATGGTTTACTTTCAATTTCCTGAGCCGCCTCATGCGGCACTGGCACGCGGCGTTTACGGCTGCGCAGTTCGATACAATCAGAAATGGTCAGGTTTATCTTTTGATATTTCTGCTGCCGAAGAAGTCACCCAGAAATACGATCCATTGGTTCTAACAGAGGCAGTACGCTTCTGCGTCGAAGAGTTAAATGAAACTGGAGATAACAGGAGCGCAGGCTCGAAATTGGAGAAAATTGTTCTAGAACGGCTTCCGCCAATTCCTCATCTCACCGTATGTGCACGGCTGCTGAGCACGACGCCTCGGACACTTCATCGGCGCTTGATCGAAGAAGGAACCTCTTACCGTGAAATAGTGGAATCAATTAGGCATCGCATGGCGTTGAAACTGCTCAGAAAAGGGTCTTCCATCAAAGAAGTGACCTATTTCTTGGGCTATGCGGACATCGCCAGTTTCAGGCGCGCATTCCGGCGCTGGGAAGGTATGGCGCCGTCGGATTGGACTACAAGAGTGCAAGAGCCGGCGGGTGAGTCCAGGTAATCGAGGGCTCCTAGAATGCGAATGCGCAGGGGACATTCGTCTGCGTCTCCGGCGTTGGGGATGGCCTGCATAACTCGTCGTCCCTGAAGAATCCCCGGAGCCCGCATGAACACTGGCGCGTTGGGGTGATCGCGGGGGCGCAGAACTCCCAGTTTGATTTCCAATAGGAGCTGTTTTCTGGGAGTTCTGTCGTGATGTTTGCCTGCCCCGCCACCGACGATTTCTTTCGCTCGCGCATCGACCACATGATCGATCTGCGCCACCCGTTGGCCGTGCTGGCCTCGCGCATGCCCTGGCAGGAGATCGAGGCACGGGTGGCCCAGGTCTTCTGCCGCAAAGGCCGCGCCGGTGTGGCCATGCCCGACCTGGACCTTTTCGGTGAACAGGCGCAGCGTGTGGCTGTTGCCAGCAACGCCGGACGGCCCCGCGTGCCGCTGCGCATCATGATTGCGCATTCCACTGATGGCGGACAGTGATTCCATTTCCATCGCGGACAGCGTTCCAGGCGATGGCGGACACGCTGCGCGGGTGTCCTGAGTGACGCTCAAATCGTAGCCGAAGTGTCCGCCATCAGCGTGGAACGGCGGTCGGCGCGGTCGGCGCGGCCGGCTCAGGCGGCCTTGGCGAGCTTTCGCATCGATTCGCCCTTGAGGGCAATCTTGTGCGAACCATGCACGATGCGGTCCAGGATGGCATCGGCCAGCGTGGGCTCGTCCAGCCAGGCGTGCCAGGCTGTTACCGGCAACTGGCTGGTGATGAGCGTTGAGCGCGCGCCCACCCGGTCGTCGAGCAACTCCAGCAGGTCGTTTCGCTCGTGCGCGGCAATCGGCGCGATACCGAAGTCGTCCAGGATGAGCAGGTCCAGCCGCGCCAGTTGCGCCAGCCGTTTGCCCAGGCTGCCATCTCCGTGGGCCACGTGCAACTCCTGCAGCAACCGTGGCGCGCGGGTGTAGAACACCGAGAAGCCTAGGCGCGCGGCCTGCTGCCCCAGCGCACAGGCCAACCACGTCTTGCCGCAACCGGTGGCCCCGGTGAGTAGCACGTTGTGGCCGTGGCGCAGCCAGTCCCCGCCGGCCAGGCTGGTGATGACCTCCCGGCTCAGGCTCCGGCTGGCGCGCCAGTCGATGTCCTCCAGGCAGGCACTGGAGACCTTCAGGCGCGCGGCCTTGAGCAGGCGCTCCAGGCGCTTGCTGTCACGCCAGTCCACCTCGCGCTGCACCAGCAGCGCCAGGCGTTGTTCGAAGGTGAGCTCGCTGGCTGTGATGTGGGTGACCGCGTCGCTGAGGGCGGCCACCATGCCGTCCAGGCGCAGGACGCGCAGCTGATTGAGGGTCTGTTCGTTGAGCATGGTCGTTGGTGCTTTCTTTGTCTGTATGGGGGTGTCAGTGGTAGTAGCCCGGCCCGCGCACGTTCTCGTGCAGCGGCAGGCTCGCCTGTGCGGCCATCGGCGCGTCCAGCGGCCGCTGGTCCAGGCCGCAGCCGAGGATGGAAGCGATGCTCTTGTAGGACGGTGAGCGAATCGACTGCGCCCGCGCGCAAGCCGCCTCCAGACGCTCGGCACCATACTCACGGCCCAGTCGCATCAGGCCCAGACAGGAGCGGTAGCCCTGCTCGGGGTGCTGGCGGTGCTCCATCTGCCAGCGCACAACAGCGGCGGTGGCCGCGCCCACGCGCTCGCCCCAGGCGATGAGCTTGGCCGGCGTCCACTGCAGGTGCGCGCGGTGCGAGGCCGGCATGTGCTCGGGCGTGGTGGTGTGCGCCCCCCGGCGGGGATTGAGGGCGTGGGCAGCCACCCGTTTGCTGCCGTGCAGGACTTCGAGCGTGCCGGCCGTGATGCGCAACTCGACCGGCTCGCCCACCAGGGCATGGGGCACCGAGTAGTAGTGGCCATCGAGCTCGACGTGGTAATCGATGTTGACGCGGGCGGGCTTGAAGCGGGCGATGGGCATGCGCTGCGCCGGCAGCGGGCGCAGGGCTGGCCGGTCGAGCTCGGCGAAGGCGCTGGCGCGGTTGCCCGGCAACTTCTTGAACGCGCGCTGGTTCAAGTCCACCAGCAAGGCGGCTATTGAACGGTTGAGCTCGGCCAGACTGAAGAAGGTCTGGTGGCGCAGCCTGGCGAGAATCCAGCGCTCGACCACCTGCACCCCCACTTCGACCTTGGGTTTGTCGCGCGGCTTGGCCGGGCGCGCGGGCATCACGGCCAGGCTGTAGTGCGCCGATAGCTCTTCGAGCAGGCGGTGCGCAGTGGGCTCGTAGCGGTCGGGGCGGGCCATGAGGGCGCGCGGCTGGTCGGGCACCAGCAGACGGGGCACGCCACCGATGAACTCCAGTGCGGCAATGATGCTGGCCACCCAGTCGGTGGCCTTCTGGCTGGCGGTGGCGCAGGCATAGGTGTAGTTCGATGCGCCCAGCACGGCCACGAAGACTTGGGCCTGGCGTATCTCGCCAGTGTCGGCATCCACGACAGGCACCGTCTGGCCGGCGTAGTCCACGAAGAGCTTGTCACCTCCCGTGTGGGTCTGGCGCATGGAGCGCTGCAGGCGCCGGGCCCAGGCCTTGTACTTCTCGCAGAAGGCGCTGTACTTGTACGCCTGACCGCCGTGCTGCTGCTGATATTCCTCCCACAGCAGTTGCAGCGTCACGCCGGGTCGGCGCAGCTCGCGGTGGATGTGGGCGTGGTCGGGTTCAAGGTGACGGGATTCGCGCGCCACCGGCGGCCGGTACAGCCGCGCTTGCAGTTCTTCATCGCTCAGGCTCTGGGCCAGCGCCCAGTCCACACCGGCCACGCGCGCGTAGCTGGCAATCTCGCTGACAGTGGATTTGGAGATGCCGAGGGCGGCACCGATTTGGCGGGTGCTCAAGGCCCCGCCGTGCAGCAGTTGAAGTGTGTGTCGTAGTTTGCTCATGGTGACCCTGGGTGTGGGCATCGCTGGTTCCGGTCAAAAAACCGGGCAGCGTATCCCGCGTTCGGGTCACTCAAAACACCCCGCAGGTGTCCGACATCAGTTTGGAATGCTGTCCGCCTTCAGCGTGGAACGGTGTCCGCCATCACGCTGGAACACTGTCCGCCATCAGCATGGAACCGTGTCCGCCATCGCGTGGAATACGCAATGATCGCGCTGCTGTACCTCAAGCACGCGTTCAACGAGTCCGACGAGGGCGTGGTGGCCCGCTGGGCCGACACCCCGCGCTGGCAGTTCTTCTCGGGCTGTGCGTACTACGAAGACCGCCAGCCCTGCGACGCCACCACCCTGGTCAAGTTCCGCCAGCTGCTGGGCGAGGAAGGCGTGGAGGAGTTGCTGGCGCAGAGCATCAATGTGGCCGTCGAGCTCAAGCTGATCAAGCCGCAGGAGCTGACCCGCGTGATCGTGGACAGCACGGTGCAGCACAAGGCCATTGCCCACCCCACCGACAGCCGTTTGCTGGAGACTGCTCGCACCAAGCTGGTGGAAGCGGCCAAGGATGTCGGTATCGATCTGAAGCAGACGTTTGCCAAGGAGGGCAAGGACCTCACCCGCAAGGCCGGGCGCTATGCCCATGCCCGCCAGTTCAAGCGCATGCGCCGCGCCATCAAGCGCCAGCGCACCATCGTCGGCCGCCTGCAGCGCGAGGTGGACCGCAAGGCCAGCGCCATCGGGGCGGCCGTGCGGCAGGCGCTGGGTGAGACCTTGAGCAAAGCCCGGCGCATCGTGGCCCAGAGCGGCCAGCGCAAGGCCACCGACGGACAGCCCAAGCTCTACGCCTGGCATGCGAGCGAGGTGGACTGCATCAGCAAGGGCAAGGCCCGAACGCCCTACGAGTTCGGCGTGAAGGTGGGCATTGCCAGCACGCTGAGCGGCAACCTGATCGTGGGCTCACGAGCCTTCCACGGCAACCCGTACGACGGCCACACCCTGAACGAGCAACTGGAGCAGGCGACGATCCTGATGCAGGACAGTGCGGTCAAGCCAGCGACGGCGTTTGTGGATCTGGGCTACCGGGGCGTGGATGCACAGAACCCGGATGTGCACATCGTGCACCGAGGCAAGGCCAAGCGGATCAGCGAGCAGGAGAGAAAGCAACTGAGGCGGCGCCAGGCGATCGAACCGATCATCGGCCACCTCAAGGCTGATCACCGCATGGATCGTTGTCACCTCAAGGGCGCGCAGGGTGACCGGCTGCATGCGGTGCTGTGCGCGGCGGGCTACAACATCAGCTGGTTGCTGCGCATGATCGCCAAGAAGGGGTTGGCCTTCTTGCGGCGACTTTATTTGCGCCTGTGCACGGTGGCGGGCGTGTCGCCGAACTGGCAAAACGCGTTGGGTACTTTGCTCACTCGCGCACTCGCCGGCTCAGTCCAGCGCCCTGTCGGCGCTTGCTTTTGAATAAATCAGGGACGACTAACTCCCTGCGGCCCGTGATGGCGCGGCCTCGGGCGGTCCACTGCCTTTCCTTTCTTGCCAATAGCCGAGCTATTGGCCGCAAAAAGACGCTTTGTGGCCCATCCCGGTCCGCACTACCACCGACTCGCGAGGATTATGCAGGCCATCCTTGGGGAAATTACTGTAAGCGTCCGGCGAACCCATGTTGACCGCTGCAGTCGCTCGTGTCTGACGATCAGAGGCCAGTGGGTTGCCAGCGATGGGGCAAGAGCTCGTCGATTCGGCTGGCCTTGTGCGTGGGCAGCCGCGTGAGTACATCCTTGAGGTAGGCATACGGGTCGTGCTCGTTCATGCGCGCCGACTGGATCAGGCTCATGACAGCGGCCGCCCGCTGCCCCGCGCGCAGGCTACCGGCAAACAGCCAGTTGTTTCGGCCAATGGCAATGGGCCGGATCTGGTTCTCGATCCAGTTGTTGTCCACTGGCAGCTGCCCGTCATCTGCAAACCGGGTCAGTGCATCCCAGCGCCGCAGGCTGTAGTCCAGCGCTTTGGCGGTTGCTGATCCGTCGGGCACCTGGCGCCGTTGCAGCGTCATCCACTCGTGCAGGGCATCCAGGATCGGCCGTGTCTGCTGCTGCCGAACGGCTTGCCGCTGCTCGGACCCCAGTTCTTTGACTTCGCGCTCGATCTCATAGACCCGGGCGAACTGTTGGAGGGCAAACTCGGCGATCTGGCTCTGGTTGGCCGCATGCAGATCGAAGAACTTGCGCCGCGCATGGGCCAGACACCCCACCTCGGTCACGCCGCTGGCGATCAGGGCCTTGTAGCCACTGAAGTCGTCGCAGGTCAGGCTGCCCTTCCAGGCCTTGTCGGTGCCGTGGCCCAGGAAGTGCCGGGCGTGCTCGCCCGAGCGAGACTCGCAGAAGTCGTAGACCACGGCTTTGATGCTCTCGAAGGCCCCGGGCGCGTAGGCCCAGAGGTAGGCGCGGTGCGTCTTGCCATCGCCGGGCTTGAGCATGGCCACCGGTGTCTCATCGGCATGCAGCACCCGGTGGCCCAGGATCTCGGTCTTGAGCGCATCGACCAGCGGTTGCAGCCGCACCCCGCAGGTGCCTACCCACTGCGCCAGGGTCGAGCGCGGGATGGCCAGGCCGGCGCGTCCGAAGATCGCTTCCTGCCGGTACAAGGGCAGGTGATCGGCGTACTTGCCCACCAGCACCTGGGCCAGCAGGCCGGTGGTGGGGATGCCTTTGTCGATGACGTGCGCCTCAACCGGCGCCTGAGTGATGCTCTCGCACCGGGCGCAGGCCCACTTGCCGCGGATATGGCGCTCGACGCTGAAGACGCCGGGCATGTAGTCCAGCTTCTCGGCCACGTCCTCACCCACGCGTTTCATCTGGCAGCCACAGGCGCAGGTGGTGGACGCAGGTTCGTGGCGAACCTCGCGGCGCGGCAGGTGCGCCGGCAGCGGTAGCCGTTTGGCTTGTTTCTTATCGGGGGTGGCAGGTGCTTGTGTCTGCGTCAGCGCATCGATCTCGCTGGCCACAGCCGCCAGGTCCGCTTCGATCTCGTCTTCAAGCAGGCTCTTCTGCTCAGGGTTGAAGCGCTCGGACTGGGCTGCGAACTTCATGCGCTTGAGCAGTGCGTTCTCGTGGGTGAGTTTCTCCAGCAGCGCACTCTGGTGGCGAACCTGAACCATCAGCCGAGCGGTCAGCTCGCGCAGTTGTTCTGCACTCAGACTGTCCAGCGATTGAGGTTCCACCACCATGGGCGTGACTGTGCCAGCGCGGGCAACGCTGCGCCATTGGCGCATGCACCGATGGGCAAGCACCAGAACATCGGTCAGATTCAGAGCACGGTGATGACACCACCATCGCCCAGGCGTTGCCAAGGCAGGCCCAGCACCAGGGCATCGAACTGTGGGCGACTGAGCGTGATGGTCGATACCCCCTCACGCGGCCAGACGAATTTGCCGCTGTTCAGGCGCCGCGCAGCCAGCCACACCCCGATGCCGTCGTGCACCAGCACCTTCATGCGGTTGGCAAACAGGTACGCGTGGTGCGGTCGTGCGGCGCCGAAGACGGCCACCACGCGGGCCAGCGCCGACTCCGTGCCGGCGCGCATGTCCAGTGGCTCGGTGGCCAGCCACAGGGCGTCGATGCGGATCACTTGAGCAAGTCTCCCATCCAGGCTGCACAGTGCTCAGCCGCCGAGACTGGCCAGGTCAGCGTCACGCTGGTGGCGCCACGGCGCAACTCGATGCGGATGTCTGGGGCCGGTACGCAGTTGGGTGCAGGCAGCGCCACCGGCACGAAGGTCGGGACTTGCACATCTGTGCTGGGGGCATGTGCCAAGCGGCGCCAGTTGTGCACGACGTTGGCATTGATGCCATGCGAGAGCGCTACGCTGGCCACCGAGGCGCCGGGCCTGGCGCACTCGGCCAGGATCTGCTGCTTGAGCTGGGCGCTGTGCCGCCGACGGGTCTTGGTCTTGGCTTCGGTCATGGTGTCCACCTATCTCGTTGGGTGGACACCATCGTTGCCGCTTACGCCGTCGCCCTCAAGGGTGGGATGGCCGGACGCTTACAAATTACTTTTTGGCCTCGTCGATGGACTGGCGGATAGACGCATAGGTCTCGGAGAAAAGCCGTTGGGCTTCCCCATAGCTCTTTTTCGTGGTCTCCCATACCTCGGCCGAGGCTTTTGAGACCCGGGCCTTGGTTTCCTCCACATTTGCATTCAGTGCGGCAATACGCCCTTCAATGGCTGTGCGCTGATCCCCCGCGAGCTTGGCCGCGTCGGCACGCAATCCAGCGAGCGCTTTCTGCTGCGCATTCAGTTCAGCCTCCAGTACGGCACGCTGCGTAGCGATACTGGCCTTGCTTTCTTCAAGGTACTTGTCTCGGGCGGCCTGGAAGGCGGCCCAATCATTGTCGAGTGCCTGACGTACTTCGGCGACTTGGGCATCGCTCCAGTTCTTTGCGTTGGCTGCGGCATCTTGAGCCCGGCGGCGATAGGCGTCCCGCTGCTTGCGCAGGTCCGCCAACGCCGCATCAGCCTTGGTGCGCGCCTCGCCCCGAAGCTTGCTGGCATCTTTTTCCAGGGCAGTGATGTTGGCATCAAGCTGGGCCAGCCGGTCCTGCGACCACGCCAGTGCTTGGTGAACCTTTGAGGGCTCCTTCTGTGGAGCGGCTGAATCGGCCTGTGCTTCTGCATTCTGTGCCAGGGCGGGAGGAGCCGACAGCAACGCTGTCTGAGCAAGCAGCGCCAAGGCGATTGTGGAAAAGCGAAGTTTCATGGTGATTTCTCCTGATGAGTCAAAACAAAAGCAACGTGGCGCCTAGGTTCAGCGAACCTTGAAAAAGGCATCCTTGATCTTCTGGACCGTGACGGCGTGAGCGGCCTTGGCATCGGCAAACCCCTGCTTGACGGCACGCCAGGATTCATCGCCAGCATCCTTGACCTCACCGATACGCGCCTGGAACTTCTCGGCCTCGATGGAGAGGCGATCGAACGCGGCATCGAGTTCGCCGCGGGCCTTCTCGACGGCATCGGCCGCCTGGTCACCCAAATCCTTCAGGGAGTTTTGCCACGCTTGCCGCTGTGCGCGCGCACGGACGATGACGATGTTGCGCACGGTTCTCACCTCGTCGCCGGTCGTGCTGACAAACTGCTGGAGGGCGGACTCGACCTCGATCCATTCGGCTTCGAGCTTGTCCTGAATCTCGCTCGCTTCCTGCTTTGCGGTGTCCGCCTGAGCGCGCAGATCATCGTAGTACTGCTGCAGCTTCGCGCGGGATGCCGCGAGGCGTGCGCGAGCTGCATCGGCTTGCTTGCGGGCATCCTCCTTGATATCGGCGGCCGATTTCTCGACCTGGGAGAGAATGGCATCGGTCTCATCGAGACGGTGCTTCGCCCATGCGATGGTCTGGTGTACGTAGGATTGGAGCGTCATGGTGCATTTCCTTTCAATGGGAGAGGGGTTGATGGAATCAAGCGGGGCCTGTTTTTCGGTCAGCGCCATCATCAGGCGACCGAACGGCAAGAAAGCCGCTTCGGCAGAGATCGCGGACCATGTCCGTGATTTGCCTGATGGCTTCGTTCTGAATGCTTTTCCAGTCCATGCCACGGAGCATCACGCCGCGCAGAAACCTGAAACTGAAAACTGCCGTCACAATTGCGATGACGCGCAGCCGCAGCGCCTCGTCATCGGAAGACCGGCCGCTAAACTGGCTGGCGGCATGTACCAGACGCTTTTGCAGCGGAGCGATCGCGCGTTCATGAATCAGGGCGAAGGCGTCGTCGTTGTCGTAAGCGCAGCGGGCCACGAATGCCGTCCAGGCGTGCGGCTCGGCTTCCTCCAGCATGGTGTGGAGCAGTTGGATCAGTGTGCGTTCGAAGCGAACGGAAAGCTCGACGTCCGAGGTATCGTCAAGCAAAGTTGCGGCCTCCGCGAAGCGATGGGCCGCATACTCGGCGATCATGTCCGCTGCAGCCAGATAGAGCTCCTTCTTGCTGCCGAAATGGTAGGGAATGGCCGACAGCGTGGTTTTGGCCGCCTGGGCCAGAGCGCGCGTGGTTGCCCCCTCGTAGCCAACGGCGGCGACAACGTCAACCGTCGCTTCAATCAACTGCGATCGGGTCTTGGCACTGCGCGCCTCGTGGCCGCTGGTTGATTCGGCATGACTTGACATACATCCTCCGATTGTTCCGATAAGAACATAGTTCATACGAACGAGCTTTTCAATGGCAATGAAACTGCGAAAAATCAGGAGCCCCGTGATCGGTGGCAACGGTCATAGGGGTCATCAAGCCGATGAGGAACTTCGCCTGGCTGATCCGAAACTCCTTCGATGGCATCGTCGCCTGGACCCAGACCCACCGGGCTGGCGGCCTCGTGGAAGCCCTGAACGGGCTCTTCCATGTCACCAAGCGTCAAGCGCGTGGCCGGTTCTGCTTCGAGACCATGCGCGTCTTGCTCTTGCGCATCGCCGCTGGGCTCGACTTCGCCCGGATCAACCCGCATGCCGCTGAACCCACTTGTCTCCCTGCTGCGAGGGTGCGACCGCGCACTGGGGCGAGCAAGCGCCGCCATTCTGTGCCACCAGACATGCAGCAGCGCCGACGAAGTGCCCGGGGGCACGTCACGCCCCAGCGCCGACTCGAACGCCCAAAGCCGCGCAAGGTAGGCCTGCACATGGCGTGCCTCCAAGCGCTGCGGGTTGATCCGCCCGTAGGCTTCCACGAGCTGGGTGAACAGCGCACGCAGGCGATAGGTGCGAGGGCGCGGATCATCCTCGGCATGCTCGGTGGCGAGTCGGGCAAGTTCGATCCCGCGATCGACGAGGCGGTAGAACGCCGCTGCGGCGGGAAGGTTCCCCAGGCGTTCGATCCGCGTGAGCGGCAGCTTCACGTAGGCCGCGAGCAGGCGCCGCAGATCGGCGAGGATGGCCCGTTCCAGCGCCAAGTGGGGACGGCCCGCGGCGGGCGAAGCGGGCCAGCATGCCCGCAGGTCCTCCACGTAGAGCTGCCGGTCGCCGAAGTAACTGGTGACCTGCCGGGCCACCGCCTGTTCGAGCGCGTCTGGCTGCGCATCGCCCAGGACGCGCGCCATCGAGCGCAGCGGCTGTCCCATCGACAGCGGGAAACGGGAGAAACGGTAGCTTGCCTGCGTTCCAGGCAGCAATCGGTAGGCGACCAGTTCTTTCCGCAAAGCAGGGTCTTCCTCGAAGCGTGCCCGCATGCGCTCGAACAGGTCCAGCGGCATGCTCGGCAAGCCCGCCCGGTCGTACAGGGAACGGTCGTCGTAGCCGCCGGCAGCGAGAATTCGCGCCACCACGTCGGCGCAATTGAGATCGCTCCTGCTCCAGCGCAGGCTGGCGTCGCGGAATCCGGTTTCGATGCGGTGCGCCTCGGCCACCATCGCCGCACGACACCCGGCGGGAATGCCCTGGACCCGCAACCCGAGCGTCTCACGGCCATAAGCCATGCCGTAGGTGTTGGTGTGGACTTGCGAACGGGACGGGCGATCGATGCCGTACAGGTAATCCGGCAGGCTCACGTGCTGCAGGAAGTTCGGATCGACGGACGGGTCTGCGATGTAGTTCGCGCTGTAGACGATGCCGCTGATGCGGATGGCCAGATGCCCGAACGGGTTTTCGAGCACGACCCGTTGCGGCGTTTGCGAGGTGGCATAGGACAGCAGCAGTTCGACCTCTGCCGGCGCTTCGGCATCCAGTTTCGCCAGTGCCTGGCCGATGCCCTGGACGGGCGCGCCGTTCTCGACGCCGAAGTCGGGCAGTGGGCGGGCCGGCCTGAAGCCTTCGTCGAGCGCAAACCGGACGATGCTCGCGATGTCGATGCTCTGCCGGAACTCCCGTTGGGCGCGCAGCATCGCCTCGCGCTGGGCGGGGTCGCACAGCAGTTCCATCGCGAACTTCCCCGCATCGTCGGCGCTGGCCGCAAACCTGGCCAGGCCCTGGCGCTGGAACAGGGCTGCATTCTCGCGCTCGTGGCCGCTGATCACGTCGAGCAGCACGGTCGGCACCCCGAGTGCAAAAGCCTCTGCCGGCGTCATCCCGCCGGCCTTGGTGACCAGGATGTCGGCGGCGGCCATGCAGGACGCCATGTCACTGCGCGACAGCAGCCCCAGAAGCTTCAGTGTCGCCCTCTCCGGCAGCTTTCCCTGCAGATCGGCGAGCACTTCGTGCTGCCCCGAATTCGTGCCGCACACCGCGATGATCTGCAAACGACCCGGGCCGTGGCGAACGACACTGCCGATGACCCCGGGATAGTCGCCCACCCCTTCCTTGCCGCCGGTCAGCAGCAGTGTCGGCACGTCCGCCGACAGCCCAAGGCCCTGGAGCGTGGCGCGGCGGGCGTCGGCGGATGTCGCAGGAATCCGCACCGGCATGCCGCTGGTAACGACCTTGTCGGCCGGAACGCCTGCTGCCAGCCAGCGCGTTTCCAACTCCGGGTGGGCAAGAAAGGTACGGTCGATCCGCTTGGAGATGCGCGGGAAATAGCCCTCGAAAAAATCCGTGTGCAGCCAGCCGATTCTCGTGTCGGACAGCAGCCCTTTCTCCCGCAAGGTTCCCAACACCTGGGCGGCCCCGTAATGGGTGGCGAGAACTGCATCCGGCCGCTGTGCGGTCAAGTAGGCCAATACGCTTTCTTCCGGATAATCGTTGGGCAGCATCGACAGCGAGGGCGCACGGCTGCCGCGCGTCTGCATCGCACGGAACAGGCTCTCGAAGCACTCCGGCAGATGGTTGGCGACGAACCAGTACAGGCGCTCATCGACCCGTCGCCACACAGGATGCATGAAGGCGCGGATATCCTGCAGCAGTACCGGGGTCGCCGGAGATTGCCGCATTATCTCGTCCCGAATGGATTGTGCGGCACAGATGTGTCCGTATCCGATAGAGGAATAGAAGATGACGACCTTCCCGGTGGTGCTCATCGCCCTCTCCCGCTGCGCAGAATGAAAAGCAGGAGCCATAGGCTGCCGATCATGTAGCCCGTGAGCAGATAAGGACATGGACAGCACCGGCGGTGCCAAGCATGTGAATGGGATCTTTTCTCATGAAATGGGACTCTCTTGTTTCACTTGGTATTGGTCAGGATGCCGGCATGTGGTTCCCGGGGGGGTGCCCCGTCGCATTGATTCTTGCCGCGATCAGTTCAGCGAGTTCGAGTGGATGGCCGTTCCCTGTGGCCGTCGCGATGGTCCGTGCTCCCTGCATTGCTTGGCGGCACAGGTCGAGTGCTGAACGTTGGACGGTCGTGCGCGCCACGAAGTCGTCCATGACATCGGCTTCCTGCAACAACACGCAACTTGCAACGAGGGTTTCTCCGTAGCGCCGCGCTACTTTGGCTAGAGAATCAGAGTAGCCTGCGAGAGTGGCCCCTGTGGCGCCAGCCGCCTCACCCAGCGGCACGGCCAATCTTTGACGAGTCCGCAACCATTGTGCTGGATCGTCGCCTGTGATCTGCACATGCTTCAGGTTGGTGGCCTCCAACTCAGCCGCCCGGTTGACCGCATCGGCAACCAGGGCCAGGACTTGAAGGTCATCGCAACGCACCAGCAAGCGGAAGGCACCTGTGGTCAGGTAATCCCCCGCCAGCACGGTGGCCGCATTGCCGAGCAGCGCAGATGAGCCGCGCGCCGCATGGACGTGGGCATGCAATTGCTGCAAGCTGATGTAGATCAGGTCCAGCGCGGTACCGGCGTTGATGCCCTGCTGCCCGGAATGGATGCTGCAAGTCACCAGTGCCCGGATCGGTATCTGCTGGTCCGACAGCAACAGGCGCACGGCAAGCTGCACGGGCGCAGCCTCACAGGTCAGGGTACCCGTCACGGCGGCGCGGACGCCGGTCATTACAGTCTCGGTAAAGCTCATGAGATGCGAGTCAGCCATGGGTTGACGTTTCTGCCCAGCGAGCCAACTGCTCGGCTGCGCAGCGATAGCCGATCTCGACGATTTCCTCGGCGCGGGCGAATTGGAGGAAGCGGATGTGACCCAGGGGCGGCTGGATGAGGATGTCGGGTTTTTCCAGTTCGAGGCGGGCCTGCGTGATGCGGGTCTCCATCACATTGATCGACGCGAGCAGCACTTCGAAGATGTTGGGGGCCGGCTCTTCGACCGAAGCCCAGCGGGCCAATTGGGCAGAACCCGGAATTTCATGAGCAAGCATGCGCTCCTTGATCCACTGAATTGCCTGCCGATAACCCTCAACCCAGTCGCCCCTTTCCGTCAGTCGGCCTGGCGGCAATACGGGCTTGAAGTTCTTCCCGGAAACGATCTCATGGTTGAGATCAACCGCGATGACAACGTCGGCTCCCATAGCGCGCGCCACGCCAACCGGCACCGGGTTGACAAGGCCTCCATCAACCAAGATCCGGCCGTTACTTCGTATTGGTGTGAAGACACCGGGTACGGAAATGCTGGCACGCACGGCATCAATGACATCGCCGCTGGCTATGGTGAGTTCCTCGCCGCTAACAATGTCGGTGGCCACGGCGGCAAACCGTTTTGGCAGCTCCTCTATGCGCGCGGATTGCACGTACTCACGCACCAGATCGCTGACCTTGGCACCGTCCAGCAGCCCGGACTTGGGCAGCACAACATCGAAAAAGGCAACGGTTTTCTTCCAGTCGAAGGACTGAAATACCGCTTCGAGTTCATCCAGCTTGCCAGCGGCGTAAACAGCGCCAACCAGCGCGCCCATGCTGGTGCCGGCGATGAAGTCGATCTCGATGCCGGCTTCCTCGACGGCCCGCAGCACGCCGATGTGCGCGAGCCCCCGCGCGGAGCCGCTGCCCAGCGCCAAACCAATTTTTGGCACGAACCCCTTTGAATCTTTGCCATCAGCGAACTGCATCATGTTCCGCCCTTGCCACCACGCCAGATGGAGACCAGCACCCAGATGCCACCAATGACGGCAGCGATGAAACCGAGCAGTCCGAAAGAGGGCAGGCCCGGCAGGGAGGGTTCGCGCTCGACGGTCATGACGATGGCCGAGCCGACGATCAGAGCGGCGGTGACGATGCTTATCGCCAGGCGGCTGACGGCGCGATCTAGCTGATCGCCGACCCGCCTCAGATGGGTGACGTCGATGTGCACTTCCAGCCGGCCACGGCGGGCGGCTCGCAGCAGCCGGGAGAGGTCCTGGGGCAAGCCTGCCAGCAACGAGAAGATGTCACCGGCCGCCCGCCGCCCCCGTCTGAGCAGCGCTGCGGGGGAGTAGCGCGCGTACATGGCACGCTCCAGCAGCGGCAGTGCATGGTTGGCCATGTCAAAGCCGGGATCGAGTTCACGACCCAAGCCTTCCAGTGTGACGAAGGCTTTGATCAGCAGGGACAGATCGTTGGGCAGGACGAGGTGATGCTGGCGCGGGATCGCCACGAGGTCGGACAACATGGCGCTCAAGCGCAGTTGCTTCAGCGGCACGCCGTGGTAGCGATCGATGAAAGACCGGACTTCCAACAACAGATCCTGCTCATTTGCCACGCCGTCGCTCGTCCATTCGAGCATGACGTCGGCGACGCCGCCGGCGTCGTTCCTCACCAGCCCCAGCAGCAGGCGGATCAACTGGTCGCGGCGTTCCTCCGCCAGCCGGCCGACCATGCCGAAGTCGATGAAGGCGATACGGTTGCCCGGCAAATAGAACACGTTGCCCGGATGGGGATCGGCGTGAAACAGCCCGTCCTCGACGATCATCTTCAATACCGCACTGGCACCACGCCGTGCGAGCACCTTGCGGTCCAGGCCGGCCTGGTCAACGGCCTGAAGCCTGCGCCCGGAAATACCACCGATGAATTCCTGTACGCAGACCCGCTCGCCGGTCCACTGCCAATACACGCGGGGAATGACGATGATGGGAGGTGCGCCATCCGCGTCCGGCTTTACCTTGCCCGGGACGACAGGGGGAGCATCCTGATCGGCATAGCCGGTGAAGTTCCCGGCGATGCGTTCGGCGTTGCGGCATTCGTCAGCGAAATCGAGTTCGTTGCGCAGCGACTGTGCGAACTGGCGCACCATCTCGCGCGGATGCAGGACGCGCCATTCCGCGCTCTCCGTCTCGGCGAGTTCGGCCAGGCGTGCAAGCCAGCGCAGATCGGCTTCCAGAATGTGCCGAATGCCGGGCCTGCGCACCTTGACCACGACTTCGCCGCCGTCGTCGAGACGCGCCCGATGCACCTGCGCAATGGAAGCGGCCGCCAAGGGCTCGGGATCAAAGGCCGCGAAGATTTCCTCGGGGGGCGCGCCGAGGTCTTCGCTAAGCTGCTGGTATACGGCTGCCCAGGGGGCGGGCGGCGCACTGTCCTGCAATTTCCCGAATTCGGCGGTCCACTCGGGTTCGAGCAGATCGACCCGGGTAGCGAGCACCTGGCCGAGTTTGACGAAAGTCGGCCCCATCTCCTCCAGTGCCCGCCGCACTCGTTCGGGGGGCGTCATGTGGGCGAAGTCTGCCGCTTCGCTCCAGTGCAGTGCCGTCCCCGCCCGCTCCAGGGCTTTGGACAGCCCTATCCGGCGCACCATGTCGCCAAAGCCGTAACGGACCAGGATCGAGGCGATTTCGTGCAAACGCCGTAGATCACGCATCGCGCTCAGTGCCTGCCAGAACATGGCGCCTCCTCATCTTTTCGGGGCTTGCTTGGTGCCGCCGCCCAGCGCCGCGTACAGCCCGATTTGGCTTGACAAGGCCGCCTTGCGGACCTGCACCAGCTGCTGCGCGAAGGCAAGCAGGTCGCGCTCGGCGTCCAGTACCTCCAGGTGCGCCGCCGAACCGGCATCGAACAGCATCCGCGCCAGTTTCAAACGCTCGGTCTGCGCGGCGTGGGCCTGGCGCGCCACGGCGAGTTGCTCGGCGAGCTTCTGCCTTGCGGCCAGGGCGTCGGAAACGTCGCGAAACGCTGCCTGGATGGCGCGCTCGTATTCGGCAATGGCGATGTCGCGCCGCACGACGCTGACGTCGAGATTGGCCTGTCGCATGCCGGCATCGAAGATCGGCAGTTCGATCGTCGGCTGGAACAACCATGCCCGGGTGCCCGACGAGAACAGGTCGCTCAGGCTGGTGCTGACCGTGCCGGCGCCGCCGGTCAGTGCGATGCGTGGGAAGAACGCGGCGCGCGCCGCACCGATGTTGGCCTGGCGCGCCCGCAGTGCATGCTCGGCGGCCAGGATGTCCGGGCGGTTGAGCAGCAGGTCCGACGGCAGCCCGTGCACCAGTTCGGGCATGACCAGGGCTTCATCCATCGGGGCCGATGGCGGCGGCAATTGGGGTTCGCTGCCGAGCAGCAGCGCCAGGGCATTGCGCTGCTGCTCGCGCTGCAATTCGAGCTGCACCTGCAGGGCTTTGCCCTGGCTGAGCAGGGTGCGCACCTGGGTCAGCTCCAGCCGGGAGCCATGGCCCAGCTCGAAGCGTTTCTGGAAGATTTGCGCCAGCGACTGCTGGTTTTCCACCGTGCGCCTTGCCAGCGCGATGCGCTCGTCGAGTTCGCGCAGGCCCAGGTAGGCATCGGCGACCTGGGCGATCAGCGCCAATTCCACGGCGCGGTGGCCCTGACCGGTGGCCAGCCATTGCTCGAATGCGGCGGTTTTCATGCTGCGTACGCGGCCCCACAGGTCCAGCTCCCAGCTGCTGATGCCCACGGAGGCTGCGTTGACCTCCAGGACCGAGCGGCCCGCCAGCGGCTGTAGCCCATCGGGCAGGCCGGCGCGTATCTGCTGCACCCCCACGCCAACCATTGGCGCCTGCTGCGCACGCTGGATGCGGAAGGCGGCGCTCGCCTCCTCGGTGCGCAGCAGCGCCACGCGCAGATCGCGGTTGTTTTCCAGCGCGGTCTCGATCAGCGCCTGCAAGGCCGGGTCGGTGAAGTACGCGCGCCACGCCAGGTCGGCCGCTGCCGCAACGCCCGGCGTGTCGGGCTGCGTCCGCCAGTTCGATGCGACGGGGAGCGCGATGGGATCGAGCGCGGGCGCCAGCGAGGCGCAGCCGCTCAGCACCGCCAGCACCACCAGCGTGCCGACGAGCCGATGGCGGGCCGATGGGCCGGTCTCATGGCCTGCGCGGGCTTGGCGGCGGCGGGGGGACGATGTGCCGCGGTCATTCTCATGCATGGTCTGCTCCTGTGGCCGCCGGGGCTGTATGGCGCTTCGCATGCAGCTCATAGAGCAGCGGCACGACGAACACGGTCAGCGCGGTCGAGACCAGCGTGCCGAAGATCAGCGAGACGGCCAGCCCCCCGAAGACCGGGTCGGTCACCATGACGGCCGAGCCGAAGATGATCGCCAGCATGGTCAGCAGGATCGGCCGCAGACGCACCGCGCCGGCCTCGCGCACGGCCTCCCTCAGCGGCATGCCGCGTCGGATGTTGTCCTGGATGAAGTCGATGATCAGCAGCGAGTTGCGGATCACCACGCCTGCCAGCGCGATGATGCCGACCATGGATGTGGCGGAGAAATCCACGCCGACCAGCCAATGCCCCGGAAAAATGCCGATGATGCCGAGCGGCACGGCCGACATGGCCACCAGCGGAACGATGAACGAGCGGTAGTAGGCGACCAGCGCGAAATAGATGATGAGCAAGGCGCCGCCGAGGGAGAGGGAGAGATCCCGGTACACATCCAGCGTCATGCGCATCTCGCCGCCCCAAAGCAACTGGTAGCCGTCGATGGTGTCGGGCACGTCCTCCTTGAAGCGCAGGTTGCCGGTGCGCAGCGGGCGTCCGTCCGGCGCGGTGATGCCATGCAGGCGCCGCTGCAGGTCGAGCACTGCGTACAGCGGCACCGAGTCCGACAGCTCCGCGCCGACGAAGGTAACCTTCTCGTTGTCGCGGTGCAGGATGGGGCGATCGACCGATGCGGGGACCACTTTGACCAACTCCGCCAGCGGCACGGGTCGGCCGGCGGCGTTGTCCACGAACACCCGGTCGAGCCGGGCGGGATCGACCTCGAAGCGGCGCGGCACGAAGGCCCTGACCGATACCGGCAGTTTCTCGTCCGGTACGTGGGCGCGGCCGAGCGTGGTGCCGCCATAGACCAGCGCCAGCGCCTCGGCAATCTGCGCAGTCGAGACGCCGGAGAGCGCGGCCTTGTCCTTGTCCGGCACGATGCGGTGTTCCCGCACCTCTTCCGGTTCGGTGTCGGTGATGTCGACGGTGTCGTAGGTTTGTGCGAAGGCCTCGCGCACCTGGGCCGACAACGTGCGCAGCCCCTCGGCGTCGGGGCCGTAGACTTCCGCCAAAACGGTCGAGCGCAGCGGCGGACCCGGCGGCTGCTCCACCAGCGCGACCTCGGCACCGGGCCAAGCAGCGCGGACCGCTTCCACTCGAGGGCGCAGTTCGCGCACGACGTCGATGGAGCTTTCCTTGCGGTGACGCTTGTCGGTGAGGTTGACGCGGATTTCCGCGACGTGGCTGCCGGCACGCGCGGCGGTACCCTTGAACAGACCGCTGAAGTCGGCCACACCTGCCTGGCCGACCCAAGTCTGGTAGTTGAGCACGTGTGGTTCCCGCGCCAGCACCGCGGTCACTTGGCGCACCAGGCGATCGGTGTCTTCCACCGGTGTGGTTTCCGGCATCGAAACCACCACGTTGAAGGTGTTCTGGTCATCCTTGGGCAGAAAGCCGATCGGCACGCCCAGCGCGGACACTGCCCCGCCCACGCCCGCCGGGCGGACGAACTGCCAGCCGCCTTGCATCAGCGAAACCGCCATCAGCAGCAGAACCGCCAGAGCGAAGCCGATGCGCACGTTTCTGCGCTGCTGCAGAGGGCCGAACAGGCGCAGGTAGAGGCGCTCGATCCGTCCCGGCGTGCCGTGACCATGGACAAGCTGTCCGTGTTCGGTTTCCGGCCATGATGATTCTTCCCGCAGGACTTCGTGGCGATGAAGCCAGCGATTGGACGCCCACGGCACGACGATGTAGGCCACCACGATGGAGGCGGCCATGGCGACAGGCACGGTGACCGCTATCGGGAAAAAATACTGGCGCGGCATGCCGGTCAGGGCCAGCAGCAGGGTGATGAAGACCAGCATCACCGCAAAGGTGGCCAGATTGGTGGCGTTGCCGATCTCGTTGGTCGCCAGCACGGTTTCCGCCTGCTTGTCTGCCTTCGGTTTGCGGCTGGCGTAGTGGCGGTGGATGTTCTCGATGACCACGATGGCGGCGTCCACCAGCAGCCCCAGTGCCAGGATCAGGGCGAACAGCGTGACGCGGTTGATGGTGACGCCGCCGAGCAGGTTGGCCGTCAGCGTGATGCCCATGATCAACGGCACCGTGATCATCACGATCAAGGCCTCGCGCCAGCCTAGGAAGAGGATCAGCACCAGGCCCACGGTGACGAGGGCGATCGCCAGGTGTTCCAGCAGCAGGTTGACCGCGTCGTCGGCCTTCTGGCCGTCGTTGCGCGTCACCACGACCTGGATGTCCTGGGGCACGAAGCTGGCCTGCATGCGCTGCATGCGGTCGATCACTGCGTTGGCGACCAGCACGGCATTGGTGCCCTTCTTTTTGGCCACAGCGATGGTGACGGCGGGCAGGTCTGTGGCATCGGCCGTGCCAAAGCGTGGATCGCCGGGGCCGAAAGAGAGGCGGCTGGCCGTGGCCGGCTCCGACGGCGGGCCGTCGGTAACGGTGGCCACGTCGCGCACGTAAACCGGCCGCTTGTCGCGCACGGCGACGAGCTGGTTGCGCACATCCTCGGCTGAAGTGTAGGCCGCAACCAGCTTGATGGCTTGTACCTGACCGTCACGTACGGTGGGATGCAGTGGCAAGGTCAGGTTGCTGGCTGGGAAGGCCGCTCGGGCTTGGCCCAGGGTCACGCCGTAAGCCTGCAGGCGATCGGGGTCCAGTTCGATGGTGATTTCGCGGTGCTGCCCGCCGCGCAAGGAAACCACCGAGACATTTTCGGTACTGCGCAGGCGCTCGGCCATGCGTTCGGCCATGCGGTTGAGCGCGTAGTCATCGTATTTCGACGAAGCCAGCGTGAAAGTGACGATCGGCACGTCGTCCGCGTCGATGCTTTGCACCAGTGGCGTCGTGGCGTCGGCAGGCAGCCAGGCGCGGCTGGCCATCACGCGGTCATAAAGCTTGACCAGTGACTGCTCCTTCGATTCGCCGACCTTGAATTGCACCTGAACGATTCCCTGCGAGTTGCGGGAAGTGCTCTCGATGTGATCGACGCCGGACAGTTCGCTCAGAACGCCTTCGAGGGGCGTGACCACCAGCGCCTCGACCTCACTGGCAGAGGCGCCCGGCAGGCCGACCATCACGGCGGCAGCGGGCACGATGATCTGCGGGTTTTCCTCGCGCGGGGTCTGCAGCACCGCCACGACGCCCATCAGCGCCACGGCGATGATGAAAACCAGCGTGAGCTTGGAGGTGATGAAGTGCTTCGCGAGAAAACCCGCGAAGTTCAGGCGCTGCTGCGTCATCGCGCGCCCCCGGCGGCCTGGACCGGCATGCCGTCATGGACGGTGTCGGCGACGCTGGCGAGAATGGTTTCTCCGTCCGACAGGCCGGCGCTCACCTCCACCACATCGCCCAGGCGCTGGCCGGTGCGCAGCCAGCGAAAACGCGCCACACCGTCCTGCAGCACGAACACGCCGTCCAAGCCACCGCGCCGAACGAGGGCCGCACGCGGCACCGTGACGGCCCGTTTCTCGTCCAGTAGGATTTCGAGGCGGCCGAACATTCCCGGCAGCAGGCGCGCGTCCCGCGGCAGCACGATGTCCACCTCGTAGCGGCGGGTCACGCCATCACCCGACGGCACAACACCCCGGACCCGTCCCTTGAGCCGCTCATCGCCCAGCGCGTCGATGCGCACGGGAATCGAGTCGCCGGCCTTGACTGCCGCCAGGCTGCGCTCGGGCACGAACGCCTTGAACAGCAAGACCTCACGCGACTCCACCGTCATCAGCGGCGCGCCGGGAGCGGCCATCTCGCCGCTGCGCCGGGCCACCGAGACGACCACGCCATCCACCGGACTGGTGATGGTCACGTAGTTGCGTTGCGCCTGTGCCGCCGCCAACGCCGACTGCGCTTGTTCCAGCGCCGCGCGGGTGGTTTCCTCCCGCACCCTGGACTTGCGCAGCGCATCGGCCGAGATCGCGCCAGCCGGCACCAGTTGCGCGTTCTGGTTCACGTCGTGCTGCGCATCCCGCCAAGCCTCCTGGGCGGCCTGCACGCCGGCGCGTGCCTGCGCGATGGCCGCGTCGATGTCAGAGGCGTCGATGCGCAACAGCAGGTCGCCGCGCCTGACCGCCTGGCCCTCGCGAACATCGAGTTGGCGAATGAATCCGGTCACGCGCGAAGCCACGTCGATGCGTCCATCAGAGACGACGCTGCCAGTCACATCGTTGGTAACAGGCCATCGTGCCTGCCGTACCACGACAACATCCGCAGGCATCGGCTTGGATGCGGATCGAGGCGAGCTTGAGCCATCCGTGCAGGCAGCGAGCAGAAATATGCAGCTAGACAGCACAGCCACCCTGCACGCCTGCGTGCCCCTGCCTGTGCTCTGCGTGCCAGCCTCCCAGACCGACGGCACATGGCCATGGCGGCCGAGCGCATAGGTAGTCAAGCGATTCATGGGTGCCTCGAAGTCTTGGTCATGTCAGATTCTAAACATGTTCGTACGATCGAACTATATTTAATCGAATAATTTAGTCAAGTGCAGAACGAGCGGATGACCTCCGTGCGCGCTCGATGCTTTCTTGATCGGAACATTGCAGGCCTTCGGTATCGAATGGAAAAAACGTTTTGTCCATCGTCTCAAACGATAGCAGGCCCGCGTTTACGCCCGATCTCCCAACATACCCCGCTACCGCGCACTATGGCCGCAAGCGGCTGCCCCAGGCGCTGTTCAATTACCGGTTTCCAGGGCACCAGGCTGAATCCCATGCCATCGTCCAGCATCGCGTAGCGCCCACTGGCGAGCATGACGCTGCGGCGGTAGATGCCGGCCACGCGCTGCCCGTCGGCCACCGGGCGATGCTCCAGGCCGGTTTCGCCGGCAATGTCCTTCGCGGCCTGCGCCAGTTCCCGGTTGCGCAGCGTGCCCAGCAGGTTGCGCGCCAGGATCACACGCTGCCCGCGCCGCTCGGCCAGACCCTGTTCGGCCAGGAAGTCGGCGCGCTGCTGCATCGCCTGCTTGGCCTCCGCGCCAAAGCCCAGGTCGCCCAGGCCCGAGCCGCCGCCGATCAACTGCTGGTCGAGCCAGGTGGCCCCGATCACGCGTGCCTGCCACTCGATGGGCAAATGCGATTTCAGCTCCACGGCCACGCCGCCCAGGCGTTGCGCGTCGTAGCGGCGGCCCTGCTCGGGCAGGTCGCCCGGCACCTTCCATAGCCCTTCCGCCACACGCTCCACGATGCCCGCCCGGCGCAGGGCTTCCAGGCGGCGGACATGGGCCGCCACAACTTCCTGCGGGTCGCGGCCCGGTACGGCCTGGCCCTGCGCGATGGCGAGGTGGTGGTCGGTGCGGTACAAGCCATCGCTCGCCAGCGCGGCGATGTTCCTGTCGGCCGCGCGCACGTCGGCCGAACCCTTCACCTCCACTACGGCCCCGGTCGGATAGTTCGCCAGCTCGTCGCGGGCGTTGAGCGCGACGTAGTGGGCCTTGCCGTCCACGCCGTCGATGACCAGATAGCCCCGGTCGTGCAGTTCGTCGGCCAGTCCCTTCGCAGCCACGCGCCCGAGGATGGTTCGGCCATCGTCGCCTGGCTCGAACACCGCCATCTCGCGCGGCTCGCCGCGCATGGCCCGCTGCATCGTGCGGATGATGTCGCCGCGCTCGCCCAGGGCGCACAGGGTCTTCTCTGCATCGGCATGGACGGCCCAGGTGCCCGGCCGCGTCTCGTCGGCCAGGCCCAGGCGCTGCAAGCGTTGCAGGCGGCCGATCAGCAGCAGGCGCCGGCGCTGCAAGGGGGGGGCGTTAAGCCGTTCGGTATGCACCAGGCCATCGCCGCCGGCCTCGCCCATTTCTCGTTTGAGGGTGCGATCCAGGCTCGTCCACCGCTCTTGCTCCACCTCGCGCTGCAAGGTCTGCTGGATCTCCAGCTCGGTGCGCGGCCCCAGCCATTCGGTCGCCAGCTCGGCGGCGCGGTGGCGGAAGCCATCGGCGATGTAGTCGCCCGCGATGATGAGGTCTTTGCCCGTGTCGTCGCGCCCGCGCACGACGATGTGCGTGTGCGGGTTGTCGGTGTTCCAGTGGTTCACGGCCACCCAGTCGAGGCCCGTGCCCAAGTCGGCCTCCATGCGGCCCATGAGGTGCCGCGTGTAGGTGCGCAGGTCTTCCAGCTCCACGCAATCCTCGGGCGAGAGGATGAAGCGGAAATGGTGCCGGTCGTCGGCGCAGCGTTCCTTGAAGGCGTCGAGGTCGGCCATGTCTGTCTGCGGCCCATAGGCTTGGCCCGGCTCGCCGTCGCGACCCACGCCATCGCGCTCGATGTAGCGCAGGTGCTTGGCAAGCGACTGCGGGCTGGCCCGCTGGTGATTCACCAGCAGCGTCTTGATGGTCACGCGCCGGGACATCGGCGTCAGCTTCGCGCCCGCAAAGCGCGCCGCCGTATGGCCGCGCCCCAGGCGCGATCCGGGCCGTTGGCCGGTGCCGCCCGCCGAGCCAGGACGGCGCACTGTGGACTTGCCGCTGCTGGCCTTGCCCGTCTGCTTGAGCACCTTGGAAACGAAGCTCTGCCCTTGGCCCTTGCCCCGGTTCTTCGGGGCGCTGGGGCGCACGCGAAAATCGTCATCGCGGCGGTCGCTCATGGCTGTGCTCCCTGCAAGCTCTGGCGTGTCCTGTCGTGCGAAGCACGCGGACATGCCTGCATTGGCGCGGGCCTCGCGCCATACGCGGCACGGCGGCGAAGCCGCTCCGTGCCGCACCAACCCCATGTGCAGACTGGCTTTACGGGCCGACAGGTGCCGCCCCCTTTTGTCTTGCCTTCCGCCTTTGCCTTCCGCTGTCGCTCCAGGCACCGGCGGCCCGCTGGCGCTGCTGCGTGAGCAGCCAGCGCCTCGGCGAACGCGGCGATGGCCGCAGGCCGGGCGCGTTCGAGGCAAGACGCCTGCACGTGGGAAGGCACCGCGAAGTGCAGCGCCCGATGCGCAGGATCGGTGCTCGCTCTGCACGCGCGACGACATGCAGAAAACCACCGGATCAGCACGCCCGATGGCACGATGAGATGCACGGCGACGTGCAGCGAATCGGCAGCCATCATGGGCGGTCCTCCAGCCAGATCGGGTGCGCGATGCCGATCACGGCGGATGCGCTGACCGGCCCGAAATACCGGCTGTCGAACGACGCCGGGTTGGTCACACTGAGCAGGAACAGTTCGCCGGGTTCAAGGCGACGGCATTGCTGCCAGGATGGCAGCGGCCGACGCCAACGATCAGCGGGCAGCACGGCGGCCGAAGGCACGCCGTCGATTCGGACGATGCCGCCAGCGATGCACACCTCCTGCGGCGCGACCGCACCCACGCGCTTGAGCAGCGGCACGCGCGCCGGCAGGTAGCCGCGCTGAGCGGCCAGCGCAGCGGCGTCTGGCGGAAGCGTGGTCAGGACGATGCTGTCCACGGCCAAAGGACGTGGCAGTGAGCCGGTGCCGTGGCCCAGCGGATCGACGCGATACCAGCCGGCGGCCACGCTGTCGGACGGGTTGTAGATCAGGCGCGGCAGCGGATGCACAAAGGACGCCCAGGCCAGCGCAGTGAGTCCGCAGGCGCCGAGGCCAGCGAGCACGATACGAGCGCGCAGGCGCGAGCGAGGACGCGGCGCCTCTCCTGTGCTGTTGGCGGCAGTGGAAACGGCGGTCATGGCAGCGCCCTCCCGGTCAGCCAGGCCGCGTGCCGCTCGGCGGTGTATTCGGGCAGCGGCAAGTGCGCGGCGAGCCGGTTGGCGAGCGTGCGCCAATACGCAGGCGAGGCATCGGTCGGCGCGATGCCTAGCGCCTCGATGGCGTCGATGCGCTCCAGCACAGCGCGCACTTGCCCGTCGCCATCGGCGTGCAGCAGCAGGCGCGCGCCCGGCTGCACGCCGGGGATGCGCTGCGCCGCGTCCAGCGGTGTGCAGGCTTGCATCACCATGAGCTGCCAGCGCACGGTGCCGAAATCGTTGGACTGCCAGCGCACGCGGCAGAACACCGCACCAGGCAAGAACACCGCGCTGCGCCGCCAACGGTCGAGCTGGTGCGTTCGCGCGGGTTCGCCGAAGCGCAGGTAGAGCTTGAAACGGGCCTCGATGTAGGCCAGCGCCACGCGCGTCAGCGGCGCGCTGGCGGGCTGGCCGGAAGGCGCGATGAATGATGGCTGTGGCGCAGCCGTGGCCGCGCCAGCGGCAGGCGCGGCAGCAGGTGCAGTGGATGCGGTCATGGTGTGTTCTCCCTGCGGTTCTCGGGAAACTCCCGCTCCAGCAGGCCGCGCAGCAGGTCGGCCATGGTCACGCCTTGCGTGAAGGCCGACACCTTGATGCGCGCACGCATGGCGGGCGTGATGTCGAGGGTGAGGCGCGCGGTGTAGAGGTTGCCCTTACCCAGCGCATCGGCGTCGCCCTGGCGAATCCACGCCTCGGCGTGAGGATTCGCGGGCGGACGCACGCCGATGCCGACGCGCTTTGCGCGGGGTGGCGGCTTCGCTGTCATGTAGGCCACCGCAGCAGTTCGTCCACCAAGGCGGTGATTTCGCGTGCGGCGGCGCTGTCCGGTCCCGTCTCGCGTGCAAGCCGGCCAGCGGACACGCTGTCGGCGAATACGATGCGCTGATGCACTTCCGCGCGCAACGCCGGAAGCGGCTGGTCGGCGAGCGCCTGGCGCGCTTCGCGCCCGATCACGGTGGTGCTGACGCGCCGATTGATGACGAAGGCCGCGCGCAGCGCAGGCCGAAAGACTTGCGCCTCGCGGATCAGCGCCACCATCTCGGCGCTGGCCCACAGGTCGTAAGGGCTGGGCTGCACCGGGATCAGCACGCGCTCGGCCGCCAGCAGCGCGGAGCGCGCGAGGGCGGCGATCCGCGGTGGGCCGTCGATGACGACGTGATCGGCGCGTCTGGCGAGTTCTGGTGCCTCCTGGTGCAGCGTCTCGCGTGCGAGGCCCACGGCGCTGAACAGCCGTGGTAAGCCTTGCTGGCTTCTGCGTTGCGTCCAGTCCAGCGATGAACCCTGCGGGTCGGCATCGAGCAGCACGACGTGCTGGCCGCGCATCGCCAGCTCGCCGGCGATGTGGGTGGCGAGCGTGGTCTTGCCCACGCCGCCTTTCTGGTTGAGCAGCGCGACGATCATGGCGTGGCCCTCCAGACTGGAAAGCCAGGCTTTGCCTGTCGTGCAAAACGCTGTTCGCCGTGCCGTTTGGTGGTTGTCCACCGAAACGGCGCGCTTCTACTAAAAGTTATGTATTTCTTGTTAGGGAAGTTAGAGGGTCCGCAAACCCGCGCCGTTATTGGCTTTCCGGCGTTTT
>Ga0255334_1000266_pt1 | contig 49825 bp, 45 predicted proteins | sample EtOH5_35cm_T3_12_FD_202080 | JGI IMG/M metagenome (GOLD analysis project Ga0255334, IMG submission 202080) | Sandy soil microbial communities from University of British Columbia, Vancouver, Canada - EtOH5_35cm_T3_129 | ecosystem: Engineered > Artificial ecosystem > Sand microcosm > Unclassified ...
ACGTTGAAGCGGAACTCCACCACGTCACCGTCCGCCATCACGTAGTCCTTGCCCTCGATCCGCGCGCGGCCCGCGGCGCGCACCGCCGCGACCGAGCCGGCAGCGACGAGGTCGTCGTACGAGATGACCTCGGCCTTGATGAAGCCCTTCTGGAAGTCCGTGTGGATCACGCCGGCGGCCTGGGGGGCGGTCCAGCCCCGGTGGATGGTCCAGGCACGGGCCTCCTTGGGGCCGGCGGTCAGGTACGTCTGGAGGCCGAGGGTGTGGAAGCCGACGTGCGCGAGCTGGTCCAACCCCGACTCGTCCTGGCCGTTGGCGGCGAGCATCTCGGCCGCCTCCTCCGGCGACAGCTCGACCAGCTCGGACTCGAACTTGGCGTCGAGGAAGATCGAGTCGGCGGGGGCGACCGCGGCGCGCAGCGACGCCTGCATCGCGGAGTCGGCGAGGCCGGCGTCGTCGGTGTTGAACACGTAGATGAACGGCTTCGTCGTGAGCAGGAAGAACGGCGCGAGCGACTCGAGGTCCACGCCGGAGCCGTGCAGCGGCTTGCCGTCGCCCAGCACCTCCTGCGCGGCGACCGCGGCGGCGAGCTGGGCGGCCTCGGCCTTCTTGGCCCGCACCTCCTTCTCGAGCCGCGGGACCACCTTCTCCAGGGTCTGGAGGTCGGCCAGCGCCAGCTCGGTGTGGATCGTGGCGATGTCGTCGAGCGGGTCGACCCGGCCGGTGACGTGCACCACGTCCGGGTCGGCGAACACCCTGGTCACCACGCAGATCGCATCGGCCTCCCGGATGTTGGCGAGGAACTTGTTGCCCAGACCCTCACCCTCCGAGGCGCCTTTGACGATGCCCGCGATGTCCACGAAGGACACGGTCGCGGGCAGGATCCGCTCGGAGCCGAACACGCGGGCGAGCTCGTCGAGGCGAGGGTCCGGCAGGGGCACCACGCCGACGTTCGGCTCGATCGTCGCGAACGGGTAGTTCGCCGCCAGCACCTGCGCGCGGGTCAGGGCGTTGAACAGGGTGGACTTGCCGACGTTGGGCAGGCCGACGATGCCGATGCTGAGAGCCACGTCGGTCGAGTCTACGGGCGCGCCGCCGGCCCGCCGAAAGCGGCTACGTCATCGCCAGCAACCGGCGCAGCAGCTCCGGCTGGGTGCGCTCGAGCAGGCGGCCACCGAGCCGGGCGCCGGTCGCCAGCACCCCGGCGCCGAGCACGGGCCCGGCGGCGAACGCGGCCCAGCCGGCCCAGTCCCGGCCGCCGGCGAGCGCGAGGGCTGCCAGGACGATCGTCGGCGACATGAGCGAGCCGACGAGCGCCCAGCCGCCGATCTGCGTGAGGAACGCGGGCATCGTCGCGCCCTGCCGCAGCGAGAACGGGCTGTCGCCCGGCTGGCGCACCGGGTAGACGACGAGCGCCGACACGACCGACGCGACGCCGAGCGACGTCCCCAGCGCGCCCAGGCTGCAGCCGACGAGCGCCGGGATCGCCTCCGGTCGGTGCGCGACGAGGGCGGAGGCCACCGAGAGGACCACCACGACGACGGTACCCAGCGCGCCCGCGGCGATCGCGCGCCCCCAGCGGTCGGCAGAGCCGCGCAGCGGGGACGTGACGTGCATCCAGAACGCGGTGCCGTCGTAGGCGACGTCGGCCGAGATCCCCCAGCCCATGAGGAAGCCCGCCAGGGGTGCGGCCAGCAGCACCAGGCTTCCGCCGGGGTCGACGAGCGCGAACACGACCGGCACCACCGGCACGAGCACCACCGCCATGGCGTAGCGCGGGTCACGCGCCCAGTAGGTCAGGCAGCGGGCGACCACCGCGCCGAGCGGGGTCGCCGGCAGCCGGCCGAACAGGCCGAGACCGCGGTCGCGCTTCTTCGTCGTCTCCCGCACTGGTTCGACGAGCACGCGGCCGAGCCCGCGACGCCACCACAGGGCGAGCGCGACGATCGTCGCCAGCGCGACGGCGAGGCGCCCGCCCGCCTGGCCCCACCGCTCCATCGCGACGTCCGCCGGCAGCGCCCACGCGGCGCCGAGCGGCGACCAGCCGACCGCGCGGACGGCCGGGCCCAGCTCCGCCTCGCGCAGGTCGAACCCGGCCGGGACCAGCCGCGCCATCACCGGCGCGATGACGACCAGCGGCACGAGCGCCAGCGCGACGCCGACCTCGCGCACGTTGCGCCTCACGACGAGCGGCGCGAGGGCGGCCGTCAAAGCGCGGGAACCGATGACGCACGTCACCACCGCGAGCGCCGCGCCCACCAGCCCGGCGGCGACGGCCCTCGGGTCGTCGCGCCAGAGGATGGTCGAGCCGAACGCGCCGACCACGGTGAGCAGGCCGGGGATCCCGATCAGCCCGGCGACCGCGAGCCCGACGAGCAGCCGGCCCCGCGGGATCGGGAAGGTGGCGAACCGCGCGGGGTCGATCGTCGCGTCCAGCCCGAACGCCACCAGCGGGACCACCCACCAGGCGAGCACCAGCCCGGTACCGGCGAACACCGCCACCATCTCCCGCAGCTCGAACAGCTGCGTGGAGACGTAGCCGAGGGTGGCGAGCACACCCAGCAGGACGCCCGTGCCGTACAGCGCGCCCACCGCGAAGCCGATCGCCACCCATGGGCTGCGCTTCAGTCCGTTGACCAGCAGCCGGAGCTTCAGCCGGACGAGGAGTGCAACCACGCCAGGCCCTCCCCGCCCCGGCGGCCGCCGACGAGCTCGACGAACCGGTCCTCGAGGCTCTGCCCCGCGCGGACCTCCTCGAGCGTGCCCGCGGCGAGGATGCGCCCCGACCCGAGGACGGCGACGTGGTCGCACATGCGCTGGACCAGGTCCATGACGTGCGACGAGATGATCACCGTGCCGCCGCCGGCCACGTAGACGGTGAGGATGTCGCGGATGTTGGCGGCGGAGATCGGGTCGACCGCCTCGAAGGGTTCGTCGAGCACCAGCAGGCGGGGCGCGTGCACCATCGCGCAGGCCAGCGCCACCTTCTTGGCCATGCCGGCGGAGTAGTCGATCACGAGGGTGTCGGCGTCGGCGACGAGGTCGACGGCCTGGAGCAGGTCCTTGGTGCGGGCCGCCGCCGTCTCCCGGTCGATCCCGTGGAGCAGTGCGGAGTAGGTGATCAGCTGGGCGCCCGTCAGGCGGTCGAACAGCCGCACGCCGTCGGGGAGCACGCCGAGGATCGACTTGGCCCGCAGCGGGTCCGCCCACACGTCGACGCCATGCACCTGCACCAGCCCCGCGTCCGGGCGCAGCAGGCCCGTGGACATCAGGAGCGTGGTCGTCTTCCCCGCGCCGTTGGGGCCGACGAGCCCGTAGAACGAGCCCGCCGGCACGTCCAGGTCCACCCCGGCGACGGCGATCTTCTGGCCGAACCGGCGCCACAGGCCGCGCAGGCTCAGGGCGGGGACGTCGGGCACCCCGCCAGCATAGGGAGGCCCGCCCACGGACCGGCCCCGTCTCCCCCGACCGGCCCAACGCAGCCCAACCCCGCCGCACTTGTGACGGGTGGGACTGGTGGGACGCCTGGGACGTCACATCTGTACCTCCTGTCACTCCAGTCCCACGTGCGGCGGGGTCCGACGTGTGGGTGGGGGGTGCGAGGGTGCAGGCATGGATCTCAGCTCGTTTCTCGTGGGGGCCCTCGTCGGGGTGCTGCTCGGCGCCGCTGCCGCGTGGGTGGCCGGTGGCGCGCGGGTGCGGCGCGCCGAGGTGGCGACCGCACGGGCGGAGGCGGAGCTGCGGGTGGCGCTCGTCGTGCAGGGGGACGACGAGCGCCTGGCCGACCGCTTCCGAGCGCTGTCCGGCGAGGCGCTGGAGCAGGCGTCGGAGCAGTTCCTCGCACTTGCGCAGCAGCGGCTCGCCGCCGCTCATCAGGTGCAGACGAGCGAGCTGGCGCAGCGCGAGCAGGCGGTGCGCCAGCTCGTCGAGCCGCTCGCCCGCACGCTGGAGCAGGTGCGCGCCGAGGTGGGGACCGCCGAGCGCGCCCGCGCCGCCGGGCAGGCGGCGATCTCCGAGCAGGTGCAGGCGATGCGGACGGCATCCGAGCAGCTGCGCGGCGAGACGGCGCAGCTGGTGACCGCCCTGCGCGCGCCGCAGGTGCGGGGCCGGTGGGGCGAGGTGCAGCTGCGGCGCGTGGTCGAGGCGGCGGGGATGCTGCCGCACGTCGACTTCGTCGAGCAGGAGCAGGCGCGCACGGACGACGGCGCGTTGCGGCCGGACCTCGTCGTGCGTCTGGCCGGCGGCAAGAACGTGGTGGTCGACGCGAAGGTGGCGTTCCTCGGGTTCCTCGAGGCGGCGCAGGCGTCCGACGAGCGGACGCGGGCGGACCGGCTCGCCGACCACGCCCGCCACGTGCGGCGGCACGTGGACCAGCTGGCGTCGAAGCGGTACTGGGACCAGTTCGCCCCCGCGCCGGAGTTCGTGGTGATGTTCGTGCCGGCGGACGCGTTCTGGCAGGCGGCGCTCGACGCCGACCCGGCGCTCTCGGAGTACGCGTTCGACCGGCACGTCGTGGTCGCGACGCCGTCGACGCTCCTCGCGCTGCTGCGGACCGTGGCCTACGCGTGGAAGCAGGACGCGCTGGCGGCCAACGCGCAGGCGGTGCTCTCGCTCGGCAAGGAGCTGCACGGCCGGCTCGCGACGATGGGCGGGCACATGTCGAAGCTCGGCCGCGCGATCGAGGGCGCCGCCGCGGCCTACAACCAGACGGTCGGCTCGCTGGAGACGCGGGTGCTGGTCAGCGCGCGGCGGTTCGCCGACCTCGGCGTGGTTGAGGGCGACCTCGAGATGCCGGCCGCGGCGGACCCGCGGCTGGCGGCGGTCAGCGCGCCGGAACTCGTCGCGTCGGCGGCGGAGCAGGTGGTCGCGCTGGACGAGCGCGCGGGAGCCTAGACGGGGCGGACGTCGAGGGCGCGGCGCGCCTCACGGCGCGGCCGGTCGGGGTCGTCGCTGGCAGCCTTGAGGTCGGCGCGCAGCTCGCGGGGCAGCGAGAACATCAGGTCCTCGGTCGCGGTGCGCACCTCCTCGACGTCGCCGAAGCCGAGCTCGGCGAGCCGGTCCAGCACGTCGCGCACGAGGATCTCCGGCACGGAGGCGCCGGACGTGACGCCGACCGTCGTCGCGCCCTCGAGCCACGCGGGGTCGATCTGGGTGGCGGCGTCGATCCGGTGGGACGCCCCGGCGCCGGACTCCAGCGCCACCTCGACGAGCCGCACCGAGTTGGACGAGTTCGCCGAGCCCACCACCACCACCACGTCGCAGGCCGGCGCGATCTTCTTCACCGCCACCTGGCGGTTCTGCGTGGCGTAGCAGATGTCGTCGCTCGGCGGGTCGGCAAGGTTCGGGAAGCGCTCGCGCAGCCGGCGGACCGTCTCCATCGTCTCGTCGACGGACAGCGTGGTCTGCGAGATCCACACGACGCGGTCGGGGTCGCGCACGACGACGGAGTCGACGTCGTCGGGCGAGTTGACCACCTGGATGTGCTCCGGCGCCTCGCCCGCGGTGCCTTCGACCTCTTCGTGGCCGGCATGGCCGACCAGGAGGATGTCGAAGTCGTCGCCGGCGAACCGGACGGCCTCCTTGTGCACCTTGGTCACCAGGGGGCAGGTGGCGTCGATGGTGCGCAGCGAGCGGGCTGCCGCGGCGGCGCGCACCGCCGGGGAGACGCCGTGCGCCGAGAACACGACACGGGCGCCCTCGGGAACCTCGTCGGTGTCGTGCACGAAGATCGCGCCACGGGCCGCCAGCGTCTCCACCACGTACTTGTTGTGGACGATCTCCTTGCGCACGTAGACGGGCGCGCCGTACCGCTCGAGGGCCTTCTCGACGGCGACGACGGCACGGTCCACGCCGGCGCAGTAGCCGCGCGGCGCCGCCAGCAGCACGCGCCTGGCGGGCCGGTTGGTCGGAGAACTCACCCCACCAGCCTACGTTTCCGTCCCGGCCGGACGTCCCACACCCCCGGTCGGCCTGCTTGCCGTGCGCCCATGCCTTCCGTGCCCCGATGCCTCATCCAGGCCGCTCCGCCAACCTGCCCCCACCGGGGCCGGCACGTCTCCCCCTCCTGCGCCGGGCCGGTACCCGCCACCCGCAGGCGGGCGGGACCGGGGGTTCCAGCCGACGAGACCGGGGCTCCGGCGCGCGGGAGGCGGGTGGGAGGAGGCGGACGGGTCCCGTCAGCGGAAGGAGGCGGACTCCTCGGGCCAGCCGGGGTGCGGGGTCATGCCGAGCGTGTGCTCCGCGGACTCGAAGAGGATCGAGCGCGCGACGGACAGCGCGTCGTCGACCGAGTACTGGCCGCGCTCGACCTTCTCGGCGAGCACCTCGGCCAGCAGCCGCCGCACCAGCTTCGCCTTGGCGTACTGCCACTCGACGCAGTAGGCGTCCGAGAAGAACCCGCACTGGCTCGTCGTCGGCAGCATGTCGAGCCGCTCACCCATCGCCTGCTTGATCGAGTCCGGGTAGAACGCGTGCCACCAGTACCCGGCGAGCGTAAGGTTCGGCACCTCGCGCGCTATCGAGCACAGCCCCTGGTTGACGTGCCGCGTCGCGTTCGTCACCTGGAACCGCAGCCCGGGGTGGCGCACGATCAGCTCGGCGATCTGCCCCAGCGTCTCCTGGCGCATCCGCGCGCCCGTCTCGAACGGCAGCGGCTCGGCGCCGAAGCTGAACTGGACGGCGACGTCGGGGCGCCGCCGTTCGAGCTCGTCGAGCACGGCCTCGTGGACGAACGACGCGTACACCGTCCGTTCGGCGGGTCCGGCGCTCGCGCGCCGGGTCAGGGCTGCCTCGAACTCGGCCGCAGTCGGCTGGGTGTAGTCGATGTCCGTGGAGAAGTGGGTCACCATGGCGATCACGGGCTCCGGCACCTGGTCGACGTAGTGCGACGCCGCGGCGAGCGCGTCCTCCGCCGACCGGACCTGCCGGGGCAGCTCCGGCCGGTCGCCGCCGCCGATCGCCATCGGCAGCCCGGCCTGCGGCATCGACCAGCACCGCTCCAGCTCGTACAGCGGCGTGTCGAACTCGCCCCACTGCACGCGCGTCAGGAAGCCCCACTCAAGGCAGTAGCCGAGCCGGTCGTCGGCCGAGCCCGACCCCCGCCGGCCCCACTCGGTGTTGGAGCGGGCGACGCGGGTGCGGTCGAACACGGACTCGACCCAGCCGAGCCGCGCCGAGTGCTCACGGACCACGGCGTCCAGCGCCTGCCAGTTGTCCGCGGTGACGGGCTCGTGCCAGTCGTAGAGGTCGGTGAGGATCGAGCGCACCATCCAGGTGTTCGACGTGTTGCGGGCGCGGTGCAGGTACGGCAGCGCCTGCTCGATGCGGGCGGTCGCCTCGGCCTCGTCGGGTGTGCCCGGGAACTGCGTCAGCCGGCTGCCGTCGGGACAACCGGCGGCGTACAGGTCGGAGACCACCATGTGGTACAGCAGCACGTCGTGCAGGCCGCGCGCCGCCAGCTGGTCGCCGACGAGGTGCGTGTGCACGTCGTAGAGCGGAGTCTCGTCGAGAGCGACGACGAGGTCCTCGGTCAGGCGGGTCATGACGTCCTCGCTCAGGTCTGGTCGGCGGGGGTGGCGACGGTGTCGAGCAGGCGGCCGGCCACCGCGGCGGTCAGCGACGGGTGCAGCGGCAGCCGCGGGACGAGGGTCGCCTGGAGCGCGTGGTAGATGTCCGGCTTGCCGGACCACACCGCGGAGCTGGGCCGGTTGGTCGCGTCGAGCTCGTGGTACCAGGAGCCCCGGGTCTCGTCGAGGAAGTAGAGCGCCGCGTGGTCCCAGTACTGCCGGTAGAGGTCCCGGTACCGCCGCTCGCCGGTCGCCTGGGCCAGCGCGGCGGCCGCGCCGATCGCCTCGGCGACCACCCAGTGCAGCCGGGCCCGCACCACGGGCGTCCCCGACCAGTCGGTGGTGTAGACGAACCCGTCCGCGCCGTCCACCGCCCAGCCGGAGGCGACGGCCTGGTCGAACAGCGCCACCGACGCCTCGAGCAGCCAGCCCGGCGCGGCGTCGCCGAGCGCGGCGCGCAGGTGCAGCAGCAGCCGGGACCACTCGAGGGAGTGGCCGATGGTCGCGCCGTACGGCCGGTACTGGTGGGCCGGTTCGTCCCGGTTGTAGTCCAGGTCCAGCGAGCCGTCGGCGTGGAAGTGCTCGACGATCCGCCAGTCGTTGCCGCGGGCGACGGTGTCGATCAGCCAGTCGGCGATCCGCAGCGCGCGCTCGCGCCACACCGGATCACCGGTCGCGTCGGCCACGGCGAGGAACGCCTCGACCGAGTGCATGTTCGAGTTCGCGCCCCGGTAGGACTCGTCGACCGTGAACGCCGCGTCCCACGACTCGCGCATCCGGCCCTCGTCGTCGTCCCAGAAGTGCTTCTCGACGACCTCGACCGTGTCCGCGAGCAGCGCGTCCGCCCCGGGCCGGCCCGCCCACACCGCGCTGGAGGCGGCGAGCAGGACGAAGGCGTGGACGTACGCCTCCTTGCGGTCGTCGACCGCCCGGCCGGAGCCCAGGTCGACCTGGCCGAACCAACCGCCGTTCGCCCGGTCGGCGAACAGCGTGCGCAACGCGGTCACCCCGTGGTCGGCCAGCTGGCCGCCGCCGGGCCGGCCGAGGAGGGCGGCGATCGCGTTGACGTGGGTCATCCGGCACGTGATGAGCAGGTCGACGGTGGGCACGTCGCTCACCCGGCCGTCGTCGTCGAGCAGCCCGAACGCGCCCTCGGGCAGCCGGGCCCTCCGGGCGAAGCGGATCAGCCGGTCGGACTCGGTCTCGAGCCAACGCGCGTGCGGGGCGTTGGCGAACTCGCTGGTCATGGTGTCCCTCCTCGCCGGTCGCCACCCTCGGCGCCGGCGGTCCCTTCGGTTCGACCAACGGCTGCGCCGGCCCGGGCCGGGCGGCGCAGGACGATCATGGCGTCGGCGCCTGGCCGGCCGCCCAGGCGTCCACGTGCTCGCTGATCAGGTGGAGCATCAGCGTGTGCAGCTCCTGGATCCGCGCCGTCGAGGTCGCCGGCGCGGCGAGCAGCACGTCGGCGTGCTCGCCGGCCGGCCCGCCGGACTCGCCGCAGAACAGCACCGTCGTCGCCCCGCGCGAGCGCGCGGTGGCCAGGCCGGCGACGACGTTCGGCGAACGTCCCGACGTCGAGAACGCGGCGACGACATCGCCCGGCCGGACGAGCGCCGCGACCTGCCGCGCGAACACATCGTCGAACGAGTAGTCGTTGGCGATGCAGGTGGCGACGGTCGGGTCGCACGTCAGCGTCACGGCCGGCAGCGGCCGGCGGTTGCGCCGGTAGTGGCCGATCAGCTCGCCGGTCAGGTGCTGGGCGTCGGCGGCGCTGCCGCCGTTGCCGAACGTGTAGAGCACACCCCCCGCGGCGAACGCGCGGCACAGCAGCTCGGCGGCGCCGAGCACCGCGGGCAGCCGCTCGGCCATCGCCGCTCCCGACCTGTTGTACGAGGCGAGCTGCTCGCTCGCCCAATCGGGCACGCCGGCCATGTCACAGCTCCCTGGACAGGAACGCCTCGACGTACTCGCGCACGCCCTCCGTGACGGTCCGGAACGGGCGGGTGTAGCCGGCCGCCCGCAGCTTGGTGCCGTCGGACTGCGTGAAGTACTGGTACCGGTCCCTGATCGACTCCGGCATGTCGACGAAGTCGATCTGCGGCGGCAGACCGAGCGCGGCGAACAGCGCGCCGGTCAGCTCGAGCCACGTCGCCGCCTGCGACGTGCCGCAGTTGAACAGCCCGTTGACCTCCGGGTGGTCGAGGAAGTAGAGAACGACGTCCACGGCGTCGTCGACGTACACGAAGTCGCGCTTCTGCTCGCCATCGGCGTAGTCCGGCCGGTGCGACCGGAACAGTGTGATCCGGCCGGTGTCGCGCACCTGGACGTACGCCTTGGAGACGAGGGAGCGCATGTCGCCCTTGTGCTCCTCGTACGGCCCGTACACGTTGAAGAACTTCAGCCCGACGACGGAGTCGAGGTGCCCGTGGCGCAATGCCCACAGGTCGACCAGCTGCTTGGAGAAGCCGTACATGTTGAGCGGCCGCAGCCTCGGGGTGACCTCGTCGGCGTCGCTGTAGCCCTGCGAGCCGTCGCCGTACGTCGCCGCACTCGACGCGTAGACCATCCGCCTGCCGTGGGCGAGGGACCAGTCGATCAGGTCGACCGTGTACCGGTAGTTGTTCGCCAGCAGGTAGTCGGCGTCGCGCTCGGTCGTCGAGCTGCACGCGCCCATGTGGACGATCGCCCGCACGCCCCCCGCCGCGGGCGACGCGAGGTAGCCGGACAGCTCGCCGGTCGGCACCACCCGGTCGAACTCCAGGCCGCGCAGGTTCTTCCACTTGTCGTCCGTGCCGAGCGTGTCGACGAGCACGAGGTCCGTCTCGCCGCGCCTGTTCAGCGCCGCGACGATGTTGCGCCCGATGAAGCCCGCCGCCCCGGTGACGACGATCGTGCCGGTCACCGGTCCTCCCCGTATGCGTCGAGCACCCGCTCGATCGTGCTCGTCGTCGACCGCCCCTCGACGAGGTCGGCGAGCACCACCTCGCCGCCGTTGGCCTCGACGACGTCGCGGCCGCTGACGTAGTGCGCCCAGTCCTTGCCCTTGACGAGCACCTGCGGCAGCACCGCCGCGATCAGGTCGCGCGGCTCGTCCTCGTCGAACACGACGACGTAGTCGACCGACCGCAGCCCGAGCAGCACCTCGGCGCGGTCCTCCTCGGTGTTGATCGGCCGCTTGGGTCCCTTGCCGCGCCGCACGGACGCGTCGGAGTTCAGGCCGACGACGAGGGCGTCCCCCTGGTCGCGCGCGAACTGGAGGTAGCGCACGTGGCCGGGGTGGAGGATGTCGAAGCAGCCGTTCGTGAACACCAGCCGCTCGCCCTCGGCGACCATCCGGTCGCGGATCTCGCGCATCCGCGCCACCGAGATCGGCTCGGTCGGCCTCGCACTCATCGCGTCCTCACCTTCGTCCTGCGCCGCCGTCGCGCCCGTTGCCGTCACTGCCCGATGCCGAGCACCCGCAGCAGCGACGTCAGGTCGCTGTAGTCGGGCACCAGCAGGTGCGCCCCGCCCCGGATCAGCCGGCGACGCTTGGCGGCGTTGAAGCCGTACCGGCGCACCTCGTCGCTGCACACGCCGACGGCGACGCCGCCGCGCCTGCGCGTCTCCCGCATCTCCACCGGCCCGTCGCCGAACGTCAGCAGCTGCGACGGGTCGAGGTGGCTCTCGCGCAGGATCCGCTCGATCACCACCTTCTTCGCGTCGTGCTCGACGATCCCGATCGAGCCGTGGATCCGGTCGCCGAAGAACTCCCCGAAGCCCAGCTCGTTCGCCTCGGCGACGACGTCCGCCTCGTCCGTGCCGCTCGCCAGGTGGAGCACCAGCCCGGCGTCGCGCAGCGCCCGCAGCAGCGGGATGGCGTTCTTCAGGTGGAAGTCCTCGCGGGCGAGCTGCCCGGCGCGCAGCTTCTCGACGCGCCGGTTCACCCGGTCGAGCAGCAGCTCGTTGTAGATCGCCTTGTAGCCGTGCTCGTCGAGCACCTGGTCCTCGGGGACGAAGCCCCACCGGCGCACCAGCGCGGCGAGGTGCTGCATCTGGGTCAGGGTCTGGATGCCCGTGGTGCGGTCGATGAGGTCGTCGACCTGCCGGCGCACCTCGTCGACGACGGCGACGCTCGTGTGCCCGTACGACGGGCCGAGGACCGCCTCGAGCATCATCGGCGCCATGACGGCCTCCCAGCCCTCGCGCAGCGTGGACAGGGTGCCGTCGTGGTCGAAGATCACGTGCGTGAAGCCGCCGGGCGGCAGCGGCTCGACGAGCTCGAACTCCGTGCCTGCCAGGTCGCGCGCGCGGGTCGGGTCGGCGGCGAGGCCGGGGGCGTAGACGACGTCGTCGTCCAGCGCCGCGAGGACGGCGGCCGGAGTCACCTGGTCGGTCCCGGTCGCCGTGAGCACGCGGACCGTCACCGACGCCGCGAGGTTGGCGACGTGCGCCGCCTCGGCGGGACTGCCACCGGCACCGAGCACCGCCGCGATCGACGCCGTCGCGGCGTCGCCCGCGCCGACCGTGTCCACCGCCGAGCCGGTGTCCACGGGCAGCACATGCTCGACGTCGTCGCCGGACGCGACGACGAGCCCGTTGACGCCGCGCGTCAGGAACACCGCCGAACCGGTCGAGGCCGCGATCTTGCGCGCCAGCGCCATCGCGTCGTCGTCCGGGATGTCGTCCACCGGCTCCTCGCCGAAGAACGACGTCGCCTCGCGGCAGTTCAGCTTGAGCGTCGCCGTCGGGAATGGGGTGCCGAGGTCGCGGGTGTCGACGACGAAGACGGTGCCCGGGTTCGCCGCGATCGCCGCGCCGATCCGTTCGACCAGGACCGGCGCATACAGGCCGGAGCGGACCTGCTGGTTGACGACCACCGCGTCGGAGGTGCGGGCCGCCTCGTCGAACAGGTCGGCCAGGTGCTCGGCGACGCCCTCGGGCAGCTCGCCGAGCGAGCCGAAATCCATCCGCGACTCCTCGTCGGCGCCGACGTAGGGCTTGGCGTAGACCATCGTCTCCCACGGCGGCGGCAGGACGACCATCCCCGAGCGGTCGATGCCACCGGTGTCCATCAGCTCGAGCAGATGGCGGCCGAACGGGTCCTCGCCGCACACGCCGATCGCCCGGACGGTCCCGACCCCCAGGGTGCGCACCGCGGTCGCGGCGTTGCCGGCCGCGCCGAGCGTGTAGCGCTGGGTGGCGACCTCGCGGACCGGCAGTCCGGTCTCGAGGGACCGCTGGCCGGTGTCCGGCCGCACGGTCCAGTACGCGTCGACGGAGAAGTCGCCGAACAGTGTCACCGTCAGCCCGGGCAGCGTGGCAAGGCGGGCCTCGAGGTCGACCCTGGTCAACGCGCTCACCGCGATCTCTCCATCAACCTGCTCGACAATGTTGCCTGACAACCGATCTGGGCGGCCCGGTGCGCCGCCGACCAGCGGCGACGGCATCCGGCGGAGGACCTAGCGCCTCGTCGTCTGCCCCAGGCTACCGCCCGGCCAGGCCAGGTACCTTGCGTGTTGTCAGACATAGTTGCTATACCAATCACATGCCGGAGCCGAAGTACGCGGCCATCGTCGACGCGTTGCGCGCGGAGCTGCGCACGCGCACCGCCGGCGAGCGGTTCTGGTCCGAGCACCAGGTGGCGCTGCGGTTCAAGGTGTCCCGGCCGACGGCGGCCCGGGCACTGTCCGAGCTGTGCCTCGACGGGCTGGTCGAGCGCCGGGTCGGCTCCGGCACGTTCGTGCGGACGACCGGGGCGCAGGGCGTCGCGCCGGGACGCACGTTCGGTCTGCTGCTGTCCGGCCTGGGCACCACCGAGGTGTGGGATCCGCTGAGCGCCTGGCTGACCCGGGTGTGCTCCAGCCGCGGCATCTCCGTGCGGATGGGGTGGCAGGTCGCTCCGCTCGACGACGTCGTCACGACGGTCGCCCAGGCGAAGGACCTCGTTGCCCAGGGCGTCGACGGGGTGCTGTTCTCGCCGCTGGAGATCGTGCCGGACCGCGAGCGGGAGAACCTGTCGATCTGCGACGTGTTCACCGAGGCTGGGATCCCGGTCACCCTGCTCGACCGCGACGTGCTGGACTTTCCGGCCCGCAGCGGGTTCGACATCGTCGGTGTCGACAACGTCGGTGCCGCAGCCGAGATCGGCCGCCACGTCGCCGCCACCGGACGCACCCGCCCGCGGTTCTTCTCCCGCCCCCACTACCCGTCGACCACCGACCTGCGCGTCGCCGGCTGCGCCATCGCGCTCGCGCACGCGGGCATCGAGCTGCCGCGGGACTGGCACGTCACGGGCGACCCCGCCGACCCCGAGGCGGTCGCCGCCTTCCTCGACGAGCACCGGCCGGACGCCGTCGTCGCCAACAACGACCGCACGGCCGCGCTGCTGATCCAGACCCTCGCCCGGCTCGGCCGCCGGGTGCCCGACGACCTGGCCGTCATCGGGTTCGACGACGTCGTCTACTCGACCCTGCTCACCGTATCGCTGACGACGATCCGCCAGCCGTTCGACGACATCGCCCGCACCGCGGTCCGTGTGCTGCTCGACCGGATCGACGACCGCGACGCCCCGCCGAGCACGACGATGCTGCCCGGCGCCCTCGTCGTGCGCGAGTCCTCCGCCGTGCACGGCTGAGCCCGGAGGCGCGCCTCGCCGGCTCACGGCGCACCGCCGAGCCAGGAGTCCGGATCCCGCGCGACGGCGAGGGCGCCGACGAGCGCCGAGTCCGAGCCGTGCACCGCCGGCTCGACGCGCACCGGCCGCAGCGTCTGCTCGCCGACCACTCGCAGCAACGGGTCCCAGAAGGCGCCGCCCGCCTGCGAGACGCCGCCGCCGAGGCAGATGACGTCCGGGTCGACGGTCAGCGCGGCGATCGCCAGCGCGCGGCCGACGAGGGCACCGGCGTCCGCGAGGACGCGGCGGGCCAGCTCGTCGCCGGCCCGGGCCGCCGCGTCGACGTCGCTCGCCTCGACCGGTCCGCCGGCGAGGCGCGAGGGGGCACCGCCCGCCAGCTCGTCGGTCGCCCGGCGGGCGATCGCGGTGCCCGACGCCAGCGCCTCGAGGTGGCCGACGCGCCCGCACGAGCACCGGCCCTCGTCGGCCAGCGGGTAGTGGCCGATCTCGCCGGCCATGCCGTGCGTGCCGCGCAGCAGGCGGCCGTCGGCGACGAGCGCCGCGCCGATGCCGGTGCTGACCGTCACGTAGACCAGGTGCCGCACGCCCGACGCCGCCCGCGCGTCGAACTCGGCGATCACGCCCGCCTCGGCGTCGTTGACGAGGCGCACCGGCGCACCGAACGCCTCGCGCAGCGCCGGCACCAGGCCGGCGTCGTCCCAGCCCGGCACGTGGAGCGAGTGGACGTCGTCGCCGTCGACGTGGCCGCCGAAGCTGACGCCGACCGCCGTGACCTGCTCGCCGCCGGTCAGCCGCCGCCCCTCGTCCAGCACGGTACGCAGCGCGGCTGCCGCGTCGGGCGGCGTCGCGAACCGGGCGACCCGGTCGACGGGTCCGCCCCGCGCGGGCCCGGTGGCGACGGCGGTCTTCGTGCCGCCGATGTCGACGGCCAGGACGGGAGGACCGGACATCAGCCGACGCGCGACGCGATCAGCTCGCGCAGGTGGACGGCCAGGGCGTGGTTGACCACGCTGTGGAGGTCCTCGATCTGCTCCATGACGACCGACGGCACGACGACCGCGCAGTCCGTCCATGCCAGCATCGCCGTCGCGGAGGAGCGGGCCCCGGTCAGGCCGACCGTCGTCGCGCCGACGAGCCTGGCGTACTCCAGCGCTCGCACGACGTTCGGGCTCGCCCCCGAGCCGGAGATCCCGACGACGACGTCGCCGGGCCGCAGCAGCCCCTTGAGCTGCTCGACGAACACGTCGGTGTACGCGACGTCGTTGCCCAGCGCCGTGATCAACGGGCAGTTGTCGGTCAGCGCGACCACGCGCAACCGCCGGCCCGCCGGCTGCTGCGGCCCCGTCCCCAGGTCCGGCGCCGTGTTCTTGCCCAGGTCGGTCGCCATGTGCGACGCGAGCGCCCCCGAGCCGCCGTTGCCGAGCACGTAGACGGTCGCGCCGTCGCGCCACGCCGACATCAGGACGTCGGCGAACCGGTCGAGCGCCACCTCGTCGAGGGAGCGGACCGCGTCCGCCACCTCGACGAGGTAGCTCCCCACCGTGCTCACTGGTCGGCCTTCCCTGCGCTCCGCTCCCGGCGGGTTCATGCCTTGACCGAGCCGGCCATCAGCCCGCCGACGAAGTACCGGCCGAGCAGGACGTAGACGAGGATCGTCGGGAACGACGCGATGAGCGCGCCGGCCATCGACGCGCCGTAGTTCGCCAGGATCGAGCCCTGGGCCAGGTTGTTCAGCGTGATGGTCACCGGGCCGTTGCTCGCGTTGGTGAAGAACACCGCGAACAGGAAGTCGTTCCAGATCGAGGTGAACTGCCAGATCAGCACGACGACGAAGCCGGGGACCGAGTTCGGCAGCACGACCGACCGGTAGGTGCGGAAGAAGCCCGCGCCGTCGACCCGCGCCGCCTCGATCAGCTCCTGCGGGATCGACGTGTAGTAGTTGCGGAAGATCAGCGTCGTGATCGGGATGCCGTAGACGACGTGCAGGAAGATCAGCTGCGGGATGCCGGACGGGAGGATGTCGATCGACAGCATCAGCTCGACGAGCGGGACCATGACGGCCTGGTACGGCAGGAACATGCCGAACAGCAGGAACGTGAACACCAGGTTGGAGTACGGGAAGCGCCACTTGGCGAACACGTACCCGTTCATCGAACCGAGCAGCGCCGACAACAGCGACGCGGGCACGACGAGCGCGATGGACCGCAGCACGCCCGGCGCCTGCGCCGGGATCGCCACGCTGCCGCTCCACGCGTTCTTCCAGTTGTCGACGATCCACTGGGTGGGCAGGTTCCACGCGTTCGCCGCGGTGGCGTCCCCCTGACCCTTGAACGACGTGACGATCAGCACGTAGACGGGGATCAGCACGAGGATGGAGAAGAAGAGCAGCAGCAGGAACCGGATGGAGCTGCCGACGGTCGGGCGGCGCGCCGTGCCCGGCGCGGTCCGGGCGGTCAGCCGGTCCTCGATCCGGACGGCCATCAGCTGTCTGCCCGTGAGACGTGCACGAGGTACGGGATGATGAGGATCGCGACGATGCCCAGCAGGATCGTCCCGACGGTCGCGGCGTTCGCGTAGTCGTAGGAGCCCTTGAACAGAAACATGTCGATCGCGGGCACCTTCGTCTGGTAGTTGGCCGCCTTGGAGATCGACATGATCAGGTCGAACGCCTTGAGGGACATGTGGGCGATGACGATGACCGCGGACAGCGCGACCGGCCGCAGCTGCGGGAAGATCACGTGGCGGTACAGCTGCCAGCCGGTGGCGCCGTCGACGCGACCGGCCTCGCGCAGCTCGTCGGGCACACCGCGGAAGCCGGCGAGGAACATCGCCATCACGTAGCCGGACATCTGCCAGACCGCGACCATCGCGATCGCCGAGATGCCCCAGCTGACGTTGTTCCACCAGTTGTTCTGGAGGAAGTCCAGCCCGACGATCTGGAACAGCCGGTTGAGGCCGGATGCGCTCTCGCCCTGGTTGGAGTTGAGCAGCCAGCGCCAGACGACGCCCGCGGCGATGAACGAGACGGCCATCGGCGCCAGGAGGATCGAGCGGAAGACCGCCTGGCCCTTCACCGGCTGGTCCAGCAGCCAGGACCACACGAAGCCGAAAGCCAGCGTGCCGCCGAGGAAGACGACGGTGTACAGCAGCAGGTTCTTCAGCGAATGCTGGAAGTCGTCCGAGCCCAGCAACGCCGTGTAGTTCTCCAAGCCGACGAACGTGTGCGGCTGCGCGCCCGACGCCTGCGCGGCGGTGTGGATGTCCGTCATGGACGTCGCCACGTTCTGGCCGATCATCCAGTACACGAAGATCCCGATGAGGATCACCGAGGGCGCCACCATCGCGATGGGCGGCCCGTAACGGGAGAAGAAGCGGTGCACGGTTGGTCGACCTCCCGACACGCCCGGTCCTGCGGGGGTCGCCCCCCGCAGGACCGGGCGTGCCCGTCTCGGACTGCTAGATCACGTCACTGCCTGGAGCGGGGGCCGCTCAGGACATCGCCGTGACCAGCTCGGACTGGAACCCGGCCACGTCCGAGGCGCCGGCGGTGAACTTGGACACCGCGGACTGGATCGCATTGAGCTGCGCCGTCGGCGCCGCGGCACCGTGCATCAGCGACGGGACGATGTCGTCGGAGGCGAGGTCGTCCATCGTCTGGCGCTGGTACTCGGGGAACTGCGACTTGTCGGCGTCGGTCCGCGCGGGGATCGAGCCCTTGTAGGTGTTGAACGCCACCTGGCCCTCGACCGAGCCGACCGTCTGGAGCCACGCCTTGGCGCCGTCCGGGTGCGGGGCACCGACCGGCAGCGTGAACGAGTCGGACAGGAAGTTGAAGATCCCCTGCGTGCCCGGGCTCGGCGCGTAGACGAGGTGCTCGGCGTCCAGGATGCCCTGCGCGTCGTACACCGCGATGTTCCAGTCGCCCATGATGTAGAAGGCGGCGTTGCCGTCGATGACCAGCTGCGACACCTCGGAGTCGTCGATGCCGTCACGGTCGGTGTTGGTGTAGCCGATCAGCGTCTCGAAGGTCTCGAGCGCCGAGGTGACGTCCGCGGACGACCAGTCCGTCGTCCCGTCCCACAGGCCTCGGTACCCGTCGACGCCGAGCTCGGCGAGCAGGACGTTCTCCAGCAGGTGGGTCTGCGTCCAGGTGGTGCCGACCGCGAGGCCGATCTTGCCCGCCGCCTCGACCTTGTCGAGCGCGGCGATGAAGTCGTCGATCGACTCGAAGTACGCGTCCGACGGGTCGAGGCCCGCTTCCTCCATCACCGTCGGGTTGGCCCAGATCATGTTGGAGCGGTGGATGTTCGCCGGGACCGAGTAGATCTTGCCGTCGTTGGTCATCATGTCGACGAGGTTGGCCGGGAACGCCTCGCTGAGGCCCCACTCGTCGTACAGCGCCGAGAGGTCCTCGACCTGGCCGGCGTCGATGTAGTCCTGCAGCTCCTTGCCCGCGTGGGCCTGGAACGTGTCCGGCGGGTTGTTGGTCTGCATGCGGGTCTGCAGCAGGTCCTTGGCCTGCGAGCCCGCGCCGCCGGCGACGGCGCCGTTGATGAACTCGACCTCGGGGTGCTGCTGGTTGAACACCTCGACGAGGGCGTTGAGGCCGAGCTGCTCGCCACCGGTCGCCCACCAGGTGAAGACCTCGACCTCGGTCGACGTCTCGCCGGCCGGTGCCTCGCCCGTCGTCTCCGTGTCGCCACCGGGCGTCTCGCCGCCGTCGCTGCTGCAAGCGGCCAACGCGAGCGCGGCGACGCACAGGGCGCCGACCGCTGTGAACTTGCGACTCATCGTCATTACCTCCGTTGGTAGAACGACCGAACGCCCCCCGGCCGGTTGCCGGCCGGCGGTTCACAACGAGGAGCAGCGACGACGCCGCACGTCGGGCCGGCGGCGGGACTCGGGCTTCGTCGCCCGGGTTCCGGTGCCACCGACTCACAGCGCGCGTCGTCGTGCGAGGGCAGCTCCACTATGAAGCCGGGCGGACTAGCAGGCAATCCTTGTAGGCGGAGAAGTTGCCTGACCGGCACGACCCTTCAAGACGTGACGGCGGGCGTCGCCGGGCGAACCGTCCCTACGGGGTCCTCGCCGAACGAGTCCGCGGCCAGGGCGATGCCGCCGAGCGTCTCGGCCCGCAGCCCGAGCGGCGCGACCTCGATCCGCACCGCGCGCGCGGCCGACGGCATCGCGCGGCGCTCGACCGTCGCGCGCACCGGCTCGAGCAGCAGGTCGCCGACCGCGGTCACCGGCCCGGCGATCACGACGACGTCGGGGTCGACCGTGTTGCACAGGTTGGCGACCGCCGTACCGAGGTGGCGCGCCATGTCCTCGATGACGCGCCGACCGGTGATCTCCCCCTCGAGCGCGACTCTGATCAGGTCGTCCATCGTCCTGATCGATCCGGGGTGGACGCGCTCGAGGTCGCGCATCGTCGGCGCGACGACGTACGTCTCCAGGCAGCCCCGGCTGCCGCACCGGCACAGCGGGCCGTTCGGCTCGACAACCGTGTGGCCGATCTCGCCGGCGGCGCCCGACGCGCCCCGGTGGAGCCGGCCACCGAGGATCAACCCGGCGCCGACGCCCGACGTGATGCCGACGTACACCAGGCTCTGCACGTCCGGGCCCCAGCCGCCGAAGCAGAACTCACCCAGCGCGCCGAGGTTGGCGTCGTTCTCCGCGACCACGGGCACGCCGAGCCGCTCGCCGTACGCGGCGACCAGGTCGAGCGACACCCAGCGCGGCATGAGGGAGCCGGGCTCGATCACGCCCCGGCGGGCGTCCAGCGGCCCGGGGACGCCGACGACGACACCGCGCAGCTGCGAGAACGGCGCCCCGGCCCCGGCGACCTGCCGGCGCAGGACGTCGACGCTCGTCGAGATGCCCAGCGCCGACGGCTGGTTCTCCTCCAGCCGGACGACCTCCTCGGCGACGACCTCGCGGTCGAGGGTGCCGAGCGTGACGCGCAGCTGGGTGCGGGTGACGTTGACGCAGCCGACCAGGCCCTCGCGCGGGGCGAGGGACACGACCCTCGCGTTGCGCCCGGCACGCAGCTCGGCCCGCGCCCGCACCCGCCCCGACGCCTCGAGGTCGCGGACGATGTTGGTGATCGACGCCCGCGACAGGCCGGTGCGGCGGGCGAGCTCGGCATGGCTCGACTCACCGTCCGAGCCGAGTGCCGCCAGGATCAGCCGCGCGTTGGAGCGCCGCAGTGCGCGCTGCGAGCCGGGTCGTTCGTCGCCCACCGGGTCAGCGTCGTGTTGGTCCTGCCTCCATGTCAACACTTGAACCCGCGATCATCGGATGGTGAGACGCTCGGGCGCGCCGGCGGCCCCCCACGACCGGTGGAACCCGTCGCTCGACCTGGACCGACCCCTGTGTTCATCGGGCAGTGCCGAGTCAGAGGTTCGTCGCGGAGACCCCGGCGACGACGTGACCGTCTCGGGTCCGTCGCACGATGCGGCGCCGAGGCCGAGGACCGTTGCGGTGCGACGGTCGGGACGGGCCGGCGAGGGGCGTGGGCTCCGGCGCCGGAACCAAAGGGGGTGGCGTGCGGCAGGCTGGGGGCATGCAGCGGGCTCCCGGCCGACAGGTCCCCGACGGCGCGGGGCGCCGTCCCGACGACGGGCCCGCGCGGCCGAGCCCGGCCGCGCTGCCGTTGCGCGCCGCCGACACGACCCCCGACCGGCCGTGGCCGGTGCGCCACCTCGTGCCGAAGGTCGCCGACTACGTCGCGAGGATGTCGCCGGTCTGGGTCGAGGGGCAGGTGCTCAATCTGAAGCGGTGGCAGACGCTCTACTTCCTCACGCTGCGGGACACCGAGCTGGACATGTCGCTGCGCGTCACGCTCCCGGCGCGGGACGTGGCGCCGATCGTCGACCGGCTGACGGACGGCTCGCGGATCGTCGTCCACGCGAAGCCGAAGTACTTCGAGCGCAGCGGTGAGCTGACCTTCGCGGGCGACGCGGTGCAGCTCGTCGGGCTGGGCGAGCTGCTGGTGCAGATCGAGCGGCTCAAGGGCGTGCTCGCGGCGGAGGGACTGTTCGACGAGGCCCGCAAGGTGCCGCTGCCGTTCCTGCCGGCGGTCGTCGGGCTCGTCTGCGCCAACCAGGGCGATGCCGAGCACGACGTGGTCTCCAACGCGCGTGCCCGCTGGCCCGCGGTGAGGTTCGAGATCCGGCGCGTGACGGTCCAGGGGCCGCGCGCGGTGCCCGAGGTGTCCGCGGCGATCGCCGAGCTCGACGTGGACCCGGCGGTCGAGGTGATCGTCGTCGCGCGCGGCGGCGGATCGTTCGAGGACCTGCTGCCCTTCAGCAACGAGGCGCTGGTGCGCGCCGCGGCCGCGTGCCGCACGCCGCTGGTCAGCGCGATCGGCCACCACCTCGACGCCCCCCTGCTCGACCTCGTCGCCGACTGGCGCGCCTCGACGCCCACCGACGCCGCCAAGCGCGTCGTCCCCGACGTCACGGCCGAGCGCGCCGCGCTGCTCGAGGCGCGGCACCGGGCCCGCACCGCGGTGCTGCACCGGCTCGCCCGCGAGCAGTCGGGCCTCGACCACGTGCGGTCGCGGCCGGTGCTGACCCAGCCGGCGACGCTCGTCGGCCCGCACCAGGCGCGGCTCGACGCGCTGGCCCAGCGCGGCCGGCGGGCGGCCGGCGCGCTGCTCGCGGACGCCTCGACGCAAGTAGCCACGCTCGCCGCGCAGGTGCGTGCGCTGTCGCCCGCCGCGACGCTCGACCGCGGGTACGCGGTGGTGCAGCGCGCCGACGGCGCCGTGGTCCGCGACCCGGCCGAGGTTGCCACGGACGACCTGCTCGGGGTGCGGGTGGCGCGGGGGCGGTTCGCTGCCCGCGTGGCCGACGAAGGCACCGGGCCGGCCGCGTGACGGCGTCGAGGGCTCCGCCGGGGCACGCCGGCGGTGCCGGACCTGACCTTCGGCTGCTGGCGGTGTCGGCACGGGCTGGTTGACTTGTCCCCGTGCCCAACGCCAGGCGGACCACCGAAGACCCCAACGCCGACGTCGCGGCCCTCGGCTACGAGCAGGCGCGCGACGAGCTCGTCTCCGTCGTCTCCCGGCTCGAGGCCGGCGGCGGATCGCTCGAGGAGTCGCTGGCGCTGTGGGAGCGTGGCGAGGCGCTCGCCGCGCGCTGCCAGCAGTGGCTGGACGGCGCGCGGGCGCGGCTCGCGGAGGCCCAGCCCGGCGGGCGTGCCGGGGACGACGAGCGCGCGGGCCGCGGCGGCGCGCCCGCCGCCGATGAGGAGGACGACGAGTGAGTGAGCCGCGGGCGCTGGTGATCGGGGAGGCGCTGGTCGACGTCGTCGTCCACGCCGACCGGAGCCGGGAGGAGCACCCGGGCGGCAGCCCGGCCAACGTCGCACTGGGGCTGGGCAGGCTCGGCCGCCCGGTGGACCTGCTGACCTGGCTGGCGCACGACGCCTACGGCGCACGGGTGAAGTCGCACCTCGAGGCGTCCGGGGTGCACCTGCTCGCGGGCAACCGGTCGGCCCTGAACACGCCCGTGGCGATCGCCCACCTCGACGAGCACGGCCAGGCGAGCTACGAGTTCGACCTGACGTGGGACCTGCCCACCGCGTGGGAGGGCGACACCGTCGCCCCGCTGGTGCTGCACACCGGCTCGATCGCCGCGACGCTGCGCCCCGGCGGCGCCGTCGTGCTGCGCGAGGTGACCGCCCGGCGGCCCGCCACGACCATCACGTACGACCCGAACGCGCGCCCTGCCCTCATGGGCTCGCCCCTGCAGGCGGGCGCGACCGTCGACGAGTTCGTGCGCGTCGCCGACGTCATCAAGGCCAGCGACTCCGACCTGCGGTGGCTGCACCCCCGGCAGGACCCCGACGACGTCGCGCTGCGGTGGGCGCGCTCCGGCCCCGCGATCGTCGTGGTCACGCACGGCGCGGGCGGCGCGTTCGCCGCGACCGCCTCCGGCGCGCGGCTGCACATCCCCGCGGTGCCGGTCGACGTGGTCGACACCGTGGGCGCGGGCGACTCGTTCATGTCGGGCCTGATCGACGGGCTGTGGACCGCCGGCCTGCTGGGCGGCGCCCGACGGGCGGCGCTCAGGGCGATCGACGTCCGGACGCTCGAGGCGGTGCTGACCCGGTGCGTGGAGATCGCGGCGATCACCGTGTCCCGCGCGGGCGCCAACCCGCCGCGGCTGGCCGAGCTGGGCGAGGCCGGTCCGGGGACCCCCGCCGGCTGAGCCCTTGGCTGGTGAGGCTCGTCTCACTATGCTTCGGCGGTCCCGCCGGTGCGCGGCCCCGTCCCGCCGGCGGGCGGCGCGCGGCGACCCGCCTCGAGATCGCGGTGCCCGATGACGATGACGATGTTCGGCCCCGCGCGCGCCGGGGTGCTGCCGGCGCTCGTCGCCGTCGAGCCCGCGCCGGTGCCGTGACGGGCGCCGTGCGTCCGGCCACGCCCGCCCAGGCGTGGGCGGCGCTCGCGGCCGGGAACGAGCGGTTCGTCGCCGGCCGGATGCTCCACCCGTCGCAGGGCGCCGAGCATCGCGCCGAGCTGCGCGAGGACCAGCACCCGTTCGCGGTGGTGTTCGGCTGCTCGGACAGCCGCGTCGCCGCCGAGATCGTGTTCGACGAGGGCTTGGGCGACCTGTTCGTCGTGCGCACCGCGGGTCACGTGGTCGACACCGCCGCGACCGGCTCGATCGAGTACGGCGTCGAGGTGCTCGGCGCGCCGCTCGTCGTGGTCCTCGGGCACGACGGGTGCGGCGCGGTGCGCGCCGCGGCACGGGCGCTCGCGTCGGGCGAGATGCCGGACGGGCTGGTGCGCTCCGTGGTCGACCGGGTGCTGCCCAGCATCGTCGGGCTGACGGCGACCGGTCGCCCGCTGTCGTCGTACGACGCCGACGACCTGGGCCACGAGCACGTGCGCGTCACCGCCCGCATGCTGCCCGCCTACTCGGCGGCACTGGCGCGTCGAATCGAGGCCGGCACGTGTGCGGTCGTCGCCGCCGAGTACACGCTCGCCGACGGCCGCGTCCGCGTGACGGAGGTCCTCGGCTCCATCACCTGACCCGTTGCGTCCGCACGGACCGTCGTCCCGACGACCACCTCCGCGGACGTCGGCAGGGAGGGGGAAGGCGGGGTGCGGGTGCGGGAGGATGGGGGTATGAGCGCTGACGCCGGGTTCCGCATCGAGCACGACACGATGGGCGAGGTGCGGGTCCCCGCAGCTGCCCTCTACCGCGCGCAGACGCAGCGCGCCGTCGAGAACTTCCCCATCTCCGGCACCCGGCTGGAGCGGGGCCACGTCGAGGCGCTCGCCCGCGTCAAGAAGGCCGCCGCCCGTGCCAACGGCGAGCTGGGCGTGCTGCCGGTCGACGTCGCCGAGGCGATCATGGAGGCGGCCGACGAGGTGGCATCCGGCGCGCACGACGAGGACTTCCCGATCGACGTCTACCAGACGGGCTCGGGCACCAGCTCCAACATGAACGTCAACGAGGTGATCGCCACGCTCGCGACCCGGGCACTGGGCCGGGACGTGCACCCGAACGACCACGTCAACGCCTCGCAGTCGAGCAACGACGTGTTCCCGACGTCGGTGCACGTCGCAGCGACCGCCGGCGTGGTTCGCGACCTGGTCCCGGCGCTGGACCACCTGGCGGTCGCGCTCGAGGCGAAGGCCGACGAGTTCGCCGGCGTGGTCAAGTCCGGGCGCACCCACCTGATGGACGCCACCCCCGTGACGCTGGGCCAGGAGTTCGGCGGCTACGCCGCCGCGGTCCGGTACGGCATCGAACGGCTGGAAGCCGCGCTCCCCCGCACGGCCGAGGTACCGCTCGGCGGCACCGCCGTCGGCACCGGCATCAACACCCCGGTCGGCTTCCCGCAGCGGGTGATCGCCCTCCTGGCCGAGGACACCGGCCTGCCGCTGACGGAGGCGCGCAACCACTTCGAGGCGCAAGGCGCGCGCGACGGGTTGGTCGAGCTGTCCGGCGCGCTGCGCACCATCGCCGTCAGCCTGACCAAGATCTGCAACGACCTGCGCTGGATGGGCTCCGGCCCCAACACGGGCCTCGGCGAGATCACGATCCCCGACCTCCAGCCCGGCTCGTCGATCATGCCCGGCAAGGTCAACCCGGTGATCGCCGAGGCGACGCTGATGGTCGCGGCGCGGGTGGTCGGCAACGACGCGACGGTCACCTGGGCGGGCGCGAGCGGCGCGTTCGAGCTCAACGTGCAGATCCCGGTGATCGCGCAGGCGGTGCTCGAGTCGATCCGGCTGCTGGCCAACGCGAGCGGGCTGCTCGCCGACCGGACGGTGGCGGGCATCACGGCGAACGTCGAGCGCGCCCGCGCACTGGCCGAGTCGTCGCCGTCGATCGTCACGCCGCTGAACCGGGTGATCGGCTACGAGGCGGCCGCCACGGTGGCCAAGCACGCGGTCGAGCACGGGCTCACCGTTCGCCAGGCGGTGGTGGACCTCGGCTTCGTCGCGCGCGGCGAGATCACACAGGTGCAGCTCGACGCCGCGCTCGACGTGCTGGCGATGACGCGCCCGCCGCAGGCCTGACGCCGAGGGCGCGCCCGGCGTCAGCCCTCCGGGGCGCCGGCCGGCACGCGCGTGCGACGATCGCCGACATGGGCGAGGGGGCGGCCCGGCGCGTGGCCGGACCGCCCCCTCGCCGTGCCTAGAGCCGGGGCCTCGGGCCCTTCGGTGCCTTCGCCACCGTCACCTGGGTGGACGCCTTCGGCGTCGCCCGCAGGATCGGGCTCTCGAGCGTGGCGCCCAGGTCCCAGGTGCCGGGCGACGTGCCCGTCGCCTCGTAGCCGAACGTCACCGTGCCGCCGGCCGTCGGGCCGGTGGTGGTCACCAGGTAGTCGGCGCCGCTGACGATCGACTCCTCCGCGAGCGTGACGCCGCTGGAGCCGTCACGGTTCTCCGCCCCGGCGAGGAGCGCGTAGGGGGTGCCGCCGAGCTCGCCGTAGGCGAAGGACACCTCCTCGTCGACCCCGCCGAGGAGGATCCACACCTCGAACGAGTTGGTCCCCTCGTGGCCCCACGCCTCGACCTGGTCGAAGTCGATGACCGCCCACTCGCTGACACCGTCCGAGAGGATGCCGGCCCGGATCGCACCGCCGCCCGCGTCGGTCGCGAGGTTGAGGTCGGTCCAGTACGGCGCGACGACGTTGTTCGGCAGCGTGGGGCTCGGGATGCCCGTCGGCTCGAACTGGATCTCCTGCGACGTGCTGACGCCGCCGATCACCACGTACCCGTTCGAGGTGACGCCGACGGAGGTGTACACCTCGTCGCCGTACTTGAACGCCCCCACCGGGAAGTTGACGGCGGACTCGTCGCCGAGGCCCGGGGTCGCCCCGATCCCGAACTCGGCCAGCGGGAGGTAGCCCGCCGGCGACAGCCCCGGCTCGAGGCCGGTGACGGACGGTGGGACGGCCTGGCTCAGCGTGCCCGACCACGTCGCGCCGTTCCGCGTCAGCGTCGCCGGCTCGGTCACGGAGGTCACCTTCAAGCCCGACGCCCCGGCCACCGTGATCGTCGTGTCCGCGTCGACCGCCGCGTAGTTGGCGGCCGTCACGGTGCAGGTGGTGGTGTCGCCGACGATCACCGACGTGTCGGTGCACGTCTGGTCGAGCGTGATCGACGCGTCGCCGACGTTCGCCACCACCGGGAGCACCACGGCCTTCTTGCCGGCCGCGAGCGTGATCTGCCCGGAGTACCAGCCCGGCTCCGCCGAGGTCCCGTCCAGCAGGATCGACAGCGTCCGGCTCGCGCCCGGCCTCAGCGTGAAGGACGCGGGGGTGACGGTCGCCTTGATCCCCGGCACGGAGGCCTTGACCCTGAACCACTGCGTGGTGCCGGACACGTTGGTCGCGACGCGCTGCGTGGTGATCGCACCCGGCAGCGGGTTGACGTTGACGCTGGGCACGTTCAGGTCCACCCGGTGCAGCGCGTCGCTCGCGCTGGCGTCATAGTCCGCGCCGGCGACGTCGAACGTCACCAGGGGGGCGATGGCCCGGTCGGCCCGGATCGAGCCGGCGCCGCGGTCCCACACGCCGGCGGCGGAGCCGTCGGGGTTGGTGACCGACTGGAGCGACGACGTCATGAGCGCCGACTTGATCTGCCCCGGCGTCCAGCTGGGGTGAGCCGCCTTGACGAGCGCGGACACACCGGCGGAGTGCGGCGACGACATCGACGTGCCGGCGATCGCCTGGTACAGCTCCCCGGGCGGGCCCACCGCGATCGCGACGGGAGTCGGGGTGTGGCCGGCGAGCACCTGGACACCCGGCGCCGTGACGTCGGGCTTGAGGAAGTCGCCGAGGGGGCCGCGCGAGCTGAAGCCCGCCATCACGTCGCCCTGGTCCGCACCGACCGTGCCGGCCGCCCACGTGGCGGTGACGCCGGCGTGCGCGGCGAGGAACTCGGTGAGCTCGGTGTTCGGGCCCTCGAGGTGGATCGCCGGCAGCCAGTGGTTGTCGGTCTCCACGTCGGAGGCCGTCGGGTTGACGAGGATCAGGCCCGCGGCGTCCCCGGCCGTGGCGAAGTAGCCCTTCTCGACGCGGGCGTTGCCGCCGCGCTGGCACACGACGACCTGCCCGGCGAGCGAGCCGTCCGCGAACGGCGCGTCGCAGAGGATCGTGCCGGTGTACCCGGGCACGGCGGTGGCGAGCACCACGGGCAGGCCCGCGACGCCGGCCGTGATCGTCGCGCCGACCTTGCTGAACGTCGCGCCGTCGGCGGCCGCCAGCGTGAGCGTCGAGGAGAACGAGCGGTCGGACGTCGAGGCGGCCACGGTGGTCACCCACGGACCCGCGTGGTTCGCGGTGCCGTTGCCAGGGCCCTCGTTGCCCGCCGAGGCGTTGACCGAGACGCCCGCCTTGTAGGCGTCGAGGAAGGCCAGCTCGACGGCGTCGGTGTACGCGTCCGAGCCGCCGCTGATGGAGAAGTTGATGACGTCGACGCCGTCGGCGATGGCCTGCTGCACGGCGGCGACCGAGTCGGAGCCGTAGCAGCCGCCCTCGGAGCAGACGCGATACATGATCACGGAGGCTCCCGGCGCGACACCGCTGATCGGGCCACGGTCGACGCCGAGCACCGGCGCGGACGTGACGTAGCTGCCGACCGCCGTGGTCGACGTGTGCGTGCCGTGACCGTCGGCGTCGCGCGCCGAGCAGACGCCTGCGTCGAGGTCGCAGTACTCGGAGTCGCCGATCGCGCCCTGCGCGAGCGCGGTGTCGAGGAAGGCGTAGGCGCCGACGAGCTTGTCGTTGCAGTCGAACGCCGCACCGAGCGCCGGGTCCACCCCGTCCCCGAACTCGCAGCCGAACGGGCCGCCGGCCGGGGTCGGGATGCCGTTGTCGGCGAGCATCGGGTGCTCCGGCCAGATGCCGGTGTCGAGGACGCCGACGACGACGCCCTGGCCGGCCGCGTCGCGGCCGCCGAGCGACGGCCACGCCGCGTCGGCGCCGATGAACGTCGTGGTGTCGTTGTCGACCGTCGGGGACCCGCCGGGCTTCGTCGCGGCGACGGACGAGTCCGCCGTCGCCAGCGGGTGCTCCAGCGTGTCCGCCTGGACCGCGACGACGCCGGGGACGGCGAGCAGGTCCTTGGCCTGGTTGGCGGGGACGGTGACGGCCACTCCGCCGTACACCAGGTCGAACGACTGGGTGACCTTCGCGGCCGGCACCTTCTTCGCGATGCCGGACGTCGCGGCCCTGGTCCTGTCCGCCGCGTACGCGCGGTACCTGGCGACCGCCGGGTCGGAGGTCACCAGCGCCTTGCCCGTCACCTCGGGGCTCGTGGCCGCCAGCCCGTCGACGTCGCCGGTGTAGGCGGCGACCGCGTCGTAGTCGAGCTTGAGCATCACGGTGAGGGGTGCGGAGTCGGTCCTGGCGAGGATCTCGGGGTCGCTCTCCGCGAGCTTGCCGCTGGCGGACTTCGGGACCGAGAGCGGCGCGCCTTCCGGCTCCAGCGGCACCGCGGTGAACGCGCCCGGGTCGGGAGCCGGGGCCGCCGCGGCCGGGGCCACGGTGCCTGCGAGGACGAGGAGGGCCGCCAGGCCGATCGGTACCGCACGCACGCGCGCACGACTGTTCATCGATCATCCCTTCGCTGGAAAGCCCGGAATGCCCGGGTTACCGGACAGTAGCGGCGGGACGATCAGGACGAAAGTCCTGGAACCGGAATTCCCTCGGACGCTATGCCTCGATGCCCTCCAGCATCTCGGTGACCAGCGCCGCGACGGGCGACCGCTCGGACCTGGTCAGCGTCACGTGGGCGAACAGCGGGTGCCCCTTGAGCGCCTCGATCACCGCCGCGACGCCGTCGTGCCGCCCGACCCGAAGGTTGTCGCGCTGCGCCACGTCGTGCGTCAGCACCACGCGCGACGACTGCCCGATCCGGGAGAGGACCGTCAGCAGCACGTTGCGCTCGAGCGACTGGGCCTCGTCGACGATCACGAACGCGTCGTGCAGCGACCGGCCGCGGATGTGCGTCAGCGGCAGCACCTCGAGCAGGTCGCGGTCGAGCACCTCCTCGACCACCTCGCGCGAGACCACCGAGGAGAGCGTGTCGAACACCGCCTCGGCCCAGGGGTTCATCTTCTCGGCCTCGCTGCCCGGCAGGTAGCCGAGCTCCTGGCCGCCCACCGCGTACAGCGGCCGGAACACCATCACCTTGCGGTGCTGGCGGCGCTCGAGCACGGCCTCGAGGCCCGCACACAGCGCCAACGCCGACTTGCCGGTGCCGGCGCGCCCGCCGAGCGAGACGATGCCGATCTCCTCGTCGAGCAGCAGGTCGATCGCGATCCGCTGCTCGGCGGACCGGCCGTGGAGCCCGAACACGTCGGTGTCGCCACGCACCAGCCGCACCTGCTTGTCCGGCGTCACACGGCCCAGCGCGGAGCCTCGCGGGGAGTGCAGGACGAGCCCGGTGTGGCAGGGCAGGTCGCGCGCCTCGTCCGACGCCAGGCCCGCCGTCAGGTCGACGTCCGCGAGCGCCAGCAGCTCGCCGTCGTAGAGGACGGACATCTGCTGCTCGCTGACGTCGAGCACGTCCATGCCGGTCCAGCCGGAGTCGACCGTCTGCTCGTGCCGGTACTCCTCGGCCCGCAGCCCGACCGCGGACGCCTTGACCCGCATCGGCAGGTCCTTGGACACCACGGTGACGTCGCACCCCTCGGCCGCGAGGTTCGCCGCGACGGCGAGGATGCGGCTGTCGTTGTCCGCCAGCCGGAACCCGGCGGGGAGCACCGCGGGGTCCACGTGGTTGAGCTCGACGCGCAGCGTGCCGCCCGCGTCGTTGAGCACGATCGGCTCGTCGAGCCGGCCGTGCTTCACGCGGAGGTCGTCGAGAGCGCGCAGCGCGGCGCGGGCGAAGTAGCCGAGCTCCGCGTGGTGCCGCTTGCCCTCGAGCTCCGTGACGACGACGACGGGAAGGACCACGTCGTGCTCGGCGAAGCGGGCTATCGCCTTGGGATCGGAGAGGAGTACCGAGGTGTCGAGGACGTAGGTCCGCCTGACGTCCTGGTTGACCTCGACCGGCTGTGCCACGGCAGGCTCCCCTCCGGCGCTCAGCGCCGAGTCGGGCACCGAACGCCGGCGACCCTGACGGTCGCGCACCGGCGCTCGGCGGCGGGCTGCGGTCGGCCGGCCCGAAGGAGCCGGCCGGCCCCTCCCGTCTGGAGCGGTAGCTCCATGGGCGGCCTCCCGGGAGACGGCGGGCGCCATCCCTCTACCGCCGGACGGTAACCCCGGGCCTGCGCCCCCCGGCAGCGACACGCGCGCCGTCACGCCGAGTTCATCCGGGGGTTCAGAGCCCGAGCCGGCGCTCCCGCGCGCCGTACGCGCGCAGCGCGCGCAGGAAGTCCACCTTGCGGAAGTCGGGCCAGTACGCCTCGCAGAAGTAGAACTCCGAGTGCGCGGACTGCCACAGCAGGAACCCCCCGAGCCGTTGCTCGCCGGACGTGCGGATGACGAGGTCCGGATCCGGCTGGCCCTTCGTGTACAGGTGCGCGGCGATGTGCTCCACGTCGAAGTCGTTGGCCATGTCGTCGAGGCTGCTGCCGGCGGCGGCGTGCTCGCGCAGGTAGGAGCGGACGGCGTCCGCGATCTCGTGCCGCCCGCCGTACCCGACGGCCACGTTGACGTGCAGCCCCGGGATGCCTTCCGTCGCCGCCTCCGCGCCCTTGAGCGCCTCGCGCGTCGACTCGGGCAGGAGGTCGAGCGCGCCCATCGGCTGGATCCGCCACTGCCGGGTGTCCGCCAGGTTGCCGACGGCCTCCTCGATGATCGTCAGAAGGGGACCCAGCTCGGCGGCGTCGCGCGACAGGTTGTCCGTCGAGAGCATCCACAGCGTGACGACCTCGACGCCGACCTCCTCGCACCAGCCGAGGACCTCGGAGATCTTGTCCGCGCCGCGGCGGTGCCCACTGGCCGGGCCCAGCCCGATCGACCGCGCCCAGCGGCGGTTGCCGTCGAGGATCACGCCGACGTGCCGGGGCATCCGCTCGCGCGGCAGGCCAGCCGCCAGACGACGCTCGTAGAGGCCGTAGAGCGGGTGTGGCATGCGCACGGGCAGGTGCTCCTCGTCGGACGACGAACGGACGGACGGACCGCTGCGGCGGTCCCGACGGACCACGGTAGTCCGCCGACACACCGCGCGGCGCGCCGCCGCGTCGACACGAAACCTACGCCAACGTAACCTACGCGAATGTAGGTCGAGGTCCGGCGGAAGGCGAACGATGAGCACCACATCCGCGCCGCGCGGGACCGTGCCGGACGCGTCGGGCGTCGGCCGCGAGCTCGCCGGGCGCGTCGGTGCCGCCGTGGGGCAGGTCAAGCCCAAGCTGCGCGGCTGGATCCACGCGGGCATCTCCCCGTTCGTGCTCGCCGCGGCGATCGTGCTCGTCGCGCTCTCGCCGACTGCGACCGTGCGCTGGGAGAACACCGTCTTCGGCATCAGCGCCGTGCTGCTGTTCTGCACCAGCGCCGTCTACCACCGGGGGCACTGGTCGCCGCGGGTGGCCGCCGTGCTGCGCCGCTTGGACCACACCAACATCTTCCTGATCATCGCCGGCACCTACACGCCGCTCGCGGCGCTCCTGCTGCCCGCGTCGACCGCGCGGACGCTGCTCGTCGTCGTGTGGGCCGGTGCGCTCGTCGGACTGCTGATGCGGATCTTCTGGCTGGGCGCGCCCCGCTGGGTCTACGTGCCGATCTACCTGGCACTCGGGTGGGTGGCGGTGGCGTTCCTGCCGCAGTTCTGGCACTCGGGCGGCCCGGCCGTCGTGTGGCTCATCATGGCGGGCGGCCTGGCCTACACCGTGGGTGCGGTGATCTACGCCCTCAAGTGGCCGGACCCCAGCCCGCGCTGGTTCGGCTTCCACGAGATCTTCCACGCGCTGACCGTCGGGGCCTTCGCCTGTCACTACATCGCCGTGTCGATCGCCACGTACGCGCTGCGGTAGCCGGCGCGCGCGACGGGGAGACCGCGACGCGGCCTCGTCCCGGCCGACCATCGCGCGGTCGGGTTCCCCGTGGCACGTCACGGTGTGCCGGGCGGTCGGCTCGTGCTCGGCGCTCAGGCCGGGACCACCCGGTAACGGCGGTTGGCCAGCGACGGGTTGGCCTCCCGCACCTCGCCGAGCCGCACCGGGTCCAGGTCGACCGTGCGCACCGCCGGCTTGTCGTCCAGCTCCAGCCCGACGACCCCGTCCGGCCCGACGACGAGCGAGCGCCCGACGACACCCTTGCCCGTCATCCCCACCGCGACCACCACCGACGTGTTCTCGATCGCCCGCGCGACCGCCAGCGCGCGCCACTGCGCGTCCTTCAGCGGGCCGGCGACCCAGGCGGCGGGCACGACGAGCGCGTTGGCGCCCGCGTCGACCAGGCGGCGCGCCGACTCCGGGAACCGTAGGTCGTAGCACGTCATCACCCCGAACCGCAGGCCCGCCACCGGCAGCACCACCGGCGGCGCGTCCGGCGGGCCGGGCTCGAGCCAGTCGGACTCGCGGTGGCCGAAGGCGTCGTAGAGGTGCACCTTGCGGTACACGCCGGCGAGGTTCCCCGCTCCGTCCACGGCGACCACGACGTTGACCGCGCGCGACTCGTCGTGCTCGGCCGGGATCACCAGGCCGGCGATCGCCGCGACGCCGGTGCGCGCCGCGTGCTCGCGCAGCAGACGGACGAACGGGCCGTCCAGCGGCTCGGCGAGGTCCCGCCGCACGCCGCTCGGGTAGTACACCGCCGCGTACTCCGGGAGCACGACGAGGTCCGCGGAGACCCCTGCCGCGATGTCCATCACGTCCGCGACCGCCACCCGGTTGGCGCCGGGGTCCCGGCTCACCTGAATCTGGCCGATCGTCACCCGCACCGCGGGCCGCACCGGCGGCGCGGGCCGCTCGCTCACGCGGACTGCCCCCGCCCGTCGCCGGGCCCGCCCGTGTCTTCGTCGTCCCCCCGCATGGCGCCGCCTGCCGCTGCCTCTCCGCCCTCACCCGCCTCGCCGCCCACCCCCACCATTCCCGCAGCGTCCGCAGAAGTTGGGGTCACAGCCCCATCGAGTGCGGACGCTGCGGAGGGTGGGGCGGAGTCGGGTGGGTCGAGGGTGCGGGCGTGGCGGTCGACCTTGCGCAGCTGCTTGGCCAGTGACAGCGCGAGCACGACGAGCGCGACGGCGAGCACGAACGTGAAGACGAACCCGACGATCCCGGGCGAGCCCAGCTCCGGGCTCACCTCCGGGTCCACGGTGACCGGCAGCAGCGTCATGCGACGCCCCTGATCCCCGCGAACAGGTCGTCCTCCGGCGTCGTGGTCGGCACGCGGGAGGCGGCGAGCTCGAACTCCTCCCACGGCCACACCCGCCGTTCGAGGTCGCGCGGCGCGGCGAAGAACCACCCCTGCGGGTCGATCTGCGTCGCGTGGGCGCGCAGTGCCGCGTCGCGGCGGTCGAAGTAGTCGTCGCAGCGCACCTTCGTGGTGACCCGCCGCTCCGGCACCTCGCGGGACTCGCGCGAGTCGATCCAGTCGCTGAAGGGGCTCGTCCCGCCGACGGCGATGATCGCGTCGTGGATCGCGCGCATCCGCTTCAGCGAGAAGCCGTGGTCGTAGTACAGCTTGAGCGGTGTCCACGGCTCGCCCGTACCGGGGTACCGGTCCGCGCGACCGGCCGCCTGCCAGACCGCCATGGCCACGTTGTGGCACTGGACGTGGTCGGGGTGCGGGTACCCGCCGGTCTCGTCGTACGTGGTCATCACGTGCGGGCGGAACTCGCGGACCAGGGCGACCAACGGCCCGGCCGCGTCCTCGACCGGCGTCGCCGCGAACGAGCCGTCGGGCGGCGGCGGGAGCGGGTCGCCCTCGGGCAGCCCCGAGTCGACGAAGCCGAGCCACGTCTGCCGCACGCCCAGGGCGGCCGCCGCAGCGGCCATCTCCGTGCGCCGCACGGCGCGCATCCCCTCGAGCCCGCCGGCGGGAGCCGGCCCGTAGTGCGGGTTGAGGATCGAGCCGCGCTCGCCGCCGGTGCAGGTGACGACGAGCACCTCGACGCCCTCCGCCGCGTACCGCGCCGTGGTCGCCGCGCCCTTGCTCGACTCGTCGTCGGGGTGCGCGTGCACGGCCATCAGCCGCAGGGTCTCGTCGGTCACGCGTCCTCGTCTCGTCGTTCGGATCGTGGGTCGTCGTCCTGCCGGACCGCCGGACGCGGCGCCCGACGAGCAACAATGATCGCGCACCCCGCGAGGAGGACCCGTGAGCACGCCCCCGGCCGGCCGCTACGGACCGGCGCCCACCGCCCGCACCGCCCTCGCGCGCCGCCTCGGGCTCGTCGCGCTGGTCCTCGTGGCCGTCGCGGTGTTCGTCTGGCTGGGGTTCGGCGCGCTGCGGGACCCCGTGCAGTGGCGCGACGTCGGGTTCCACGTCGACGGCGCCACGTCGATCGACGTGACCTTCGACGTCACCAAGGACCCCGACGCCACCGCGACCTGCCACGTCGAGGCCCTCTCGCAGTCCTACGCCCAGGTGGGCGTCACGGACGTCGAGGTTGGACCCGGCGGGGCGAGGACGCAGCGCGTCACGGTGACGATCCCCACCGCGGAGACCGCGGTGACGGGGACGGTGCGAGGTTGCCGCCTCGCGGAGTGACGTCAGCCGGTGAACGGCGTGGTGTGCAGGATCTCGACGGTGAACTCGCGGCCGTTCGGGGCCGTGTATGCCACCGTCTCGCCGACGGAGTGGCCGTCGACGGCCGCGCCCAGGGGCGACGTCGGGGAGAACACGTCGATGTCGGCGGTGCCGGCCATCTCGCGTGCGCCGAGGAGGAACGTCATCTCCTCCCCGCCGACGAGTGCGGTCACCTCCATGCCGGGCTCCACGACACCGTCGTCGGGCGGCGTGCCGATGTGCACGTTCCGCAGCTTCTCCTGGAGCTCGCGGATACGCGCCTCGTTCTTCGCCTGCTCGTCGCGGGCGGCGTGGTAGCCGCCGTTCTCCGACAGGTCGCCCTCGGCGCGGGCCGCGGCGATCCGCTCGACGATGTGCCGGCGCCCGTCTCCCTCGAGATGGGCGAGCTCGTCCTGAAGGCGTTCGAACGCCTCCTGGGTCAGCCACGTGGCCTGTGTCTCGGTCACGTCACTTCCTCCTCGACTCGACTGTTCCCCGGGGCGCACGGACGCACCGCGTCGCTTGCCGGGTCTGCGCCGCTGCTGACATCGTGACCAGGCCGGTCCCCATGCGACGGCCGGTCCAGGTGCTGCGGCGTAAACGGTCAGTGTACCAACGGGGCCCGTCGGCGAACCGGTCGCCGGGTCCTCCGCACTCGACCGCTCGGACCCGCCCCGGGTCCACCAGCCCCACGCCGCACTCCTGCACCGCGACACCCGGCCGGTGCCCGGTACCGCCGGCGGCCACCGGAGGCGCGGGCGTACCCAGGCGTGGGGTGCCCGGCGAACGGCGTGACGATGCGCAGCCGGTAGTCGGCGGCTTCGCTCGTCTCATTTCGATGATCTCGTTACTAACTTGCGGTTAGTGGCTCTCTACTGGTAAGAATCGCTCGTCAGCCAGACCACAACCTTGGAGAGACTCATGGGCAGCACGAGCACCACGGCCGTGACGGTCATCGGCGCGGGGAACCTCGGGACGGCGGTCGCGCGGATCGCCACCAAGGCGGGCGCCTCGGTGCAGGTCCTCGCCCGGGATGTCGCCAAGGCGGCCACGGTCGGGCCCGAGGTGGCAGCTGGGCGGATCGGCGATCCGGTCACGGGAGACCTCGTCGTCCTGGCGCTGCCGTACAGCGCGTTCGACGAGGTCCTTTCCGCCTACCCCGACGGCCTGGCCGGGAAGGTGGTGATCGACCCGAGCAACCCGATCGACTTCGCCACGCAGGACTCGGTGATCGACCCGCCCGGCACGTCGGCCGCGGCGCAGCTCGCCACGAGGCTGGCGGGCGCTCGTGTGCTCAAGGCGTTCAACACGAGCTTGGCCGCGACCCTCGCTTCCGGCGTCACCGGCGGGGCACCTACCTCCGTGCTGATCGCCGGGGACGACAACGACGCCAAGGCCGCACTGAAGGGTCTGCTGGCGGGGGCCGGCCTGCGCGGCGTGGACGCCGGTCCGCTCAAGCGTGCACACGATCTGGAATCCCTCGGCGCCCTCCAGATCGGGCTGGCCGTCACCGAGCAGACTCCCTGGACCGGTGGCTTCGCGCTCGTCGGTTGACGACGGCGGGGCGTTCCTGCAACGTACCGCCGTCGAGCCGGCGGTACGTTGCAGGAAACCGAGAACCCGAGGTGCACCAGTGAGCGAACCGGAGTTCAACCCCTACAGCCGCAGCTGTCCGTCACGGCGCCTGCTCGACGAGATGGGCGAGCTGTGGACCGTCCTCGTCGTCGGCGCGCTGTCGGACGGGCCCCTGCGGTTCGGTGAGATCGCCGAACGCGTGGACGGCATCTCCCAGAAGATGCTCGCCCAGACGCTGCGTACTCTCGAGCGCGACGGGCTCGTCACACGAACCCACTTCCCCGAGATCCCGCCGCGGGTCGTCTACGCGCTGACCAGCACCGGCGTGAACCTCGTCGAGCCACTCCGGGCTCTGGAGGTGTGGGCGACGTCGCACATGGCGGCGATCCTCGACGCCCGCGACGGCTTCGACCTCCGGAACGCCGCAGCCGCACGGGGTTCCGGCCGACCTCCGGTCAGTCGGTGAGGCGGTAGCCCGCCTCGCGCAGGCGCCGGACCACCTCGGTGCAGTGCTCCGGCCCCTTCGCCTCGACCTGCACCTCGATCGCGACCTCGTCGAACGCCAGCTCGGGGCCGGTGCGCACGTGCGCGACGTCGATGACGTTGGCGCCGTAGTCGGCGATGTCGCGCAGCACGCCGGCCAGCGCGCCGGGGGTGTCGGCGATGCGGATGTGCAGCTGGAGGAACCGGCCGGCGGAGGCGAGCCCGTGGCGGATCAGCCGCATCAGGACCAGCGGGTCCACGTTGCCGCCGGACAGCACCACGGCGATGGGACCCTCGGTGAAGTCCTGGGGGGCCGCCATCAGGGCGGCGACCCCGGCGGCGCCGGACGGCTCGACCACCAGCTTGGTCCGCTCGGAGAGCAGCAGCACCGCCCGCGAGATGTCCTCCTCGGAGACCGTCCGCACCGGCACGTGGTGGGCGTACAGCAGGCCGAACGGCACCTGACCCGGCAGGCCCACGGCGATGCCGTCGGCCATGGTGCGCAGCTCCGGCGCTGGCACGGGGTGGCCCGCGGCCAGCGACGCGGGGTACGCCGCGGCGCCGGCCGCCTGCACCCCGACCACCCGCACGCCCGGCCGGTCCTCGAGGGCGGCCGTGATCCCCGCCGCGAGGCCGCCGCCGCCCACCGGCACCAGCACGGTCGCGACGCCGGGCACCTGCTCGGCGATCTCCAGGCCCACCGTCCCCTGGCCGGTGACGACGTCCGGGTGGTCGAACGGGTGGACCAGCACCGCGCCCGTCGCCTCGGCGTGGGCGCGCGCGGCGACGAGCGCCTCGTCGACGGAGTGACCGCCCAGCACCACGCGGGCGCCGTACGCGCGGGTGGCCGCGATCTTCGGCAGCGCGGCGTCCTCGGGCATGAACACGACGGCGTCGATCCCCAGCAGCTGGGCCGCCAGCGCCACGCCCTGGGCGTGGTTGCCGGCGGACGCCGCGACGACACCGCGCGCCTTGTCCTCGTCGGGCAGCCGGGACATGCGCGTGTACGCGCCGCGGATCTTGAACGAGCCAGCGCGCTGGAGGTTCTCGCACTTGAGCCACACGTCGGTGCCGACCAGCTCGGACAGCACGCGGCTGCGCTGCACCGGCGTCCGTGTGGCGATCCCGGTCAGGAGCGCCGCGGCCGCCTTGACCTCCGTGGGGCCGATCACAGCGCGCCCAGCGCGCGGTCGAGGTCCGCGACGAGGTCGTCGACGTCCTCCAGGCCCACCGAGAGGCGGACGAGGTCGTCGGGCACCTCCAGCTCGGTGCCCGCCACGGACCCGTGCGTCATGCGGCCCGGGTGCTCGATGAGCGACTCGACGCCGCCGAGCGACTCGGCGAGCGTGATGATCCGCGTGCCGCCGCAGACCGCCACCGCGGAGTCCTCGCTCCCCGTCCGGAACGACACCATGCCGCCGAAGGCGCGCATCTGGCGCTTCGCCACCTCGTGGCCCGGGTGGTCCGCGAGGCCGGGGTAGTAGACCTGGGTCACCTTCGGGTGGCCGACGAGGTGCTCGGCGATCCGCTGCGCGCTCTCGCAGTGCCGTCGCATCCGGACGTCGAGCGTCTTGAGTCCGCGTAGCGCGAGCCAGGCGTCGAACGGGCCGGGGACGGCGCCGGAGGCGTTCTGGTGGAAGGCGAGGGCGTCGCGCAGGTTCGTCGTCCCCGTGGGGCCCTCGAGCCCGACCGGCAGCTGCGCGCCGGCGCCGACCACGAGCGCGCCGCCGACGAGGTCGCTGTGCCCGCCGACGTACTTGGTGGTCGAGTGGACCACCACGTCCGCGCCGAGGCTGAGCGGGTGCTGGAGCGCGGGGCTGGCGAACGTGTTGTCGACCACGAGCACGGCACCGGCGGCGTGGGCGTGCGCGGCGACGATCGCGAGGTCCGTGATCGCCAGGAGCGGGTTGGACGGCGTCTCGACCCAGACGACCTTCGTCCGGTCCTGCCGGATCGCGTCGAGGACGGAGTCCGGGTCGGTCATGTCGACCGCCGTGTGCTCGATCCCCCACGGGCCGAAGACGCGGGAGATGAGGCGCCACGTGCCGCCGTAGACGTCGTTGCCCAGCACCACGTGGTCGCCGGGGCGCAGGGTCGCGCGCAGCAGCGCGTCCTCCGCGGCGAGGCCGGACGCGAACGCGAAGCCCGCCGAGCCGCCCTCCACGGCGGCGAGCGCCTCCTCCAGCGCGGACCGCGTCGGGTTGCCCGAGCGGGAGTACTCCCACCCGCCGCGCAACCCGCCGACACCGTCCTGTGCGAATGTCGACACCTGGTAGATGGGCGGCACCACCGCGCCGGTCTGCGGGTCGGGCTCCTGGCCCGCGTGGATCGCACGCGTCGCGAAGCCGTAGGTCTCGTCGTCGGTCACGGCTGCAAGGCTAGGCGTTCGGGGACGTGGAGCAGTGTCCACGGCCAGGGGGCGGAACAGGCGCATCCGGCCGGCGGTTGTGCACTGCGAAAAGGAGTGGATCATGAGTTGGCTCTTCGGCTCGGCGCTCAAGACGACGATGGTGTCCCCCGCGGACGCGCTGCCCGGACGCTCGTCGTCCCCCTTCACGGTCCCTGGGACGCACACCGTGCTCGGCACGCCGCTGGCCGGACCCTGGCCCGCGGGTACCCGGGTCCTGTACCTGGCCTCCGGCTGCTTCTGGGGCGCCGAGAAGGCCGCGTGGCAGCTGCCCGGCGTCGTGACCACCGCGGTGGGGTACATGGGCGGGTACACGCCGTTCCCCACCTACGAGGAGGCGTGCACCGGGCGCACCGGGCACGCCGAGACGGTGCTGGTCGCGTACGACCCCGCGGTGCTCTCCGACGTGGACCTGCTGCGGCACTTCTGGGAGGAGCACGACCCGACCCAGGGGTTCCGGCAGGGCAACGACGTCGGGACGCAGTACCGGTCGGCGGTGTACGCGACGACCGACGAGCAGCTGTCGGCGGCGCGGGACACGCGCGCGTCGTATGCGCCGCTGCTCGCCGCGCGGGGCTACGGCGACGTGACGACCGAGATCCGGTCCTCCTCGGAGGCGGGGCCGTTCTACTACGCGGAGGGGTACCACCAGCAGTACCTCGACAAGAACCCGAACGGGTACTGCCCGATCAACTCGACCGGGGTGGCCTGCCCGGTGCCGGCCTGAAGAGCGGGTTACAGCGGCTCCCAGAGCTCGATCGGGTCTCCCTCCGGATCCTGGATCCTTGCGGAGCGGCCGTACTCGACGTCCTCGCGGTTCGTGGCTTCGATGCCGGCGGTGGCGGGCTGGGTCAGCATCGCATCGAGGTCGCGGACCCGGGAGTCGACCATCCACCGGCGGTCGGCGGCGAAGTAGTCGGAGTCCTCGGCGAACGGCTCGAACACGGTGGGCCCGGCCTCACGCGTCCAGGGGAAGCCTTGCGGCTCACCATCCCCGGGGCCGATCCCGAGGTGCTCCCGGTACCAGGTCCCGAGGGCCTGCGGGTCGCGCGCCCGGAAGAACAACCCCCCGCTGCCTTCTCCATGGGAGGCCCTCCCTGCGGTCGTGTCAGGGAACCGGCTTGGCGATGGCTGTGGCGACCCGGCGGGCCCTTCGGGTCGCCACCGGCCGGCGGTGGGGCCGCGCGCAGCTGGTTCGACATCTTCGTCACCGCCTCCTGATCCCCTCGTTGCGTCCGCACTCGTCGTGGTCCTGACCCCGACGAGTGCGGACGTTGCGGGTGGGAGGCGGGTGTCGGTGGCAGGCGTGACGATGGGGCCGTGCTGCTCGCCGAAGTCGCCTCGACCTCCGCCGCCGTCGCGGCCACCCGTGCGCGCAACGCCAAGCGTGTGCTGCTGGTCGCCGCGCTGCGCCGGGCGGCCGACGAGGGCGACGTGGGGATCGTCGCGCGCTATCTGGCGGGCGAGCTGCGCCAGCGGCGCACCGGGCTCGGCTGGCGGTCGCTCCCCTCGGTAGCGCCCGCGCAGGCGCCGTCCCTCACCGTCACCGGCGTCGACGCGACGTTCGCAGCGATGGCCGGCCTTGCCGGTGCGGGCTCCGCGGCCGAGCGGGAGCGGCTGGCCCGCGAGCTGTTCGCAGCTGCTACGGCCGACGAACAACGGTTCCTGCGCGGGCTCGTCGTCGGCGAGCTGCGACAGGGCGCGCTCGACGCCCTCCTGCTGGACGCGGTCGCGGAGGCGGCCGGCGTGGACCCGGAGGCAGTGCGACGTGCGGCGATGCTCGCCGGGGACTCCGCGGCGGTCGCGGAGGCGGCCTTGGCGTCCGACGAGCCCGCGGCAGCCCTCGCCGCGATCGGGCTCACCGTGGGCCGGCCGGTGCGGCCGATGCTCGCGCAGTCCGCGCCGGACGTCGCTGCGGCGTTCGCCGCGATCGGCGCCGGGCCGGACCGCCCGGCGGTGGTGGACGTCAAGCTCGACGGCATCCGGATCCAGGTGCACCGGAGCGGCGAAGCCGTCGGCGTGTACACGCGTTCGCTCGACGACATCACGGCGCGCGTGCCTGAGATCGTCGCCATGGCGCTCGCCCTGCCCGCGCGCCAGCTCGTGCTGGACGGCGAGGCGCTGGCGGTCGACGAGGCCGGGCGTCCCCGGCCGTTCCAGGAGACCGGATCGCGCGCCGCCACCCGCGACGCGGACCTCGCGGCATCGACCACGTTGACGCCCTTCTTCTTCGACGTGCTGCACGTTGACGGCGAGGACCTGCCGGACGCGCCGCTGCTCGAGCGGCTCGCGATGCTCGACCGGGTCGCGGCAGGGCACACCGTCGGCCGGCTGGTCACCGGCGACGTCGCGACCGCCGCCGAGCGGTTCGCGGCGTGGGTGGCCGCCGGCCAGGAGGGCGTGGTGGTCAAGGCGCCGGACTCCGGGTACGCCGCGGGACGGCGCGGCGCGGCATGGGTGAAGGTCAAGCCACGGCACACGCTCGACCTCGTCGTGCTCGCGGTGGAGCGCGGTTCCGGGCGCCGGGCCGGGCTGCTCTCGAACATCCACCTGGGCGCGCGGGACCCGGGCGGCGGGTTCGTGATGCTCGGAAAGACGTTCAAGGGCATGACCGACGAGATGCTCACGTGGCAGACGGCGCGGTTCGGGGAGCTGGCGGTCGCCGACGACGGCTGGGTGGTCACCCTGCTGCCGGAGCAGGTGGTCGAGGTGGCGTTCGACGGTGTGCAGCGGTCCACGCGCTATCCCGGGGGCGTCGCGCTGCGGTTCGCGCGCGTGCTGCGCTACCGCGACGACAAGCGCCCGGACGAGGCCGACACGATCGACACCGTCCGCGCCCTCGCGCCGCCTTCCTGAGTGGCGCCCACCCTCCCGGCAGTCCCCGCGACGCCGCAGCGTCCGCACTCGTCGGGGCCACAGCACCATCGAGTGCGGACGCTGCGGTTGACGACGGTGGCTAATGGTATTAGCTTTCTGGCATGAGCGAAGTTCGGTATCTCCAGCGGCCCGAGGGGCGCGTCGCGTACACCGTCGACGGGTCCGACGACGGCCGGCTCGTGGTGCTGGTCCCCGGCATGGGCGACCTGCGCGGGACGTGGCGCGACCTCGTCGGGCCCCTTCTCGGCGCCGGCTACCGCGTCGCCACCACGGACCTGCGCGGCCACGGCGACAGCGACCTGACGTTCGCCACGCACGGGGATGTCGCCACCGCCCAGGACGTCCTCGCACTGCTCGACGAGCTCGGCGGCGGGCCGGCGGTGCTCGTCGGCAACTCGATGGGCGCCGGGGCCGCCGCCTACGCCGCCGCCGAGCGGCCGGAGGCCGTGACCGCGCTCGTGCTGACCGGCCCCTTCCTCCGCAACCCGCCGACGGGCCGGCTGGCCGCGGCCGTGCTGCGCCTCGTCTACCCCGCAATGTTCGCGCGGCCCTGGGGCGCCGTGGCGTGGACCTGGTACTACCGCGACACGCTGTCCCGCGGCCGGAAGGCGCCGTGGTTCGACGAGCACGTCGCGGCGATCCGCGACGCCTACCGCGACCCCGCGCGACTCGCCCAGCTCCGGCGACTGACGAGCCGGCTGACCCACGAGCCCGTCGAGCGGCGGCTCTCCGAGGTCACGGCGCCCACCCTCGCCTTCGTCGGGCGGCGGGACCCGGACTTCCGCGACCCGGAGGCTGAGGCGGCCTGGATCGCGGAACGGACCGGCGCGTGCCTGGTGCTGCTCGACGACGTCGCCCACTACCCGCAGCACCAGGCCGGCGACCAGGTCGCGCCCGCGGTGCTGCGGTTCCTCGCCGCGCTGCCTGCCGCGACCGGACGTTGACGTGCCCCGTGCCGGTCTCACCGCGGCGGCGGTCACGGATCTCGCGCTGTCGGTGGTCGACGAGGTCGGCTGGGCCGAGCTGACGCTCTCGGCCGTCGCCTCCCGCGCCGGCGTCGCGGTGCCCAGCCTGTACAAGCACGTGGCCGGCCTGCCCGCGCTGCGCGCGGCCGTCGCGGCGCGGTGCGTCGACGAGCTGGGGACCGCCCTGGACGCCGCCGTCCACGGTCGGACGGGACAGGACGCGCTGTGGCACCTCGCCGTCGCGACGCGCGCCTACGCGCTGGCCTCCCCCGGTCGATACCGCGCTGTTCAGGGTGCTGACGCGGCGGGGCTGGGCGAGGCGGCGGAGCACCCCGCGGCCGTCGTGGCGCACGCCGTGGAACAGGTAGGCGCGCCTCAGGAGCGGTGGGTCGACGCGGTGCGGGCCGTGCGCGCGTCGGTGCACGGCTTCGTCGAGCTCGAGCTGGCCGGCGGCTTCGGGATGCCGGAGGACGTCGAGGTGAGCTTCCGCTACCTCGTCGACACGCTCGTCGCCGGGCTGCGTCGCGAGGCGGGCCGAGTGGGCCTCAGCTGACGCCGAGGATGTCGACGACGAACACGAGCGTGTCCCCGCCGCGGATGCCGGCCTGCGGCACACCCCGGTCGCCGTAGCCGAGGTGCGACGGGATCGACAGCAGCACGCGCGAGCCCACCTGCTGCCCGACGAGGCCCTCGTCCCAGCCGCCGATCACCGCGCCGACGCCGATGGGGAAGCTGATCGACTCCCCGCGGTCGTAGGAGCTGTCGAACACGCTGCCGCCCCACGACTGGCCGAGGTAGTTCACCTCGATGTCCTGGCCGGCCTCGACGAGGTCGCCGGTGCCGCGGTGCAGCACGTGGACCGCCAGGTCGGCGGGAGCGGCCTCGGCCGGGAACGTCAGGGTGGGCTTGTCGCCGAACGAGCCGGTGGCGGTGGGGAGCGTCGTCATGTCAGCCATCCTCGCATTTCGCCGAGTGCCACCCCTATTCACCGAGTGCCACCCCAATTCGACCGGCACTCGGCGAACAGCACCGGCACTCGGCGTAGGGGCTACAGGACTGAGGCGAGCCAGGCGAGCTGCCGGGCGGTCTGGTGGGCCTGGCCGCCCTCGTGCAGGTTGTAGGGGTAGACCTCGATGGCCGACGAGCCCGGGCGCCCACCGGCGAGCGCGCCGTAGTGGTTGTACGCCGCGAACACGGTCGAGGGCGGGCAGGTGGTGTCGCGCAGGCCCACCGAGAACAGCGCGGGCGCGGTGGCGCGGCGGGCCAGCGAGACGGCGTCGTGGTACGCCAGGGTGCGGAAGACCGCGGCCTCGTCGGCCCGGTGCGCCTGGAGGTACTTGACGATCTCCTGGTACGGGAAGCCGTCCGTGAGGTCGACGGCGCGGCGGTAGTGACACAGGAACGGCACGTCCGGCATGACGGCCGCGAGGCCCTCGGACAGGCCGGCCGCCGCGAGCGCGAGCCCGCCGCCCTGGCTGCCGCCGAACACCGCCACCCGTGCCGGGTCCACGCCCGGCAGCGCGCGCGCCGCGTCGACCGCGCGCACCGCGTCCGTCATGAGGCGGCGGTAGTAGTAGTCCGCGGGGTCCAGGATGCCGCGCGTCATGAAGCCGGGGTGGGACGGCGCGCTGCCCACCGGGTCCGGGGTGTCGCCGCCGCTGCCCCACCCCGACGCCTGGCCGCGGGTGTCCATCACCAGATGCACGTAGCCGGCCTGCGCCCACAGCGTGCGCTCGAACGCGAACCCGCGCCCGCCGCCGTACCCGATGTACTCGACGACCGCCGGCAGCGGGCCGTCCACGCCCGCCGGCCGGACCACCCAGCCCTTGATCGGGTGCCCGCCGAAGCCGGCGAACGTCAGGTCGTAGGCGTCGACGAGCGCCAGGCCGGTGTCGATCCTGGTGAGCCGCACGTCGAGGTCGTGCGCGCGGGTGTCCGCGAGGGTGGCGGTCCAGAAGTCGTCGAAGTCGGCGGGCTCGCCGATCTCCGGCAGGTAGGTCTCGAGCTGGGTCAGTGGGAGGTCGAAGATCGCCACGGTGCTCCTCGGTGCGCGGGTGGACGACGAGGAGCCTAGTGGGCCCGTGGGTCCAGATCGGGGCGGCGTGGTGAACCGTCCACAGCCCTGTGCTCACGGGGGTTCGTCCACAGCGTCTTCGCAGGTCAGTCGACATTTCCTCCTTGCGTTCTCGGTCCCGGTTCGGTAGGCTTAGAACAGATGTTCGATACCGCATTCGGCAGGTTGGGGGCGACGATGGAGCTTGGCTCGTCGTGCGCGCCCGGGCTCGGTGTCGTGGCCGGGTCCATGAGCAGCGGCGGGCTGCCCGACGAGGTCGCGGGCTGGATCGCGGCGGCGCCGGCGGTGCTGAGCGCCGCGCGGGCGGCTCACGAGTGGGACGCGGCCACCCGGCAGCGGGTGCTGGTGGCCCTGGACGCGGTGACGAACGCGGTCACCGTGGCACGGGCGCGGGTGGTGGCCGCCGAGCGGGACGCGGGGACCTGGGCGTTGAAGGGCGACCGAGACCTGCCGGCGTTCCTGGGGCGACTGACCCGGCAGGGTCGGGGCGCGGGGTCCGCGCAGGTGGATCAGTCCGCCACGCTCAGCTCGATGCCGGCGGTCGCCGACGCGCTGGTCGACGGCCCGGTGACGACCAAGCACGTGCAGGAGATCACGCGGGCCACCGCGGCGTCGCCGGCGCTGGCCGCCGAGCTGATCACGGCGGCGGGCCAGGCACGGCTGCTGGACATGGCGCGGCGGCTGGACGGCGCGCACTTCGGGACAGCGCTCAAGCAGATGTCGGCGACGCTGGACCCGGCCTCCCGGCAGCGTGAGCACGACGAGCAGCGGGCGACCCGCTACCTGCACATCACCCACCACCCCGGCGGCACGCTGATCAGGGCCCAGCTGGACTCGGTTGCGGGCTACACGTTCGGCAAGGCGATCGAGGCCCTGAACCCGCGTCCCGCCGAGGACGACAAGCGACCGAAGGCGATGCAGCGGGCCGACGCCCTGGAGGCGATGGCCGAACGCATACTCACCGACGGCGCCACGACACCCGGCGCCGTGGCGCCGGTGAACGTCGTCGTCACCGTGAGCGAAGGGACGTGGGCCGCGGTGCGCGCGGCGCGGGACGGCGTCGCAGCCCAGCGCGCGGGTCGCGCGGGGACGGGCAGCGCTGCGGAGTGTGGCCCGTCGGAAGGGTCCGTGACCGCCGTCGCAGCCGCGCTGCGTGGCGTCCCACCGGTGGTCGACGAGACCGGACAGGCCTGGCCGGCCAGTGCGATCGCGCGAGCGCTCTGCGCCTGCGAGCTGACACGCGCCGTGGTGGACGCCAAGAGCCAGGTCCTCGACCTCGGGCGCTCGAAGCGACGGTTCACCCCCGCCCAGTGGCTCGCGATCTACGCGAGCGGCCAGACGACCTGCTCGGTCGGCAGCTGCGCCATTCCGCTGCGGTACACCGAGCTGCACCACATGACCTGGTGGAAGAGGGGGAACGGCGGGACGGACCTCGCCAACTGCGCACCCGCATGCGCCTTCCACCACGAAGAGATCCACCGGAACGACATCCGGGTCACGCGCCGGCCGGACGGCAGCTACGAGCACCGCTGGCCCGACGGACGGATCTACGGCGGCCCGCCACCGGGTGAGGCGCTTGGTTCGGTACCGCTTGGTTCGGTACCGCCGGGAGGCTCAAGCACGGCCGGGGAGCAGGTCGCACTCCGGACGGCGTAGCGGCTACCGGGCGAGGAACGCCAACAGGTCGAGCCGCGTCACCACGCCCACCGGCCGGCCGTCGCCGACCACGAGCAGCGCGTCCGCCTTCTCGAGCGCGTGCCGCGCGGAGTCCACCCGCTCGCCGACGCCGACGAGCGGCAACGGCGGCGACATGTGCTTGTCGACCCTGTCGGAGAGCTCTGCCGCACCGGCGAACACCGCGTCGAGCAGCGCCCGCTCACTCACGGAGCCGATCACCTCGCCGATCGTGACGGGCGGTTCGGCGCCGACGACCGGCATCTGCGACACCCCGTACTCGCGCAGGATCTCGATGGCGTCCCGGACGGTCTCGTTGGGGTGCGTGTGCACGAGGTCGGGGAGGCCGCCCGTCTTCGTCGTGAGCACGTCCGTGACCGTGGCGCCCTCCCCCGCGGCGAGGAACCCGTACGAGCGCATCCACGCGTCGTTGAAGATCTTGGACAGATACCCGCGGCCGCCGTCGGGGAGGACGACGACGATCACCGCGTTCGCGGCCGCCGCCGGGTCCTCGTCCTGCAGCCGTCGCGCCACCCGCAGCGCCGCGACCACCGCCATCCCGCTCGAGCCGCCGACGAGCAACGCCTCCTCCCGCGCGAGCCGCCGCGTCATGGCGAACGACTCCGCGTCGGAGACGGCGACGACCTCGTCGGGCACCGAAGCGTCGTACGCCGCCGGCCAGAAGTCCTCGCCGACGCCCTCGACGAGGTACGGCCGCCCGTCCCCGCCCGAGTAGACGGACCCCGCCGGGTCGGCGCCGATGACGCGCACGCGCCCGCCGGACACCTCGTGCAGGTAGCGGCCGACCCCGGTGATGGTGCCGCCGGTGCCCGCACCGGCGACCACGTGCGTCACACGACCGTCGGTGTCGGCCCAGATCTCGGGGCCGGTGCTGCGGTAGTGCGACGCCGGGCCCTGCGGGTTGGAGTACTGGTCCGGTTTCCAGGCGCCGGGGGTCTCGCGGACCAGCCGGTCCGAGACCGAGTAGTACGAGTCCGGGTGCTCCGGCGGCACGGCCGTGGGCGTGACGACGACCTCGGCGCCGTAGGCGCGCAGCACGTCCCGCTTGTCCTGGCTCACCTTGTCGGGGCAGACGAACACGCACCGGTAGCCCCTGCGCTGTGCGACCAGCGCGAGGCCGATCCCCGTGTTGCCGCTCGTCGGCTCGACGATGGTCCCGCCGGGCCGCAGCGCGCCCGAGGCCTCGGCGGCCTCGACCATCGCCGGCGCGACGCGGTCCTTCACCGACCCGCCGGGGTTGAGGTATTCGACCTTCGCCAGGACGGTCGCGGACAGGCCCGCCGTGACGGACGACAGCCGCACCAGCGGCGTGCCGCCCACCAGCTCGGTCACATGCTCGACATACCTCACCCGGCCAGCGTCGCAGACCGCCGAGCGGAACGCGCGGATCGCGACGCCATGCGGGACCACATGGCGACGCCCTGCCGGTTCGCCGACGGGGCGTCGGTGGTCAGGCGGTCAGTCCCTGCCGGACAGGATCGCGAACAGCCGCAGGAACTCCAGGTACAGCCAGACGAGCGTCACGACGAGCCCGAACGCCGCCGTCCACGCGAACTGCTTCGGCACGCCGGCCTGGACCCCGCGCTTGATCGAGTCGAAGTCGACGATCAGGCTCGCCGCGGCCAGGCCGACGGCGACGAGGCCGACGGCCACCCCGATCCAGCCGGAGCGCATCGGGCCGAAGGCCCCGCTGCTGTCGACGAAGAACGACAGGACGATGTTGACCACCTGGAACCCCAGGTAGCCGACGAGCGCGATCAGCAGCCAGCGCGTGAACTTCGGCGTGACACGCACGCGCCCCGACTTGTACAGCCACAGGGACGCGGCGAACGTCGCCATCGTCGCCAGCACCGCCTGGAGCACGATCGGCTGCGCCGAGCTCCCCTCGACCGTCAGGGCGGTGAACGCCAGCGAGATGCCGCCGAGGAACACGCCCTCGGCCACGGAGTAGGCGACGATCAGCGCGGGGCTCGGTGTCCGCTTGAAGGCGTTGACGAGGCCGAGCACCAGGCCGAGCACCATGCCGATGATCCAGACGCCGGGCGGCAGGACGCCGGCCTCGGTGCCCCACCACGTGCCGGCGGCCACTGCGACGAGCAGCGCGAGCAGCCCGCCGGTGCGGACGATCACGTCGTCGTACGTCAGGCGGCCGGTGTCGCGAGCGGTCGCGGTCGGCGCGTTGTACATCTGCTCGAGCCTGGCGGCGTCGACGGTCTGCGCGGCGACGGTGCCACGGTTGCCCCGCTGGTGCGGGTCGCCGAACACAGGGCTGGAGCTGAACACGGGATTGGCCACGTCGGCCTCCTCATGAGGTCTCGGGTCGGGGACGTTCACCCTACCCAACGCCGACGCCGCACGGCACGTTCCCGCCCACCGGTTCCCGGCCCGTTCCCGCTGACCGGTTCCGACGCCCGG